>Ga0310834_100313_pt1 | contig 66230 bp, 65 predicted proteins | sample SM_ome_2_FD_201314 | JGI IMG/M metagenome (GOLD analysis project Ga0310834, IMG submission 201314) | Sorghum-adapted microbial communities enriched on stacked mutant (SM) sorghum from Joint BioEnergy Institute, Emeryville, California... ...
ACATCACGCCGCAGATGTACCGGCGGATGATCGAGTGGCAGGCGTGGAACGAAGACGTCAACGGCGACAACCGGTTCCCGGACAACAACGAGTTCTTCTTCAACTGGAACCCGGAGACCCGGACACTGGGCCGCTCGGGGATCCACCACGACACGCTCGGCTCGTTCAACTGGATGATGTACCAGGACGTGGCCGGCCTGCGGCCGCGGTTGGACGACCGCGTCGAGCTGTGGCCGATCGACATGGGCTACGACCACTTCACCGTCAACAACCTGCGCTACCACGGCAGCGACCTGACGATCGTGTGGCAGCGGCCGGACGGCCAGCGGTACTACCCGAGCGCGCCGATGGGCTACTCGCTCTACGTCGACGGGCAGCGCGTGGTTACTGTGGACAAGCTCGCCCACCTCACCTGGAACTCGCGCAACGGCCACGTCCAGGTGCACGACCAGGGCCACGTCCGGGTCCTCGCGCACGGCAAGGCAAAGCTGAAGGCGGCGGACGAGGTGAGCCTGTCGGACAACGCCCGGCTGGTGGACAGCTTCGCCAAGGCCGGGGTGGACCTGTCCGGGCGGCACGGCGCGCCCGCCAGGAACCTCGCCGAAGGCAAGACCGCGACCGCGTCGTTCACCACCACCAGCCCGGCCGCTCAGGCGACCGATCCGGCGAACGCGGTGGACGGCTACACGATCAGCGGACTACCGGTGGTCTCCGGCGCGTACGTCGGGACCAACCCGATCTGGGGCAACCTCGGTTCACCCAACGAGCAGGACTGGCTGGCAGTGGACCTTGGCCGGCCGACCCGGTTCAACCACGTGAAGCTGTACTTCTACAGCAACAAGGCGTTCGGATCGGGCGGCGGTACCTACCGGGAGCCCGCCGCATACACGATCCAGTACTTCGATGGATCGTCCTGGGTGGACGTTCCTGGGCAGCAGGCCAGCCCGGCCACACCGGCTCCGAACTTGAACGAGGTCAGGTTCAAGCCCATCGTCGCCGCCCAGGTACGCGTGCTGGTGACCAGCGCACCCGGCCGCGCGGTCGGCCTGAAGGAGGTGCAGGTCTTCATGGACCACTGAGGCGGCCGGCGGAAAAGTTTCCGCAATCGCGTTCTGACGCCGGCCGACGCGCTCGCTCTTGACGGCGTTCTACCGCGAATTTACGGTTCGGAAAAGGTTAGCCGCCTTGGGTACGTCACAGCTGGGTTTATCGGTCTCCTATTCAGAGGAGTGGACATGGCACCCGGTCTCCCACGGCATCGCGCCGCCAGCGCGCTGGCGGCCGTCACCGTCGCGCTCGCGATGACCGCGTGCGGCGGCGGATCAGACAACAGCAGCGGCAGCGGTAACCCGGACGACGGAAGCCAGCTGACCATGTGGGTGCGCTCGGCGACCGACCAGTTCAGCCAGCGCCTCGTCGATGAGTACAACGCCAGTCACAAGAACCACATCTCGCTCACCATCATTCCCAACGACAACTACCTGACCAAGGTCGGCGCGGCCGCCGGGTCGCACACGCTCCCCGACATCCTCGCCTCCGACGTCGTCTACACGCCGAACTACACCAAGCAAGGGCTGTTCCAGGACCTCACCGAGGAGATCAAGTCCCTGCCGTTCTACAGCAGCATCGCCAAGTCCCACCTGGACGTCGCGACCTACCAGGGCAAGATCTACGCGGTGCCGCACAAGCTGGACTCGTCGGTGCTGTTCTACAACAAGGACCTGTTCCGCAAGGCGGGCCTGGACCCGGAAAAGCCACCGAAGAACTTCGCCGAGATCCTCGACTACGCCCGTAAGATCACCGCCCTCGGCAACGGCATCACCGGCTTCGACATCGCGGGCAGCTGCGGTGGGTGTGGTGTCTACACGCTCTTCCCGTACGCGTGGGCGGCCGGCGTCGAGCCGCTGCCGGACAACGGCACCAAAGTGAACATCAACAACGACACCTTCAAGCAGATCTTCGGGCTCTACCGGCAGCTCACCGAGGAGAAGCTGGTGGCCAGCAGCGACAAGACGCAGGACGGGTCGACCTGGCCGAACAACTTCCTCGCCGGCAAGGTCGGCATGCTGGCGCTCGGCTCCCCGATCGTCGGCGCGCTGCAGCAGCAGAAGATCTTCGAGTGGGGGGTCACCCCGCTCATGGCGCCGGACGGCTCGGACACCGCCACCTTCATCGGCGGCGACGTGGCCGGGATCTCGGTGAGCTCCAAGCACAAGGCGCAGGCCTGGGACTTCCTCAAGTGGACACTTGAGGAGAACCAGCAGGTGGAGATCATCGCCAAGAACGGCGACCTGCCCGGACGCACCGACCTGTCCGGCAACAAGTACACCGCCGCCGACCCGCGGACCAAGCTCATCGCGGACGGGCTGGCGAAGGGACACACCCCGTTCGCGCTGCCCTTCGGCGACCTGTTCAACAACCCCAACGGGCCATGGGTGGAGACCATCCGCGGCGCCATCTACGGACCCGACCTGGACAAGGCCCTGGCGGAAGGACAGGAGAAGATCCAGAAGGGCCTGGACGCGGCGAGTTGACACGACAGACCATGTCCACGACAGCGCCTGCCGAAGCCCCGGTGCGCACGCCGCCTCTCACCCGGCGGCGGGCGCACCGGCCGGCCACCCGCCGGCCGTTGACCGGCCTGCTCTTCGTCGCGCCCACCGCGGTGGTCGTCGCGGGGCTGTTCCTGGCCCCGCTGGGAATCCTCGTGTACATGTCGTTCACCGACTGGCCGCTGCTCGGTTCGCCCACCCCCAACGGTCTGGACAACTACCGCCAGCTCGGTGACGACGACCAGTTCACCGGCGCCATCACGTTCACCCTGCTCTACACCGCGATCACCACGGTGGTGCTGTTCGCGGTCGCGTTCGTCCTCGTCGCCATCTCCAACAGCCCCCGCCGTGGGGCACGCTTCTACCGCACCGCGTACTTCCTGCCGTACGTGGTCGGAACGGCGGCCGCGTCGTCGATGTGGTGGGTGGACTCCCACGACGAGCTCGGCGTCTTCAACCGGTTGCTGCAGGCCGTCGGGCTGATCGACCGCCCGATCGGCTTGCTGGCCACCCCGGGCAAGGCGCTCGGCACGGTCATCGCCCTGGTGGTATGGAAGTTCATCGGCTTCCAGGTCATCGTGCTCCTCGTCGGTCTACAGTCGATCCCCGGCGAGTACTACGAGGCGGCCATGGTGGACGGCGCCTCGGTCTGGCAGCGGCTGCGCTACGTCACGTTCCCCGGGCTCAAGCCCACGCTCGCGCTGCTGACCGTGCTGTCGGTGACCGGCTCACTGCTCGCGTTCGACCAGTTCTTCGTGCTCACGCACGGCGGCCCGGACAACAGCACGGTCACCGTCGTGCTCGCCCTCTACAACAAGGCGTTCCAGTCGTACCGGCTGGGCAACGCCGCCGCTGAGGCGGTGGTGCTGCTGGTCGCCCTCATCATCCTCAACGTCGTGCAGCTGCGGTTGCTGCGCAGCCGGGATCGGGAGGAGTGAGCCGTTGAGTTCGTCCACATTGGCACCAAGGCGGACCGTCCGGCGCCACGGCGGCCCACTCCAGCGCGCCACCCGCACCGCCGCCTACCACGTCTTCAGCGCGGCGGTGGCGATCGCCTTCCTGTTCCCGCTGGTCTGGGCGGCGCTCAACTCGGTCAAGGACAGAGACGAGGCCAACCGGCAGCCGCCGACCTGGTTCCCGCACAGCTTCTCCCTGGAGAACTACCGCAACCTGCAATCCTTCGACCAAGGCATCGGCGTCTACCTGCGCAACAGCATCGTCGTCTCCGCGCTCACCGTCGTCGGCTCGGTGGTGGTCTGCGTCCTCGGCGGCTACGGCTTCGCCCGGTTCCGCTTCCCGGGGAAGAACGCCCTGTTCGGCACCACGCTGGCGATCCTCATGGTCCCGTACGCGACGATCCTGCTGCCGCTGTACATCCTGCTGAGCAAGATCGGCATGCTGAACACGCTCATCGGGCTGGCGCTGGTGCTGGTGATGTTCCAGCTGCCGTTCGGCATCTTCATGATGCGCAACAGCTTCGAGTCGGTGCCGAGGGAGCTGGAGGAGGCCGCGCTCGTCGACGGCTGCACCGACTTCGGGGCGATGTGGCGCATCTCGGCCCGGATCGTCGCGCCCGGGGTGGTCACGGTCGCGCTGTTCTCCTTCCTCATCGCCTGGAACGAGTTCCTCGCTCCCCTGTTCATCCTCAACGACGGCCGGAAGTACACCCTGCCGGTCATGCTGGTGAACATCCGGTACGCCTCGTTCAACATCCTCGACGTCGGCGCCCTGCAGGCTGGCGTCGTCGTCGCGATGGTGCCATGCCTGGTTGTCTACCTTGCCCTGCAGCGCTTCTACGTCAGCGGCCTGGTCGCCGGTGCGCTGCGCGGCTGATCGTCAACAACAGAGGAGAATGCCAGTGTCGTCTTCGGAACCCCTCATCGCGCCGGTTTCGCCCCGCGCGACCGACCAACTCGCCGTGCGCCCGCTCGGCCTCACCGACGTCGAGCTGACCCGCGGGTTCTGGGCCGACTGGCAACGCCTCAACCGGGACGTGACCATCCCGCACGCGCTCGCCTGGCTGGAGCGGGACGGCTCGGTGGACAACCTGCGCGACGTCGCGGCCGGGACGCCCGCGGCGGCGCACCGCGGCATGTGGTTCAGCGACTCGGACGTGTACAAGACCCTGGAAGGGCTCGCCTGGGACCTGGGGCGCGCCCCGTCCGCGTCGCTGAGCTCCGCGGCCGACGCGCTCATCGACGTGGTGCGCCGGGCGCAGGGTCCCGACGGGTACGTCAACTCGTACATCCAGGCGGGGCACGGGCAGCGTTGGGACCATATGGCGTGGAGCCACGAGCTCTACTGTTTCGGCCATCTGATCCAGGCCGCCGTCGCGCACCACCGCGCCACCGGCTCCGCCGACCTGCTCGCCGTTGCCGTGCGCGCGGCGGACTGCGCGTTGCGCGAGTTCGGCGACAGCCGTCGCAAGGACACCGACGGGCACCCGGTGGTCGAGATGGCGCTCGTCGAGCTCTACCGCGAGACCGGCAACCCGTCCTACCTGGACCTCGCGCAGCAGTTCATCGACGTGCGTGGCTATCGGGTGCTCGACCCGCGCGGGCACTTCGACTCCGCGTACTACCAGGACGAGACTCCGGTGCGTCAGCAGACCACGGTCGTCGGGCACGCGGTCCGGGCGCTGTACCTGCTCTGCGGTGTCGTCGACGTCTACCTGGAGACCGGCGAGCAGGCCCTGCTGGACAGCGCGCTGCGCCAGTGGGAGTCGATGATGGCCACCAAGATGTACCTCAACGGCGCGGTCGGCTCGCGCTTCGAGGGCGAGTCCTTCGGCGACGAGTACGAGCTGCCGCAGGACCTCGTCTACGGCGAGACCTGCGCGACCATCGCCAGCATCATGTTCTCCTGGCGGCTGCTGCTCGCCACTGGCGAGAGCCGGTTCGCCGACGCGATCGAACGGGCCCTGTTCAACCTCGTCGCCGCCTCCACCTCGGTCGAGCGCAACGCGTTCTTCTACAACAATCCTGCCCACCGGCGGGTCGCCCGCCCGGCGGCGTCGCCCAATGTGCGCCCGCAGCGCGCCGAGGCACCCGGCACCCGACCGCCATGGTTCCAGTGCGCCTGCTGCCCGCCGAACATCATCCGCACGATCGCCTCGCTCGGCGGCTATCTCGCCACGTACGCCGACAACGGCGTGCAGATCCACCAGTACGCCCCGGCAACCGTCGCCACGGGCAACGGCATCCGCCTCGTCATGGAAACCGAGTACCCGGTGGAGGGGACGGTCGACGTGACCGTGGCGGAGACCGACGGTACAGCGTGGACGCTGTCGTTGCGGGTCCCGTCCTGGTGCCGTGGCGCGACGGTCAGCGTGAACGGCACCGCCACACCGGCGGTCACCGGTGAGCGCGGCTACCTCGGCATCACCCGGCAGTGGCACGCCGGCGACCGGGTCACACTGGTGATGCCGATGCCGGTGCGCATCACCGTGCCGCACCCGGCGGTCGACGCGGTCCGCGGTGCGGTCGCCATCGAGCGCGGGCCGATCGTCTACTGCCTGGAGAGCCCGGACCAGCCCGAGGGCGTGGACCTCAACCGGGTCGAGTTGCTGCTGGACGAGCCGCTCGTCGAGCAGCGGCGCGAGCTGCTCGGCTCGACGGTGCCGGTGGTCCAGGTCGAGGCGCTCGCGCGGGACGACTCGGCGTGGGCCGGATCGGGCTGGGCCACACTGGGCGAAGAGCCGGTGACCGTCGGTCGCCGGGTCCGGCTGACCGCGATCCCCTACCACCTGTGGGCGAACCGTGGCCCGTCCGTGATGCGGATCTTCGTCCCCGCCCGGCGCGGCCAGTGACCGGCGCGGTCACCGCCGCCCGGGCAGGACGCGGGTCCGCCATGGATCTCGGTCGCCCACCCAGGCGGGCGAACATCACCTGGTGCGCACCGGGCGGAGTCGGACGGCGCGCGCCGGGTAAAGATGGGGCATGCGGATCGGGAACGTGGAGGTACGGCCGCTCGGTGGCGGGCTCGGCTGCCTGCTGATGATCCTCGTGTCGATCATCCTGTCCGTCCTGCTCACGATCATCGTGAACCTGTTGGTCAGGTAGATCCGGGCAGCGGCGGCACGGCCTCACCCGGCGGGACCGGGCCGGGCGGCGTGCCGTCGCCGAACGGACGGCCGCCGAGCCGCTCCCGGCCGTGCGGGGTGAGCCAGCCGGACAGGTCCGGACCGAGCGGCACGATCCCGGTCGGGTTGATGTCGCGGTGCACCTCGTAGTAGTGCCGCTTGATGTGGTCGAAGTCGACCGTGTCGCCGAAGCCCGGGGTCTGGAACAGGTCCCGGGCGTACGCCCACAGCACCGGCATCTCGGAAAGCTTCTGCCGGTTGCACTTGAAGTGTCCATGGTAGACGGTGTCGAACCGGACCAGCGTGGTGAACAGCCGGATGTCCGCCTCGGTGATGGTGTCGCCGACCAGGTACCGCTGGGTGGCCAGGCGGGCGGACAGCTCGTCGAGCCGGGCGAACAGCCGGTGGTACGCCAGCTCGTACGCCCGCTGCGAGCCGGCGAACCCGCACCGGTAGACGCCGTTGTTGACGTCGGCGTACACCACCTCGTTCACCGCGTCGATCTCCGCGCGCAGCGCCTCGGGGTAGAGATCCGGGGCCCCGGGGCGGTGGTACGCGGTCCACTCCAGCGACAGGTCGATGGTGATCTGGGCGAAGTCGTTCGTCACCACCTGGCCGGTCGTGATGTCCACAATGGCCGGAACGGTGATACCCTTGTCATAACCGGGGAAGCGGGCGAAGTACGCCTCCTGGAGCCGCTCGATGCCCAGCACCGGATCGCGGCCGCCCGGATCCAGATCGAACGTCCAGCTGCGCTCGTCGTGTGTGGGGCCGGCGACGGCCATGGACAGCACACCCTCCAGGCCGAGCAGGCGGCGCACGATCACCGCCCGGCTGGCCCACGGGCAGGCCCGGCTCACCACCAGCCGGTAGCGGCCTGGCTCGACCGGATAGCCGTCCCGCCCGTCCGCGGTGATCCTGGTGGTGATATACCGCTGGTCGCGCTGGTACTCGCCGCCCTGCTCGACGTAGCTGCCCTGCACGTCGGTGACGCTACCGCAGGGCCGGTGGCGGCGTACACCGACTCAAAGCCGGTGCCGCGGTTACGGCTCGCTCGACCGAGCCGGCGCGGCGCCCGGGATGGTGGCGGGCCGCCCGGCCGGCTGGCCGGTGCGGGCCGCGCTCGGCGCCGCCTCCGGCGCTGAGTAGAAGTACGGCGCGGCCAGCCCGGCGATCACCGCGCCGACCAGCGGCGCCACGATGAACAGCCACAGCTGGCTCAGCGCGGTTCCGCCGACGTACGCCGCCGGGCCGAGGCTACGGGCCGGGTTGACGGAGGATCCGGTCATCGGGATGCCGACCAGGTGCACGGTGGTCAGCGCCAGACCGATCACTACCCCGGTCAGCTGCGGTGGCCAGGCCGCCTTGTGGGTCACTGCGAGCACGATGAAGACGAACAGGAACGTCAGGATGACCTCGGCGAGGAACGCCCCGCCCTGGCCCAGGCCGATGATCGATTTGCTGTTGTACCCGTTCGTGCCGAGCCCGACACCGCCGGTGGAGTAACCCCGCGCCACGCCGAAGATGGCGCGCAGGAAGCCGGCCCCGACGAGCGCACCGGCGAACTGCGCGAGCCAGTACGCCAGCGCATGCCGCAGGTCGATCCGCCGGGCGATCAGGAACCCCATGGTGATCGCGGGGTTGAAGTGCGCGCCGGAGACCGAGCTGAAGGCGTACGTGAGCACCAGCACCACCAGCCCGAAGGCCAGCGCCGTGGCGACCACGCCGGCGGCCAGGCTCTGCCCGGCAACGTTGAACCCGAAGCTGAGCGTGGCCACGCCGACGGCGAAGAACACCAGGAGAGCGGTGCCCACCCCTTCCGCGACGAGCCTGCGAATCTCAAACACCCAGGCCCCGTTTCCCCCGGCCTCCGGCGCTAAACGACCGGCCTGGCGCTGGCCGCCGGCAGCCCGGCGAGCAGGCCGGTGACTGCGGGTGACCGCAGGCCGGTCGATTTCCACTGAGGCATGCCTATCGCAGGATCTCTAGGATCGGCGAGGTGACGCGATACCTCCTGGTGCCGGGGCGGGGAATTCCGCGCAAAGAGCACTGGCAACAGCGATGGGCCGACGCTCATCCGGAGTACCGCTGGGCGCCCGAGCCGCCCGGTCCACCACTGATCTTGAGGGATCGCGTGGCAGCGCTGCACGCCGCGGTCAGCGCGTCCGATGAGCCGGCTGTCCTCATTGCGCACAGCGCCGGGTGCATCACCGTGGCGCTCTGGGCGGCGAAATACCGCGGTCCGGTGCGCGCGGGGTTGCTTGTCACACCCCCGTACCTCACTGGAGCCGAGCGGGGCGACGCTTCGGACATCCCCTGGGTGGTGCCCCGGGCCAGGTTGCCGTTCCGAGCCGTCCTGGTTGCGAGCCGATCTGACCCATATACCACCTTCGCTCAGTTTGAGCAGCTCGCGGCGGACTGGGGCGCCGAACTAGTCGACGCCGGTGATGTCGGTCATCTCGACACGGCCAGCGGCTTCGGCCCCTGGCCGGAGGGCGAACGGCTGGTCAGCGAACTCGGGTGAAATCCTCGGTCGTCCGGTTCGGTGACCGTGCGGACCTACACCTCGACGCTCGCCCAGACGACCTTGCCGTCCGCGGTCGGGGCGAAGCCCCACGCCTCGGCCAGCGCGTCCACCACCAGCAGCCCCGAGCCGCCGTCGGTCGACTCCTCGCCACCACCCAGCCGCGGCGGGGTCGGGCTGCCATCGGCGACCGCCACGTACAGGTGGCTCCCGGAGACCGCCACGCTGAGCCCCAGCTCCGTGCCCGCGTGCAGCACCGCGTTCGCCACCAGTTCGGTGAGGATGGTCGCCGCCCGGTCCACCACGCCCTCGATGCCCCACGCGCGGCAGGCCTCCGCCAGCAGCTCGCGGCCGGCCTGCCCGGCGGCCGGGCCGGCCGGCAGCCGGCGGCGCACCCGCCGCGCCGGCGACAGCTTGCGGGCCAGCTCCATGGCCTCGGTGACGCTGGCACAGACCGGCAGATGGTGGGTCACGCCCAGGTGCTCGAACGTCTCCCGCAGCCGCAGCGACGGTGTGCACAGCAGGATGCTCACTCCGGCGTACGCGACCGCCGCGCGGGCCAGCATGGCCAGGAACCCGAGGCCCGCGTCCGGCTCGGTGGTGACCTCGGTGAGGTCCACCACCACGGCGTCGGGCTTGTCGGCCAGGCACTCGTGCACGGCCGCCCGCAGGGCGGGGGCGGTCTGGCGGGCGAGCGTACCCCGGGCGCGCACCACCGCAACCGGCCGCCCGCACTCGGCCTGGCAGATGAGCTCCCCACCCACAGCGGCCCTCCTGCGGTAATGGCGTTACGGCCAGGAAACCTACATCAAGGTCACCTGGCCGTTCCGCCGTGGAAGGACCGGCGAGGTTCGCCGAGCTCTCCCTGGCCTTGCTTCCGCTACAACTACGCTACGTGGTCATAGAGCGCAAGGTCGTACGCGGGTTCGCGAACGTTCTGTGATCCGGAAGACGGCAGCAGCGGCCACATCCGGACCTGGTCCCGGTAGACCGCCTCGTAGCCGAGGACCATCTTCTCTGGAGAGAACTCCTTTCGTACGTGGTCGACGCAGGCCCACGGGTCCAGCTCCCGCACCGCCTCCAGGGCTCCGGGCAGCTCTGCCGGGTCGTCGCAGATGATGCCGGTGACGCCGTCCTTGACGACCTCTGGCACGGACCCGCGCCGCAGCGCGACGACCGGCGTGCCGTACGCCATCGCCTCGATCATCACCAGGCCGAATGGCTCCTCCCAGCGCAGCGGCAGCAGCAGGCAGCCGGCCTCGCGCAGCAACGCTTCGGTGGTCAGCCGGTCGGCGTTCATGACCAGCGTGATGTCCGGACCGAGCATCGGCTTGACGACACTGTGGAAGTATTCGTGTTCGTTGGGTTCGTTGCACTTGCCCGCCAGGATGAGCGGTACGCCCAGCTCCCGGCAGGCGTTGATGGCCAGGTCGGGCCCCTTCTCAGGGTTGAACCGGGCGAGCCAGAGCACCGGACCGTCGGGAGTGGCAAGTGCCCGACTGGTGTCGATCGGCAGCCCATGATGGACAGTGGTGGTCCAGGTCAGGTTGGGGTGCAGCCGCCGCTGCGCCTCGGAGATGGCAACCAGCGAGACGGTGTCGCCGAGGCAGCACAGGTAGTCGCCCAGCTCGCTGTCCGGGCACCCGTGCACGGTCGCCACGGTCGGGACCGGGCGCAGCGGGGCGGTGAGCAGCCCCACCATGGTGTGGTCGTGGACAATGTCGAAGTTCTCCTCGGAGAGCATCCGGTTGACCCGGCAGACGTGCAGCATCTCCGGCATCGCCTGGCCCATCCGCGCGTACTGGAGTTCGTCAACGGTGCTGACGAAGTCCGCCCTGGTGCCGGTCTTGGTGCCGGCGCCGAAGAGGGTCACCTGGTGGCCGCGCGCCACCAGTCCGTCCACCAGCGGAGTGCAGACCCGCTCGAGCCCGCCGTAGCCGGGCGGTGGTAGCTCATACCACGGCGGGACGATCATGGCGATCCGCAACGGAGGGTGGGCGGCTGGCTCGGACGGCTTCTCGTCCATCTTCTAGTGCCTTTCGTGACCGGCCCCTCCGCACATCTGATCATGCTCGTTACCCGGACCACCCTGACTAAAACCCGGCTAGCGGGTGACCGGAAGGGCCGGTACAACCCGATCGACTCCCCCGGGACTTCGCCGCCCGGCTCCCGCCGGCCGTGGGATAAATCGCAACAAGCCGGAGATTTTACGCCGCCAACGTCATGATCGCCGGGAGGTGGCGTTTAAGCCCGTGGAAGGTGGGAACGGCGCCGCCGGGACGGGTGGGTGGGCGATGCTGGTAGTGACCACAGAGGGCATTGCTGGATACGTCGTGCAGCGAGTCATCGGCGAGGTCGTCGGTGTCACGGTGCGAACCAGGAACGTCTATATCGAGGGGGTGAAGCAGCTCACTGGCGAGCGCAACCCGCACCTGCCGCTGCTGCTGACCAGGTGGCGACAGGAGGCGGTGGCCAGGATGTCGGAGGAGGCGACCCGCCGCGGCGCGAATGCGGTCGTGGGCATGCGGTTCGACCACCGCGACATCAGCGACATGTGGGTGGAGCTCTGCGCGTACGGCACGGCCGTGTTCGTCGTCTCCGCCGGAGACACCCGGCCGCAGCCACGGCGCCGGGTGTAGTGGAGAGGTCCGCTCAGATCGAGCGGCGACGGATCTTCGGCCTGGCCGCCCGGCGGGGCTGCCGGCGGGGCGCGGGCTCGGGCTGGTCTTCGCCCTCCAAGGCCGCGCGCATGCGCTGCATGGTGTTCGTCAGGATCCGGGACACATGCATCTGGGACAGCCCGACCTGCTCGGCGATCTGGGTCTGCGTCATGCCATGGCCGAACCGCATCTCCAGGATGCGCCGGGTGCGGACGGGCAGCTCGGCGATGAGCGAACGCAGCGACACCCAGCAGTCGATCGCGTCCAGCCGGCGGTCGTCGGCGCCGAGGATGTCCACCAGCGGCACGTCCGCGGCCCGGATCGGGGCCTGCAGCGACGCTGACCGCCGGGACCGCTGGGCGATCATCGCCTCCACCACCGCGTCCTGGGCCACGTCCAGGTAGCTGGCGATATCGGCGGCCGTGGGTGAGCGGCCCAGCGTCTGGCCGAGCTGCGACTCCGCCCACCGCACCTCGATGCTCAGCTCCTGCAGCCGGCGCGGCGGGCGCACCGCCCAGCCCCGGTCCCGCAGGTGCCGCTTGAGCTCACCGGTCATCGTGGTCACCGCGAACGGGAAGAAGTCGCCGCGCTGCGGATCGAAACGGTCCACCGCGTTGATCAGCGCCAGCACGGCGACCTGTTTGAGGTCCTCGTGCGACTCGCCGCGGTCGCGGAATCGTCGGGCCAGCTGGGCGGCGAGCGGCAACAGGTCGGTGACCACCCGATCGCGCAGCTCGCGCCGGGCCGGGCTGTCCGCGGGCAGGTGCACCAGGTGGACCAGCGCGCGGGCCAGCGGGTCGTTCGCCGGCGCCGAGGACAGCTGCCGGGTCGCCTGCTGCGGCGCCGACTCGTACACGCCGAGCTGCTTGGCCGCCCCGGTGATCTGCAGGACCTCCAGCACCACCCCGCGGGCGCCGATGACCTGCAGCTGGCCGCCGCCGTTGTCGCCGATCTCGGCCAGCCGCACCAGCTCGGAGACGGCCCGGGCGTCGAGCACCGTGATCCCGGTCAGGTCGAGCAGCACGTCCCGTCGGTGCTCGCGCAGCCGTGGTTCGAGCTCCTTGGTGAGCTCCACGATGGAGGCGAAGTCCAGGCTGCCCGAGACAACGACGAGATCGAGGTGTTCAGTCACCTGTGTGTCGATCACGATGTCGTTCATACGACCCCCCAGCGTCGACCACGTCCGGCCCGGTGGCGTCTCTTTCCCGCGCGCGGGTTGTCAAACCTGAAGGATCTATTAACGACACTCCAGAGGTACGGCCAGAGCGGTGAACCGCGTTGACAGGTACCTACGGGTCACAGCCGCTGATCGTTTTCCGTCTGCCGATGAGCGTAACCTTTTTCTCGGCCGGGCATAAGGCCTGTTTAACCACCCCCGCCGAGCACCGGTACGTCCAGTTGCCGGGGACGGTGCCGCTCGACCACCCGCGAGTGCCAGCTGGCCGCCTGGTGCCGGCTGCGCCACTCCACCAGCACGATCGTCGCGTCGTCCAGCAGCGGCCCGCTGCGCTGGTCGAGCACGGTGCCGACCAGCCGGCGCAGGGTCTCCGGGGCGGACAGCCCGTCGGCGTGCCGGCGCAGCACCAGGTCGCCGAGGCGCCGCACGCCGAAGTCGTCGTCCACGGCGTGCCGGGCCTCCACCACCCCGTCGGTGTAGAACAGCAGCCGGTCGCCGATCTCCAGCTGGGTCCGGTTGACCGGCGGCGCCCCCAGGTTGGCGGCGATGCCCATGACCACGCCGCTGACGCCGTGCAGCACCCGCACCCGGCGCCCACCCCGGATCAGCAGCGGCTGCGGGTGGCCGCAGTTGACCCAGGTGAAGATGCCGGTCGCGGTGTCCAGATCGGCGAAGACTCCGCTGACGAACCGGTCCCCGTGGAACTGCCGCTCCACCGCGGCGTCCACGCTCTGCGCCATCCGCACCAGGTCGTGCCCCTCCAGCCGGCTGCGCCGGCAGGCGCCCACCGCGATCGTCGCGGTCAGGCCGGCATCCAGGTCGTGCCCCATCGCGTCGAAGATGGACACGTGCAGGTGCGTGCCGCGCATGCCGTAGTCGAAGGCGTCGCCGCCCACCTCGTACGCCGGCTCCAGTGAGCTGGTCACCGCCACCTCCGAGGTGCCGAAGGTGCGCGGCGGCAACAGTGCCCACTGCATTTCCGCGGCAAGGCTCATCGGCTGCCGCCGGACCAGCCGGGACATCGTGTCGCTACAGGCCCGCTTGCTCACCAGCACCAGCGCGACCAGGGAGGCCAGCGCGTGCGCGCGGCGAGCGGCGGCCGGGTCGGGCGGCACGGTCAGCGCCAGCACGCCGATCTTCTCGGTGCCTTCCAGCAGGGCCAGCCACCACCGCTGCGGCGCCGCCCCGCCGCCGTCGCCACCCGGCCGCGCCCGGCGCATCACGACCTGCGGCCCGGTGAACACCCGGCCGGCCAGCGTCCCGCGCACCGGCAGCGGCCGGGCCGGCCGGCGCGACGGCAGCGGGATGAGCAGGTCCCGCTGCACATCGGCCAGGTAGATCACCGGATCGGTCAGGTCGCCGATGGCGGCGTACTCGGCGACCAGGTCGGTCAGGTCGTCGGGAGACACCCGGTGTGCGGCGTCGAGCAGGCCGGAGAGCATCCGCTCCCCCGCCGTGTCGCCGCCGGCGATGCCGTCGCCCGCCGTGCCCGCCGCCGTCGGCTGGACTGCCACGACCGCCGGCTACCGCCTACCGGCCAGGGACCGGCCGGTCACCAGCGGATGCCCGGCGACCAGCGCCTGGTCGGCCGCGAGGATCTGCTCTGCGGTCATCGCGCGCTCGGCCGCCTTCGCGGGCCGCGGGGCCCTCGGCCGCTCACCGCCCTTGGGCGTCGGGCGGTCGGCCTTGGCCGGACGTTCGGCCTTCGCCGGGGCCGGCACCGGCTGCGGCTCCGCCGCGTCGTCGCCGGCACGCCGGTCCCGAACCACCGGGATGACCTCCGTCGGGTCCTCCACCTCGTCCTCGGGGTACGAGTCGTCGTCGCCGGTGGCGTAGACGTCCTCGCGCGGGGCGCGGTAGCCGTCGCCGTCCTCGGCGTACCTGCGCTCCAACTCGGACTCGAGGTCGGGGTCCTGGCCGCGGTCGAGCCCGTCCGGTGGAGTCAGGCCCCACCGCTCCAGGTACGCGTCGGCGAGCAGGTGGACTGCCTCGTTGACGTCCTCCCCGGTCGCCGCGCACCAGCCGTGGATGATCGCGACCGCATCGTCCACCCGTACGGATGACAGCACCCGGCCCAGCTCCAGCGGCATGTTCTCGATCTCGGTACGCAGGTAGTGGTGCGCGTACGCCCAGGGGTACCAGTCGTCCACGAAGGGGACGACCGGCCCCCTCGTTCGTGCGACAAAGCAGGCGATTGTCTCCATATTTCACCCTCCCGGTACATCGACCGCCGCACCCGTCTGGCGGGCGCCTCCAGGGTCGTCCGGCGCTCGCAGGTCGCGGTTCGCGCCGCCCGCTACCCCGTCCGGGCCCGGTTATGCCAGGAGGTCGGGTTTTTCTGTGTCGTTCTTGCAAACAATGCGATTAGCCGATGCGTACCGGGGTAGGCACGGCCAGTCACTCACCTTCGTCAACCTGTCGGGACGCAGTTTGGGGGGATGAGATGCGGCTAGATGACCCACTGAGGTGGCCCTTCCGGCAGCCCGCGGCGGACCGCACGGAGGCCACACCGATCCACGACAGCCTGCTGCCGGTCAGTACGCCGGTGCCCTGTCTCGACTTCGTCTGGGGCGACCACGTGGTGCCGCTGGTCACGGCCTACCCCAGCCCGGAACCGGCGGTCGGCCGGGCCCAGGTGCCGGCCGGGTTGATCCACCTGGTCTTCCCCGCCCCGGCCTGCGATCCGGCCCTGCTCCCGCTGATGGCCTCCTGAGCGGCCGGCGCGGGTCCTGGGGTGGACGGGACCCGGGGCCTGGTTCCCGGGTCCCGTCCCTGGCGCCGCCGGGAGGGGCCTACTCCAGGATGGACGGCGCCGGACCTTCACCGTGACGGGAAGGTCGCCTTCAGCCCGGGCCGCGCTCCACCGCGCCGCCGACCGGGCGCGCCAGCCTGTCACTCTCACATCTCCCGTGCCCGCAAACGTCGCGACCCTTGCGTTACCACCACAGCCTCGGCTAAACCCACGTTTTGCGGTGGCAGCGCGGGAAACGGGCAATTGCCTGCGATGCCGACGGGGGGAGAGTGGCATGAGCAGGCTTGTCATCGACAGCCAGCAGTTCGAACAGGTCCAGCTCGCGGTGGTCCGGGGCAGCCTGGACGACGGGTCGGCGACCGACCTGCGGGACGCCCTCCATCCGCTGTGCCAGCAGGGCTGCGACGTCCTGCTCGACTTGTCCGAGGCGACCGGGCTGGGCGCCGGCGCCGCCGACGTACTGGAGCGGTTGGCCGCCGACGCCCGCGACTCCGGGGCGCACCTGCAGGTCGTCGGCGCCAAGGGCGCGGTCCTGGAGACGTTGCAGACCACCGGCACGGCCGAGTCGCTCGGCGTGCACAAGGCCGGCTACCCGTACGCCAGCCGCAGCCGCACCCATCCGGGCCCGGACGACCCGCTCCCCCGGGCGCTGGACCACCTGGCCCGGCTGCCCCACGACAGCCCGACCTACCGGCAGCTGCGCGACCGGGTGGTGACCGACCTGCTCCCGCTGGCCAACCAGATCGCCCGCCGGTTCCACCACCGGGGCGAGCCGGGTGAGGACCTGACCCAGGTGGCCGTGGTGGCGCTGATCAACGTGATCGACCGGTACCACCCGGACCGCGGGGATTTCTTCCCGTTCGCGGTCACCACGATGACCGGCGAGCTCAAGCGACACCTGCGCGACCGCAGCTGGGCGGTGCGCCCACCGCGCAGGCTGCAGCAGCTGAGCCTGGAGGTGCGCTGGGCGGAGACCCACCTGGGGCAGCTGCTGGGCCGGTCGCCGACGGCCGCCGACATCGCCGATTTCCTGGACGTCTCCGAGGAGTCCGTGCTCGAGGCGGTCGCCGCCCACCAGGCCCGCCGCTCCACCTCGCTGGAGGCCCCGGTGCGCGCGGCCGACGTTCCGCTGGTGGACACGCTCGGCGACACCGACCACCGGCTGGACGACATCGACAGCTGGGTGTCGCTGCGCGACGTCATCGCCAACCTGCCCGAGCGCACCCGCAAGATCCTGCAGATGCGCTTCGGGCACGGGATGACCCAGAGCCAGATCGCGCAAGCGGTCGGCGTGTCCCAGATGCACGTGTCCCGCATCCTCACCGCCACCCTGCACCGCCTGCGCCAGGCGCTCACCAGCGACGAATGACGGGGACGCTGCTCACCGCCAAGCTGGCCGTGCCCGCGCCGCCGCCCGAGCTGGTGGAGCGGCCCCGGCTGTACGCCAGGCTCGACGACGGGGTGCGCGGCCCGGTGACCCTGCTCGGCGCCCCCGCCGGCTGGGGCAAGACGGTCCTGCTCAGCTCCTGGCTGGGGGCCGGCGGCGGCCACGGGTACCCGGTCGCCTGGCTGTCGCTGGAACCAGGAGACGGCGGCGAAGACTTCTGGCGCTACGTCCACGCCGCGCTCACCTCGTGCGGCGTACGGCTGGACGGGGTGGCCGAAACCGCTGGGCCCCAGCCGGCCGCGCTCGCCCGGCTGCCCACCCCGGTGGTGCTCGTCCTCGACGATCTGGACCGGGTCACTGACGACCGGACGCTGGAGGGGCTGGCGTTCCTGCTGCGGCACGCGGCCGGGCGGCTGCGGCTGGTCGCCGCCGCCCGGGCCGACCCGGCGCTGCCGCTGCACCGGTGGCGGCTGCGCGGCGAGCTGACCGAGCTGTCCGCCGGGGAGCTGGCGTTCACCGTGCCGGAGACGGCCGAGCTGCTGGCGCGCCACGGCGTGGACCGGCCCACGGCGTACGCCGCGCAGCTGCACACGCGCACCGAGGGCTGGCCGGCCGGCGCCCGGCTGGCCGCGCTGGCCATGCGCCAGCTCGGCAACCCCGCCTGGTTCCTGCCCAGGTTCTCCGGCGACGACGAGCGCGTCGCCGGGTACCTGCGCGGCGAGGTGCTCGCCGGCCAGCCGGCACCGGTACGCGAGGTACTGCTCGGCACGGCGGTGCTGGGCCAGGTCAGCGCCGGTCTGGTGGAGGCGCTCACCGGACGCGCCGACGGGGAAGGCATCCTCGCCGACCTCGAGCGCTCCCGGGCCTTCGTCAGCCGGCTGGCGGCGTGGCCCGGCTGGCACCGATACCACCGCCTCTTCGGCGAGCTGCTGCGCGCCGAGCTGCGCCAGCACGCCCCGGAGCGGATCCCGCAGCTGCACCGCAGCGCCAGCGACTGGCTCGCCGCGCACGGCCGGCCGCTGGACGCCCTGCGCCACGCGCTCGCCGCCGGCGACCGGGACCGGGCCACCGGCCTGCTCGCCCGGTGCTGGCCGGAGATGCTCGGGCACGGCCACGACGAGCCGCTGCCGGTGCCGGCCGCGGCGGCGCCAGTTGACGCGTTGCGAGGTGACCCGGAGCTGGCCCTGGCGTACGCGGTGGACCGCCTCGACCGGGGTGACCTGGACGCCGCGGACGACATGCTGTCGCTGGCCTGCCGGCGCGGCCGCCGGCACCCGGCCGGCCGCCGCGACCGCCTGGGCCCCGTCGCGACGGCCCTGCGGGTCTGGCAGGCCCAGCTGCGCGGACAGCTGCACGACGCCGGGCGGTTGCTGGACCTGCTCGGCGAGCACCCGCCGGCCGGCGCGGCCGCGCTCGCGCTGACCGGGCTCGGCGCGGGCCGGCTCGCCGCCGGCGAGCTCGCCGCCGCGCAGGAGGCGTTCGCGGACGGCCTGGCCCGGGTCGAGCAGGCCGCCACCCGCCCGCCGGCCGCCGCGCACCCGCCCGCCGTCGCATCCCGCCCGGACCTGTCCTGCCCGCGGCTGGCCTGCGCCAGCCGGCTCGCCCTCGCCCAGGCGGTGCGCGGCGAGCTGTGCGCCGCCGAACGCACCGCCCGCGGCGCTCTCGGCACGCCCTCCTGCACCGGCACCGAGTCTGTCCACTATGCCTACGCGCACGTGGCATTGGCCATTGTGGACTTCGAGCGGGACCGGCCGGCGGCCGCGGAGGCGAGCCTGGACCGGGCGGCTCACCGGGCCGACCCGCTGCTGTCCGCCTGGGCCGAGCTGGTCCGCGCCCGGCTGCTGGCCGAGCGCGGTGAGCTCGCCGCCGCGGAAAGGACGCTCCGCGACGCCCAGCCGGGCCTTGGCGATTGGCCGTACGTGCGGCTGTGCTACGCCTCGGCCGAGGCGGACCTGCGCATCCGGCGCGGGCAACCGCGAGCCGCCCTGCAGCTGCGGCCGGACGCGGCATGCCTGGCCCGCGCACACCTGCGCGACGGCGACCCAGCCGCTGCCTTGGCGGCACTGCCGGACTGGGCGGCCGGCGAGCTGCCCGGGTCGCTACGGCTGGACGCCGGGCTCACCGAGGCGCTGGCCGCACGGCGGTTGGGCGACGGGCACCGGGCCCGCGAGGCGCTGGAGCGCGCGCTGCGCCTTGCCGAGCCCGAGGGCTTCCGCCGGGCGTTCAACCAGTCCGGCGTACGCGAGCTGCTGCTGGACCACCTCGACTCGGGTACGGCGTATTCGTCGTTCGTCGCCAGCCTGCTGACCGGCACGGCGCCGCCGGCCCGGCCGGTCCAGCCCGGCCCGCATACCGGTGAGCCGCTGACCGACCGGGAGCTGGCCGTGCTGCGCTACCTGCCCAGCATGTTGTCCAATGTGGAGATAGCCGCCTCACTGTGCCTGTCCGTGAACACGGTCAAGACCCACGTCCGGCACATCTACCGCAAGCTGCACGCCAGCCGGCGCCGGGAAGCCGTACGCCGGGCCAGGGAGCTGCACCTCATCTAGCCGATTCACCCCGGCGGGGTGATGGTGGCTCACCCCGGTTCGGCCGACGATCGCGGCATGACCGCAATGACGCCCCGTACCGACGAGCAGATCCAGGCAGACGTGTTGGAAGAGCTCAAGTGGGACTCCCGGGTGCAGCCCAACGAGGTCGGGGTCACCGCCACCGACGGCGTCGTCAGCCTCACCGGCTGGGTGGACAGCTACACCAAGAAGTGGGCGGCCGAGCGCGCCGCACACCGGGTGCGCGGGGTCCGGGCGGTCGTCAACGACCTGGAGGTGCGGCTGCCCGCGACGGCCGAGCGGGACGATCCGGACCTCGCCGCGGCAGCCCGGCGGGCGCTGGAGTGGGACGCGTTCGTGCCCTGGCAGAAGGTGAGCGTGACGGTCTCCCGGGGCTGGGTGTCGCTGCTGGGCGAGGTCGAGTGGCAGTACCAGAAGCGGGCGGCGGAGCGTGCGGTGCGCCGGCTCTCCGGAGTGCGCGGGGTCACGAACCTGATCAGCGTCCAGCCCCGCTACCGACCCTCCCCGGAGGAGTTGCACCGCAAGGTCTCCGACGCGCTGGTCCGCAACGCCGAGACGGACGCCGATCGGCTGGAGATCGATGTGGACCACGACCGGGTGGTCCTGCGCGGTACGGTCCGGGCCTGGGCCGAGAAGGACGAGGCCGAGCGGATCGCCTGGTCGGCGCCTGGCGTGACCGCGGTGGACAACCGCATCACCGTCAACCCCAACGCGCCGTGACCGTCCGTCCGGCTCAGTTCGGCGCCGCGAAGTAGCGGTCCGCCTTGCGCCGCAGGAAGCCGGCGAAGATCAACCCCAACACCGGCGTGCCACGGTAGTACGCAGCCCGGCCGGTCGCCGCATCGACGACCACCGGCCGTCCGACGCATGCCATCGCATTCCGCTGCCGCTGTGTGGCGGCGATCGCCGACGCGTCGACCTGATCTGCGACGAGCGTCGCGAACACCGCCGAACCGTGATCCCACCCGAGCGGCACGCCTTCCTTGCGCAATCTCGCCAGGGCGTACTCCATCGCCGCGCTGGTGAACTGCTCGACATCCGGCCCGGACACCGACGACCGCGCGGCCGCAATCACGAACAGGTGCAGGCGACTGGCCATCCACCGAATCCGGAAGTCCGACCGGCGCCCAACCAGCACCCGCTCCCCATCCAGCTCGACCCACTCGGTCTCGCACCTGTCGGCGTCGCCGAGCCGGGGCGCGATGAAGGTGCCGGCCAACACCTGCTCGAGACGGTGGAGATGGGCGGTGGCTGCTTGACGATACAAGACTTCGTTCCTTCATCGCCTCGTCGGCTCGTCCTCGCTGCCGACAGCCGTAATCATAGGCCGCGTAAAAGTACCTGGGGAAGCCACGCTCATACAATATGAGCAAGCTATGAGCGCATAAGTGCGAATTTGCGGCAGCCCGGTAAAAACTGATGGTACTGCCCTTTATCAGGTCCCTGCCCGACCGCCATTGCTTGGCGTCGACAACAACTCTGCTCGCCGCAAGCCTGACGTTCTGCCCGGACCTCGACACAAGCTCGGCGACCTTCCCTGGTAGCCGCTGAGTAGGCCATGTGGGTAGGGTGCTCGCCATGAGCGGGGACACCCGCATGCCGTTGACGAATCCGTGGCTGACCGGGCCCACGCCGACGAAGCGGCTCGATCGGGAACGGCTGGAAGAGCGCATTCTCAACCTCCTGTCGTCGCAGAACATGTGCGTGCTCGCGACCACGGGTCCGGATGGGCCGCTGGCTACCCCGGTGCGGTACTACCCGCTCGGCTTTGCGGTGCTCTTCAGCGCCTCGCCGCGCTCGCCGAAGATGCGCAACATCGCTGCTGATCCGCGTGTTTCCGTCGGCATCTTCGCGCCGCTGGTCGGGCTGGCCAGTAGCCGGGGCGCTCAACTGTTCGGAACGGCCAAAGTGCTGGATCCGGAGCATCCGGACCGTGCGCACTACTGGGAGGCGTTCCGATGGGAGAACGAGCACGTCGAGCGAGGGCGACCCCTGTCCGAGCCGCCCGAGGACACACTCGTGGTCATTGAGGCGGAGCGAATTGTCTATACCGAACACTGGCTGCGACGTGAAGGGTTCGCACCCCGCCAGTTCTGGCGTCGCTGAGGTCATCTGCCCGGATCGCGACACAAATTCGGCAACATCGAGCGGCGCTCAGGTGAGTTCGAGGCCGCCGTCGAGGGTGAGGATCTGGCCGGTCAGCCATGTGGTGGCGGGGTCCGCGAGGCGGAGTACCCATGCTGCCACCTCGTCGGGTTCTCCGCGGCGCCCCAACGGGATGCGGCTGGCTTCGTGCTGCTTGATCTGGTCGACCACGGGTTGCGGTAGGCCGGCGGCGGTCAGGGCCTGGCTTTCCGTGGGGCCGGGGGCTAGGGCGTTGACGCGGATGCCCTCGGTGGCGAGCTCCAGCGCCCAGCAGCGGGTGAGCTGTTCTAGAGCGGCTTTGGAGGCGGCGTAGTGGGCTGCGCCGGGTACCGGCCGGTGGCCATAGGTGCTGGAGATGTTGACGATCGAGCCGCGGGTCTGCCGCAGGTGGGGTAGGGCCGCGCGGGCGAGCAGGCTGGGCGCGACGACGTGAAGCTCGAACAGGTGGAGGATGCGGCCGGCGCTGGCGTCGGCGAGTGGCATGAGCGTCGTGGCGCCAGCGTTGTTTACCAGCACGTCGAGCCGGCCCCACCGATCGATGGCAGTATCGATGATGGCTTCCGGAGCGTGCGCGGCCCGGATGTCGGCGGCGAGGACCGCAATTCCCGGGTGTTCTTGCGCCGTCTTGTCCAGTGCGTCCTGGCGGCGGCCGACGCCCAGGACGCGAGCCCCGGCCGCGGCGAATGCGATCGCGGTCGCCCTGCCGATTCCTGATCCTGCCCCCGTAACGATGACCACTCGACCGGTGAACTGGCTGGTGAGTGGGGATGACGTCATCGGCGTTCCTCCCCGCTTTGTTCGATCTTCGTAAAACATCGAACAAGATACCATGGTCGTCGTGAGAGACGCGCGACATCCGGACCTCGGCGAGATCACCCTCACCGAGGTGATGGCTGCGCTCAGCGACCCGATCCGGGTCGGGTTGCTCCGATTACTCTCCGACGGCCGCGAACGCGGCTGGGGAGAGCTGCGGGCGCCGTTGTCCAAGTCGACACTGAGCCACCATCTCCGGGTGCTTCGGAATGCTGGGCTGACCCGCACTCGTCAGGAAGGCACTCGGTGTTACGTCCAGCTGCGCCGCGACGACCTGCAGGCTCGATTTCCCGGCCTGTTGGATGCGGTGCTGGCCGCAGCCAACAGTGATGACGTGGGCAGCCAGGTCAGCCTGGCCACCGATCCGCAGCCTCCCGGGGTGGTCAGGGCGACGGGGTGAGGTGGGTCCCCGCGTCCCGCTCAGCCTCGGCCACCAGCACACTGGCCACGTCGGCGGTGCGGACCGCCGGCGCGGCCAGCGTCATCACCACGACCAGCACGGTGACCACGGCGAACGCGACGGTCAGCGATGCCGCCTGGGCGATCCCGCCGATGATGCCCGGCGCGGCCAGGCCCGCCCCGTACGCCACGGTCGCCACCGCGGCGATGGCGTGCGCCCGCGCCGCGGCGCTGCCGGCGGCGTGGCCGGCCGCGGCGAAGGCCAGCGGTACCACCACCGCGATGCCGAGGCCGATCAGCACAAAGCCGATGGCGGCGGTGACGGTCACGGCGGGCGGCGTGGCGCCCGGGCCGTCGCCGAGGGCACCGGCGAGCACCACCAGCGCACCGCCGAGCACGCCGAGCGTGCCGGCCACGCGGACCGTGGCGACAGGCCCCCAGGCGCGGACGACCGCGTCGCCGACGAGCCGGCTGACAGTCATCGCGCCGGCGAAGCAGGCGTACCCGATCGCTCCGGTGGCCTCCGCCGAGCCGAGCTGGCGGACCAGGTAGACCGCGCTCCAGTCGGCACAGGCGTTCTCGGCGAAGATGGCGGCGAAGCCGATCAGGCCGACGGCGAGGACCGGGCCGCGGGGCACGGCGAACCGGGGCGCGTCCTCCGCGTCCCCGGCCGGTGGGGCGTGCCCGGGCAGGCCGGTGCATGCCCAGAGCGTGACCGCGATCAGCAGCGCGCTCGCCCCGGCGAAATGCGCCCGACCGTCCACCCCCAGGTGGGCCAGCAACCAGCCGGCGCCGCCCGCGGCGAACGTGCCGACGCTCCACATGCCGTGCAGGCCGGACATGATGGAACGGCCGAGCGCGCGTTCGATGGCGACCGCCTCGGCGTTCATCGCCATGTCCGCGGTGCCGGCGAAGGCGCCGGCGAGCAGCATCGCGGCGGCCAGGGTGGGCAGCGACGGGGCGAGCGCGACCAGGGTCAGGGCGGCCGCCCAGCCGCACATCAGGATCTGGGTGGACCGGCGGCCGCCGATGCGGTGCACCACGCGGCCGGCGAAGGGCATCGCGACCACCGCGCCGACGGCCGGCATCACCAGGGCGTACCCGAGCCGGCCCACGTTCCCGCTCACGCCGACGTGCCCGGCTATCCAGGGCATGCGGGCGGCTAGGCTGCCGCTGACCGAACCATGGACGGCGAAGACGGCCGCGACCGCCCATCGTGCTGAGATCACCGAGGACACCCTACACCGGAAGGAAATGCAGTTATGCGCATCGCTTTGCACAGCTTTTTGCACCCGGGGCAGGAGCTCGGCTACGAGCAGGCCCACCGGGTGGTGCCGGACGAACTGGTCGTCGCGTTGCGACGCGCCGGCATCAAGGACTGGGCGATCTGGCGCGACGGCGAGCACCTGTTCCATGTGGTGGACTGCGACGACTTCGACGCGGCCCAGGCCGCGCTCGCCGAGGACCCGGCGAACCAGCGCTGGCAGCAGAGGATGTCGGCGTACGTGGCCCGGTTCGCGGAGAACCCACAGGGGGCGGCCGGGATGGGGCTGCGCCACGTCTGGACGCTGAGCGAGCAGGTTGGCGAGTGACCGCCGGGCGGCTGCTGGCGGTCAGCGACCTGCACGTGGCGCACCCGGAAAACCGGGAGATCGTGCGGCGCCTGCGGCCGGGGCCCGGGCCGGACTGGTTGCTGGTCGCCGGAGACGTGGGCGAGCGGGTTGCCGACGTGGAATGGGCGCTGCGGACGCTGCGCGAGCGGTTCGCGGTGGTGGTGTGGGTTCCGGGCAACCACGAGCTGTGGACGCCGCGCAACGACCCGGTCCAGCTGCGCGGCGAGCAGCGCTACCGGTACCTGGTCGAGATGTGCCGGCGGATCGGGGTGCTCACGCCCGAGGATCCGTACCCGGTCTGGGAGGGCGAGGGCGGGCCGGTGACCGTGGTCCCGCTCTTCCTGCTCTACGACTACACGTTCCTCCCGCCGGGCACGTCGACCAAGGAGGAGGCGCTGGCGTACGCGTACCAGACGGGCGTGGTGGGCACCGACGAGGTGCTGCTGCACCCGGACCCGTACCCGACCCGCGACGCATGGTGCCGGGCCAGGGTGGCCGAGACCGAGCGGCGGCTTTCCGCCCTCGGTCAGGTGCGGACCGTACTGGTCAACCACTTCCCGCTGGTCCGCGAGCCGACCCGGATCCTGCGCTACCCGCAGTTCGCCCCGTGGTGCGGCACCGAGCTGACCGCCGACTGGCACCTGCGGTTCAACGCGGCCGCGGTGGTCTACGGCCACCTGCACATCCCGCGCACCGACCGGTACGGCGGGGTGCGGTTCGAGGAGGTCTCGCTCGGCTACCCGCGGGAGTGGCGCCGGCGCGGCCCGGCGCCCGACCCGGTGCGCACGATCCTTGGGTAGCCGGCCGGGAACCGCGTGTCCGATGGGAGAACGCGCCAGGTAGCGGTACCGCCGACAGGATCGAGAGGTTTATGCCATCGTCGCCATGTCGGGCGGGATGTCCGCGCGCTCCGCGAGGCGCTCCAGATGCTCGCGCACCACGGCTATCGGCGTGCCACCAACGCGGCGGCGGTGCCCGGTGCCGCCGGTCTGCCACGGCAGCGGGCCCGACAGCGGTCGGTACCGGCAGCCGGCAGCGTCCAGCCTGGACAGATGGGCGGCCAGCCTGGTCACGAAGTCGTCCGCCGCGGGCCGGCCGGTCCAGGCGACCTCGGCGAATGCGCAGGCCCGCGGGAAGACCATGTAGTCCAGGTGGGCCGGATCCGGGATGTACTCGCTCCACGCCTGGAACTGCGCGCCGAGCACGTGGGCGCGCTCCTGCTCGGTCCAGCTCTCCGGCACCGGGGCGAAGCCGGCCACATCCTCCAGCGTGATCGGGCCGCCGATGGACAGCGGCTCGTCCGGGTCGTCGGACTGGGCGTAGTCGAAGTAGGTCGGAAAGACCGGGCAGCGCACCACGTCGTAGCCGGCGGCCGCGGCCCGCCGGGACACCCCGTCGCCGCGCCAGGCCGCCACCACCGAGTCGGCCAGCAGGCCGCCGCCGACGAACGCCTCGTCCCAGACCACCATCCGCCGCCCGTGCGCGGTGAGCACCCCGGCCAGCTCGCGCATGAAGTGCCCGAACAGCTCGACGTGCCCGGTGAGCCCCAGCTCGCGCTGGTAGCGTGCGACCTCCTCGTCGCCGCCCCAGCAGTCGTGCAGCGGGCATTCGTCGCCGCCCAGGTGGACGTACCGGCCGGGTACCGCGTCGGTGAGCTCCTCGATCAGGTCGGCGAGGAACCGGACGGTCGCCGGCACCGGCTTGACCACGCTGGTGGAGATGCCCCAGCCGATCCGCACCGTATGCCGGCCCGAGCCGAGCTGTGGGTACGCGGCCAGCAGTGCCGAAGCGTGGCCGGGCAGGTCGATCTCCGGCACCACGGTGATGCCGCGCTCGGCCGCGTACGCCGCGATCTCCGCCAGGTCGTCCAATGTGTAGTACCCGCCGTGCGGGGTGCCGTCGGTCTCCGGGTTGTCGCGGAACCACCCGGCCTGGGTGTGCGGACGGTGGCTGGCCACCTCGGCGAGGCGCGGGTAGCGCCGGGACCCGATGCGCCACCCCTGGTCGTCGGTGAGGTGCAGGTGCAACCGGTTGAGCCGGTGCATGGCGAACAAGTCGAGGTAGCGCAGGATGGTGTGCTTGCTGAAGAAGTGGCGGGCCACGTCGATCATGCCGCCGCGCCAGGCGAGCGCCGGGGCGTCGATCACCTCGCCGCACTCCACCGGCCACCGGGCACCGGGCGGCGGCACCGTCCGCCACGCCGCGTCGGGCAGCAGCTGCCGCAGCGTCTGCGTGGCGTGCCGGATACCGTCCAGAGTAGACGCATAGAGCTGGATGCCCGTCTCGTCGACCCGAATGCGGTAGCCCTCCGGATGCCCGATCCCCGGATCCGGGCGGACCGCCAGGCCGTCACCGGCGGAGGCCGGCCGCAGCGGAAGCCGCAGCGGCGCGAGCAGCAGCCGCACCACGTCCGCCGCCTGCTCGGCCCCCGGCGCCGCCACCAGTGGCGTCTGCGGCGTCAGCTCGAACGTCCCGCCCGCCGGCCGGGCCTGCACCGGACGCGGGACGAGGGTCTGGTAACGGCTCACGTCTGGCTCCTCAGCTGCACGACTCTGCCTTCCCGGCGCGCCCGTTCCGCCGCCCAGACCACCCGGTGGCTGATCAGCGACTCGGCCGGCCCCGTCTTGATCATGCTCGGGTCGCCGTGCGCGACTGCCGAGAGGAACGCCTCGACCAGGCCGGCGTCGCCGCCCGCGTGCCCGCCCGCGGCGTCCATGGACTCCCCGGCCCACACGTCGATGGTCTGCTCCACCCCGGTCAGGAAGTCGAAGACCTTGATGGTCGCGCCGTCGCCGTCCAGGTATCCCCGGGTGCCGAGGATGCGGGTCTTCCGGTTGGCCATCGGGGTGAACGCCGCCACCGTCAGCGAGGCGGTCACCCCGCCCTCGTACTCGATGTTCACCACCTGGTGGTCCACCACGTCGTTGTCACAGCGGTAGACGCAGCGCCCGTACGGCCCCTCGCGCAGCGCCACCTCCACCGCCTCCGGCGTGGGCGTGTCCACCACCGCGCCGAGCGGCCACCGCTCCCGGTCGGGGTCGCCCAGGCAGGACCGGTACAGCCGGGCGGCAGAGTAGGGGCAGGACGCCTCAACTCCACATTGGACACACCGCTCCCCCGCCCCTTCCGGCGCCTGCTCCGGCCGGAAATGCGCCAGGCCACCGAAGGACGAGACGCGCAGCGGCCTGCGGTCGATCACGTACTGCAGCCAGTCCACGTCGTGGCACGCCTTGGCGAGCAGCATCGGGGCGGAGAGGCCCTCGTTGCGCCAGTTGCCCCGGACGAACGAGTGCGCGAAGTGCCACCAGCCCACCGGCTCCAGATGCTGGACCGCCACCACCTCGCCGAGCCGGCCGCTGTCCAGCAGGGCGCGGACCCGGCGGGTGAACGGGGTGTAGCGCAGCACGTGGCACACGGCCAGGTACACACCAGCCTGCTCGGCCGCGGCGACGACGCGGTCCGCCTCCGGCTCGGTCGGCGCCACCGGCTTCTCCAGCAGCAGGTGGTAACCCTGCCCGGCGAGCGTCACCGCCGGCTCGACATGGTCGCGGTCCTGGGTCGCGATGACCGCCACGTCGGCAAGCCGCCCGGCCAGCGCCATCGCGCGCCAGTCCGCGAAGACCGCCTCCGGTGGCAGGCCGTACGCCCGGGCCACCCGCTCGCGGCGCTCCGCCACCGGCTCGGCCACCGCCACCACCCGCCCGCGGCCGCTCGCCGCAGCCAGCCGGGCGTACTGCTGCCCGCGGTTGCCAGCGCCGACGATCGCCATCGTGACTGGCTCGCGCACGCCATCCTCCCCGGGTCTTCATCAAACGTTACCGAAAGCAGCGGGGCGCAGATCCCGGGCGAAAGGTTCACGCGGCTGCTTGGCCGCACCGGCTGCTTGGCCGCACCTTTGCCGCCCCAACCTTTGGTAGAACTGACCCCGTGCGTTCGTGGAAGTACCGGCTGGTCACAACGCTCGAACGCGGCAACAACCGGCTGATGCGGCTGGCGCTGCGCAAAGGGTTCGCACCGCGGGCGTTCGCGCTGCTGGAGACGATCGGCCGCCGCTCGGGGCTGCCGCGCCACACACCCGTCGGGAACGGGCTGATGGGCGACGTGTTCTGGCTGGTCGCGGCGCACGGCATGCAGGCGGACTACGTACGCAACCTGCGGGCGAACCCGAACGTCCGGGTGAAGGTCGGCAAGCAGTGGCGCACCGGACGAGCGGTCCTCCTTCCCGACGACGACGCGACCGCCCGCTCGCGCACACTGCCGTACCAGTGGGACGCGGCGATCGGCCGGCTGATGGCGTCCGAGCCGCTGACCATCCGGATCGACCTTGATCCAGAATCAGCTCCACCTGGGACTGGCCGATAACCTGGCAGCGGATCGCTACCGTGCGGTGCGGTTGAGCAGCTGCAGCGCCGCGTCGCGTAGCGCTGGCGTGCGCGCGAACAGCGCGGGCCCGGCGCTGGGCCGGGTCTGCCCGTCCAGCCGGGTGAAGCAGCCGCCCGCCTCCGCCACGATCAGCGAGGTCGCGGCGAAGTCCCACACCGCGCCGCGGGTCTGCACCGCGAGGTCCAACTCACCCTCTGCGACAAGCAATGCCGCATGGGTACGCCAAGGGACCACCTGCGCGACCGCGGCCAACGGCGCGAGCATCTCTTGTTCCGCCTGGGCGAGGCCGTCGGTGGGGACTACACCCAGCCGGCTCGCTGGCAGGACGTCCGGCCGGTCGCGATCGACCGCGACCCTGTGCTCGCCGGCCGCGTCGGCGCGCCAGGCGCCGCCGCCCCGCCGCGCCCACCAGGTCCGCCCCTGAGCGGGGACGGCGGCCACACCCGCGACGATCTCGCCGGCCTCCTCGAGCGCGACAAGCACCAGCCAGCGGTCGTCCCCGGCCACGAACAGCGTGGTGCCGTCGATCGGGTCGACGATCCAGCGGCGGCTGCCGGTGCCCGATTGCCCGGCCTCCTCGCCCAGCACCGCGTCATCGGGTCTCGCCCGCGCCAGGACGTCCCGGATAGCGGCCTCGACGGCCCGGTCGGCCTCCGTCACCACGCTGCCGTCCGCCTTCGACTCGGTGGGCAGCGCGGCCAGGGCGGCGAAGTAACGCAGGCCCACCTCGGCTCCGGCGCGCGCCGCGGCCAGGGCCACCTGAAGATCGCTCTCCACCGCCTCATCCTGTCCCATCCGGCCGGAGGAAACCCGCCATCCCGGCTTACCGCCGGTGCTTTCCGGACGGCTCTCCTCAGTAGAGGCCCGCCAGCAGCGCGTCCCGGATCCCCGGGCGGGAACCGAAGACGAGCAGGAACGCCGCCTCGCGTACCAGCCGCTGGGCGTGGTTGTCCCGCAGCACCGCGCGGCTTCCGGTGCGTACCGCGACCGCCGCGCTGGCGTGGAGCGCGAGCTGGGACGCGGCGGCCCGGGCGGCCGGTGTGCCGGCCGCGTCGGCGGCGAGCAGCGCGGCGCGGCAGGCGTCGAGCTGCTCGTCGAACGGGCTGGGCCCGAGCAGGCGGCAGCACCTGCGGACGACGCCGAGCGCCAGGAACCCGTTGAGCGCCGAACCCGGGGCGTCCGTGCGCGCCCACTCCTGGTACGGCTGGACACCGGTGAGCCGGTCCGAGGGCACGAAGTGGCCGGCGAAGGTCAGGTTCACCGTCCGGCTGGCCTGCGCCGCGACCAGCTCAAGTGGACGAACGGTGAGCGTCGCCGCGGGCGCCGCGTCGACCAGCAGGAAGCGGATCACGTCGTCGGCGTCCCGGGCCGCGACGTGCACCGTATCGATCATGTCCCAGCCGGTGACCCACGGCGCCTCGCCGTCGAGCAGATAGCCGCCGGCGGCCGGCGTCACTCGCAAGCCGGCTGCCCCCGGGCGCAGGCCGGCGAGCGCGACGCCGCCGCGCCGCTCGCCGCGGGCCAGCGGGCCCAGCCACCGCTCGGTGACGCCCGGCTGCGTGCTGGCCGCCGCGGCCCGCACGCAGCTGTGGTGCTGCAGCCAGACGAACGCCGTGGCCAGGCAGCCGCTGGCCAGCGTCTCCAGCAGGTAGGCGACCTCGGTCAGGTCCGCCATGCCGAGACCGCCCAACTCCGGCGGCGCCGCCACCCCGTAGAAGCCCTCCTTTGCGAGCAGGTCGAGATGGCTGGCCGGGATCCGGTCCGCCCGGTCCACGCTCATCGCCGCCGGGAACAACACCTCCTCCGCAATCTGCTCCGCCCTCCTGCGCATCGCCGCCGCGTCCGCCATGCACCCATTCTCACCGGACCTTGATCGTCGTCGTCACCGTGGCAGCGTCCACCTCGGAGGTCCGCAACGTCATGCGCAGCTGCCAGTCCCCGGGCATCGGAAAATTCACCGCACCCACCGCCATGTTCTCCTCGACGCCGAGCACGGGAGTGTCGATCGGTGCCACACCCCGAGCGGGAAGTGCGGCGGTCACCTTCCATTCGAGCACCCGCAGCGCCTTACCCTCCGGGGTGTACGCCACCAGGTGCAGGGTGTTGTACTCGCCGAGCTGCACTGGGTAGATGTCGACCTGGAGCGAGTACAGCGAGCTGGTCAGGGTCTGCACGACGCCCTTGCCCGGGGGGAGATCGGAGGCCGGCTGGGCGGTGCGGCCGGGCGGGGTCTGCACCAGGACCGCGCTGAAGGCCAGCACCACCGCGGCCACGCCGAGCTCCACCCCGACCAGCCGCCGCAGCCGGGCCGGTGCGCCGCCGCGCCGGACCAGGCGCCGCGCGAAGATGGCCGCCGCCAGGACGCCCGCCAGCAGCGCCGCCTTGGCCAGCACCAGCCGGCCGTACCCGCTGTGGAACAGCGCGCCGACCGTGCCGACCTCCACCAGGGCCTGCAGCACTCCGCCGGCGGCCAGCCACAGCACCGCCACGGCGGCCCACCGTGACCAGGCCGGCAGGATGACGCCGAGCGGCCGGCGGCCGGCCCGCGGCAGCAGGAACCCGAACAGCGCCACCAGCCCGCCGAGCCACACCCCCATCGCGGCGAGGTGTGCCACGTCGGCGAGCGCGCTCACCACCGGCATCGGCGACGCCAGCGGGTGCCCGGCCAGCGGCCAGGTGACCAAACCGGCCAGGCCGAGCAGTGCGATCAGGGCGCGCCGCCGCCGGCTGCCGCCACCGGCGAGCACCGGCGGAAGCAGCGCCGCCACCGCGGCCAGTACGCCCAGCCGGGCCGCCAGGACCGCGCCGAGCCGGCCGTCCGCGGCCCGGCGCAGGTCACCGAGGGAGACGTCGACCAGCGACGAGCAGGTCTCCGCGGGCGCCTGCAGGTAGAGCGTGCCGAGCGCGCCGGCGGCGACCAGCGCGACGCCGAGCCACACCAGCCGGACCGCGCCGCGCCGGGGCAACCGCCGCGGCCAGAGCGCCGCGAGCACCAGGACCGGCCCGATGATCAGCGCCAGGCCGGCGTACCCGAGGTACTTGGCGATCGGCGCCGCCACGCGTACCGCGGGTTGCACGCCCTCTTTCGGGGCGGCCGGCGGGGTCCGCGAGGGCGCGCCCACCGAGAAGGTGATGGTGCCGGCGACCGGGTGGGTGTCCGCCGAGATGACCCGGTAGCTGATCAGATAGGTGCCCTGCGGGTCGTCGGCGGCCCGCAACGGGACGGTCATCGTCGCGCCGGCCGTGGTCGGCTCGCCGGCGACGATGCGCTTGCCGTCCGGCCCGATGACCCGGACCTGACCGGTGATCGGCCGGACCGCCTCGCTGAAGGTCAGCGTCGCCTTGGCCGGCATCGACCCGAGCACCGCGCCGGACGGCGGGTCGCTACGGACGAGCACCGCGTGCGCGCTCGCCGGGGCGGGCGTGGCCAGCACGAAGAGCACGCCGGCAAGGGCGGCCACCAAGCGTGCGCGCCAGTCCACGTCCACCGAGTACGGATGGGCGGGCCGCTCGGATCAGGCCGTCACCCGCGAGCGCCGGGGCCGGGGAACCACCGGGACAAATAAGCGCGCAGCCGGGACAGGTCGGTCCCGCCCGCGCGGTACCCGACGTAGCCGTCCGGCCGGACCAGGTACTGCGCGGCGTCCCGCGCGTCAACCCGGTGAACGGTCACCAGGTCCGGCCAGTCGGTGAACGTGGCGGTGCCGTCCGGCCACGACCGGTCGGGCCCGCACAAAACCAGGTGGAAGCCGGGCTTGGTGAGGTATGGCGCGTCCGGCATCCGCTCCCCCGCGCGGATGCCGCAGTTGGCCACGTGCGGGCCGTCGACCGACAGCGGACTCTGCCGGTACCGGATGCGCAGCTGCGACAGGGTACGGAAGACCGATGCCCGCCCGGGCGCGAAGCGCAGCACGGCCGGGGCCAGCCGCGGTACCACCCGGGTACGGGCCGTACGGATGATCGGGTTGCCGGCGGTCGCCAGCGTGAACAACCGGTCGGTCAAGCGGAGCACGGCACGCCCGACCGGTGCCCGCTCCGCCGGGTAGGTGTCCAGCAGTGCCGGGCTGGCGGTGCCGCGCAGGTCGAGGGCGAGCTTCCAGCCGAGGTTGACCGCGTCCTGGATGCCGGTGTTCATGCCCTGGCCGCCGGCCGGGCTGTGGATGTGCGCGGCGTCGCCGGCCAGGAACACCCGCCCCGACCGGTACCGCTCGGCGCCGCGCACGTGCAGCCGGAAGTCGGTCATCCACACTGGATCACGCAGCCGCAGGCGGTCGGTGGTGCTGGCGTCGACCAGCGCCTGCACCTCGGCGAGCGTGACCTCACCGGTGCTGCCGGCCGGCCGGATGCCCAGTACCCGCCAGGTCGCCGGGGTGCCGAGCGGGAAGAAGAACAGCAACCCGTCCTCGGTGAGGTAGCCGTGCACCGCGCCCGGCTCCAGTCCGTCGACCTCCAGGTCGGCCAGCAGGAACGTCTGCTGGTAGGCGCGACCGGCGAAGCCGATCCCGGCCTGCTTCCTGACCGTACTATGTGCACCGTCGCAACCGCACACGTAGCTTGCGCTCACCGTCTCCTGCCGCCCGTCGGCGTGCCGCAGCCGGCAGGTCACCCGGTCGGCGCCCGGCTCCAACCCGACCAGCTCCACCCCGCGCTCGACCGTGACGCCGTGTCGCAGCAGGTGCTCGCAGAGGATCCGTTCGGTCTGCGCCTGGGACAGGAACAGCAGGTACGGGTAGGCGGTGTCGGCGAGGCCGGAATCGAACAGGTCGATCGGCACCACGCGGCCGCCGGCGTGCAACCGCAGCCGGACCGACCGGTTGCCCAGGTCGACCATGGGCTGGGCCAGGCCGTGCCGGGCCAGGACCTCCAGGGTGCGGGGCTGGATGGCCAGCGCCCGCGACTCGTGCACCCGGTCCGGCTGCCGGTCGATGATCCGGAACGGCACCCCGTACGCCTGGAGCTCCGCGGCCAGCGTGAGGCCGGTGGGGCCCGCCCCCACCACAAGCACCTCCATCGTGGCAGGCTAACCCGGGCGTACCCGCGCGCGACGCGACGAGATCAAATCTGCGGGCCGGCGCTCCACCGGCTGACCGGGGTGAGCAGCTCGCGGAAGTCCTTCGGGAGCTGCTTGATCACGTCGTCGAACTCACCGATCGTGACCGCGTCGCGCAGCGTGGTGATGACCGCCCGGGTGCCTTCCCAGGCGAGCGGGGTGTCGAGGACGGCGCGTTCGCTCACCCGCCGGATGAACTCCTCGACCCGGAACGGCTCGGCGGCCTCCCGGGTCGGCAGCAGCGCCGCCTGCAGCGCCCGGGGCAGCTGCGCGGCGATGTCGCGGGCCTCGCCGCCGCTGACCCGTTCGGACAGGGTCTCCAGCGCGGCCCGGGTGAGGACCACCGCCTCATCGGGCGGGATGTTCGCGCGCTGCGAGACCGCCTCGATGAACTCGTCGTACTTCACCTGGCATCTCCTCTCCGGCGATCCAGGCGTACCCCCGCACCTATGGACGAAACGACCCCACGCGGCCGGCCCGCCCCACAGGCTTGACCCGACCAGGGGAGGGTATGGGACCGGTATGCGGATCGGTTCCCAGCCGAGGAGCCGGCGGGGCACCATCGGCCACCCGTACACAGCGCTGAACCTGCGCCTCGTGCTCGCCAGCTCCGGCCTGGTCATCCTGGCGGTGCTCGCGGCCGCTCTGCTCTCGCGCGGGCACCTTGCCCTGGGCATCGCCGCCGCCGTGCTGGCGGCGGTCACGGTGGTGGACCTGGTCGTGATCCAGCTGCGGCGCCGGCAGCGCCGCCGGACCGACCCCCGCCAGCACTCGCTGTTCGAGTGAACCGCGGCTCTAGGCGCGGGCGGCCTCGTCGTAGGCGGCGGCGACCTTCTTCGGCACGCACATCCGCCAGGCGTCCACGACCAGCTCCCGCATCTCCGCCTCGTCCAGGGCGGCCAGCCGGGCCTGGACCCAGTTGTACCGCTCGTCGCGAGGTTCCGGCGCGAAGAACTTGTCCGGCTCGGCGGCGATCAGCGCGGCCCGCTCCTCCTTCGGAAAGCCGAACCCCATCGTCGTCTCGTCCCGCGACAACGCGACGTAGACGATCCGGCCGACCCGGAACTTGACCCGGTCGCGGACCAGCGCCTCCTCGGTGCGCGGCAGCGCGAGCGCGACCCGCCGGATGTCCTCCACGGTGACCATCGGCTCAGGGTACGAGTCGCCGGCCGGCGATGTCAGGTACCGGGCCGCGGCGGTTACCACCCGGCTAGACAAGAACCATGACGCCTCGACGGAACGCCCGCCCGCCGCGGGCCGTCTCAAGGTCATGAAGCGAGTACCGGCGGTGGCGGTCGCGGTCGCGGCGGTGCTCCTGGCCGGCGCCTGCGGGCAGGACGGCGAGCCGGCCGGCCCGACCACGACCAGACCGACGGCCGCGAGCCCGACCACGACCAGACCGACGGCCGCGAGCCCGGCCACGGCCAGGCCGACGGAGGCCGGCCCGACGCTGGCCAGCCCCGCCCCGGCCACCCCTCCGCCCAGCCTGCGCCCGGCGCCGGACCGTACCGTCGGCCCCGCGGAGCCGGTCACGGTCACCGGCACCGTCGAGGAAGGGGTGGAGCCCGGCTGCCTGGTGCTGGACGGCTACCTGCTGCTCGGCGGGCGCGACCGTGGGATACGGGCCGGCGCGAAGGTGATTGTCACCGGGCGGATCCAGCGCGACCTGGTGACCACGTGCCAGCAGGGCACGCCGCTGCGGGTGGAGACCGTCCGGCCCGGCTAGGTCGACGGACGGGTCAGGCAGCGCGTGCCGCCGGCGCACCGGTGTCGCCGCGGTCCGAGGCGGGCTCGGCCCGTTCCGACGAGGAGGCCTGCTCGAAGCGGACCCGGTAGCGCGGTGTGTCCGGCTGGCGGTCCGAGCGGGGATCGCCGGTGTCCAGGCCAGGGCGCAGCATGGCCAGGATGACCAGGTAGCCGGCGAGCACCAGCCCGTGGCTGATCAGGCGCACCGGCTCCACCCGGCCGCTGACCAGGTCCGCCACGCTGAGCAGGGTGAGCACCGCGATGAACGCGGTCAGCGTGGGCACCAGCCCGCCCGGGCGGGTGCGGCGCAGGGCGATCCACAGGAAGCCGGCGCCGATCGCCACGTTCCACGCCGCCGACTCGTGCCAGAGGTGGTCGGGGGTGGCGCCGTCGGCCGAGGTGCCGTGCAGGTGCCCGATGTCCCCGCCGGTGGCCAGCACCTGAGCCAGGGCGAGCAGGAGCTGGACCACACCGAGCGCGCCGAGCACGGCCCGCAAAGTCGGCGCGAGGCGGGACCGCCGGGGCGCGGCGGCCAGGATGGTGGCCAGCGCGTGCGGGTCGAGCGGAGCGAGGTCCGCACGCGCCAGGCCGGTGCGCGCCAGCCGGGTGACCCGTGCCGCGCCGTCCAGCCAGCTCCGGCACGCCGGGCAGCTCTCCAGGTGCGCGTCCACCTCCGCGCTGCCCGGGTCCTCGCCGTCCAGCTGCGCCGACAGTGCTTCGCGGGCGGCCTCACACCTCATCGCCCCGCCTGACCTCCTCCAGTGCCGCACCCAATGCCCAGGTAGTCGCTTAGGGGGCCGGGCCAGTTCCCACCAGGGGTGTGTACCGGCCGAAAGATTGCCGGCTACTGTTGCCGCGTGACCGACCTAGCCGTCGCTTTTGCGCAGAGCGCGGGTCATCCCTCCGGCCGGCAGGGCCGGCGGGCGGATGGTGCCGCATGACCTCCGGCGTCTCCGACGACCAGGTCACCCGCTGGGCGCTGGCCGCCAAGGCCGGTGACCGCGCCGCCGCCGAGGCTTTCATCCGGGCCACCCAGCACGACGTCCGGCGGATGCTCGCCCACCTGGCCGGCCCGGCCGAGGCCGACGACCTGGCCCAGGAGACCTTCCTGCGGGCGATGCGCAGCCTGCCCGGCTTCGCCGGCCGCTCCTCGGCCCGGACCTGGCTGCTGTCGATCGCCCGACGGGTCGCGGTGGACCAGGTCCGCTCGGCGGTACGCCGGCCGCGTACCGCCCCCCTGGAGGAGTGGACCGGCCAGGCCGGCCGGTTCGAGGACGGCGTCCTGCTGCGCCGGCTGATCGAGGCGCTGCCGGCGGACCGGCGGGAAGCATTCGTGGCCACCCAGGTGCTGGGGCTCAGCTACGCGGAGGCGGCGCAGGTGTGCGACTGCCCGGTCGGCACCATCCGGTCCCGGGTGGCGCGCGCCCGGGACGAGCTGGTGGCCGCTTTGAGTGTGCTCGAAAGGCGAGCGAGCTAGCGTCGGTTGGGTGACACAGACACCACCCGCCGGCCTGCCCACCACCCTCGGCGAGCTGCGCGCCGCCGGCTACCAGTACCGCACCGTCAAGCAGGAGCTGCGCGACAACCTGCTGGCCCGGATGCGGGAGGGCAAGCCACGGTTCCCCGGCATCATCGGGTACGACGAGACGGTACTGCCCGAGGTGGAGCGGGCGCTGCTCGCGGGACACGACATGGTGCTGCTCGGCGAGCGCGGCCAGGGCAAGACCCGGGTGATCCGGTCGCTGGTATCGCTGCTGGACGAGTGGACGCCGGTGATCGCCGGCTCCGAGCTCAACGAGCACCCGCTGCACCCGATCAGCCCAGCCTCCCGCCGGCTGGTGGCGGCCGAGGGCGACGCGCTGCGGGTGGCCTGGCTGCACCGCTCGATGCGGTACGGCGAGAAGCTGGCCACCCCGGACACCAGCGTCGGCGACCTGATCGGCGACGTGGACCCGATCCGGGTCGCCCAGGGCCGCACCCTCGGCGACCCGGAGACCATCCACTTCGGACTGGTACCGCGGACCAACCGGGGCATCTTCGCCGTGAACGAGCTGCCCGACCTGGCCGAGCGGATCCAGGTCTCGCTGCTGAACGTGCTGGAGGAGCGGGACATCCAGATACGCGGCTACCAGCTGCGGCTGCCGCTGGACATCCTGCTGGTGGCCAGCGCCAACCCGGAGGACTACACCAACCGGGGCCGGATCATCACGCCGCTCAAGGACCGGTTCGGCGCGGAGATCCGTACCCACTACCCGCTCGACCTCGAGCTGGAGATGGACCTGATCCGGCAGGAGGCGCAGCTGGTCGCCGAGGTGCCCGAGCACGTGCTGGAGGTGGTCGCCCGGTTCGCCCGCGCGGTGCGCGAGTCGCCGTCGGTGGACGCCCGCTCCGGCGTCTCCGCCCGGTTCGGCATCGCCGCCGCGGAGACGGTCGCCGCCGCCGCGCTGCGCCGGGCCGGCCTCCTCGGCGAGGACCTCCCCGTTGCCCGGGTCGGCGACACGGTCTCCGTGACCAGCACCCTGCGCGGAAAGGTGGAGTTCGAAAGCGGCGAGGAGGGCCGGGAGATCGAGGTGCTCGCCCACCTGCTGCGCACCGCGGTGGCGGACACCTTCCGGGCCCGGCTGGCCGGGCTGGACCTGTCCGGCTTCACCGCCCTGGTGGCCGACGGGCAGGTGGTGGAGACCGGCGAGCTGGTGAGCGCGGACGAGCTGCTCCGCCAGGTGGGCACCGTCTCCGGGCTGGCCAAGGTGCTGGAACGGCTGGGCCTGGGCGACGCGCCCACCCGCGGCGAGGCGGCCGCCGGCGTGGAGTTCGCCCTGGAAGGGCTGTACCTCACCCGCCGGCTGTCCAAAGAGGTCACCGAGGACGGGCGTACCGTCTATGGCCGGTAGCCGCTTCCGGTACGGGCAGTGGCGCGGCGGGCCCGACCCGCTCGCCCCGCCGTACGACGTGCGCGCCGCGGTCGACCAGGTCGGCGCGGAGGTGCTCAGCGGCGGCAGCCTGCGCGAGGCGCTGCGCAACCTGCTGCGCCGCGGCCCGGACGGCGGCCGCGGGCTGGACGACCTGGCCGCGCGGGCGCGACGGCTGCGCCGGGAGGCGATGCGCCGGGGCAACCTCGACGGTGCGGTGACCCGCGCCCAGGCGCTGCTGGACCAGGCGCTCGCGGCCGAGCGCGAGGAACTGTCCCGCCGCGACGACGACGCGGCCCGGTTCGCCGAGGCGATGCTGGACAACCTGCCGCGCTCGACGGCCCGGGCGGTACAGGAGCTCGCCGGCTACGACTGGGCCAGCGACCAGGCCCGGCGGACCTACCAGCAGATTCTCGACGGGCTGCGCCAGGAGGTGCTGGAGCAGCGGTTCGCCGGCATCCGCGACGCGCTGCGCGGCGCGGCCACACCCGCGGCCAACCAGCGGCTCACCGAGATGCTGCACGACCTCAACGACCTGCTCTCCCGGCACGCCCGCGGCGAGGACACCGCGGACGCGTTCGCCGAGTTCATGGACCGGCACGGGGAGTTCTTCCCGGAGAAGCCGGGCTCGGTCGACGAGCTGGTCGACGCGCTGGCCCGGCGGGCCGCGGCCGGCGAGCGGCTGATGCGCTCCCTGTCGCCGCGGCAGCAGGAGGAGCTGGCGGGGCTGATGGCCCAGGCGCTGGGCGACGGTCGGCTGGCCAGCGAGCTGGCCGCGCTCACCGACAACCTGCGGGCGCTGCGGCCGAACCTGCCGTGGCAGCGGCGGGAGCGGGTGCGCGGTGAGGAGGACCTCGGCTACGGCGAGGCGGCCGGCGCCCTGGAGGAGATCGGCGAGCTGGACGCGCTGCTCGACCAGCTCGGCCAGGAGCACCCCGGGGCCACATTGGACGATGTGGACGTCGAGGCGGTGGAGCGGCAGCTGGGCCGCGGTGCCGCCGACGACGTGCGCCGGCTGCGGGAGCTGGAGCGCGAGCTGCGCCGCCAGGGCTGGGTGACCGGTGGCCCGGACGGGCTGACGCTGAGCCCGAAGGCGCTGCGCCGGCTCGGTAGCACCGCGCTGCGGCAGGTCTTCGCACACCTGGAGGCCGGCCGGCGCGGCCAGCACGACCTGCGCGACGCGGGCGCCGCCGGCGAGCTGACCGGCGCCTCGCGGCGCTGGACGTTCGGCGACGAGCAGCCGCTGGACGTGGTGCGCACGATCGGCAACGCGGTCCGCCGCGCCGGGCCGCGCACGCCGGTCCGGCTGGCGGTCGACGACTTCGAGGTGGTGGAGACCGAGCGCCGGGTCTCCGCGGCGGTGGCGCTCTGCGTGGACCTGTCCTTCTCGATGATCGCCGAGGGCCGTTGGGGCCCGATGAAGCAGACCGCGCTCGCCCTCTCCCACCTGGTGGCCACCAGGTTCCCGCAGGACGCCCTGCAGATCATCGGCTTCGGCCGGTACGCCATGCCGCTGTCCCAGCTCGAGCTGGCCGCCGTCGAGCCGGACCTGGTGCAGGGGACCAACCTGCAGCACGCCTTGCGGCTGGCCGGCCGGCACCTGCGCCGGCACCCCGAGTCGGAGCCGGTGATCATGGTGGTCACCGACGGTGAGCCCACCGCGCACCTGCTCGACGACGGGGAGGCGGTGTTCGCCTGGCCGACCACGGCCGAGACGGTCCACGCCACGGTCGCCGAGGTGGACCAGCTGACCCGGTACGGGGCCATCCTCAACATGTTCATGCTCGGCGAGGACCCGGGCCTGCGCCGCTTCGTGGACGCGGTGGCGCGTCGCAGCGGCGGCCGGGTCTTCACCCCGGAGGCGGAGGAGCTCGGCCGGTACGTGGTGGCCGACTACCTCCGGGCCCGCCGCGGCCGACGCTAGCCCAATCAATTACGCCGAACGGACATATTCCGCGAACCGATCCGGCACCATGAAGGGTGCAGGGGCCTTGGAATGTTCGAGGTGGCGAGATGACACGGAATCCGCGCCCCTGGATCGCGGGGGCGGCACTGCTGGCGGCCGGAGTGCTGGGGATCACGCTGAGCGGCGGCGCGCCGCACACGTCCCGGCTGGGTGGAGCCATGGGAGACCTGGGCAGCCAGGCGCGTCCGGAGCACGTGAGCGAACCGCCCGCGCTGACCATCACGCCGGCGGCGAACGCCAAGAACCTTCCGATCAGTACCGAGATCGGCACGAACGTCAGCCGAGGGAAGATCACCTCGGTCGTCCTGCGCGAGCAGGGCGGCGGCCCGGTGGCCGGGGCGATGCGCCCGGACGGCACCGGCTGGCTGCCCAGCACGCCGCTCAAGTACGGCAAGACCTACACCGCGGCGGTGACCGCGACCGGGCCGGACGGCCAGACGATCACCCGCGGCACGACCTTCACCACCCGGAAGTCCGCCGGCGGGCAGGTCGACACCACCCTCTACATGCGTGACGGTGGCGTGTACGGCGTGGCCATGCCGGTGGCGATCCAGTTCGACCCGGAGATCCCGCCATCGGCCCGTGCGGCGGTGCAGCGGCGGCTCTTCGTCACCAGTACGCCGGCCCAGCCCGGCGCGTGGCGCTGGTTCACCGGCCGCCAGATCATCTACCGGCCGGCCAACTACTGGAAGCCCGGCACCAAGCTGACCGTGCGCGCCGCGTTGAAGGGAGTGCCGCTGGGCAACGGCAAGTTCGGCGACGAGGACCACTTCGCCCGGGCCACCATCGGCAGCGACTTCCAGATGCAGGTGGACAACCGGACCAAGACCCTGTCGGCGTACGCCAACGGCCGGCTGCTCAAGCGGATGCCGGTGAGCCTGGGCAAGCCGAGCACGCCCTCGTCCAGCGGGACCATGGTGGTCATGACGCGGGAAGACTCGACGGTCTTCGACACCTTCGCCGAGCTGGGCGCGGCCGGCTACCGGGTGACCGTGCAGTGGGCCGAGCGGCTCACCTGGGGCGGCGAGTTCATCCACTCCGCTCCGTGGTCGGTCTGGGACCAGGGGCACAGGAACGTCTCACACGGATGCATCAACGTCTCACCCAGCAACGCCAAGTGGATCTACGACCACGTGAAGATCGGCGATCCGGTGACGGTACGCGGCACAGAGCACAAGCTCGACCCGGGTAACGGCTGGACCGCGTGGAACATGAGCTGGCAGGAGTTCCTGAGGGGCGCCGTCCGGTAGCGGACAGTAATTGGCATCGGGCCGGGAGGCGGCGACCCTGCCCACTGAGGCACGATGGGTGCATGCGGGCACATGGGTACCGGACCGTCAAGCGAAGCGGGAAGGTCCTCGCGCTGGTCGCGGCCGCCGCCGCCCTCGCACTCGCCGGGTGCTCCAGCGGCAAGCCCGACTCGAGCTGGCACGGCGGCGGGAGCGCCAGCCCGACGCAGAACGACTCCAAGGCGGTCGCCAAGATCCTCGAGCCGGCGAGCGGCGCCACCGACGTCCCGGCGGCCGCCGAGATCAAATTCTCCGCGGAGCATGCGGTCAGCTCGACGTTCGAGCTGAAGGACGCGGACGGCGACGTGGTCGAGGGCAAGCTCAGGGACGACAAGTCGAGCTGGGTGCCGGCCACGGCGCTGGAGTACGGCACCCAGTACACCGCGACCCTGACCGCAACCGACGCCGACGGCAAGGAGGCGACGGCGACCAGCACCTTCACCACCATGGCCAAGCCCGCCAAGACGGTGCGGGTGATGAGCTTCCTCGGCGACAACGCGGTGGTCGGGGTGGCCATGCCGCTGATCGTGCGGTTCTCCCGGCCCATCCCCGAGAGCAAGCGGGCCGACGTGCAGCGGCGGCTGTTCGTCACCAGCGACCCGCCGCAGGAGGGCATCTGGCACTGGGTCAGCCCGACCGAGGTGCGCTACCGCACCAAGACGTACTGGCGGCCGGGCACCAAGATCTCGTACCGGCTGGCCACCGGCGGCCTACCGATGGGCGACGGCTACTACGGCCGGTCGGACGTGACGGTCGTCGCCTCGGTCGGCCGGGCGCTGTCGCTGACCGTGGACAACAAGACCAAGATGATGACCGTCGTCCGGGACGGCAAGGTACTGCGCAAGATCCCGGTGAGCCTGGGCAAGGCGAAGACCCCGTCGTCCAGCGGCACCATGGTGATCATCGAGAAGCTGCGCAAGACGGTCTTCGACACCTACGACGAGCTGGGGCCGGTCGAGGGCTACCGGACCGACATCGAGTACGCCCAGCGGCTGACCTGGGGTGGTGAGTACATCCACGCCGCGCCCTGGTCGGAGGGCGTGCAGGGGCGGACCAACGTCTCGCACGGCTGCGTGAACATCTCGATGGCCAACGCGAAGTGGCTGTTCGGCATCACCATGATGGGCGACCCGGTGGTGGTGAAGGGTACCGAGCGCAAGCTGGAGAACGGCAACGGCTGGACCGACTGGAACGTGCCCTGGTCGGAGTATGTCAAGGGCAGCGCCATCCCGTACCAGCCGGCGGCCTAGGCCGGCGGGCGAAGGCTCGCCGCGTCGAGCTGGAGCGGCATGACCTGGGCGATGCGGGCCAGGTCGGCGTCGTGGGCCAGGATTGGCCCGTCGCGCGGTCGAACCCCACCCATGCCGAGGTGCCGGCGACGATCACGCCGCCCGGCCACGGGGCGGCTGGTCGGCGGGGACCTCATCGATCGAGTGCGAGCCGCGCATAGCCAACGCCTCCTGGAGAGTCATCGGCTCGCCTGCCAGCTTCCGATCGACCACCTCGGTCTTCGTCCGCAGGCGGTACCGACGCATGATCGCCTGGACGTACTCGTCCTCGATCTCGATCTGCGGGCGGACCTTGGCCACAAACGTACGGTAGCGGTCGGTGACGACCGCTACGTGCACCTTCCCAGCATCGGGACCGAGCTGACCGAGCTACCCGTCGAGGTCAGGCGGCGAACGCCTGGGCGCGTCCCCCCACTATGGCCCCAGCAGCAGGCCGCGATCGTAGACCCGAAGATCCACGAGATGGGGTGACTGAAGGGACTCGAACCCTCGACACCCGGGACCACAACCCGGTGCTCTACCAACTGAGCTACAGCCACCATGAACGCCTCGCCGGCGGACGGCCGCCGAGGTGCCGACCAATGATAGCGCCAACCTACAGCTGGGCGGCGATGGCCCTCGCCGCCTCCACGTCCGGCCCGGGCAGCGGTACGAACACCGTGCGCCGGTAGTACTCCAGCTCGCGGATGCTCTCCCGGATGTCCGCCAGCGCCCGGTGGGCCAGCCCTTTTGCCGGCTGTCCGAAGTAGACCCGGGGGTACCAGCGCCGGCACAGCTCCTTGATCGAGGAGACGTCGATCATGCGGTAGTGCAGGTATGCGTCGAACCGGGGCATGTCGCGGGCAAGGAAGGCGCGGTCGGTCGCGATCGAATTGCCGCACAGCGGGGCGGTGCGCGGCTCCGGTACGTACTTCGTGACGTACTCCATGATCATGTCCTCAGCCTGGGCGAGGGTCACCGTCGACTTGCGCACGTCCTCGGTCAGCCCGGAGCGCTCGTGCATCTCCCGGACCACGTCGGCCATGCCGGCCAGCGTCGCATCGTCGGCGTGGATCACCACCTCCACTCCCTCGCCGAGCACGGTCAGGTCGGGGCCGGTGACCAGCACCGCCACCTCGATCAGGGCATCCGAGGCCAGGTTCAGCCCGGTCATCTCGCAGTCGGCCCACACCAGAAGATCAGCCACGGTTTCAGCCTAGTTGGCGGGCGTGGTGGTTTAGGGTGACCGCCATGCCCACGGCCCGGACCCGCCTCGCCTCCGTGGCCGGGCTCGCCGCGGCCGCGGCCGCCTTCCTGTCCTGGTACGGCAACCGGCACGACTTCTTCGACCTGCGCATCTACGTCTCCGCGATGCGCTGGTGGGCGGACGGCAACCCGCTCTACGACTACGTCCAGCCGGACCGGGTGCAGGGCCGGCTGTACTTCACCTATCCCCCGTTCACCGCCATGCTGATGCGCCCGCTGGCCGGGGTGCCGGTGGGCGTGACCGTCGCCGTGCTCACCACCGCCACCGTGCTCGCCACGATCGTGACCACCTGGTGGCTGGTCGCCCCGGTCGCCGACCGGCACGGGTGGCCCCGCTGGTACGCCGCCGGCCTGGCGGTCCCGCTCGTGTTCGCGACCGAGCCCAGCCGCGAGACGATCACCCTCGGCCAGATCAACATGCTGCTGGTGGTGCTGATCCTCGCCGACCTGCTGCTGGGCGTACCCCGCGGCTCCCGGCTGGCCGGCGCCGGGGTCGGCCTGGCCACCGCGCTGAAGCTCTATCCCGGCATCTTCGTCGCCTACCTGCTGGTCACCCGGCGCTGGCGGGCGGCCGCGCTGGCCGCCGCCACCGCGGCCGCGGCGACGCTGCTGGCCGCGGCGGTCGCGCCGGGCGCGTCGTGGCAGTTCTGGACCCGGGACCTGTGGGAGACCGACCGGGTCGGTCGCACCGACTACACCGGCAACCAGTCACTGCTCGGCCTGATCAGCCGCCTGGTCGCCCCGGACGAGCCCAGCCGGCTGCTCTGGCTGCCGATCGCGGCGGCCGTCGCGGCGTACGGCCTGTGGCGGGCGGCGCGGGCCGCGGCGGCCGGCGACGAGCTGACCGGCATCGCCCTGACCGGGCTGGCCGGTGCCCTGGCCAGCCCGATCACCTGGCCGCACCACATCTACTGGTTCGTGCCGGCCCTGGTCGCCCTGGTCGACCACGCCGCCCGGGGCGGCGGCGCCGGGCGGCTCGCCCACGCCGTCATGGCCTTCGCGGGGTACGCGGTCACCGTCTTCGGTGTGGTCTCCTTCACCGACTACGGGGTCGCCGCGCTGCGCACCGACGACCCCGGCGACTTCGTGGTCCGCAACCTGTTCGTCCTGCTCGCGCTGGTTTTCGTCGGCACCCTGCCGGAGCGGGAGCCGGCGCTAGGCCCGGCGGGTGCGGGCCAGCGCCAGGGCGCCGAGCACCAGCCCGGCCAGGCCGGCGACCAGCCCAGCGGCGGCTAGCCCGAGCGCCGTGCTGTCCGTGCCGTCGTCGGAACCGGCGGCGGCCGGGGACGGCGCCGCGGCCTGGCTGGTGGCGGCCGCGGCGGCGGGAAGCAGCTTCAGCCGGGGCGCCGGGCGGTCGGCATCGGGGGTCTCGTCGATCCAGCGGACGACCGAGCCGTCGGAGTACGTCTGCAGCGCCTTGAACACGAGCTGGTCGACCTCGGGCAGCGGGCCCAGCGAGACCGGGAACTCCTGGAACTGCCCTGGCTTGATCGCCGCGCCCGGGCCGGCCGTCCAGGTGATCACCGAGACCGCCTCGGTGAGCTCCCCGTCGTCGGTCTTGATCGGCTGGGCCAGCTTGGTCTTGCTGACCTTCACGGTCCAGCCGGGCACCGGCATGGTGGAGACCGACGCGATCGGCGTGTCCTGCGGCAGGTGCACCTCGACCTTGGTGGTGGACAGCGTGTCGCTCTCGGTCGGCACCCGGAACGCCACCCGGGTGAAGCCACCCTGCCGCGCGTCCTGCGCGTTGACGGTGACATGAGCCGACGCGGGCGTGGCGAGCAGCAGGACGCCGGCCGCCGCGGCGGCGATGGCGGTGGCGGCCAACCGGACTGCGCGGGTCATCGACGGTCTCCTCGATCTACTTGATGGGTACTTCGGCGGTGACAGTCGCCTGGTCTATGTCGCTGGTGCGCAACGTGAAGCGCAGCTGCCACTGCCCGGGACTGGGCAGCTGCACCTCCCCGATCGCGTGGTTATCCGTGATCTTGAGCAGCGAGATGGTGATCGGCTCGACGTTCGCGGACGGCAGCGCGGCGGTCGCGCTCCACTCCGCCACCGCCTGCGGCGTGCCCTCCGGCGTGTACGCGTACAGGTGCACCGAGTTGTTGCCCACCTTGGCCGGGTCCACCTGCACCTCGAGCGAGTAGAGGCTGCTGGTCAGCGTCTTGTCGTAGGTGGAGATCTCGCTCGGCGCCGGCGTGGCCGCCTCGGTGCGCCCGGGAGTGGACTGCACCAGCACCGAGCTGAGGCCCAGCACCACGGCGGTCACCGCCAGCTCGACCCCGACCGCCCGCAGCAGGTGGGGCCGCTCACCCACCGCGCGCTGCGAGCGCACCAGGTTCCGGGAGTACGCCGCGACGGCGATCACCACCGCGAGCAGGGCCGCCTTCACCAGCACCAGCTGCCCGTACCTGGTGTCGATGAGGGCGCGCCAGGTGCCCACCTCGACCAGGCCCTGGACCACGCCGGCGAGCACCAGCCAGCCGACCGCCAGCGCCGCCCACCGGGACCAGACCGGCAGGATCGCCCCCAGCTCCGCATCGCTGGCCCGGCGCAGCAGGAATCCGACCAGCATGACCAACCCGCCCAGCCAGACCGCCATGCCGGCGAGGTGCGCGATGTCGGCGACCGTGGTCACCGCCGGTACCGGCGAGGCGGTCGGGTGCCCGGACAGCGGCCAGGTGGCCAGCCCGGCCACGCCGAGCACGGCGAGCAGGACGTGGTCCGTCTTGGTGCCCTCGCCGTCGAGCACCGGCCGGGCCAGGATCGCGACCGCCGCCAGCAGGCCCAGCCGGACCACCAGCGCGATGCCGAACTGGCTGCTCAGCACGTCGCGCAGGTCCCCGGCGGAGACATCGAACATGCTGGCGCCGGTGGTGTACGGGGCCTGCAGGTAGAGCCCGGCCAGCGTGCTCAGCCCGACCAGGCCCAGCCCGACCCAGACCAGCCGGGTCGGTCCACGCCGGGACAGCCGCCGCGGCCACAGCAGGGCCAGCACCAGGATCGGGCCGATCACCAGGACCAGCCCGGCGTACCCGAGGTACTTGGCGACCGGGATGGCCGCCTTGACCACCCCGTCGCCAGCGACGCCGTCGCTGAGCTGTGGCTGCGTCGCCGAGGGCGCGCCGATCGAGAAGGAGAAGCCGCCGGAGATCGGGTGGCTGTCCGCCGAGATGACCCGGTAGCTGACCAGGTACGTGCCCCGGGGCGGGCTGTTGGCCTTGACCGGGATGGTCAGCACCCGGCCGTCCACCCGCGGCTCGCCGGTGGCCAGCCGCTTGCCGTCCGGCGCGATGATCTGGGTCTTGCCCGGCACCAGCCGCACCGACTCGCTGAAGGTCAGCGTCACCTCCGCCGGGGCCTGCTGGACCACGGAGCCCTGCTGGGGCGAGGTGCTCTCCAGGACGGCGTGCGCGCTGGCCGGGCTGGCGGGGCCGAGCAGCACGGACACCCCACCGAACAGTGCGGCGGCGAGGAGGGCGGCGAGCCGGCGGGATCTCATACCGCAAATAGTCGCGGAAAGACAGGCCTTAGTTCCCAGGGAGCATCCAGGGACGCTGAGTACCCTCGGTAGGCGTGATCCTGGACATCCGGCGCCTGCCGGTGCGCCGCTGGCCGGCCGTCCAGCCCTGGCTGGGCACGCTGGTGCGGCTCGGCCTCGCCGCGGTCTGGCTGACCGCCGGCGCCGCCAAGGCGGGTGACCTGGCCGCCGCCGGGCGCGCGGTCAACGCGTACCAGGTGATGCCGTACGACGTGGCGAAGGTGGTCGGCGCGGCGCTGCCGTTCGTGGAGATCGCCCTCGGCCTGCTGCTCGTCGCGGGCCTGGCCACCCGGCTGGCCGGCGTGGTCTCCGCGGCCCTGCTGGCCGTCTTCGTGGCCGGCATCAGCTCGGCCTGGGCCCGCGGCCTGTCCATCGACTGCGGCTGCTTCGGCGGCGGTGGCGAGCTCGCCGCCGGGCAGAGCCCGAGCTACGGCCCGGAGATCGCGCGCGACCTCGCCTTCGGCGCGCTCGCCGCCTTCCTGATCGCGTACCCCCTCACCCGGCTGTCCGTGGACCGCTGGCTCGCCGCATCTGACGCCCCCGCTGGACCCACACCGGAGGAGATGTGAGCAAGCGCGCCGCTCAGAAAGAGGCCGCCCGGGTGATCCGCGAGCAACTCGCCCGCGAGCGCCGGCGCCGGCGGACACTGTGGACGTCCATCGTCGCGGTCGCGGTGCTGGTCATCGCCGGCGGCATCGGGTACGGGGTGTACGCCGCGCAGCACAAGAGCTCCTTCGCCACGCCGCCGGGCTCGGTGGCCAACGGCACCGGCTTCGCCACCGGCTCCGGGCCTGCCACTGTGGACGTTTACGAGGACTTCCTCTGCCCGCACTGCAAGGAGTTCGAGGACGCCAGCGGCAGCGCCGTGGAGCAGCTCGCCAGCCAGGGCAAGGCCCGGGTGATCTACCACCCGATCGCCATCCTGGACGGCGCCTCCACCACCAACTACTCGACCCGGTCGGCCGCCGCCGCCGGCTGCGCCGGCGCCGAGGGTAAGTTCCGGGAGTACGCCAAGGCGCTGTTCGCCCAGCAGCCCAGCGAGGGCAGCGCCGGGCTCAGCGACGACCAGCTGGTCCAGATCGGTACATCAATAGGATTGAGTGAATCGAGCTTCGGCACGTGCGTCCGGGATGGAACATACAAGTCATGGGTGCAGCACGTCACGGACGAGGCCAGCGCGGCCGGGGTGACCGGCACCCCCACCGTCAAGGTCAACGGCAGGCAGGTGCAGCCGACCGCCGCGGCGATCACCGCGGCGGTGCAGCCCGGCGGCTCGTCCAGCTGACCCTCGGCGCCCTGCTGCTGGCGCTGTGGCCGGCGGCCCCGGCCGCCGCCCACGGCACCGACCCGGTGGCCGGCTCCAACTACCGCACCACCATCACGTCGGTAACCCCGGCCGTGCCCGGGCTCACCGTGCGCAGCATTGAGGCCGGCGGGCGGCTGGAGCTGACCAACCACACCGGCCACCCCGTCGAGGTGGTGGGCTACGACGGCAAGCGCCTGCTGGAGGTGCCCGCCGGTGCTGTCGCGCGCTGGCACGACCACCGCGTGCACTGGATGAGCGACGACCCGCCGCCGCAGGTCACCGCCGACCCGAGCCGCACCCACCGGATCCGCGACTGGGTCGTACCGCTCCGCACCCAATCGTCCACTGTGGAGGTGCGCGGCACGCTCGACTGGCTGCCCCCGCCGCAGCCGGGCACGTGGTGGGCGGTGAGCCTGCTGGGCGCGGCGGCGGTGACCGGGCTCGGCGTGCTCCTGCGGCGATCCGGCGCGCTCACCGCGCTCGCCGGCGGCGCCATCGGCATCAGCTACGCGGTCGCCCGCGAGCTCGACGCCGGCACGAGCGGTGTGGGCGGCATGTTGCGCGGGCTGTTCGGCGGGCAGACCTGGCCGGTGCTCACCTGCCTGGCCGCGGTCGCCGCCGCTGGATACGCCCTGCGCGCCACGGCCGGCCCGGGCCGGGCCCGCCGCCCGGCCGCCGACCTCGCGCTCGCCCTCGCCGGCGCCTGCCTGCTCATCTCCGCCGGCGTCGCCAACGCGACCGTCTTCTCCCGCGCCGTCGCCCCCGTGCCCTGGGACGGGTTCTGGGCGCGCGCCGCCATCGCCGCCGTCATCGCCGCCGGAGCGGGGCTGACCGCCGCCGGCATCCTGCGCATCCGCGCCGCGGCCACCCAGGCGCCGGCCGATCCCACGTCCGTAAGGGATAGGGTTCCCGCATGAGTACCGCGGCCCGGCTCGCGCCCGGGGACAAGGCGCCCGAGTTCACCCTGCCGACCGACGACGGGTCCACCCTCTCGCTGGCCCAGCTGCGCGGCCGCAAGGTCGTGCTGTACGCGTACCCGGCGGCCATGACGCCCGGCTGCACCAAGCAGGCCTGCGATTTCCGCGACTCACTCGCGTCGCTGCAGGCCGCCGGCTACGAGGTGGTCGGCATCTCCCCCGACCGGCCGGAGAAGCTCGCCAAGTTCCGCGAGCGCGACGCGCTGACCTTCCCGCTCGTCTCCGATCCGGACACGTCGGTGCTCGCCGCGTACGGCGCATTCGGCGAGAAGCAGATGTACGGCAGGACCGTCACCGGCGTGATCCGCTCCACCTTCGTCATCGACGAGGAGGGCCGGATCGAGAAGGCGATGTACAACGTCAAGGCCACCGGCCACGTCGCCAAGCTGCGCCGGGAGCTCGGCCTGGACTAAGCCCGGTGCGGGCGGGTGCCGCACGGCGGCGTCCACGGCGACATCGGGCCCGGGAAGATCGCGTGCGGGAGGGGGGACTTGAACCCCCACGCCCTCTCGGGCAACAGAACCTAAATCTGCCGCGTCTGCCGTTCCGCCACTCCCGCCCGGCCGGCCCAGTGTAACGAGCCGGCCGGACCGACGGCCCGCCCGTCCGGCGCCGTCGTCTACTCGCCGTACCCGATCCGGCCGGCGAACGCAAGTGCGATCTCCTGGACCGCTGCGAGGTCGTCCCGCGCGACCACGGTCCGCCCGCCGGTCGCCTTGGAGATCTCCTGCAGCGCGCCGGCGTCCGCCCGCGGGCCCACCGCGATGCCGATCACCGGCACCGGCCGGTCCGGGCGGGCCGCGGCGCGCAGCCGCTGGATCAGCTCGGCCAGGCTCAGGCCCTCATCGTCGGAGTTGCGGCCGTCGGTCATCACCACCAGCAGGTTGCGCGCGTCGGGCCGCCATGCCTGCTGCATCCGCAGGTACGCGGCGTACACCGTGTCGTACAAGCCGGTGCCGCCGGCGGCCCGCAGCCGCCGGACCGCGTCGATGATCGCCTGCCGGCGCTCCACGCCGCCGACCTTCTCGCCGGCCCGGCCGGGTGGGACCAGCTCCCGGTAGTCGGTGGACGGGGTCAGCTGCGAGGAGAACTCCCACAGCCCGATCGTGGTCTCGGCGTTCAGCGTCTCCGCTCCCTGGACCGCCGCCTGCTGGACCAGCTGCAACCGGGTCTGCGTGGTGCCCGGCACCAGGTCGTTCATCGACCCCGAGGTGTCCAGTGCCAGCAGCGCGTTGTTGGGGCGCTGCAGCGACGCCCAGGTCTGGGTCAGCTGGGTCAGCGTCTCCGCGGTGGGCGCCCGCTGCGGCCCGGTGACCTCCAGCCGGAAGCCGCGGGTCGGATCGAGCAGGGTGCTGTCCTGGGCGGCGTGGGAAGGGTCGCGGAAGCCCGCTCGGGCATACGCCTTCTGGGCCGGGTCGGCGCGCAGGTAATCCAGAAATTCGGCGGCGAGGCGCTGTCGATCCCGGTCCACCCACGGCGCGCGCAGCACGGTGTACGGGTAGTCGGCGAAGGTGGTGCCCTCCCGCAGGTAGACCGGCACCAGGTCCACGCCGGGCGATTCCGAGGCGTACTCGCCGAGGTCGCGTTCCAGCACCGGGACGGCCGCCGGCAGGCTGCTGGGTGCGTCGGTCCGGCCTCTGTCGGCGTACCTGCTCAGCAGCCCGTCGGTGTCCTCCGCCCAGTCCCCGGTGACCTGCGCGAAGGCCAGGCTGCCGACCAGCTCGTCAGCGCCGAGCGTGCCGTCGTTGTCCGGGTCCAGGATGGTCAGCACGCTGACCAGGCCCGGAGTCGAGGTGGTCGGGTCGGACATGCCCAGCCGAAGCGGGCCCCACTCGGGATGGCCCAGGCGGGCCCAGGACGTGCGCAGCAGGTCGGTCAGCCCGATCTCGCGCCCCGGCCAGCCCAGCGCCTGGGCCATCGGCCGCTGCATCGCCAGCACCACGGGCGAGCTGGCCAGGCTCGGCGCGGCGCCGCTGGGCAGCACCGCGCGGGCCTCCGGCCGGGCGGCGGCGAGCAGCAGCCAGACGCTGGAGTCTGGCACCCAGACGTCGGGTCGCGGGCCGTCGCGCTGCTCGTCCCAGGACGCGGAGATGTGCGCGGCGACCGCGGACGGCACGGCGGGCCGCACGTGCACCTCGGCGCAGTGGCCGGAGACCCTGCGCCCGGCGGCGTTGAACTGCTCCGCCAGCCCGGTCATGAGGTCGAACTGGTCGGTGGAGGCGTACACGGTCAACCGCACCTGGCCGCCGGCGCAGTCGCTACCCGCGGCGACCCGGCGGTAGCCGGCCGTAGCGCCGACCGCGACCAGCGCCAGCGCGCCGAGCACCGCGCAGGCCCGCCACACTCTGCCGGAGCGCCGGTGTCGCAGCACGGAGGTGACCATGGAGCCTCCCCAACCTCTGCTCGGCCGTACAGACGGACATCAGCGTCCATGATGGTCACATCTTCGTGGACCGATGGCCAGTGCTCCGGAAACCCTTACCGAGCGTTCAGATCACCGTCACCGGGTCGCCGACCGCGATGCGGCCCGGCCCGTCAGGGATGAGGTTGGTGCCGAACAGCAGCTTCTGGTCGATGTTGCGCCGCTTGCCGAGTGTGCGCAGCGGCTCGTGACCGCGCTCGCCGGTCTCCTGGTCGGTGGTGGTCACCACGCAGCGGTCGCACGGCTTGACCGCCCGGAACGTCACCCCGCCGATCCGCAGCCGCCGCCCGAGCCAGCCGTCCTCGGCCCACGGCGCAGCGCCGGAGATCACGATGTTCGGCCGGAACCGGGCCATCGGGAGCGGCCCCTCGGGCGAGCCCTCCTCGGCCAGCCAGCCGTTGAGCGCCTCCAGCGAGGCGGCGTTGGCCAGCAGCACCGGGTACGCGTCGGCGAAGCTGACCCGGTCGCCCGGCTCGCCGTAGTGCTCGTCGACCGGGCGGCGGGTCGGATCGTCCAGCCACACCAGACGTACCTTGCGCTCCAGCAGCGCGGTCAGCCAGGCGTCCGCGGCCGGGCCGGCGGGCGTGGCGACCAGCCGGCTGCGGTGGACGGCGACCGGCACCGGCGGCGCATCCGGCTCGGGCACTTCCAGGTCCGGCGCGCCCGCCGCGCGCAGCCGCAGCACTCCGTCGACTATGGACGGTCGGATGGCAGCCAGGCCCGGCACTTCGCGCTGGGTCACCGACTGGCCGTCGACCTCATCCACGATCATCCAGCGCCGGTCGCCGGCCAGCCCCCACGGCTCGACCTGCGCGCTGTCGTGGTCGAGCCGGCGGCATCCCTTGACCGGGTACGTATGGAGCGAGGCAATCTGCATCTGCTTAGCGTGCCATGATCACCAGGCGACGCCGATCGCGTCACCCGGGTACCAGTGCCGGGCCGGCTGCTCGCGGTAGGCGAGGAACCGCCGGCCGGTCCGCTCCGCGTACCGCGCCAGCACGTCGGTGCGCGCCGCGTTGTCGGTGACCAGCACGGCGCCGGCGGCCAGCTTCGACTCGACCGCATCGAGCTCCCGGCGCTCATGCTCGACGCTGTGGTCACTGTCGTGCAAAAACATGTCGACCGGCTGGCTCAGCGCGGCGATCGAGCCGATGGAGTTGCCGATCACCAGGTCCACCACCGTGGCCCAGGGCTTCTCCCGGGCCAGGTAGCCGGCGTCGGGGTTGATGTCCAGCGAGGTGACCCGGCCCGGGCGCCCCTCCGCGGCGTTGCGCAGCAGGGCCGCGGCGAGCACGCAGGTGCCCAGTCCCTTGTCCACGCCGGTCTCCACAACGTGCGCCGGCTTGACCGTGCGGGCGATGGCGTACCAGCCGAGCCGGCGGGCGTAGCGGGCCGTACTGTCGGCCAGCCAGCGCCGGGCCGCCCGCGCGGTGGTGGTCTCGATGTGCATGCGCAGGTGGCGGTCCGACTCCAGCTCGGCGAAGTACTCCTGGACCTGGCCGACCGGGACGTCGCAGACCACGCTCACGAACCAGGCCAGGTGGTCGCGGCTGAGGCGGGTGAGGTCGTACGTGTAGTTGTGGTGCTCGCGGGAGGTGAACAGCCAGCGAGCCGAGGCGCCGATGACCTTGGCATCGTGCCGGGCCACCCGGGCCAGGCGCTTGGGGAAGGCGGCGACCGGGGCCAGCGGCGTCCGGGCGATGATCTTCACCACCCGACCGCCGCGCCTGCGGCCGGTCGTCCGCCTGCTCGTCGTGCCTGCCATGGCGGGATCCTACGATCAGGGCATGTCGCACAATGTCGTGCGCGCCCCGCGCGGCGCCACCCGTACCGCCCGCGGTTGGCCGCAGGAAGCGGCGCTGCGGATGCTGATGAACAATCTCGACCCCGAGGTGGCCGAACGCCCGGCGGACCTGGTGGTCTACGGCGGCAGCGGCAAGGCGGCGCGGGACTGGCCGTCGTTCCACGCGATCGTGCGCACGCTGACCACGCTCGCCGACGACGAGACGCTTTTGGTGCAGTCCGGCCGGCCGGTCGGGGTGTTCCGCACCCACGAGTGGGCCCCCCGGGTGCTGATCGCCAACGCCAACCTGGTCGGCGACTGGGCCACCTGGGCGGAGTTCCGGCGGCTGGAGCGGCTGGGATTGACCATGTACGGCCAGATGACCGCCGGATCCTGGATCTACATCGGGACCCAGGGCATCCTGCAGGGCACGTACGAGACGTTCGCCGCGGTCGCCGAGAAGCGGTTCGGCGGGTCGCTGGCCGGGACACTCACCCTCACCGCCGGCTGCGGCGGCATGGGCGGGGCGCAGCCGCTCGCGGTCACCATGAACGGCGGAGCCTGCCTGATCATCGACATCGACCCGATCCGGCTGCGCCGCCGGCTGGACACCCGCTACCTGGACACCGTGGCGTCCACTCTGGACGAAGGGCTGGCGCTGGTGACCGCGGCCAAGCGGGAGCGCCGCGCGCTGTCGGTCGGTGTGGTCGGCAACGCGGCGACGCTGGTGCCCGAGATCCTGCGCCGTGGGGTCGAGGTGGACATCGTCACCGACCAGACCTCGGCGCACGACCCGCTGTCGTACGTGCCCGAGGGCGTGGACCTGGCCGACGCCGAAGACTACGCCCGGGACAAGCCGGAGGAGTTCACCGAACGGGCGCGCGCCTCGATGGCCCGGCACGTCGAGGCGATGGTGGGTTTCCTGGACGCCGGCGCCGAGGTCTTCGACTACGGCAACTCCATCCGCGACGAGGCCCGGCTGGGCGGCTTCGCGCGGGCGTTCGCCTTCCCCGGCTTCGTGCCGGCGTACATCCGGCCGCTGTTCTGCCAGGGCAAGGGCCCGTTCCGGTGGGTGGCGCTCTCCGGCGACCCGGCCGACATCGCCGCCACCGACGCCGCGATCCTTTCCCTCTTCCCGGACAACGAGCCGCTGACCCGCTGGATCCGGATGGCTGGGGAGCGTGTGGCGTTCCAGGGACTGCCGGCCCGCATCTGCTGGCTGGGCTACGGCGAGCGCGACGTGGCCGGCCTGCGCTTCAACGAGCTGGTCGCCTCGGGCAAGGTGGGCGCGCCGATCGTCATCGGACGCGACCACCTCGACACCGGCAGCGTCGCCTCGCCCTACCGGGAGACCGAGCAGATGGCCGACGGCTCGGACGCGATCGCGGACTGGCCCCTGCTCAACGCCTTGCTGAACACGGCATCCGGCGCGTCGTGGGTGTCCATCCACCACGGCGGCGGGGTGGGCATCGGCCGCTCCATCCACGCCGGACAGGTCACCGTCGCCGACGGCACACCCCTGGCCGCGGAGAAGATCTCCCGCGTGCTGACCAACGACCCGGGGTCCGGCGTAATCCGGCACGCCGACGCCGGGTACGACCTCGCGCTGGACGTGGCGCGCGAGAACGGGCTGCGCATCCCCATGCGGGAATCCTGATGCGCTTCCGCGACCTGTGGGAGGAGATCGCGCCGATCGGGCGCACCGACCATGGCTACCTGCGGTACGCCTGGTCAGGCGAGGACATGGCGCTGCGGGAGTGGTTCGCGGCACAGGCGTCCCGCCGCGGCCTGTTTCTCGAAGAGGACGGCAACGGCAACCTCTTCGCCTGGTGGGGCCCGCGCTCGGGCGGCGCCATCCTGACCGGCAGCCACTTCGACTCGGTCCCCGGCGGTGGCGGGTACGACGGTCCACTGGGGATCGTCAGCGGATTCCTCGCCCTGGACGAGCTGCGGGCGCGGGGCGTGCGACCGGCCCGCCCGATCGGCGTGGCCGCCTTCGTCGAGGAGGAGGGATCCCGGTTCGGCGTGGCCTGCCTCGGCTCGCGGCTGCTGATCGGCGCGATAGATCCGGAACGGGCGCTCGCGTTGCGCGACCGTGACGGGATTACGCTCGCCGAGGCGATGGCGGGTCAGGGCGCCGACCCGTCGGGCGTCCGGCCCCGACCGGACCTGGTGGCCAGCATCGACGCCTTTGTGGAGCTGCACGTGGAGCAGGGGCGCGCCCTGGCCGAGATGGGCGCGCCGGTCGGGGTTGGCACCGACATCTGGCCACACGGACGGTGGCGGATGGTCTTCACCGGCGAGGGCAACCACGCGGGGACCACACCGATGGACGCCCGCCGCGACCCGATGCTCACTTACGCGTACGCCGTCCTCGCCGCGAACAAGCAGGCCCGGCTGCTCGGCGGGCACGCGACCGTGGGCCGGGTGTCAGCGCGGCCGAACGCCACCAACGCGGTGCCGGCCGGCGTCACCGGCTGGCTGGACGCCCGCGCCGCCGATGCCGACGCCCTGGCCGGTCTGGTCGGCGCGATCCGCGCGAAGATCGAGGAGCGGGCCGCCCGCGACCGGGTCGAGTTCGCCATGACCGAGGAGTCGACCAGCCGAGCCGTGCGCTTCGACGCGCCCCTGGTGGAGTCGTGCGTGCGCGCAGCGCGGCGACGCCTGCCGGAGGTGCCGCGGCTGGCCACCGCCGCCGGACACGACGCGGGCGTGCTGGCCCGGCACGTGCCGGCGGCGATGCTGTTCGTGCGCAACCCGACCGGCGTCTCCCACGCCCCGAGCGAGCACGCCACCGACGCGGACTGTGCGGCCGGGGTGTCCGCCCTCGCCGATGTCCTCGAGGAACTGGCTGCCCACCGGTGACGCTCTACCACGCCGAGTACGCCTGGCTGGGCCCCGCGCACGTGCCGCGCATTGTCCGGGAAGGGGCGGGTCGCAATGATCCACCACCCGGCAATGTCCCGGCAGATGCGGGGCTGGTCAGCGATGTGCTGATCGAGGTGGCGGACGGGCGGTTCGCGGCGGTGACGCCGTCGGTGCGGCCGGCCCCGGCGGGGGCGGTGCGACTGGCCGGCCTGACCCTGCCCGGCCTGGCGAACGCCCACTCGCACGCGTTCCACCGGGCGCTGCGCGGCCGCACCCATGCCGGCACCGGCACCTTCTGGACCTGGCGCGATCAGATGTACGCGCTGGCCGCGCGGCTCGATCCGGTCAGCTACCTGGCCCTGGCCCGGGCCACCTACGCGGAGATGGCGCTGGCCGGGGTGACCTGCGTCGGGGAGTTCCACTACCTGCACCACGGCCCCGACGGCACGCCGTACGCCGATCCGAACGAGATGGGCGCGGCGCTGGTCACCGCGGCGCAGCTGGCGGGTATCCGGATCACGCTGCTCGACACCTGCTACCTGGCGTCCGGTGTGGACGGTGCGGCGCTGGAGGCGGGCCAGCGGCGGTTCGGCGACGGCGACGCGGACGGCTGGGCGGCACGGGTGGACCGGATGCGGATCAGCGCGGGGCACGCCAAGCTCGGCGCCGCCATCCATTCCGTCCGCGCCGTCCCGGCCGACCAGATCCCGACCGTGGTGGGGTGGGCCGCCGAGCGGGAGGCACCACTGCACCTGCACCTGTCCGAACAGCGCGCGGAGAACGACGCCTGCGTCGCCCGCCACGGCCGGACCCCGGCCGAGCTGCTGGCCGAGCTCGGCGCGCTCGGCCCGGGCACCACCGCGGTGCACGCCACACATCTGACGGCAACGGACCGCGCGCTGCTCGGCGGCGCCGGGACCGGGGTCTGCCTGTGCCCGACCACCGAACGCGACCTCGCCGACGGTATCGGCCCGGGCCGGGCGCTCGCCGACGCCGGCTGCCCGCTGTCGCTGGGCAGCGACAGCCACGCCGTCATCGACCTGTTCGAGGAGGCCCGCGCGGTGGAGCTCGACGAGCGGCTGCGCTCGCAGCAACGTGGACACTTCACCGTGGACGAACTGCTGTGCGCCGCCACCGTGGCCGGGCACCAGGCACTGGGCTGGGCCGACGCCGGCCGCATCGCGCCCGGCGCCCGCGCCGACCTGGTCACGGTACGCCTGGACAGCGCCCGCACGGCCGGGGTGGATCCGGCCGGCGCGGTGTTCGCCGCCACCGCCGCCGACGTGCGGCACGTGGTCGTGGACGGCCGGGTGGTGGTCAAGGACGGCGAGCACACCGACATCGACGTGTCCCAGGCGCTGCGCACGGCGATCGGGGCGCTGGTATGAGCCTGCTGGTCACCAACATCGGCGAGCTGGTCACCAACGACGGGCCGGTGCGCTCCGACGCGGCCCTGGTCATCGAGGGTGGCCGGATCGCCTGGATCGGGCCGGCCGGGTCCGCGCCCGCGGCCGACGAGATGCTCGACGCGCAGGGGCGCGCCGCCCTGCCCGGCTTCGTGGACAGCCACACCCATCTCGTCTTCGCCGGCGACCGGGCCGGCGAGTTCGCCGCCCGGATGGCCGGGCAGCGGTACACCGGCGGCGGCATCCGCACGACCGTCGCCGCGACCCAGGCCGCCAGTGACGACGAGCTGCGCGCCACCGCCGCACGCCTGGTCCGGGAAGCGCTGCAGCAGGGCACCACCACGATCGAGATCAAGAGCGGGTACGGGCTGAGCGTGCCCGACGAAACCCGCTGCCTGCGCATCGCCGGCGAGTTCACCACCGAGACGACGTTCCTCGGCGCGCACGTGGTGCCGGCGTCGTTCGCGGGCCGGGCGGACGAGTACGTGGCGCTGGCCTGCGGCGAGATGCTGGACGCGGCCGTTCCGTACGCCCGGTGGGTCGACGTGTTCTGCGAGCCCGGCGCCGCCTTCGACGCCGACCAGGCGCGCGCGGTGCTGGCGGCCGGGGTCGCCGCCGGCCTGGCTCCGCGGGTCCACGCCAACCAGCTCGGTCCCGGGCCGGGCGTCCAGGTCGCGGTCGAGCTCGGCGCGGCCAGCGCGGACCACTGCACCCACCTGTCCCCGGCCGACATCGACGCCCTCGCCGGATCGTCTACTGTGGCCACACTGCTGCCCGCCGCCGAGTTCTCCACCCGGTCGGCGTACCCGCCGGCGAGGCAGCTGCTCGACGCCGGGGTGACCGTCGCCCTCGCCACCGACTGCAACCCCGGCTCGTCGTACACCACCTCGATGCCGTTCTGCATCGCCCTCGCGGTACGGGAGATGGGCATGACCCCGGCGGAGGCGGTGTGGGCCGCGACCGCGGGCGGCGCGCGGGCACTGCGCCGGGACGACATCGGGGTCCTGCGTCCCGGCGCCCGGGCCGACCTGGTGCTGCTCGACGCGCCGTCCCACGTGCACCTGGCCTACCGGCCGGGCGTTCCCCTCGTCTCCACCGTCCTGCACAACGGAGTCCCGATATGAGCACCGTCACCGTCCAACCCACCGGGATCACCCCCGCCGACGTGGTCGCGGTCGCCCGCGGCGACGCCCGGGTCGAGCTCGCAGCCTCCACGGTGGAGGCGATGGCCGCCAGCCGGGCGATCGTGGAGGGGATCGAGCGGGACGGCCGCCCGGTCTACGGTGTCTCCACCGGGTTCGGCGCGCTGGCCAACACGTTCATCGCCCCGGACCGGCGCTCCGAGCTGCAGCATGCGCTGATCCGCTCGCACGCCGCCGGCGTCGGCTCCCCGATGCCCCGCGAGGTGGTCCGGGCAATGATGCTGCTGCGGGTGCGGTCGCTGGCACTGGGCCGCTCCGGGGTGCGCCCGCTGGTCGCCCAGTCCCTGGTGGACCTGCTCAACCACGACATCACCCCGTGGGTGCCCGAGCACGGCTCGCTCGGCGCATCCGGGGACCTGGCACCCCTCGCGCACTGCGCGCTGGTGCTGCTCGGCGAGGGCTGGGTGGTGGACAAGTCGGGAGCCCGGGTCGACGGCGGGCAGGCGCTGCGCGAGGCCGGGCTGCACCCGATCGAGCTGGCCGCCAAGGAGGGGCTGGCCCTGATCAACGGCACCGACGGGATGCTGGGCATGCTGCTGCTGGCCCTCGCCGACGCGGCGCACCTGTTCACCATGGCCGACATCACCGCCGCCCTGGCCATCGAGGCGATGCTCGGCTCCGACCGGCCGTTCCAGCCGGAGCTGCACACCATCCGGCCGCATCCCGGCCAGGCGGTCTCGGCCGCCAACATCTACCGCCTGCTCCAGGACTCGCGGATCATGGACTCGCACCGGGCCGACCTGACCCACGCCGTGCAGGACGCCTACTCGATGCGCTGCGCGCCGCAGGTGGCGGGTGCCGCCCGGGACACCCTGGCGTTCGCGTCGCAGGTGGCCGCGCGCGAGCTCGAGTCGATTGTGGACAATCCGGTGGTGCTCCCGGACGGCCGGGTCGAGTCGACCGGCAACTTCCACGGCGCACCGCTCGGCTTCGCCGCCGACTTCCTCGCCATCGCCGCCGCCGAGATCGGCGCCGTCTCGGAACGCCGGGTGGACCGGCTGCTGGACGTGTGCCGATCCCGCGACCTGCCGGCGTTCCTCTCCCCCGATCCGGGTGTCAACTCCGGCCTGATGATCGCGCAGTACACCGCGGCCGGCATCGTGGCCGAGAACCGGCGGCTGGCCGTACCGGCATCTGTGGACTCGCTGCCCACCAGCGGCATGCAGGAGGACCACGTCTCGATGGGCTGGGCCGCCACTGTGAAGCTGCGCCGCGTCCTGGACAACCTGACCAGCCTGCTCGCCGTGGAGCTGCTCGCCGCGGTCCGCGGCCTGCAGCTGCGCGCGCCGCTGACCCCGTCGCCGGCCGGCCGGGCCGCCATCGCCGCGGTCTCGTCGTTCGCCGGCGAACCCGGACCGGACATCTTCCTCGCCCCGGCGCTGGAGGCGGCGCGGGCGCTGATCGCCGGGCCGGCGCTGCGGCGCGACATCGAAGCCGCGGTCGGCCAGCTAGCCTGATGCCATGCGGGCCTGCCGGATCACCGCCTGCCTGGTGGTCGCCGCCGCGGTGCTGGGCGGCTGCGCGGGCGGAGACTCCGCGAGCCGAGACTTCGCGGGCAGAGACTCCGCCGCCGGATGCACGCCGCCCGCCCACGAGTCCGAGCTGCTTGACGCATACGCGGCCGACCCGGTCTTCGCCGTCCGGCCGCCGGACGCGCGCGAGGTCGGGCAGCCGGCACGTACGCTTGCCTGCCGGGTCGACCCCGACTCGCCGGACGATCCCACCCAGACCGCGGTCAGCCAGCAGATCCAGACCGCCGAGGGGTACGACGCCGAGGCACTGCGCGCGTTGTACGACAAGGTGGCGGCGGGGCACGGGTGGCGACCAGTCCCACCCCCGCGGCAGGATGCGCTCCGGTACTGCCGGCAGGTACGCGGCGTGACCAGCTACCTGTCCATCGCGGCACTCGACCCCCGACCACAGGCGGGGGTGCGCGGGCCGGCCGGCGCCACGCCGTCGACGTCACCACGGGTGATCACGCTGTACCACCACGTGTTCGTACGCATCGCCGCCGCACCCGAGCAGCCTGCCTGTGCGGCGAACTGACCGGCTCAGACGAGGGTACGGGCGATCACCTGAGCCAGCGCCCGGAACGCCTTGCCCCGGTGGCTGATGGCGTCCTTCTCCTCCCCGGTCAGCTCCGCGTTGCTGCGCACCTCGCCGTCGGCGACGAAGATCGGGTCGTACCCGAACCCGCGGTCGCCGCGCGGCGAGCGCAGCAGCCGGCCGGTCTGCCGGCCGTCCACCAGGTGCTCCTTGCCGCCGGGCAGCACCAGGGCGGCGGCGCAGACGAAGGCCGCGCCGCGGTGCTCGTCCGGCACGTCGGCCAGCTGCGCCAGCAGCAGCTCCAGGTTGGCCCGGTCGTCGCCGTGCCGGCCGGCCCAGCGGGCGCTGAACACGCCGGGCATGCCGTTCATCGCGTCCACCGCCAGCCCGGAGTCGTCGGCGACCGTGGGCAGCCCGGTGTGCTTGACCCCTTCACGCGCCTTGAGCAGCGCGTTCTCGCCGAAGGTCAGGCCGGTCTCGGGCACCTGCGGGTAGTCCGGGACGTCGGCCAGCCCCACCAGCTCGACGGCGTGCCCGCCCAGCGCAGCATCCAGGATGCGCTGCAGCTCGGCCAGCTTCTTGCCGTTGCGGGTGGCCAGCAGCAGCCGGGTACTCACGACAGGGCCGTCTGCTGGATCGTGGTGAGTGCCGCGCAGCCGGCCACGCCGAGGTCGAGCAGGGTGTCCAGCTGGTCGCGGGCGAACACGGCGGACTCGCCGGTGCCCTGGATCTCCACGAACTCACCGGTGCCGGTACAGACCACGTTCATGTCCACCTCGGCCGTGACGTCCTCGGCGTAGCACAGGTCCAGCCGCGGCTCGCCGGCGATGACGCCGACGCTCACCGCGGCGACCGAACGGTGCACCGCCTCGTCCGGCTTGCCGCGCAGCATGCCCTCGCCGGCCATCCAGCCGATCGCGTCGGTGAGCGCCACGTACGCACCGGTGATGGCCGCGGTGCGGGTGCCGCCATCGGCCTGCAGCACGTCGCAGTCGAGGATGATCGAGTTCTCGCCGAGCGCCTTGAGGTCGACGCAGGCCCGCAGGCTGCGGCCGATCAGCCGGGAGATCTCATGGGTGCGCCCGCCGATCCGGCCCTTGACGCTCTCCCGGTCCGACCGGGTGGTGGTCGCCCGGGGCAGCATGGCGTACTCCGCGGTGACCCAACCCAGACCGGAGCCCTTCCGCCAGCGGGGCACCCCTTCGGTCACGCTCGCCGTGCACAGCACCTTCGTGTCCCCGAACTCGACGAGCACGGACCCCTCCGGATGGATGCTCCACCGCCGGGTCAGCGTCACCGGTCTCAGCTGGTCGGGCCTTCGCCCGTCAGGTCGCGCCATGGCGGAAAGCCTATGCAATGGCGGCGGAGGCCCACCCACCCGCCCGGTGGCCGCGGCGAGTGGCTTATGTTCTACACTTCGTACTACGATCGGCACCATGGAACAGATCCCGATCCGCACCCTGAACCAGCACACCGGCGAGGTGCTGGCACGGGTCGAGCACGGCGAGATCGTGGAGATAACCAACCGCGGACGGCCGGTTGCGCGTATCGTGCCGATCGCCGCCGACGCCATGGCCGACCTCGTCGCGTCTGGGATGGTGATCCCACCAACCATCACCGGTCCGATACCGATGCCTACCGTCCCGGCCGTGCCTGGAACAGAGGCCGGTGAACTCATTTCCGCGCTCCGCGACGAGGAACGCTGGTGATCTACCTCGACACGGCAGCTCTGGTGAAGCTGATCCGTATCGAGGCGGAGAGCCGTGCACTCACGGAGTGGCTCAACAGCCAACCCGCGCAGCCGCTGGTCGCCTCGGCGCTCGTCGAGGTCGAGATTCCCCGGGCACTCGGCCGGAGTCAGCCCGGGGTTCTGGGCGCGGTCGCCGGAGTATTGGCCCGGCTGCACCGGGTGGAGATGACCACGGCCATCCGCGCCACCGCCGCCGCATATCCAGATCCGAACCTGCGGTCATTGGACGCCATCCACCTGGCAACCGCCGAGTTGCTGGTGGCGTCCGGCAAGACGCTCACCGCGTTCGTCACTTATGACAAGCGGCTCGCCGCAGCGGCCGGCGAAGCCGGACTGCCGGTCGTGGCGCCCGGCGCATAGCAGGCGACCGCAGAGCAGGCGACCCATCCACTACACGTCGTAGCGAGCGCCCGGCCGGACGATCTCCACGGGGCCGGCGTAGGCGGAGGTCGCCGCGTCGTACGTCAGTGCTTCGCTCCCCCAGGCCGATACCAGGTGGGTCAGCAGCAGCCTGCCCACCCCGGCCTTGGCCGCGATCTCGCCCGCCTCCCGGCCGGTCAGGTGCAGGTCCGGCGGGTTCTGCATGCCGTCCAGGTAGCTCGCCTCGCACAGGAACAGGTCCGCGCCGAGCGCCAGCCGGTCCAGCTCCTCGCACGGCGCGGTGTCCGCGGAGTACGCCAGGACCCGGCCGCCCTGCTCCAGGCGTACGCCGTAGGTCTCCACCGGATGGTTCACCCGATCGACGGTGACCGTGAACGGGCCGATCGGGAAGGTCCCCGGCTGCAGGCCGTAGAAGGTGTAGACGTCGTCGAGCGGACCCTCCTCGTGGGCGTACGCGGCGGCCAGCCGGTCCGGCGCGCCGGCCGGCGCGTACATCGGGATCGGCGGGTACGGGCCCTCCGGCGCGTACCGGCGGACGACCACGTAGTGGCAGGCGTCGAGGATGTGGTCGCAGTGCAGGTGGGTGACGAGGATCGCGTCGAGCACGTGCAGGCCGGCGTAGCGCTGCAGCGCGGTCAGCGAGCCGGACCCGAAGTCGATCAGCAGCCGGAACCCCTCCGCCTCCACCAGGTACGCGGAACACGCGGCCTCGGGACCGGGGAAGCTTCCGGCACAGCCGAGAATGGTCAGCCTCATCCGGCCATCCCTGTGTGGGCGGGGATACGGAGGGACTCCACCGGGCCGCCACCGAAGATGTCCGCGCCCAGGAAGCGGCGGGCCAGCCGGGCGAACTGCTCGGCGTCGCCGGTGGTGAGGAACTGGTGCCGCACCGGCCCGGCGGGCTCCTCCTCGCTGAGCATCCGGTAGACGTCCTTGGCCGTCTCGTCTGCGCTCGACACCAGCGTCACGTCGTCGCCCATCACCACGCTGAGCAGGCCGGCCAGCAGCGGGTAGTGGGTGCAGCCGAGGACCAGCGTGTCCACCCCGGCCCGCTGCAGCGGCTCCAGGTAGGCGCTGGCCAGCCCGAGCAGCGCCCGGCCGGAGGTCACGCCGCGCTCCACGAAGTCCACGAACTGCGGGCACGCCGCGCTGAACACCTGGACCTGCGGCGCCGCCGCGAACGCGTCCTCGTACGCGCCGCTGGCGATCGTGGAGGTGGTGCCGATCACGCCGACCCGGCCGTTGCGGGTGGCCGCCACCGCCCGGCGCACCGCCGGGCGGATCACCTCTATCACCGGGACCGAGTACCGCTCGCGGGCGTCGTGCAGGCACGCCGAGGCGGCCGTGTTGCAGGCGATGACCAGCATCTTCACGCCCTGGTCGACGAGCGCGTCGAGGCAGCTGAGGGCGTAGCGGCGCACGTCGGCGATCGGCTTCTGCCCGTACGGCACGTGCGCGGTGTCGGCCAGGTAGACCAGCCGCTGGTGCGGCAGCTGGTCGAGGATCGCGCGTGCCACGGTCAGGCCGCCCACGCCGGAGTCGAAGATCCCCACCGGCGCGTCGGTGGCTGCCTGGCCCGCCTGTGCGTCCCGCCCGATCACGCTGCGCAGCCTACGCCGAGACGCGCGCCCGGCTGAAAGATCCGCTTGAACGTGTCGCCAACGTGACAGCCCGGTCGTCGGCCCTACGCCCAGAGCTGGCCTTCCAGCGCCTCCTCGGCATCGGACAGGGTGCCGCCGTAGGCGCCGGTGGACAGGTACTTCCAGCCGGCGTCGGCGACCAGGAACGCCACATCCGCCCGCCGGCCGGCCTTCACCGCCTCGTGCGCGACGGCCAGCGCGGCGTGCAGCACCGCGCCGGTGGACAAGCCCACGAACAGGCCCTCCACCTCGACCAGCTGCCGGGTGCGCAGCACCGCGTCCCGGGTGCCGACGGAGAACCGCCGGGTCAGCACGGACGGGTCGTACAGCTCGGGGACGTACCCCTCGTCGATGT
>Ga0310834_100314_pt1 | contig 66191 bp, 58 predicted proteins | sample SM_ome_2_FD_201314 | JGI IMG/M metagenome (GOLD analysis project Ga0310834, IMG submission 201314) | Sorghum-adapted microbial communities enriched on stacked mutant (SM) sorghum from Joint BioEnergy Institute, Emeryville, California... ...
AGCGTCGCCCCCGAGACAATCGTGATGTCGGAGTCGCCGCTGCCGGCCGTGCTGGTGACCGTCACGGTCCCCGACGGCGCCGACTGCAGCCGCACCGTGAAGCTGGCGGTACCACCCTCAGGCACGGAGACCGACGTCGGCGACACGATCAGCGCCTGCTGGACCGGACCGCCGTCGTTGTCCTGCTCGGTGGCGGTGACGGTGACCGAGGGCAGGCCGGGCGCCGAGACCGTGATCGTCCGCGATCCGTTGGTGGTGTCCGAGTCCTCCGCCGCGGCCAGGGTGACGGTCTGCGGCGTCTGCCAGTTGTTGGAGTCGAACGTCAGCGTCGCCCCCGAGACAATCGTGATGTCGGAGTCGCCGCTGCCGGCCGTGCTGGTGACCGTCACGGTCCCCGACGGCGCCGACTGCAGCCGCACCGTGAAGCTGGCGGTACCACCCTCAGGCACGGTCACCGATGTCGGCTCCACCACGAGCGCCTGCGGCTGCGGAACATCGTCGCCACAGGTCACCCCGTTGAACGTGAAGCTTTGCGGCATGGCGAACTGCCCGTTGGCGTTGAAGCCCACGGTGAACTCGCCGCCGCTGGGGATCTGAGCGTTCCACTCAGCGTTGCTGGAGATGGTCACCCGGTTGCCGGACTGGGAGAACGACACCGGCCAGCCGTTTTGAATCGTGGCGTTGTTGGGGAAGTCGAAGACCAACGACCATCCGTTGACCGCGTCTCCGGTATTGTGGATGACGACGTTGGCCCCGAACTGGCTGCTGTTCGACCACGCCTGTGTGTAGTCGACGCTGCAGGAGACCGCGGCGTGGGCCGCGGTGACGGGGATGAGTACGAGGCCACCGGTGGCGAGGGTCGCGACGCCCGCGAGGGGAAGCCACCGTCGCCGGTCTTTGAGACGGATACGTAGCGCCATATGCAGCATCTCCTTGGGCAACCGGGTAGACCCGGTTGAGAGCCCGTGCGCGGCCTGACCCTGGACAGGTGGGACGGACCGTGCCGCGCACGGGTGATGGGGACGGGATGTTCGCCGCGTCGGTGGTCGCGGCTGACAATGCGCGCACCTCAGGCAGGGACGGGCCGAGACGCCTCTGACCAGAGGTACGCACCGTGTTCTGTCAACGAAGGCCTCGGCTGTCCTTCATCGACAGACCCGGCTGAGCTATGCGCAGCATGGCATGGGAACGCTCCCACCGCAAGAGGTTCGTTTGCCAACGCAACGATGTAGCGACGTTCGTCGCCATGATGATCATGAATCGTCGCCGTGACCGCCATCGAGACGCCCGAGGGGCCACCCGGACGCCGCCGCGCCGGCGTCCGGGCGCGAAACCGTACCTCTGGCGATCATCGAATATTCCCCCGTATCGTCGACAAGGCCGACACCGTCCCACAACCGTCGGCATCTTTGTCCACGGTCGCGTCACCGCCCCGGGAGCTACTGATCGATGAACCCTGAGCTTCCGACCGGCCGTTCGGCCACCGGCGAAGCGGTGCCACCCCCCGCGACCCGTTGACCCAACGAGGGGGTCTGACTCCTCTTCACACGCCCTGGAAGGAGCAGAGCATGGAAGCGCTTCCACGACGGGAGCCGACGGCCAGCTCGCGGGCTCGGCGCATGGTGACCAGAATCGCCTCGGCCGCCGCCCTCACGGCCGCCACGGTCGGGGTGTCCCTGGCCATCGCCCAACCCGCACAGGCGGCCACGATCTGCGAGCAGTACGGCTCGGTCGTCGCGGGCAACTACATAATCATGAACAACCGGTGGGGAAGCGACGGGCCTCAATGCATTGAGACCACGGCGAACGGCTTCACCATCATCCAGCAGGACGGCATGGGCAACCTGTCCGGAGCGCCGGCGTCGTACCCGGCGATCTACCTGGGTTGCCACTACACCAACTGCAGCCCGAACTCGCCGCTGCCGGCCCAGATCAGCACCATGGGCGACGTCAATACCTCGATCAGCTTGACGTACCCGAGCAGCGGTACCTGGAACGCCGCCTACGACATCTGGATCAACGCCGACACCGACGTGAGCGGCGTCCAGGACACCGAGATCATGATCTGGCTCAACCGTCAGGGCTCGATCCAGCCGATCGGCTCGCCCGTCGGCACGGTGACCCTGGCCGGGCGCAGCTGGCAGGTCTGGGTCGGCAGCAACGGCCAGAACAACGTGGTCTCCTACCTGGCGACGTCGCTGCCCATCACGAGCATCAGCTTCAACGCCCGGGACTTCATCCTCGACGCCATCACCCGGGGCTCGAACTTCGGTAACACCTCGTGGTACCTCACCAGCGTGCAGGCCGGGTTCGAGCCGTGGATCGGCGGGGTGGGCCTGGCGGTGAACTCCTTCTCCGTCACCGTCGGCGGCGGCAGCGGACCCACCAGCCCGCCGGGCACGCCGGGCACGCCGACGGCTACCACCGTGACATCGAACTCCGTCACCCTCAGCTGGGCGCCCTCCTCCGGAACGGTCTCGAGCTACCTGATCGAGCGGGCCACCGGCGCGAGCAGCACGTCCTTCACCCAGGTCGGCACGTCGAGCAGCACGTCGTTCACCGACACCGGCCTGTCGCCCAACACGACCTACCGCTACCGTGTGCGGGCGACCAACTCGGCCGGCTCGTCGTCCTACTCGTCGATCGTCAACGTGACCACCTCCGACGGCGGCGGCCCTGGCCCCAGCGGCGGTTGCACCTACCGCATCGACGCGTGGGACAACGGGTTCGTGGCGTACGTTCAGGTACAGGGCCCGCGCTCGGGCTGGTCGATCCCGTTCACGATCGGTCCCAGCACGAGCATCATCAACTCGTGGAACGTGACCATCAGCGGCTCCGGCACCAACCGGACGGGAAGCAACGTCAGCTACAACGGCGACGTCCCCGCGGGCCAGAGCGTTGAGTGGGGCTTCCAGGGCACTCGGCCCTCGGGTGGCCCGCTGCCCACGTTCCCCGACTGCTCGCCGCAGTGACCGCGGATGCGGGACCACTGCGATGCAGTGACCACGTGACGCAGTAACCACTAGCCAGAAACGCGAGAACCGACCACGAGACACGTGGGCGCCGCGCCCGTCCTCCGCCGCCGGGCGGGAGCGGCGCCCACGTCCATCAAGGCCCACCAAGGTCCACTGAGGAGAGTCGCCAGCCGGCCGGACCATCCAACCCGCAATACCCCGGCCGGCCAGCGACGCCAGACGGTGAGCCCGTCGGTCGTTGAAGCCGGACCGATCGTGTGCGACCGTGAGGCCATGGACCCGGCGCCGGACGAGCGCGATCCAGACATCGACCCAGCCCAACTCTCGCCGCACCCGGCAAGCGAACCGGGTGGCGGCTGGACGCGCCGGCTGCGACCCGACGGTGTCCTCCGGGCCTGGGCGGCCGGCCGTGAGGGTGTGCGCCGAGTCGCGGCCACCGGCCGCGACCGTGCCCGCCGCGTCGCGGCCACGGGCCGCGACGGTGTCCGCGGGCTCGTCACCGCGAGCGCCCGGGCTTGGCACGACGCGGCGCAGCGGCGGGCGCGCCGGCGGCAGGAGCGGGAGCACCGGCGACAGGAGCGTGAGTATCGGCGGCAGGCCCAGCGACAGGCGGAGATCGCGCGCCGACAGGCCGAGGCCGCCCGGCTCGCCGCCCAGCGGCAGGCCCAGATACTGGCTGAACAGCAGCGCCGGGCGATCGAACGCGACCGGGCGGCCCGGCGCCACTACGCCCAACTGCTTCGCAAGGAGCGGGCCCGTCGAGCCCGCCGCCGGCGCTTGGCCATCGCCGTCCTGCTGATGCCCGTGGTGGTCGCCGCCGGCCTGGCCACGCTCGGCTACGTCATAGACCGCGTGCCGCTGCCGGCCCAGTTGCCGTTGCCCGAGACGAGCACCGTCTACTTCGCCGATGGAGTGACGCCGATCGCGCGCCTCGGTTCGGTGAATCGGATCATCCTCGAACCCGACGAGATCAGCGACGCGGTCAAGCAGGCGATCGTGGCGGCCGAAGACCGTACCTTCTGGGAAAACGAGGGGGTCGACCTGCGCGCCGTCGCGCGGGCGGCGTGGAACAACGCGACCGGACGCGACATCCAGGGCGCATCGACGATCACGCAACAGTATGCACGGCTGGCCGCCGGCCTGACCGGGGTGACGTACGCCCGCAAGGCCCGCGAAGCCGTGCTGGCGTGGAAGCTCACGCGGTCGTACAGCAAGGACGAGATCCTTGCCTTCTATCTCAACACGGTTCCCTTCGGCCGCGGCGCGTACGGCATCGAAGCCGCCGCCGACGCCTTCTTCGGGAAGACGGCCCGGCGCAGCGCGCCGGTGGACCAGCAGGTGACGGTGGCCGAAGCCATGGTGCTGGCCACGCTCGTGAAGCAACCGGAGCCGGACCCCGCCGACCCCGACGGCAGCCCCGGGTACGACCCGGCCCGAGGGAACATCGCGGCGGCGAACTCCCTGTCGCGGTGGGAGTACGTCCGCGACGGCATGGTCGAGCTGGGGTACCTGACGCCGGAGGAGGCGCAGGCGCTGACCTATCCGACCACCGTGCGAGCGGTGGACCCCGACGCCGACCTGCGTCGGCTGGACGGCCCGACCGGCATGGCGGTCCGGCACGTCCTGAGCGAGCTGCGCCAGCGCGAACCGTTCCGAGGGCAGGCCTTTGACTACATCGGCAACGGCGGCTTCCACATCGTCACCACGCTCGATCCGCGCATCCAGGCGGCCGCCGAGGCGGCGGCCGACATTCGACGCGCGACCGCCCCTGATGTCGTCCGCAACCAACCAGAGACCTGGCAGGCGGCGCTCGTCGCGGTAGAGCCGGGCACCGGCCGGGTGCTCGCCTACTACGGCGGCGCCGACGGGACGGGGGCCGACCACGCGGGCTGGTACTTCGATGCCGCGGGCGAGCCGAGCGGCTTCGGCCAGCACCCGCCCGGCTCATCATTCAAGATCTACACGCTCGCCGAGGCCCTGCGGCAGGGCATCTCACTGACGTCGGTCTGGGACTCGCCCGACGTCAAGGAGTTCCCCGCCAGCGGTCGGACCTACCAGTCGCCGACCGGACCGGTCCGCAACGCCGCCGCGGCCGGCTGCCAGCCGACCTGCACCCTGTGGGAGGCGACGGTCGCCTCGCTCAACGTCCCGTTCTTCGAGCTGACGGAGCGCCTCGGCCCGGCTCGCGTCATCGACATGGCTCGGCGGGCGGGAATCGCTGCACTGTGGACAGACGATGGGCAGCGCGTCGACCTCGTCCCGGGCGCGGACGTCAGCATGTTCACCACCGAGGTCGGCATCGGGCAGTTCGGGGTCACGGTGCTCGACCACGCGGGCGGCGTGGCCACGCTCGCGGCGGGCGGCCAACGAGCCGGCCTGCACTTCGTGCGGAAGGTGACCCGCGACGGAGTGCGGGTCTACGCGGAGCAGCTCACCCGTACGGACATCGGCCTGACCACCGAGCAGGTCGATGAGCTGACCTGGGTGCTGAGCCAGGTCCCGTCGGCCCAGTTGGACAACGGCTGGGACTCCGCCGGCAAGACCGGCACCTGGCAGGCCGGCACCACGACGCACAACGCCCACGCGTGGATGGTCGGCTACACCGGCGCGCTCGCAGCGGCGGTCTGGCTCGGCACCACCGACGGCTCCCCGCTGGTGACCCGCGATGGCGCGGACGTCTACGGCTCGACGCACCCGGCGGCGATCTGGCGGCAGTTCATGACCGAGGCGCTCGCGCAGACCGGGCTCGACCCGGCCCGGTACCGCTTCCGCCCGCCCGCCACGATCCCACCGCCGGCCTCGCCCGCGTGACCGGTGATCAGCGCGACCCAGCCCGACGCCACCGCGGCCGCTCGACCAACCGCCGGAACCGGCGCCCGTTCGAAATCGGCCCGGGCAGGATGTGGCACCAGTCGCCAAGCTCCTCGGTCGACATCGGGCGGCCGAAGTACCAACCCTGGCCGATCATGCCGGGGAGCTCGGCCAGGGCTTGGGCGATCCCCTCGTCCTCCACGCCCTCGGCCACCACGTCCACCCCCAACGCGCGCGCCAGTTGGTGCACGCTGGCCACGATGGCCCGGTCGGTCGGGTTGTCGACCACGCCGCTGATGTAGGACCGGTCCACTTTGACCTCCCGTAGCGGGAGCTGGCGCAGCTGCTGCAACGAGGCGTAACCGGTGCCGAAGTCGTCCAGCGACAGGCCGATACCCCGCTCGGCGAGGGCACGGGCGACCATACTGACCCGCTCGATGTCGCTGATGAGCATGCGTTCGGTGATCTCGATGGCGAGCTGGCTCGGGGCGACGTCGTGCTCGTCGACCAGCTGGCCCAGCTCCGCCACGAAGTCCGGGCGGTGCAGGTCCTGCACGCTGACGTTGACCGAAACCCGCAACGGCTCGCCCTGTTCGTTCCAGCGGCGCATCTGGTCGACCACCCGCTCGAGCACGTGGAAGGTCAAATCATGCATGATCTCGCTAGGCTCGATGGACTCGATCAGGATGTCGGCCGGAATGGCTCCCCACTCGGGATGCGTCCAGCGCAGCAGGGCCTCGACGGCGGCCAGCCGGCCGGTGTCCAGGTCGACCTGGGGTTGGTAGAGCACGGCGATCTCGTGATGACGAGCGGGATCGCGCAGCACCGTGTGCAGTTCGCGCAGCAGCGTGATCCGCCGCTCGGCCAGCTCGGTCGCTCGGGACACGTAGAGCCCGACCCGCTGCCCGGTCCGGCGGGCTTCGGCCGCCGTCAGCTCGGCCTTCATCAACAGGTCGCTCAGGTCCCGACCGTGCTGGGGCGACAGCGCCACGCCGGCCGCCGCATCGAGGGCGAACGAAATGTCGTCGACCTCGACGGGCGGATCGAGCACCGCGAGGGCCGCCTCGGTCGCGGTGAGCGCGTCCGGCTCGGTCAGGTCGGGCACGAGAATCGCGATGGCCTCTCCGGAGAGCCGGGCCGCCCGATTCTCGCCGTAGGCATCGATCAATCGACTGGACGCCGCCCCGACGACCTTCACGTAGAGGTCCCGTCCGAGCGTCCGGTTGATGGCCAGCACCGATTCGAAGGCGACCAGGATGATGCCGAACGGCCGCAGGCCCTGCGGGGCGGCGGAGTCTTCCGCCGTGATCGACCGGACGCCCGCCACCAGCCCGCGCCGGTTGAGCAGCCCGGTCTCGGGCTCCCGGGCCCACTCCTGCTCACGGCGCAACTGCTCGCGGGTGAGCTGGTTCCAGATCATGAGGGGTACGACGACCAGCAGCGACCACCACCCCCGGATGGCGATCAGCAGCGGCGCCACCACGAGCACCGCCGCGGCCGCGAGGACGAGATCGGCCCAGACCTCGGAGAACCTCTGCCGCAGGTCGGCCCCCTGCGTCGGGACGAACGCCGCCACCAGCAACCCGAAGCTGACCACGAGCCACACCAGGGCCAGCAGCAGGAAGGCAAGCAGCTCATCGCGACTGAGCCCGGTGCCCTGGTCGGTGACCGGCCGCGGATAGACGACACCGACGACGAGCTCGGCGGCCGCCGTAGCGAGCACCAGGCGAGCGGGGATATAGACGACCCCGCGGAGGTTGTAGCGCTGCCCGACCACGCTCGCCACGCCGGCAATGGCCTGCACCACGAGCGCCGGAGCGGCCCCGTATAACACGAAGATCGCGAAGGTGTAGCAGATCGACAGCGTGGAGCGGACCCTCGGGTCCTCCCGGCTGAAGGCCCCGAACAGTGGAATGTCCACCACCAGCGCGCCCAGGGCCATGGCCCAGAACCCGGCGGGGGCGTCGTCGAAGAACCGAATCGCTTTCGGCACGGCCAACGCCAGGGTCGCGGCGGCCGCGACGGTGACCGTGATCATCACGAAGAGCGCGACGTATCGTCGGCGGCGGCCCTCACCCAACGCGCTCCACTCAGCCGACACGCTCTACCTTATGTACGGATACGGCCGTCTTAGGTCCTGATACGGGGCATTCACCACAATGCCGCCGCGTTTGCCCGGTTGGGGTGGTCAGCCTCGACACCGGCGCCCGTCCGGGTGACGGCATCCCAGGATGCGGATGTTGACTGGACCAACCTGGCCCTCCCATGACAGGCTTGCCTCGTGTTCACCGCGATCGAAGTCCTCCTCGTGGTGCGTCGCCACGTGGATTACCGTCGCGTGTGTAGCGCGGTGTGTGGTCACTGCTGACCCGCCGCCACTGTCTGTCCACTCAGCCGGCGCCGGGCGCTGCGGCTGAATGATCCGATCGGGGTCCTCTCCGTCAGCGCGCGAGCGCCACGAACGAAGGACCCGAATTGAGTACGCAGCTGCGCGCGCTGGCCGAGAAGGCCCAGCAGGAGCTGGCCGATGCCACCGCGGCGGAGGCGCTGGCCTGGACCGCCGAGACGTTCGGCGATCGCTGGATCGTGGCATCGAACATGCAGGATGCCGTCCTGATCGACCTGGCGTACCAGGTGAAGCGTGACCTCGACGTGCTGTTCCTGGACACGGGTTACCACTTCGTCGAGACCATCGGCACCCGGGACGCGGTTGCGGTGGTCTATCCCGAGGTCCGGATCATCAACGCCGAGCCCGAGCAGTCGGTGGCCGACCAGGAGGCGCAGTTCGGGCAGCTGTACCGTACGGACCCCGACCGCTGTTGCCACCTCCGCAAGGTCGTTCCCCTGCAACGCGTCCTGGCCGGCTACGACGCCTGGGTCACCGGCGTACGCCGGGTCGACGCCCCGACGCGGGCCAATACTCCGATCGTTCAGTGGGACGAGCTCAACGGGCTCGTCAAGGTGAACCCGATCGCGGCCTGGTCGGACGAAGAGTTCGACGCCTACATCGCGCAGCGCGGGATCCTGCAGAACCCGCTGGTCCAAGCGGGATATCTGTCGATCGGCTGTGAACCGTGCACCAGCAAGCCGCTGCCCGGCCAGGGCGCGCGCAGCGGCCGGTGGGCCGGCCTGGGCAAGACCGAATGCGGCCTGCACGCCCGGACCGACCGCCCCAACCGGCCGGGCCTCGACCTCCAGGGCATCGACCTCCAGCCGGCCGGGCCGGTCGGCTCCACCGCAGAACCGCAGGGATAGGTAGCCATGACGCTCGCCGTGCCCACCCGCCTGGACGTCCTGGGCCGTCTGGAGTCCGAGGCGATCCACATCATCCGCGAAGTCGCGGGCGAGTTCGACCGTCCAGTGATCCTGTTCTCGGGCGGCAAGGACTCGACCGTACTGCTGCACCTGGCGGTCAAGGCGTTCTGGCCGGCTCCGGTGCCGTTCCCGCTGCTGCATGTGGACACTGGCCACAACTTCCCCGAGGTCCTCGAGTTCCGCGACCGTACGGTCGCGCGGTACGGGCTGCGCCTGATCGTGGCCAGCGTGCAGGAGTACATCGACGACGGTCGGCTGACGGAACGGCCCGACGGTACCCGCAACCCGCTGCAGACCGTGCCGCTGCTGGACGCGATCGCGGCCCATCGGTTCGACGCGGTCCTCGGTGGTGGCCGTCGGGACGAGGAACGGGCTCGGGCCAAGGAACGGATCTTCAGCCTGCGTAACACGTTCGGCCAGTGGGAACCGCGTCGCCAGCGCCCGGAGCTGTGGGACCTCTACAACGGACGGCACCGGCCGGGCGAGCACGTCCGGGTGTTCCCGCTGTCGAACTGGACCGAGTTGGACGTCTGGCGCTACATCGCCCGGGAGCGCATCGAGCTGCCGTCGATCTACTTCGCGCACCGCCGTCGCGTGGTGCGCCGCGACGGGATGTGGCTGACCCCCGGACCCTGGCTCACGCCCCGGCCCGACGAACAGATCGTGGAGCTGATGGTTCGCTTCCGCACCGTCGGCGACGGCTCGTGCACCGGTGCCGTGGAGTCGGATGCCACCGACATCGAGGCGGTGATCGCCGAGGTATCGGCCAGTCGGCTCACCGAACGGGGCGCGACTCGCGCGGACGACCGCCTGTCGGCCGCGGCTATGGAGGACCGCAAGCGGGAGGGGTACTTCTGATGGTGGCCGCCGGCGATCCGCACGACCACCGCGACCTGCTGCGGCTGGCCACGGCGGGCAGCGTCGACGACGGCAAGTCCACTCTGGTCGGTCGGCTGCTCTACGACACCAAGTCGGTGCTGGCCGACCAGCTGGACGACGTCCACCGGGCCAGCGTCGACAAGGGACTGTCCACCCCGGATCTCTCCCTGCTCGTCGACGGGCTGCGATCGGAGCGGGAGCAGGGCATCACGATCGACGTGGCCTACCGCTACTTCGCCACGCCCCGCCGTTCGTTCGTGCTGGCCGACACCCCGGGTCACGTGCAGTACACCCGCAACACGGTGACCGGGGCCTCGACCGCCCAGCTCGCCGTGCTGCTGGTCGATGCCCGGAAAGGGATCGTGGAGCAGACCCGTCGGCACGCGGCCGTGGTGGCCCTGCTGGGCGTGCCCCACCTCGTCCTGGCCGTCAACAAGATCGATCTGGTCGGGTACAGCGAGGAGACCTTCACGCTCATCGCCAAGGAGTTCGACACGTACGTGCACGGGCTGGGCTACACGCCCGAGGCGGTACGGGTCATCCCGGTGTCGGCCCTGCACGGGGACAACGTGGTCGAGCGCTCCGACCGTACGCCGTGGTACACCGGCCCGACGCTGCTCGAGCACCTGGAGACGGTGCCGGTCGAGCCGGAGCCGCATGACATGCCGTTCCGGTTCCCGGTGCAGTACGTGATCCGCCCCCGCACCGCTGAGTTCCCGGACTACCGGGGTTACGCCGGTCGGGTCGCCGCCGGCACGGTCCGGCCCGGGGACGAGATCGTGGTCCTGCCGGCCGGGGTGCACACCACCGTATCCCGCATCGACACCCCCGACGGCGAGTTGGACGAGGCCCAGGCGGGCCAGTCGGTGACCCTCATCCTGGCCGACGACATCGACATCGCCCGGGGTGATCTGATCGCCGCGGTTTCCGAGGCCCCGACCGTGACCGACGAGTTCGACGCCACCCTGGCCTGGCTGGGTGACCGGCCGCTGCGCCCGGGAGCCCGGGTGCTGGTCAAGCACGGAACGCGGGTGACCCAGGCCATGGTGACCGAACTGTCGGCCCGGTTCGACGAGCAGAGCCTCACGATCGTGCCGGAACCGGAGTCGCTGTCGCTCAACGAGATCGGCCGGGCGAGCCTGCGTACGGCCGAACCGTTGCCCGTCGACGACTACGGCCGGATCCGACGCACCGGTGCATTTCTCATCATCGACCCGTCCGACGGGGCGACCCTGGCGGCCGGCATGGTCGGGGCCCGCCTGCCCGCGCTGCGCTGACCCACCGGCCGGTCGTGATCGCCGTGAGGCGACCGGGCCCGCGCCGACGCATCACTGCCTCACAGTGATCACGCTCCTTGATCGCCGTGAGGCAATCGGCGTTGTCAGACCGTACGACCGCCTCACCGCGATCACGCGTGAACCAATCCGGCTGCTCAGGTTGCTCGCCGGCAGTCCGGGCCACGCATGACGCTATTGTGACGACCGGCAGGATAGTGCAATACTCAGCGGCACCCGCCGCGGTGCCCCCGACACCGCGGCCACCGCGCGCCGACGGCCGCCGCGCGGGGTTCCGGCCCGGATCTGTCGACTGGATCAGGCCCTGTCGAGTGCAGGCCCAGTCGACAGGCCTGACGCGATCCCGCCCGGCCGTCGTCCGCACTGCCGGAGGAGGGTCGTCATGCCGATCGCGGAGAACACCAGGCCGCTCGAGTCAGGCATCGTCACCGATCTGTCGACGACGATGAGCTACGGCGCCTATCTGGCGCTGGACCAGGTGCTCGGTGCTCAGCATCCCCGGAGCACGCCGCCGCACCACGACGAGATGCTATTCATCATCATGCATCAAACGAGCGAGCTGTGGCTCAAGCTCATCCGCCACGAGCTCGACTCGGCCCGGACCCTGCTCGCCGAGGACGACCTGGCGGCCGCCCTCAAGCGCCTGGCCCGCATCAAGCACATTCAGGAGACCCTGATCCAGCAGTGGTCGGTGCTGGCCACGTTGACGCCGACCGAGTACGTCCAGTTCCGGGGCGCGTTGGGCAACGCATCCGGCTTCCAGTCGGCCCAGTACCGGGCGGTGGAGTTCGCCCTGGGCAACAAGAACGCCAAGATGCTCAAGATCTTCGAGGCCGAGCCGGCCAACCACGCCATGCTGCTGGAGGAGCTGCACCGGCCGAGCCTCTACGACGAGTTCCTGCGGTACCTGGCCCGCCACGGTCACCCCGTGCCTGCCGCCGTGCTGGAACGCGACGTCACCAAGGCCCACGTCTTCACCCCCGAGCTGGTCCCGGTCTTCGCCGCCATCTACCGCAACGAGCACCAGCACTGGCGGGCCTACGAGACGTGCGAGGAGCTGGTGGACCTGGAGGACAACTTCCAGATGTGGCGCTTCCGCCACTTGCGGACCGTCGCCCGCACGATCGGCACGAAGAAGGGCACGGGCGGCTCGAGCGGAGTGGCGTTCCTCCGGCGGGCCCTGGATCTCACCTTCTTCCCGGAGATCTACGCTGTCCGCACCGAACTGGAGGAGCGCTCCCCGGTCGAGGAGGCATAGGCGGCGACGATGACCCCACCGGATCACCACGACCTCGCGGCGCGGGCGGCCGAGCTCGACCGGGCCGACCCGCTGCACCACTTCACCGGCCGCTTCGTCCGAGCCCCGGGAGTCGTCTCCTACCTGGACGGAAACTCGCTCGGTCGGCCCCTCGCGTCGTTCCCCGCCCGCGTCCACGACTTCACCACGTACGAGTGGGGCACCCGCCTGATCCGACGCTGGGACGAATCCTGGATGGCCAAGCCGTACGTCCTCGGCGACCGGATCGGCCGGTCCCTGCTCGGCGCGGCCCCGGGCCAGACGTTCGTAGGCGACTCCACGACCGTGCTGCTCTACAAGCTCATTCGTGCCGCGGTCGACCACCGTCCGGATCGGACCGAGATCGTCATCGACGACGACAACTTCCCAACCGACCGGTTCGTGGTCGAGGGCATCGCGGCCGAGCGTGGGCTCACGATCCGGTGGATCCACGCCGACCGCACCATCGGCGTCCAACCTGACCAGGTGGCCCAGGCGGTGTCGGAGCGGACGGCCGTGGTCGTGCTCAGCCACGTCGCGTACCGCTCGGGTGCGATCGCCGACATGGCGGCCATCACCGAGCTGGCTCACCAGGCGGGCGCCTACATGCTGTGGGACCTGTGCCACAGCATCGGTGTCCTCCCCGTGCGCCTCGACGAGTGCGGGGTCGACCTCGCCGTGGGGTGCTCCTACAAGTACCTCAACGGAGGACCCGGGTCGCCCGCGATCGCGTATGTCAACGCCTCGCTGCACCGACAGCTGCGTCAGCCGATCTGGGGGTGGATGGGCGCGGCCGACGTGTTCGCCATGAAGGAGGCCTACGAGCCGGCCGACGACATCCGCCGGTTCGTCAGCGGCACGCCCCCGATCTTCGCCATGCTCGCCATGGAGGCCATGCTCGACCTCATCGAGGCCGCAGGCCTGTCGGCCATTCGGGAGAAGTCGCTCGCCCTGACCCGCTTCACCGACGAGCTGCTGCGCGCGTACGTCCTGCCGCTCGGCGCCACCCTGGCCTCACCGGCGAACGAGCGGGCCCGGGGCAGTCACGTCACTGTCGCCCATCCCCGCTTCCGGGAGATCATCGACCGGCTGTGGGAACGCGGGGTGATCCCGGACTTCCGCGCGCCCGACGGCATCCGGATCGGACTGTCGCCGTTGAGCACCACGTTCGCCGAGGTGGAGGTCGGGGTGCGCGCCATCGGCGAGGAGCTGCGGAACGTCCTGCGATGACCACCGAGCCATGACCACGGGCAGAGCCAAGGCCGTGATCAGCGAAGCGGGCGACCCGGAGGCGGATGACGGGATCGGTGACGCTGCTGACGGCGCCGACGCTGGTGACACGATCATCGCGACCGACGACGTCACGTCCCGTCCCGGCAGCGCCGCGTCACTGGTGCTCACCATCGTCGGTCTCTACCTGCGCCGGGCCGGCGGCTGGATGGCGACGGCCGCCCTGGTCCGGCTGGCCGAGGAGGTCGGCTCGGCGCCGCCCCTGACTCGCACCGCGATCGCCCGGCTGAAGAAGCGGGCCGTCATCGTGGGCGTCCGCCGCGACGGGGTTCCGGGCTACGCCGTCCACCCCGGGGCCGTTCGCATGCTGCAGCGCGGGGACCGGCGCATCTTCACGCCCCGGTCCATGTCGATCGACGACCCCTGGTGCCTCATCTCGTTCTCGCTGCCGGAACAGCAGCGGGCCGTGCGCCATCAACTACGGCGACGCCTGCACTGGATCGGCTGCGGGATCGTGGCCCCGGGCCTGTGGATCTGCCCCGACTACCTCGCCGACGAGGTGGAGGAGATCCTGCACGAGCTCAACATCCGCCGCCACGCCACGCTGTTCCGCACCGAACTCCCCCGGGTCGCGGGCCGCATCGAAGACGCGGTGGCCCAGTGGTGGGACCTGGCCGCCATCGAGTCAGCCCACCGGGACTTCATCGCGGCGATGAGTACCCGGCTGCCCGACCGTCAACCCTCGGCCGCCGAGGCCTTCCGGATCTACGTGGCCGGCATCGACGTGTGGCGCACGATTCCCTACATCGATCCGGGTCTGCCCCCGCAGCTGCTGCCGGCCGACTGGCCCGGCCGCCACAGCGTCGAGCTCTTCACCGTCCTGTCCGACCGGCTCGCCGAACCCGCCTGGCAGTACGTCTGCGACACCCTGGACCGGACCACCGCCTGACCGGCCGGGCCGGACGCGGACGGCCGGTCTCCGATTATCAGTTGCCCGCCCGGGCCCGTGACTGGTGAAACTAGTTCACATGCGACTGTCTCACCTCGGCCTGCCGGTCCGTGACCAGCAGCGTAGCCTCGACTTCTACCACCGGCACTTCGGCTTCGACCCGGCCACGGCCCAGCGGTTCGACGACGGCACCATCATCGTCCGCAACGAGGACGGCTTCGACCTTGCCCTGCACCCGGGTGAGCCGCCGGACCCGTTCCCGTACTTCCTGCACTTCGGCTTCGCGATGCCCGGTCCGGAGGCCGTGCGGGAGAAGCTGGCGGCTCTCGAGGCCGCGGGCGTACCGGTGGTCGAGCGCTACGACGAGCCGGAGCACGTGTCGTTCAAGTGCCTCGACCCCGACGGCTGGCGCGTCGAGGTCTACTGGGACGCGTGATCCCGCCCCCGCCGGGCGGTGGACGGGCGACGGCGGTGGCCGGGTTTCGGTGGTGGATGGCTATCGACAAAGACCAGATCGATTGCGTACTCTGCATCCCGTACGTGGGGATGCCACTGGGATAACCCCCGTCCCGGGCACGGAACTCCGCGACCGTCCACCGGCGCGGTAGCGCTGCCGCGCCGCTTCATTGCGCCCGGAACGGAGATCACGCATGACCTCCAACCCTCCTCTCGCCACCAATCCTCATCAATCAGCCAACTCTCTTCGGCACATCAGGCCACGCCGCCTCATCGGGGCGATCGCGGCGGCGATCACGGCGGCGGCTACCGTCCTCATTGCCATCACGATCAGCGCGGCGCCGGCCACGGCCGCCGGGACCGGCACCGGCTACCTGCGCACCGACGGCAACCGAATCGTCGATGCGACCGGGGCGACCGTCCGCCTCACCGGCATCAACTGGTTCGGCATGGAGACCGACAACCGGACCTTCCACGGGTTGTGGGCCAGCCCACCGGCCACGTGGCGGGGGCAGATCGACCGGATGGCCGAGCTCGGCTTCAACACGCTGCGCATCCCGTACTCCGGTGACGCGCTGCGGCCGGGGGCGACGGCCACGAGCATCAACACGTGGACCAACCCCGATCTGATCGGCCTCCACCCGCTGGAGATCCTCGACAAGGTCATCGAGTACGCCGGCAGCAAGGGCATGCGCGTCATCCTGGACCGGCACCGGCCGACGGCCGCTGGCCAGACCGCGCTGTGGTACACCCCGACCGTGTCCGAGGCGAGCATGATCGCCGACTGGCAGATGCTGGCCCAGCGGTACGCGGGCAACACCACGGTGATCGGGGCCGACCTGTTCAACGAGCCGCACGCCGAGGGTACGGACCCCAACGGCACGGGCGCCTGCTGGGGCTGCGGCGACCCCGCCCGTGACTGGCGGCTGGCCGCCGAGCGGATCGGCAACGCGATCCTCGAAGTCAACCCCAACTGGCTCATCTTCGTGGAGGGCGTGAGCTGCCTCTCCGGCGGCAACCCGAACGCGTGGGACAACGTGCCCGACCCGTGGCAGAACTGCGACTGGTGGGGCGGCAACCTGTCCCAGGCCATCGAGCAGCCGGTTCGGCTCAACGTGCCCAACCGTCTCGTCTACGCCCCGCACGACTACGCCATCTCGGTGTACGACCGTCAGCCGTGGTTCAACGACCCGGACTTCCCCAACAACCTGCCCGCCGTCTGGGACCACTTCTGGGGCAAGATCGCCAAGCAGAACGTGGCCCCGATCCTGCTGGGCGAGTTCGGCAGCACGCTGGCCAACCCGCTCGACGTGCAGTGGCTCACCACGCTGATGAACTACCTGACCGAGAACGGGATGTCGTTCACGTACTGGTCGTGGAACCCGAACTCGGGCGACACCGGTGGTATCGCGCTCGACGACTGGTACTCCATCAACCAGCAGAAGTACGCGATCCTGCAGCCGCACCTGGTCCCGCCGACCGGATCCCCGACGGGACCGACGAGCGGCGGACCGACGAGTGGTGGCCCGACGAGTGGTGGCCCGACGAGCGGCGGACCGACGAGCGGTGGACCCACGAGCGGTGGGCCGACGACGAACCCGCCGGGCAGCTGCACGGCGACGTACGCCATCGTCAACCAGTACCCGGGTGGCTTCCAGGCCGAGGTCACCGTGCAGGCGGGCAGCACGGCCATTTCGCAATGGACGGTTAGCTGGACGTTCGCGAATGGACAGACGATCACCCAGCTGTGGAACGGTGACCTGAGCAGCAACGGCGCGTCCATCACCGTCCGGAACCTGTCCTACAACGGATCGCTCGGACCCGACGCCAGCACGACGTTCGGCTTCCTCGGGACATGGAACTCCACCAACGAGGTGCCGACGCTGACCTGCAGCGCCACCTAGCATCGCCGGCCACGGAAGGCCCTCGGTGGGGTTCCCAGCTCACCCCCTCCGGGAACCCCACCGAGGCAGCTCGGTGCCCGGGCATTCGGCGGCGACCGAGTCGCTGACACCGACCCCGCGGCCTGCCCCCGTTACGCGCGGCGACGGAACCGCTCCAACAGGCCGAACGGATAGGGCAGCGGACGGTCGCTCACCTCGGTGAGCCGGGCCAGGTGCTCCTCCGCCAGGGGCGCGTCGGCCGCCCCGAGGTTGTCCGCCAACTGCTCCACCGTGCGGGCCCCGACGATCGGGATCACCCCAGGTGGGGCGTGCATGACCCAGCGCAGGGCCACCTGAGCCGGGCTGCGGCCGGTCTTCTCGGCCACCTCGAGCAGGGCATCGATGATCTGCCACGTCCGCTCGGTGGCGTACGTCTGCCACGCCTCCGGCCAGCCCTTGGCCTCGGGGTCGGCGTCGACGCGGCTGCCCGGCTCGGGACCGGCGGCGCCCCGGCGGTACCGGCCGGAGAGCCAGCCGCCGCGCAGCGGGCTCCACGCCAGCACGCCCAGTCCTTCGGCGCGGCAGATGGGCAGCAGGTCCCACTCGGCCTCCCGGTCGAGCAGGTTGTACAGCGGCTGCAGCGCACAGAACGGCTCCCAGCCGTGCTGGCGCGCCAGGTCCAGCGCCTTCTGCAGCTGCCAGCCGGCGAAGTTGCTGGCCCCGACGTACCGCACCTTGCCCGACCGGACCAGACCGTCGAGAGTGGACAACGTCTCCTCGAGCGGCGTTCCGTCATCGAACACGTGAATCTGATAAAGATCAATGTAGTCGGTACCGAGCCGACGGAGGCTCGCCTCGACCGCCGACAGCAGGTGCTTGCGCCCGGCGCCGCCGTCGTTGGGCCCCGGCCCCGTGTCGCCGTACGCCTTGGTCGCGATGACCAGGTCGTCGCGACGGCGGCCCCGCAGCCAGCGGCCGAGGATCTCCTCGGACGCGCCCGCGCCGTAGACGTCGGCGGTATCGATGAAGTTGCCCCCGCGCTCGACGAAGAGGTCGAGCATGCGGTGCGCCGTCGGCTCGTCGGTCCAGCTTCCGAACGACATGGTGCCCAGGCACAGCTCGCTCACCCGCAGCCCGGTGCGACCAAGGAATCGATACTCCATGCCGGCGACGCTAGAACTTCGAGCGCGCGCGAAGTCAAGCCGCGCCCGTGCCGGCCCAACCGGACCCCGGCCCGAGCTTTGGCCCGGGCCCGCCGACGGTACCGTCGGCTGGTTAGTCGCCCTCGGCCGGGCGCCCGGTCGGCTCCTTCGAGCCCGTCCTGCGCGGGCGCTGGGGACCGTACGGCGAGGCCTGCCCGGTCGGCACCCGACGGCGCTCCTTGCTGGCGCGGGGACTACCGCCGGCCTGCGGCCCCTTGCTGTCCTGGACCAGGGGCGTCCGTCGGCTGCGGCGCATCTCCGGCTGCTGGATGTTCGTCATGCTGGACTCCTCTCCCCAGGGGTACTCGTACCCCGGTCCCGGGGAGACAACCCACCGAACACCACTTGTTAGTATCGCCTAACCTAACCTCCAACGTCGACCGAGAGCAGGCCGATGGGCTGACCCCGGTCGGCGGGATCGTCGGGATAGGTCCGCCAATACATATGGGCCCCCGACGCGGCGGCTCCGTCCGACGGCCGGTTCGAGCACAACCGTCCCAGGTATGACTGTCCTATGGGGACCGAGCGGCCGGCGTCAGGCCTCCGCGACGATCGTCCGGAAACGGCGCAGCCGCAGGCTGTTGGTGACGACGAAGATCGACGACAGGGCCATGGCCGCCCCGGCGATCATCGGATTGAGCAGGCCGGCCGCGGCCACGGGCAGGGCGGCGACGTTGTAGGCGAAGGCCCAGAACAGGTTGCCCTTGATGGTGGCCAGGGTGCGCCGGGACAGGCGGATGGCGTCGGCGGCGGCGCGCAGGTCGCCGCGCACCAGCGTGAGGTCGGCGGCCTCGATGGCGGCGTCGGTCCCGGTGCCGATGGCCAGGCCGAGGTCGGCCTGGGCGAGCGCCGCCGCGTCGTTGATGCCGTCGCCGACCATGGCCACGACCCGGCCCTGCCGCTGCAGGTCCTTGACGACGTCGACCTTGCCGGCCGGCAGGACCTCGGCGATCACCTGGTCGATCCCGACCTGGGCGGCGATGGCCCGGGCGACGGTGGCGTTGTCGCCGGTCAGCAGGATCGGCGTGAGCCCGAGCCGGCGCAGCTCGGCCACGGCGGCGGCGCTGGTCGGCTTCACGACGTCGGCGACCGAGAGCACGGCCCGGGCTCGTCCGTTCCAGCCGGCCAGGATCGCGGTCCGGCCGGCTTCCTCCGCCGCCTGGCGGGCCTGGTCGAGCTCGGCGGGCACGGTCAGGCCGTGGCGGGCGAGCAGGGAGGCCCGGCCGACCACGACGCGGGCCCCTTCCACGGTCCCGGCAACGCCGAGCCCCTGCGTGCTGGCGAACTCGGTCACGGGTGGCAGGTCACCGACCTCGGCCCGGGCGCCGGCGGCGATGGCCTGGGCGATGGGGTGCTCGGAGGCCGCCTCGGCGGCGCCGACGAGCCGCAGCGCGGTCGTCCGGTCGGTGCCCGCGCCGGTGACGACGTCGACCAGGGTCATTTGTCCACTGGTGACGGTGCCGGTCTTGTCGAGCAGCACCGTGTCGATGCGCCGCGTGGACTCCAGCACCTCGGGCCCCTTGATGAGGATGCCGAGCTGGGCGCCGCGGCCGGTGCCGACCAGCAGCGCGGTGGGCGTGGCCAGGCCGAGGGCGCACGGGCAGGCGATGATGAGCACCGCGACGGCCGCGGTGAAGGCGGCGGCGGGACCGTTGCCGGTGCCGAGCCAGAAGCCGAGCGTGGCCACGGCGAGACCGATGACGACGGGCACGAAGACCGCCGAGATGCGGTCGGCCAGGCGCTGCACCGCCGCCTTGCCGGTCTGGGCCTGCTCGACGAGGCGGGCCATCTGCGCCAGCTGGGTGTCCGCGCCGACCCGTTCCGCGCGCACGACCAGCCGGCCACCGACGTTGACCGTCGCGCCGACCACGGCGTCCCCGACGCCGACCTCGACGGGCACGGATTCTCCGGTGAGCATGGAGACGTCGACCGCGGACGCCCCCTCCTGCACCGTTCCATCGGTGGCTATCTTCTCGCCGGGCCGGACGACGAACAGGTCGCCCACGGCGAGCTGGTCGATGGGAATGCGTTGTTCGCGACCGTCGCGGAGCACGCTGACGTCCTTCGCCCCGAGCTCGAGCAGCGCGCGCAGCGCGGCCCCGGCCCGACGCTTGGCGCGGGCCTCGAAGTATCGGCCGGCGAGGATGAACACCGTCACCGCCGAGGCCACCTCGAGGTAGATGCTGTCCATGCCGTCCTGGCGGGCGATGGACAGGGTGAAGCCGTGGGTCGTGCCCGGTACCCCGGCCGTGCCGAAGAACAGCGCCCACAGCGACCAGGCGAAGGCCGCGAGCGTGCCCATCGAGATCAGCGTGTCCATGGTCGCGGCGCCGTGCCGCAGGTTGGTCCAGGCGGCCCGATGGAACGGCGCGCCACCATAGACCACCACGGGTGCGGCGAGCGTGAGCGACAGCCACTGCCAGTAGGTGAACTGCCAGGCCGGCACCATGGCGAGAACGACGACCGGGACGGTGAGCAACGCCGAGATCCACAGCCGACGGCGCAGCCCCGCCGTTTCCTGGTCGGTGTCGGACTCACCCGCCTCGCCGCTGGGCTCCTGCGCCGGCACAGTCGCCGTGTAGCCGGTGGCCTCGACGGTGGCGATGAGGTCGTCGACGCTGACCGTCTCGGGATAGGTCACTGAGGCCTTCTCCGTGGCGTAGTTGACCGTGGCGGTGACCCCGTCGATCCGGTTGAGCTTCTTCTCGATCCGCGCGGCGCAGGACGCGCAGGTCATGCCGCCGATAGCCAGCTCGATCTGGCGCGTCGCCCGGGCCAGCCCGGCGCTATCGGTGCTCATCGTTCTCCTCCGATCTGTCAAGGACGGTCCCCGGCGACGGCCAGGCGTCGAGCCGGGGCCTCCTAGGGCCGCCCCGCGACCGCGGTGAAGGCGACGGTGCGCACCACACCCTGGTGCTGGAAGTCGAGGAACAGCCGGTACTGGCCGGCGCTGGGCACCTCGATGTGAAACGCGATCTGCGGCCCTGAACTCGTGCGACCGTCGCCGGGGTGGCCATCGGGATGGACATGCAGGTAGGCCAGATCGCCGTCGCGGAGAGCGACCAGGTGGCCGTACGCCGACAGGTACGGCTCCAGGTCGGTGACGGGCGTACCGTCCTTGGTGACGGTCAGCGTCAGCGGCGAGGACGTGCCGGGCACCAGTTCGCCGTCGAGCGTGACCGTGTAGCCGTCCACCGTCGCCGTCCTCGACGCCGCCGGCAGCGGCACGGGCTCGTAGCGGCCGGGGGCGGGCAGGTCCGCGCCCAGCGTGAGGGGCTCGGCCCGCCCGGCGGGCTGGAAGTCCGCGAAGACCCGGTACTGCCCCGCCGCCGGCACCCGCACGGGCGTCTCCCAGACGCCGTCCGGGCCGAGCTCCGGGTGCAGGTGCTGGAAGCCGCTCAGATCCCGGCGGACCAGGATGAGGTGCAGGTCCTTGTCGTGCGTGGGTGTGTAGCTGGTCACCGGAGTGCCGTCCGGCCCGAGCACGCGCAGCCGCAGCGACCGTACGTCATCGGTGGACAACGACGGGGACAGCAGCTCCAGCCGGTAGCCGTGCTCCGCGACCTGCAGGCCGCCCGGCACGTCGACCCCCGCGTGCCCGTCCTCGCTCGCGTGTCCTCCGCCACTCGCGCCGGCCGGGCCCTGGCCCATCTCGTGACCCGTCCCGGCCGGGACGGCGGGGCCGGCCAGCCGGCCGACCCCGAACGCCGCCGCGAAGACCGCCACCAGGCCGAGCACGAACAGGCCCAACCTGAGCGGTACGGTCATGACACGAGCTCGTAGCCGGCTTCCTCGACCGCGGCGGCGACGGCCGCCCGGTCGAGCGGGGCCTCGCTGGTGACGGTCACGGCCCCGGTGGCCAGGTCGACCGTGACCCCCGCCACCCCGTCAAGCTTGCCGATCTCCGCACTCACCGCGTTGACGCAGTGACCACAGGTCATCCCCTTGACCGTGTACACGGTCTCCATCTCGGCCTCCTCACGATACCCCTGGTGGGTATCCTCCATCCGGACCACACCATACCCCCGGGGGGTTTACACGGCAAGCGGAACCGATCAGCCCCGCTTCATCAGGCGACCCACGGCGGCCATCATCTCGGTGGTCATCTCGTCCGCCCGGCCCTCGGTCACGCCCTGACGCATGCAGTGGCGGGCGTGGCCGTCCAGCAACCCCAGGCCCACCTTGTCCAACGCGGCCTGGATAGCGGCGATCTGTGTCAGGACATCGATGCAGTACCGATCGTCCTCGACCATCCGCGCGATGCCGCGGACCTGGCCCTCGATCCGCCGGATCCGGGCCAGCAACTGGTCCTTGGTCGCGCTGTAGCCCCGCGTCGGAGCGGTGCCGGTGGGCGCCGGGTGGCCGTGTGCGTGCGTGGTCATGACCCCAGCCTACCGACACCCCTGGGGGGTATACGAGGGCCGCGGTCGCCGGGCGAACCGATCAGGTTTGAAGAAGCGACCCGCCGGACCCCGCTCCTAGCATGATGATCGTCCCCACCCGAACGAACAGGGGCGAACCTGAGCAGGGGTGAACCATGGCAGAGACCAAGTCAGCCAAGAAGGCCACCGCCGCCGATGCCTCGGCCAACGGCTTCACGGCCGAGGAACGGGCCGCGATGAAGGAGCGCGCCCAGGAACTGAAGGCTGCCCGACGCGGCTCGCGGGCCAAGCAGGACGGGGAGAGCGAGGTACTCGCCAAGATCGCCGAGATGCCGGAGCGGGATCGGGCCCTGGCCGAGCGCATCCACGCCATCGTCAAGGCCAACGCGCCCGAGCTGACCCCGAAGACCTGGTACGGGATGCCGGCCTACGCCCGGGACGGCAAGGTCGTCTGCTTCTTCCAGGCCGCGAGCAAGTTCAACACCCGGTACGCCACGCTCGGCTTCAACGACAGCGCCCACCTGGACGACGGCACGATGTGGCCGACCGCGTTCGCGCTGACGACGCTCACCGCCGACGACGAGAAGAGAATCGCCGCCCTCGTCAAGAAGGCGGCGGGCTGAAGACGCGGGCCGGCGAGCGGATCCTGGGCGAACCAACCGACGCGAGGAGACGGTCGTGTCCAGGCCGTGAGCGCCCCGGTCCGCTCCGCCCCGCGCGGCCCACCCGGAGTGGAAGGCGGTCGGCCCGTCACCGGGAGACCGACATCCACATGCCGCGCGGGCCGTCGCGGCCGGCCCGACGACTTCGAATCGTGGCTTGAGTCCTGTGTGGACATCCGGTCCGGTGCCGCGCGCAGGCACCGGACCGGATGCTCAGCTCCGACTACGGACTGGTGCAGGTGCCGCTGGGAGCGGATGGCGTACCCGATCCACTCCCGAGGAAGCCGAATGATGTCGAGCCGTTCGGCGGTATCGACCCGTTCCATTCCACGTTGCGGACTTGGACCGTGCCGCCGTTGTTCGATATCACGCTGCCGTTCCACACCTGCGTGATGCTCTGGCCGGACGGGTTGGTCAAGGTGACGGTCCAGCCGTTCGCCCCGGACGACCCGGCCTGCACGGTGGCCTCACCCTGGAACCCACCGGGCCAGGAGTTGGTGATCGTGACGTTCACGGTGCATTCGCCGCCCGGCTCACCCGGCTCACCCGGCTCACCCGGCTCACCCGGCTCGCCGGGCTCGCCGGGCTCACCCGGGTCGGTCTCACCGATCCCGGTCACCTCGCCGTTGCCGCCGTCGAAGACCACGTCGGAGCAGCTGAAGAAGTTCTCCGGGCTGTCCGAGCGGACCCAGCGCATGTAGATGATGTGCCGGCCGCTCTTGTTCGCCGGCAGCGTGGCGTTCCAGTAGTAGTAGCCGTCGTTGCTGCCGGGGCCGCCGATCGACGGCGGGTCGGTCACCACGCTGAACGGCTGCTCCTCCAGGTCACTCCAGGCCAGCGGCCGCGTCGGGCTCCAGCTGTCCTTGGTGACGTAAACGTAGAACGTTCCCGGGTGGTGCGCCCAGTTGTTGTAGCGGATCTGGATGGTCGCCCCGGCGGTCAGGTGGGTGACCGGCCAGTCGTTACGGGCCAGGTCGAAGCCGAGGTACGACGGGTTGGCGCCGCTGCACAGGTTTCCGTCCGGGATGTAGCCCACGGTCCGCCCGTTGGCGTCCGAACGGAGGACGCCGAACCAGTTGTACAGCGAGTTGGTGCCGCTCTGGGCCACGGCGGCCGCGCACGCCGGGTTCCTCGGCACGATGTTGCCCTGCGGTGTAAGGCCATCGAGGTAGCACAGCCAGGTCCGGCTACCGGGCATCAGCGGCGCGCCGTGGGCTTGGGCCGGAGCCTGGACGGCCAGGGCCGCGACCCCGGCCGCCGCCACGATGGCAGCGGCATACACCGCCAGCCTGCGTCTGATACTCACGATCTGTTTCCCCTCCGTGGCAATGGGACGGTGACGGTGGGGTTGCAGGCGCCGACAGGCGCGCACAGTCGGCGAGCTGCGGTCCTCGCCTGGCGGGGGTTACCGGGCGTGGTCCAGAACCAGCGTCATTGCACTCGGTCCTGGAGACCCCAGCCAACATTGGAACACGTCCGGATAGAGGGTGCAATATCAGTACCGATATTTAGGTCCCTGATCATGATCAGCGTGTCTTATCAGTCAGACCGAGCCATGCAGGCACGCCGAACTATAGATCCGGCCGAAGTGACGGTGATAGGATCTGGATGTGTCAACGCCCGATGGGGCCACCACGCCGTGGGACCGTCGCAGGCGTCGGCGCCTGTGGTGGCTGATACCAGAGGTCGCCGCCGTCGTGCTCCTGCTCGTGCTGCTCGTCCCCCGTCTCGCCGACCGCTCGCCCCAGGCCGCGGCTCCGCTCACGCTGGAGGAGGCGGCGGCCGAGCGAGCCGCCCGGGCGCTGGAGCAGGTGAGCCCGGCCGAGCACCACGACCACGGTCACGAGGTCGGCGAGGACGACCGCATCTTCTGCGGGGTGGCCGTCTTCGGCGTCGATCCCCCGTCGGCCAGCATCATCGATGACGTGCAGACCGTCTATGGTTACTACTTCTGCGCGGTGGGCCGGCGGGGCCTGCCGTATCTGCAGTCCAACCGCGCCGACGGCCCGATCGTGGTGCACCTGACCGAGCCCCCCGTCGTCAAGGTCGTGGCGCCCGGTGCCGACTACCAGGAGCGCGTGCGGGCCATGATGCCCGACGAGTACGAGGAGCTCTGCTTCAGCGGCCTGCCCGATCCCTCCGTGGCCGAGGAGGTCAAACGCCGCTACGAGGCCGCGCTCGGGTGAACCGTCAGCCCGCGCCGGCCAATCCGGGATCGGTCACCCGGTCGGCCTGACCACGCCGCGCGCCGACCCCTCGCCGGACACGCCGGGGTCGGCCGCGGGTGACGCGGCGACGTCGTGGGCGAGGCCGTCGAGCGCCGCCTGGACCGTCGTCTCGATGACCCGGCGCGGTGGCTCACCGGCGTCGATGGCGGTGACCGCCGCGTTGATCAGTCCCTGAAGCAACGCCGCGGCCAGGGTCGGCCGCGGATGGCCGGCGCGTACGAAGAGGGGCACCGCGCTGGGCACCAGCTCCCGGTGCAGGGCCATGATGCGCCGCCGCGCCTCGTCGGCCAGCGGCGCGCTCGCCAGCGCGTGCACGATCCGGTAACGGCTCTGCTGGGCGACCCGCAGCTGCGCGCGCACGTAGGCGGCGATCTGGTCCCGCGGCGTCGCCGCCCGCTCGACGGCGCGCTGGATCTCCGCGGCGACGAGCGGGAACTCGGCCTCACACAGCGCGACCACAAGGTCGTCCTTCGACCGGAAGTAGGTGTAGATGGTCGGTCTCGCCAGTCCGGTGCGAGCGGCAAGCGCGCTGAAGGTCAGGGCGGCGTACCCGCCCTCGATCAGCAGATCCCGCGCCGCGGACACCAACAGATCGCGCTGCCGGGCGCGATGCTCGGCGACCGTCGGAGCAGCGATCTTCGGCATACGCCGATGCTAGTGTCCGGCGACGTCGTGCCGCGTCAGCCGGGACCGGTCCGAGCGGGCCGAACCGCGTCACCCCTCGACCGCGGTGGCAGCGGACCGGCCCAGGCGACGCGGGAACCACACGCGCGGGCCGATCAGGAGGAACAGCGACGGCACCAGCAGTCCGCGGATCACGAACGTGTCGAGCAGGAGACCAACCGCCATCGCGAACCCGAACTGCAGCAGGGAGTTCAGCGGCTGGGTCATCAGCACGGCGAACGTGCCGGCGAGAATCAGCCCGGCCGAGGTGATGACGCCACCGGTGCGCGTCAGCGCGACCCGCACACCGTCGGCGAAGCCGTGGCTGTCCATCTCCTCCCGGATCCGGCTGGCCAGCAGGATGTTGTAGTCGATCCCCAGAGCGACCAGGAAGATCAGCGAGTAGAGCAGCACTCGGTTGTTGGTCCCGGCCTGACCGCCGAAGGTCACCCAGGTCAGGACGGTGACGCCGAGGGCGGCCAGCAGCGACAGCGCCGTGGTCGCCAGCAGGACGAGCGGCGCCACCAGTGCCCGCAGCAGCAGAGTCAACACCGCGAGGATCAGCACGGCCATGGCGATCGTGATGATCGTGAAGTCCCGGATGTCCCCGCGCCGGTTGTCCAACGCGTTCGCGCTCTCACCGCCCACCAGAACGGTCCCGTCGGGCACCGCCTGCGCGGCGACCGCGCGGACCTCAGCCGTGCGCTCCAGCGCGGGCGTGCCGTAGGGATCGTCGGCGTACACCACGCGCAGCCGGGCCACGTCCCCGGACGGGGCAACCACCGGAGGCTCGACCCGTTCGACTCCATCGATGTCGCGGACGGCATTCGCGACGGTCTCGGCGGCGGTGGCGGGGTCGTCGGCCTGGACCAGGACCGTGGTCGGGGCCAGCTCGCCCGGCGGGAAAGCCTGCTCGAGAATCTGCTGGCCGCGCTGCGAGTCGGTCTCGCCGCGCAGGTCGCTGATCAGGTTGGCGTTGGGCCGGTAACCCAGCACACCCGTGGCCAGCGCCCCCAGCAGCACCACGCTCGCCACGGCGAGCATCGCCGGGCGGCGTCCGACGGCGGCGGCGATCCGGCCCCAGAACGACCGCTCGCCGGGGTCGCGGTGCAGCCGCTTCATGGGCCAGAAGGCGGCCCGGCCCAGCAACGTCACCATGGCGGGAACGAACGTGAGGCCGACCAGCAGCATGATGACGACGCTGAGGGCGAGGAACGGACCGAACTCCCGGGTGCTCGGCACGACCGCGAGCAGCAGCGTGAGCAGGGCCAGCACGACCGTGCCGCCGCTGGAGAGGATCGCCCCGCCCACCTTGCTCAGGCTGGACCGCATCGCCGCGAACCGATCCGGCTCGACCGCGAGCTCCTCGCGGAAGCGCATCACCAGGAACAGCGCATAGTCGGTGCCGGCGCCGAACAGCAGCACGGTCATGATGGAGGCGGCCTGGGAGTCGATGGCGATGACGCCGGCCTTCGCCAGTGCGGCGCCGATCGCGTTCGTCAGCTGCATGGCGATACCGACGCCCAGGAGCGGGATCAGCGCGAGCAGCGGGGCCCGGTAGACCGCCAGCAGGATCACCAGCACCAGCAGCACCGTGAACACGAGCAGCACAAGGTCGGCGTTGCGGAAGATCTCCACGGTGTCGGTGGCGATGCCGGCCGGACCGGTGAGACGGATCTCGATGCCGTCGGTACCGGTGCCCGTGATCTCCCTGATCTGCCGTACGGTCTCGGCGAACCGCTCGTCGGTGCTCGGCAGCCCCGTGATGGAGGCCAGGATCAGCGAGGTCGTCCCGTCCGGCGAGACGAGCGTGGCTCGGGCCTGCGGAAGCGTGGCAGTGCTCACCACACCGTCCACATGAGCCGGACGGTCGGGACCGGTCAGGGCGTCGGTGATGCGGGCCACCTCGGCCTCGGCCGCGGCCCCCAGGCCGTCGGGATCGTGGACCACGATGATGGCCGGGACGCCCTGCTGATCGGGAAAGCTCTGCAGGAGCAGGTCACGGGCGGCCTCGGACTGTGACCCGGGGACCGGCACGTTCGTACCGCCGTCCTGCTTGACCTCGTCCAGCGTCGGGGCGATCTGCGGGACGATGCCCGCCAGCAGCACCCAGACGACCACCACGAGCAGCGCCCGCGGGCGCGACCGGGCGACGAGGTTCCCCACGAACTGCCACATGCTGCGATCCCCTCGGTTTGCCGACACGGCGTCGCCATCATACAGACGCCGTGTCGGAAAAACCGGATGGGCCCACCGTCGACGTCGACGGCCGCGAGAACGATCGATACGGGCCACTCTGCGCCGACCGGCCCCGGAGGTCGCCAGCGTCCGGCAACCATCCACAGTGGACAGCACATCGGCCGTGTGATCGGGCACGACGTCAGCCCGCGATGTCCCATCGGGGCGTCACGGGCGCTTCGTGTCTACTCTCCGCGAGGTTATCAGCGCGCTCGGTACAGTGACCGTAACACGGCAAAGGTACGGGGGTCCGGATGCCGTTACAGCGGGTCGTGGTCGCGTACGGGGCCTGGATTGTGGTGCTGGCCGCCGTCGCCGCGGCCGTTCGACCCTTGCTGCCGTACGTGATCGCCCTGGCCGGCCTGACCGGCTCGGTCGCCATGGCCTACGGCATCCGCCGGCACCGACCCGTCCGACGGTGGCCGTGGTACTGCCTGGTGACCGCCCTGCTGCTGGGCACGGCCGGACAGGCCGCCGCCTCGGCTCTGCCCCGACCCCTCTCGGTGTACCAACCGGCCAGCCCGGCCCTCTACGGGGTGCTGGCCGCGATGTCGGTCGTCATGATCGTCGGCGTGGTGGGCCTGGCCCGGCCCGCGCGCCGCGACCTGACCGCCGTGATCGACGTGGCCATCCTGGTCCTCGGCACGGGCCTGCTGGTAGGCCTCCTCATCGCCGTTCCCTTCGCGGTAACGCCGGACCTGCCCGGCGTCCAGGCCGCGGCCCGGATCTTCTTCGTCGTCCGGGACGTGGTGCTCCTCGCGGCCACCGTTCACGTCGCCACGTCGCAGCGGTGGAACGCGTCGTTGGGACTGCTCGTCGCGGGAATCCTCGGCGTGCTCACCTCCGACCTTCTGTCCAGCCTGGCGACCGTCCGCGGAGTTCTCGTGGACGACACCGTCATCGAACTGGGATGGCTGGCCTTCGCCGGCACCTGGGGGATGGCCGCGCTGCTGCCCACGATGCGGAACCTCAGTCAGCCAGCCCGCCCCGCACGGCGTCCGGTTCCCCTCCGGCTCGGCCTGTTGGCCGTCGCCTCCGTCCTGCCGGTCACCCTGCTGATGCTGTCCACGTTCCAGGAGGCCCGGCCCTGGTACGAACCAGTGGTCGCCACCGCGTCGGCGATCATGCTGGCGCTCGTGCTGGCCCAGCTCGTCGGGGTCGCCGTGAACCTGCGCCACCAGGTCGGAGGCGAGCAGGCCCTCCGCCGAGCGGTGGCCGACGTCGCCGCGGCCACCGATGTCGACGCCGTGATGGCGACGCTCGAGGCGAGCGTGCCGCTGCTGGGCACCGGACGGGCGACCAACGACCTCCGCGCGGCCGCGGAGTACGTGTCCCCGACCCCGCCCGATGCTCCGGTCAGGACGATCACGGTCCTCGACACTCCGCCGGCTACCGTCGCCGGGCGGCTCGGCGCCGGTCCTACCCTGGCCTACGCCCTCTGCCACAACAACGGCCTGCTGTGCCTCTACCTTCAGGGCACCCGGGCGGCGATCGACCGGGCCCGGCCCCGCCTCGACGTCCTGGCCACCCAGGCGTGCCTGGTCCTCGAACGGATCCGGCTGCGCGGCGAGCTCATCCGGCGAACGATTGAGGAGTACATCAACGCCGTCGCCCAGACCACAGGTGACGTCATCCTCCTCATCGACGACAACGACCGGATCGTGCTGGCCAGCCCGTCCGCGGGACCGATGTTCGACACGTCCGACGTCGTCGGGACGAGGCTCCCGGACCTGGTCGGGGAGGCGGGCCGCGCGGCCGCCACGGATCTGCTCTGGCGCGCGCGGATTCGGGGGACCTCACGGCCCGATCGGCGCCCGGTCACGGTGGACCGACTGCCGGAGACCGTCCCCCCACCGGCGGACGTGACGCTCGAGCCGCCAGAGGGCGTGGACACGGCCACCTGGAACCTGCCCCGTCCGGACGGATCGCCGGCCGAGCTCGACGTCGCCTGCCGGGAGGTCACCAGCACCGAGCCGTCGGTACGCGGGCTGCTCATCACCATCCGCGACGTCACCGAGCAGCGTCGACTCGAACGGGAGCTGACCGAGCGGGCATCCCGTGACCCGCTGACCGGACTGGTGAGCGGTCTTCTCGTTCGGGAGAGAGTCCGGCAGGAGATTGAAAGACACCACGACGCGCTGATCTGTATGATCGTTCTTGATATAGACGACTTCAAGCTCATCAACGCACAATACGGCCTCGACGTCGGTGACGCGGTGCTGCAGACCGTCGCCGGTCGCCTGGCCGAAGTGGTGCCGCCTCCCGGCCTGGTCGGCCGGGTTGCGGGCGACCGCTTCGCCCTGGTCGTCGGCGTCGGCCGGCCGTCCGACGCCGCCGGGATCGCGGGCCGCCTGCTCGAGGCGGTCGCGCAGCCGATCGAGGTCGATCACATCGCCATCTCCTGCACGGCGACGGCGGGAGTAGCGACCACCGCCGAGGCGAAGAGCGCCCAGGAACTTGCGCGCCAGGCCGAGCTCGCGTTCCTCATCGCCCGAGACGAGGGCAAGGGCCGCTGGCACGTGTACGATCCCACCGCCCGCAGCAACGTCATCGAGCGGCTGGAGCTGCGTTCGGCGTTGAAACGCGCCATCGAGGACCGCGAGCTCACGCTGCTGTACCAGCCGGTCGTCGACCTCCAGACCGGTGTCGTGGCCGGCTTCGAGGCCCTGCTCCGCTGGCACCATCCCACGTACGGTCGTCTCTCGCCCACCGCGTTCATCGATGTCGCCGAGGAATCAAGGCTCATCGTCCCCATCGGTGACTGGGTCCTGACGACCGCGATCCGCGACGCCCGACGGTGGGAATCGGTGGCCCCGGAGCCGCCCTTCATCGCCGTCAACGTCTCCCCGATCCAGTTCGGCACACCCGACTTCTTCGACAACATCCAGCGCGAGCTCGCCGCGAACGGCGTACCGGCGTCACGCCTCCATCTGGAGATCACCGAGGGCGCCGTACTCAGCGACGAGGCCGTGTGGGGCGACCTGCAGCGCCTGCGGGGCATGGGAATCCAGATCGCGATCGACGACTTCGGCACCGGCTACTCGGCGCTCTCCTACCTGGGCCGGGTCCCGGTCGACCGGATCAAGCTCGATCGACAGTTCGTCGCGTCCATGACGGCGAGCCACACGCAGCGGGACCTCGTCGAGGGAATCGTGCAGCTCACCCGGATCCTCGAGCTGGAGGTCATCGCCGAGGGTGTCGAGACCCCGCAGGAGCGGGATCTCGCCGCCGAGGTCGGCTGCCGGTACGGCCAGGGCTACCTCTTCGCCCCGCCCATGCCGGCCGAGGCGGTGATGACGTGGATAACCGAGCAACGCGACCGCGTCGCCGAGCTGGCCAGCGCGGGTCAGGCCGGCCGAGGGCACGGGCGAGGCGACGCCGGCTGACCGGGCCGCCGACGCGGGCCGGAGTGGTCACGCGAGGCCGGGCGTCCTCGGCTCCAGCGATCGCACCACGGCCAGGCGGGCGCGGTCATACCGTCTGCGGCGTGCCGATGGGTAGCCAGCGCACCCGACGGCGAACGTCATCGGGCGCCGCGGCGAGGGCCCGGTCGACGGCATCCCGCCCTTCGGCGAAGTGGGTCCACCCCTCGTAGTGCACCGGAACCGCCACTCGAGGCCGGACGGCGGTGATCAGATCCACCGCGGCGCGTCCCGTCAGCGTGTACCGCACGGGGCCGCTGATCGGAAACCGCACGCCGCCCACGTGAATGAGCGCCACATCGACATCCATCTCCGCCACCACCCGCTGCAACCGGCGGTACAGCACGGTGTCGCCGGTGACCCACAGCAGAACCGTCCGCTGGTCGGGCCGGTGGACCGCGAATCCGACGACGTCGCCCACGATCGGCCGGGAGAGCGGCGGGCCGTGCCGAGCCGGCGTGGCCGTGACCGCCAGGTCCGGCTTCCCCGGCGCGGCCAGCCGGGTGACGGCCCCGGGCGCGAGGCCCCGGACACAGCGCAGGCCGAGGCGGCGAGCGCCCCGCACGGTGGTGAGCACGATACGGGCCCGCGACAGCATCGCCCGGCCGGCCGCGTCGAGGTTGTCGCCGTGATGGTCGTGAGTCAGCAGCACGGCATCGATCGGCGGCAGATCGTCGGCGGCCACCGCCGGCCCGGTGAGCTTGACCGAGGAGGTGCCCCATCCGAAGTGGTACCGCTGTCCCGGTGGGTCGAACGTCGGATCCGTCAGCAGACGCCATCCGTCAAGCTCGATCAGCGTCGTGGGGCCACCGATGTGCGTGATGATCAACGGAGGACGCCTCTTTCCGGGTCACGGTCGGATGGGTGCCGGACCTCATGATGCCGGACGCCGATGTCGCCGGACCCCACGGAACCCGACCGTGGCGCGGGGCCGAACCCGCGATGACCACGCCACGCCGCCGGCCGCCCCCCGTCGTCGCGGCCGGCCGGGCGTGGACGACACGCAGGCCGAGCCCGTGCTCGCCCGGTCGCCGCTAGCTGGCCGGCTCGTCGGCCGGACGCAGCTCACCTTCGCGCTCGACGCGCACCCGCCCCTGGTCGTCCTTGGCTCGCGGGGGAATCTCGTCGACGCGCCGATCGGGATTCTCATCGGGTCGCATGATCACCGGGTCCGTCTTGCTGGTCTTGATGCTGCTCTCCTCCGGCTGGCTCATCGCGCCGCCTCCTCACCCTCGCGGAACCTTGGCGTATGCGTACCGCGAACGGCGTGCGGCCGGCCCGTCCGCCGGCCCGGTTCACCCACGCGGGGCGGACGATCCTCCAGAGACCCGGCCGGCCGCAGCGGTCGACCGACTGAGGTCGATGCGCGGTGCGCCGGCCGGCCGCGGGCGGTGCTGCGGCGTCCTCGGGTCACCTACAGGTGTGATCCTCCGGTGGCGTCGATGTTCTGGCCGCTGATCCAGCGGGCGTCGGGCGAGGCGATGAAAGCCACGACATCGGCGATGTCGGCGGGCTCGGCGACGCGGTTGAAGGTTGAGTAGGCCGCAGCCCAGGCCCACGCATCCGGGTCACCGCGCAGCCAGCCGGCGTTCGCATCCGTATCGACGATGCCCGGCGAGACCGAGTTGACGGTGATGTTCCGGGCACCGAGCGCCTTGGCCAGCGTGAAGCTGAATGTGTGGAGAGCGCCCTTGGTCATGGCGTAGGCAATGATGTCGGGGAAGGCGATCCGGGTCACGCCCGAGGCGATGTTGATGATCCGGCCACCGTCGCGGATGCGATCCAGGCCGCGCTGGACGATGAAGAACGGTGCGCGGACGTTCACGGCAAAGAGTGCATCGAACTCCTCGACCGTGACGCTTTCGATCGACCTCGATCGGGCGATCGCCGCGTTGTTGACCAGGATGTCCAGCCCGGGTTCGGCCCCGACGGCGGCCAGGCCGGCATCGAACGAAGCCCACAACCGCTCCGCGTCGTCCGGCGCACCGAGTTCGGCCGGAACCGCGAAGGCGCGACCGCCGGCGCTGGTGATCAGGTCGATCGTCTCCTGGGCCGCCGAGGTGTTGCGACCGTAGTGCACCCCGACGAGCGCACCCTCCGCGGCCAGCCGCCGGGCAATCGCGCGGCCGATGCCGCGGCTACCGCCGGTGACGAGCGCCGTCTTGCCGGAGAGCGTACCCATCACGTACCTGCCTTTCTCTAGCGAACGCTACAGAAAGCTAACCGACTTCTCTAGCGAGCGCTATAGAATGGCAGCGTGACCACGACGACACCCCGGCGCGGACGGCCCCGGGCCTTCGACCGGGACCGGGCCCTCGGCGTCGCCATGCGGGCGTTCTGGGAGCACGGCTTCGAGGCGACCTCGATCGCCGAGCTGACCAAGGCGATGGGCATCGGCGCGCCCAGTCTCTATGCCGCCTTCGGGGACAAGAAGACACTGTTCCGCGAGGTCGTCGCGGCGTACCAGCGCACCTACGGCGCGTTCGCGATGCGGGCGCTGGCCGAGGAACCCACCGCCCGCCAAGGCGTGGCTCGCCTGCTGCGCGAGGCCGCCACGGAGTACACCGACTCGCGTCACCCGCGCGGCTGCCTGGTCATCAGTGCCGCGACCAACTGCAGTCCGGACTCGATCGATGTTGAGGACTTTCTCCGGCGACTGCGCAACGCCAACGTGCGGGAGCTCGAACGGCGCATCCGCGCTGACATCAAGGCCGGAGAGCTCCCGTCCGACACCGACCCGAAGGCGCTGGCGACGTACACGGCGGCGGTCCTGCAGGGCATGTCCCAACAGGCCCGTGACGGCGCGACCCGAGCGCAACTCGAAGCCGTTGCTGAGGCCGCCATGCGCGCGTGGCCACAACCGCCCCGGACCCGACCGACGGCCGAGGCAACCACCTGAGGCTCAGTCGACCAGGCCGGCGCGGAACGCGGCGATCGCGAGTTGCACGCGGTTGGTGGCCGACAGCTTCTCGAACAAATGTGTGACGTGGGTCTTCACGGTGGCCTCGCTCATGTGCAGGCGGGCGGCGATCTCGGCGTTCGACCGACCCCGCCCGATCTCGACGAGTACCTGGCGCTCCCGGTCGGTGAGCGGCTCGAGCCGTTGCTGGGCCTCCCGCTGCCGCTGAGCGCGGTCCTCGGCCGTGAAGCGGGCGATGACCCGGCGGGTGATGCTCGGCGACAGCATGGCGTCGCCGCCGGCGGCCAGGCGCACCGCCCGGATCAACTCGGTCGGCGGCGTGTCCTTCAGCAGAAACCCCGACGCGCCCGCCTGCAGCGCCCGGAACACCTCGTCGTCGCTGTCAAAGGTGGTCAGCACGAGCACGGCGGGCGGATCGACCCGCGCCCGGATCGCGGCCGTCGCCGCCAATCCGTCTACATTGGGCATACGGATGTCCATCAGCACGACGTCGGGCCGGTGGCGGTTCACCGCGTCGATGGCGCGGCGACCATCCTCGGCCTCGCCGACGACGGTCAGATCATCGGCGGTTTCGAGGATCATGCGGAGGCCGGCCCGCACCAGGGCCTCATCGTCGACGAGCAGGACCGAGATCACGAAGTCTCTACCCCATTCAATACATCCGTCGGTGGCTGTTCGACGGGCGGCGGCTCGAGCCAGGGCACGGTCGCGCGCAGCTCCCACCGGCGCTCGCCCGGTCCCCCCACCGGGCCACTCGACACCGTCCCGCCCACGAGCCGGACCCGCTCGGCCAGGCCGACCAGGCCCGAACCCGAGCCAGGCAGGTCCAGGGGAACCGCCCGGGCGAGGTCGTTACGGACGAGCACGGTCACGGCCCCCGAGTCGTCGCGGTCCACCGTAACGGTCGTCGCGGCGCCGGGCGCATGCTTGCGGGCGTTGGTCAGTCCTTCCTGGACAACCCGGTTCACCACCCGCGCGGTCGCCGGCGGCATGGGTCCGGCGGCATCCCGCAGCTGGACCGGCTGACCGGCCTGGACGCAGGTGTGCACGAGCGACGCCAGGTCGAGGGCGGACGTGTCCGGCTGCCCGGGTTCCTCGGTGCGCAGCATGCCGAGCACCGTGCGGAGTTCCTGCAACGCCTCGCGCGCGGTCAAGCGGATCAGCGCGGCGCTGCGGCGCAACCGGTCGTCCCCGGTGGCCTGGAGTTCCAGAGCCCCGGCGTGCAAGGCGATCAACGAAACCTTGTGGGCGAGCACGTCATGCATCTCGCGGGCGATGCGGGCCCGCTCTGCCGCGCGGGCCTGCTCGTCGCGCAGGTGCCGCTCGGTCTCGGCGCGTGCGGCCCGTTCGCGCAACGACTCCACCAACGACCGGCGGGCCGCCACGTACGCCCCCACGGCCGTCACCAGGCCGACCAGCAGCGCCCAGCCCACGGCCTCCACCGCGTCCACGGCCCCGTCGAGCCAGGAGTAACCGAGGCAACCGACCCACGCCAGCACCGGGTAGGCCCACACGTGACGGCGAGGGGCGTACACCGCTCCCGCGTACAGGCCGACGAAAACCAGCAGCGGGTTGCCGGACAGGGCCGTCCCGGCCGCCCCGGCGACGAGGGCGATGGCCGGCCGCTGCCGGCGCGACCACTGGGCGAGGCTGCCGAGCGCCCCGGCCACGCCAACGACCCACGCCGGCAGCGTCGACCACCGACCGTGCACGGCCAGGGCGGTCAGCGCCAGGCCCACGACCACCAACGCAGCGTCGATCACCCGACGGTCCTCGATCAGGCGCTGCCACCACGCGTCGTCCCGGTTGACCACACGGCCAGCTTATGGGCAGGCCGGGCATTCATTGATCGCACTTCCGTCGTGCATTCCCCCGGTCGTCATACGACTTTCGTCGGACCGAGCCGGCGACCGCGCGGCGATGTGGGCGGCCCGGGCCGACCGGCAGGCTGGCTGCGTTGCGAAATCCCCTGACCGGACAAGGAGACAGCCGTGTTCCCACCCTGGCAACTGGCCGGCCCGATCCTGGCGGGCGTGCTCGGCGTGAGCCAGCTGGCCATAGCTGGCGATACCTCGATGGCGGGTCGCCCCTCGACCGTGACGCCCACCTCGAGCGCGGTACCGGCGGCCACTCAGGCTGCCTCCGCCTGCCCGGAGGCGACCGGCGCCGCGCTCGCCGACTTCTTCGATCGCACGATTCCCGTGGCGCTGGAGGAGACCGGGGCACCGGGGGCCGTGGTCTCGGTCATCTCCGGCCAGAGCCTGGTCTTCGCCGACGGGTACGGCCTGGCCGACGTCGAGAGCGGCGTCGCCTTCAGCCCGTCGCGCTCGCTCGTCCGCATCGGCTCCATCACCAAGCTGTTCACGTGGACCGCGGTGATGCAGCAGGTCGAGGCGGGTCGGCTCGACCTCGACGCGGACGTCAACCAGTATTTGCCAAACTTCCAGATCCCGGCCACGTACCCGCAGCCGGTGACGCTGCGGCACCTGATGAACCACACGGCCGGCTTCGAGGACTTCAGCATCGGCACCCAGGTGGCCGACGCGGCCGACCTGCCGCCGCTCGGCGAGTACCTCGCCGCCCACCTGCCCGCGCGGATCCGCCCGCCTGGCCAGGTGTCGGCCTACTCGAACTACGGGGCCGCGCTCGCCGGCTACATCGTGTCGGTGGTCACCGGCGAGCCGTACGACGTCTACATCCGCAACCACCTGCTGGAACCGCTGGCCATGGCGCACAGTACGGCGTCCGAGCCGGTGCCGGCCCACCTGCGCGCCGACCTGGCCCGCAGCTACGACACGGAAGCCGTTCCCCCACAGCCGATTCCGTTCACGTTCGTTCCTCAGGCACCCGATGGGTCGATGAGCGCCACCGCGACGGACATGGCCAACTTCATGATCGCCCACCTGAACGACGGCCGGTTCGGTGACGCATCCATCCTCGAGCCGGCGACCGTCGCCCAGATGCACTCGCGGTCCTTCGCCGCCCACCCTGGGCTGGACGGATACGCCCACGGCTTCAAGGAGCTCACGGTCAACGGCCGACGGACGCTCATGCACGACGGCGGCTGGGAAGGGTTCCGCAGCGGCCTGGTGCTGGTCCCCGGGTGCGACCTCGGGCTGTTCCTCTCGTTCAACGGGTCCACCGGCGGAGTCGCTGGATACGAGATTCTGCTGGAGTTCCTCGACCGGTTCGCGCCACCGCCGGCGACGCCCGAGGCGACCGGACCCCAGCCGGCTTCGACGCTGACGCCGGCCGAGCCGCTCGCCGGCTTCTACCACTCCACCCGGCAGAACGAGTCGACGATCGAGAAACTCGTCACCGTCCTCGGTTCGCTCTCGCTGTCCGTCGCCGCCGACGGCACCGTCCGATTCCGGGGCCAGCACTGGACTCCGCAGCCGGACGGCCTCTACCACTCCAGCGACGGCCGCGAGCGGCTGGCCTTCCTGGTCGGGCCGGACGGACACCGGTACGTCGTCACCGACCGCACCGCCTACGAGCTGATGAGCAGCAGCGAGACGCTGCCCGTCAACCTCGCCGTTCTGCTCGTCATGGTGCTGCCGGCGCTCGCCGCGGCCGGATGGCCCGCGGTGTGGGCGATCCGTCGCCTCCGTGGTCGACCGGCGCGGAGCACGACCGCCGGCTGGCGGATGGCCCGGGGCCTCGGTGTCGGCGCGGCCGTGGGGGCGCTGTTGTTCCTGGTCCGGCTCGTGGTCGTGCTCCTCGGCGACACCAGCGACTTCAGCTACGGCGTGCCGCGGCACTTCCACCTGTTGCTCGTCCTGCCGATCGTCGTGCTCGCCGTCGGGGTGGCGGCCGTCGTGCTGACGATCAAGGAATGGCGCGGGTCGGGCGCGGGCTGGTTCGCCCGCGTGCACCAGGTCGGCATCCTGGTCGGCCTGGCGGCCTTCGCCTGGTTCGTCGGGCAGTGGAACCTGCTCGGCTGGCAGTACCCCTGACGACGACCGCGCCCCTACCCGGGTCGACCGCCCGGACCGCGGGATCGCCTTGGGCCATGAGCTCGGGCCACGCCGCCGCCCCGACGCGATGGTTGCCAATGCCGGCATCCGACGCACTCCCCGGCGGGGCGGCGGCCCGGCCGGCACCGGTCGGAACCATGTCGCGTATGCGTACCGCAGGTGGCGTCGCCGGACGGCCCCACGCCGGCCGGTTCACCCACCCAGGGCGGCCGCCTTCTCGGAACGAACTTCCGACGTATCGCCGCTCTCCGGTCGCGGACGGTGGGAAGGTAACGGGGTAGGCATTCTCGCCGGGGGAGGCCGCATGCTGATCGGCTACAAGCTGGCTACCGAGGCGTTCGGGCCCAACGAACTGGTTCGGCAGGCGGTCCGCGCCGAGCAGGCCGGCTTCGACTTCGTCGATATGAGCGACCATTTCCATCCCTGGCTGGACGTTCAGGGCCACTCGCCGTTCACCTGGACGGTCTTCGGCGCGATCGCGGCGCGCACCGAACGGATCGGCCTGGTCACCGGCGTCACCTGCCCGACCATGCGGTACCACCCCGCGATCATCGCTCAAGCCGCGGCCACGCTCGCGATCCTCTCCCAAGGGCGATTCACCCTCGGGGTCGGGGCGGGCGAACGGCTCAACGAGCACGTCGTGGGCCAGGGTTTCCCGAACGTGCGCGAACGGCACGCGCGGCTGCGTGAGGCGCTGGAGATCATTCGGCTGCTGTGGCAGGGCGGCTACCGGTCGTACGAAGGCCGGTACTTCCGGGTCGAGGACGCGCGCATCTTCGACCTGCCCGACCGGCCACCGCCGATCGTGGTGGCCGCCAGTGGTCCGGCCTCGGCGAGGATCGCCGCCGAGCTCGGCGACGGGATGTTCGCCACCGAGCCGAAACCTGATCTGGTTCAGGCCTACCAACGCTACGGCGGCCACGGACCGCGCTATGCCGAGGTACCGCTGGCCTGGGCGCCGGACGAGGAGCAGGCGGTGCGGGCGGCCTGGCAGACCAGCCGGTGGGCCGTGACCGGGTGGAAGGTCATGAGCGAGCTGCCCAACCCCGTCAACTTCGAGGCCGCCACCCACACCGTCACCGAGGACGCCATCCGGCAGCAGTTCGCGATCGGTCCCGACCCTCAGACGCACGTGACCGCGGTCCGGAAGTACGCCGACGCCGGGTTCGACCACCTCGTGCTGCTGAATGCCGGACCCGACCCGGACGGCTTCTTCGACTTCTACCAGGAGACCCTGGCCGACCGCCTGCGTGGGCTCGCGACGGTGGCGGTCGGGTGAGATCGTCCTGACGCGCCGGCCCGACCACGGTCGCTGGCCCTGGTCTTCGTGCTGACCTCGGTCCGGGAGACCAAGGGCCGCGAACTCGAGGACATGTAGCCGGTACGGACGCGCGGCCGCCCCGCGCCACGCGGTGGGCGTACCCCCATCGACCCCGCGCCCAGGGCGTGCTATCGTCAGTCCCGACTAACGGTTAGTCGCTACTAACGGTTAGCTGACGCTAACGGTTAACCCCCGGACGTACGGTTAGTCGACCCGAGCTGGGTGAATGGGAAGGCCTATGGGCGACCGAGAGGCGGTGCTCGACGCGCTCGGTGACCGGACGCGCCGCGAGATCCTGGAGGTCCTGCGAGCCGGGCCCCTACCGGTCGGCGCCATCGCGGACCGCCTGACGGTCGGGCGACCGGCGGTCTCCCAGCACCTGAAGGTCCTCAAGCTGGCCGGGCTGGTCAGCGACGAGGCGGTCGGCACCCGGCGCGTCTACCGGCTCAACCCCGACGGACTACAGACCCTGGAGGAGTACGTGCAATCGTTCTGGTCCGCGGCGCTGCTGCGGTACCGTCAGGCGGCCAAGCGCGCCGGGCGGACCGCTGCCCGGCGGGTCGGCTCGGAAGGCGGCTCGCATGAGCGGTGACCCGGAGCACGCGCTGATCGCGCGTCAGTCCATTGTGGTCGATCTTCCGGTCGACGATGCGTTCCGGCTGTTCACCGAGGGCATCGGGCAGTGGTGGCCGCTGGACGAGGGCTACAGCTACGGCGGAGACCGGGCCCGGGAGATATTCCTCGAGCCCCGGGTCGGTGGCCGCTTCTACGAGCGGTTCGTCGACGGTGACGAGCTGCAGATCGGCACCGTGATCGCCTGCGAGCCGCCCCACTCGATCACCTTTACGTGGCGCAGTCCCGGCTGGTCGGCCGATACCGAGGTCACGGTCACGTTCCGGCCGAGCGAGGACGGCACGACCGTCGAGCTCGTGCACCAGGGCTTCGACCGGCTCGGGCCGGAGGGGCCGGAGATGGCCCGCCACTGGGCGGGTGGCTGGCCGCGCGTCATCCAGGCGTTCGCCGCCGCGGCCAACGCCGGCTGAGACCCGGGCCCATCGGCCGGAGATCGCCGGACGAATCATCCACAGAAGACAGTGGTGGCGGCCCGCGCCGGGCCAGGTACGTCGACGCGGGCGCCCTCGGTCCGGTCTTGAGCACCGACGAACGACACGGTGACGGCCGGTCGCGGGCGCCCGCCGGAGCCGGTCAGCGGGGGCGGCCGAGCGCGAGGTAGCGGTCCAGGGTGGCGCGGCCGTCGGGCACGAACGGCCAGGTCGGGTCGGCCAGCCGCGCGAGCAGCTCGTCCCAGTCCAGCCACCAGCCATCGGCGACCTCCGCCGGCTGGTGCACGATCGGTCCGTGGCGGTCGGCGTCGTAGCGGGCCTCGTAGACGAAGGCGAGGTAGCTCGTCGCCTCGTCGGCGTACCAGTACCGCAGCACCGGCGCGAGCGGACAGCCGCGCACCCCGAGCTCCTCGGCGAGCTCCCGCTCGGCCGCCTGGTCCGGCTCCTCGCCGGCGAGCACGACCCCGCCGGCCCAGACATCGTGGCAACCCGGATAGATGTCCTTGGTCTGCGTACGTCGATGGACGTAGACCCGGCCCGCCCCGTCGCGCAGCAGCACCGCCGTCGCCGCGTGCGGGAGGTTGCGTGCGCGCACCTCATTGCGCGGCGCCGCCCCCACGACCCGACCCGCCAGGTCGCCCTCCGCGTACAGCGCCACCAGCTCGTCCACACCCACGGATCGTAGAGACCCGCGACGCCGAGGCGACCGGCGACCGGGACGGCCGCCGGGCCGCGGGTGCCAGCCACCACCGGCCCGCGGACGATTCACCGTCGTGCGTCACCCCCACCGGTCGCGGCCGGCGGATTCGGACCCCGACCGCGCTGGGCGCCCCTAGGATGAGAGCGCGGCCCGTGCGGAGTACGTGACACCACCGACGACCGTTCGATAAGCCGGAAACCCGTGGGAGCCTGGATTCCGCGAGCGGGTGCGACGGTCGCGGGCACCTCGGCCGGGAGGAGTACCGACCATGGACGTGGGCGCGACGGACGTCGCCACGTCTCCGGGGCCACGGGGAGACGTCCGGCGTGCGTGAGCTCACCAGCGGCGACCTGGGGCTGCTGCTGTCGGTGTTCGTGCTCCTGCTGATCGCCTTCGGCGTCGATTTCCACGTCTCGCGCAAGCAGGCGGAGCGCCACCACGCGCGGGCGCTCGTCTTCACCGTGATGAGCCTGATCGGAGAAGCCGCCACCGCGATCGCGCTCGTGCTGACGTGGACGGCGCTCTGGAGCCCGGCGGCCTGGGAACGTATCGACAATCTCCTTGTCTTCATCCCCGGTTCGATCGCCGTCCTCTGCGCGGTCACGCTCACCATCGAGGCCGTGGTCGGCCGGGTGGCCGGACTGATGCGGTCGCGGCCCGCCCGCGGTGATCGCCCCGGGTCGCCGCCCGAGCACCACCAGCACTAGCACCCGCTGAGCGTCCGATCTGCGATTCGGCGACTTCGCGCCCCCGCTGCTACGCGGCCTGCCCGAGCCGGTCGGGCACCTCGGCATCTGGGCCACCCACGTCTTCGCCTACCCGCAGCACGACGCGTACGTCGCGCTGAACCTCCACTCCACTCGGCGCCTGGGTCTCAGCGTCCGCCTCCACGCCCGCATCGCCCAGCTCCTCGCGGGCTAGCGCGGCATTCGGGTACGCCGCCAGATCAACCTGGGGCATGCCGGAGCCGGAAGGCTTTACTAAGGTGTCCCCATGCTGCCGCAACCGGGAGCCTCGCCCGCCGGTCCGGCGTGGTATCCGGCGCCGGCCGCGCCCACCGTACCCGAGCCGCGCGAGACACCGACGGTCCAGCAGCCGGCGGTGCCGGCTCCGGCGGCGGACCGGTCCCGGCCCGAGCCGCTGAAGTCCATTGTGGAGGCCGGCGCCCTGCTCGCCACCGCGGTTCGGCTGTGGTGGCGGCACTGGCCGGTGCTGTTCGCGCTCTGCCTGCTCGGGATCGCCGCCAAGCAGTGGCTGCTGCAGGCCGGCGTCTGGGTCAGCGAGTTCGACGCCACCCTGGGCCTGGTGGTGTTCCTCACCGGCCCCTTGGTCTTGATGGCCTGCCTGGTCCTCATGCTGACCGTGGCGCGCAGCTCCTCGCCGACCGACGCCACCCGCCGAGCCACCCTCGCCGACCATCTGCGTCAGCTCACGAGCCTGCTCATCCCGTTCCTCGGCGTCTACGCGGCGCTGGGCCTGCTGAACAGCGACTTCTCGCGGTACTACTACGAGGTCTTCGTCGCCGAGGTCCTGGCCAATCCCGACGCGATCACGGACCCCGGCAGCACCGACGTGACCAGCCGGCTGCCCTTCCACGGCCGACTGTCGCTCATCGCCGGGCTGGTCATCATGGTGTCGCTGCGGTGGCTGGTGCCGCGCTGGCAGGACGGCCGGGGATGGCTGGCCATCGCGGTGGTCTCGGCGTACCTGGAGATGCTGTGGGTCGGTGGCCTGGCCCGACAGGTCGGCCTGGGCGGTGAGTGGCTGCGGGACCGCCAGGTGTTCGTCTGGCTGTCGACCGCCTGGGCGGAACTGGCGAACCTCGCCGGTCCGGCGCACGGCGTGGTGATGTGGGTCGGGGAGCAGGTGTCGAACGCGGAGGCCGTGCTCCTGGCGCCGGTGGCGTGGCTGCTGCTCGGGCTGGTGATCGCCCGGCGGGCGGACAGCGCCACCCTGGACGGGCCGTCGGACGCGCCACCACCGGGCTGGCTCGCCACGATGCCCAGGCCGGTCCGCTGGCTCGCCAACGGCATCCGTAGGGACCTGCAGACGCGGTTCGGCCCGCTGGCCAACGGGGTGCGCCTCATCGTCCGGGTGGGCCTGGTCCCCATGGCGCTGCTGTGCCTCCTGGTCCCCGCCCTGTTGGCGGGCAGCCGGTGGCTGTGGGAGATCGAACGGCTCCTCATCGGCCCCCAGGACCTGTGGACGCGGTGGGCCCCGCTGTCCTACTGGCTCGCGCCGTTGAACGACACGGTGGCGATCGTCGCCGTCACCTGCCTGGTCGCGGCCATGGTCGAGCGCGTCGCCCGCCGCGGCATCGAGGTGTCGCCCACGACGCCCGCCACCCCGACGCCGGAGGCGGCAACCACGACGGAGGCGGACTCCGTGGGGGCCGCCACGCCCGCCGGGCCGGCGGCCGCCGCGGCGGAGCCGGAGCCGAGGCCGACGACGGCTCAGTCGGGCGCGGTGAGCCAGACGTAGCGCGGCAGCTCCGTCCCCACCGTGACCCGGATGCCGCTGACCTCGACCACCGGCGTGAGGAAGGTCGCCGTGACGGTGTACGGTCCCGTCTCCGGCGCGTCGAACGGGCGCAGGCACCCGTAGAACGACTCGATGTCCGCGTCGGCGAGTTCGGCGGGATTCGGGGAGTAGGTGTCGCCGGCGGTGTCCTGCAGCCGGATCTCACACACCTCGAGCGGAGCCTCGGCGGGAGCATCGATGTCGATAACGGCCTGCCAGACGCGTACGGCCGACGGCAGCTCGACCGGCCGACCCGCGTGATCGGTCAGCCCGTCCACTTCCTCGAGCGACTGCAACCGGAGCCGCCCGTCGGCGTACTCCACCCACTCCCCGGCCGGCGCGCTCACCGCCTCGCCCGGCCGCTGGTTGTGCCACTTGTCGTATCCATCGACGATGTTATATCCGACCGCGGCCACGACCAGCGGCGGCATGGCCAGCAGCGCCCACCAGTTTCGTCGCCACCACCCACGCGACGACGCCGACGGCGACGGCGGTGGGGGCGTGGGTTGGCTCGATGGCTGGGCCGCGGGGCTGGCCGGCGGTACCGGCGGCGCCGGGTAACCGGGCGGCCCCGCGTAACCGGGCGCACCGGCGTAACCAGGTTGTCCGGCGTAACCGGACCCGGGGTGGGCGGCCGGCGGAGGATAGCCGGGCGGTGCCGGGTAGCCGGGTGGCTGGGGCGGGGGCACGTAGCCCGACGGCGGGTAGGCGGGCCCGCCCGGCGGGCCCGGTGGGGCCCCGGGATGCACATACGTACCCGGGTAGCCGGGCCCCGGCGGATACCCGGAGGGAGGCGGATATCCGGGCGGCGGGGGATATCCGGCGGGAGGCGGTGGGTGCCCGGGGGGAGGCGGGTACCCGGACGGAGCCGAATTCCCGGGCGGCGGGGGGTACCCGGGTGGGGGCGGATAGGCGGGCGGGGGTGCAGCAGTCATACCGCTAACTCCGTTGCCATCAAGGTCGTCGGCTGCGGATCGTCGGCCCACCCATCGACGACGTCGGGGCTGAGTGGATCGAGTCTCAGCCGCAACAGGCTGTCCATGCGCTGGTCCATGGACTTCTCCGCGAGTTCCACCCACAGCGACCCGGCCGCCTCGCGCGGCACCTCGAAGGCGATCTCCCCCACCACCGGCAGGTTGGGTTGCACGATCCGCCCACGGACCAGCGGCTGGTCGATGCGGTTGCTGGCGAGGTAGACGCGACCGGCGCTGTCCCGTACCGCGGCATAGCCGACGTTCACCGGCTCGTCTCGCGCGGCGACGCGCACCTTCACGATGATCCAGACACCGTTCGTCGGATGCTCGAGGCCCGAGTCCCGGATCACCCCCGCGCCCCGCACCTCGAGCGCGGTCGCGAAGAACGTGCGACCGCGCGCCAGCTGCCCGGCGTTGGCCTCCACCACGAAGGGGCGCTGCGCGGCATCGACGTCATCGGCGTACGTCTTCAGCCCCATGCCCACGCTGATCGTGCCCAGCAGGACCACGACCGCGACCAGGCCGTAGGCGACCTGGCCCAGGATCTTGCGCTTCGGCTCGCTGCTCACTGGCCCCGCCGATCGACGATGGGCACCTGGACCACCGCCCGAGGTGCTCGGTCCAACCACTGCTGCGAGCCCGTGAGGCTGTCACGGCGCAATGTCTTGCCGAAGATGGTTACTTCGACCTCCGTCGGTACGGGCGCCGTCGCCGACTGCTCCCAGGCGAAGAGCACGGACTCGGGCAGGCCGGGATGCAGGTACGGGTACTGCGTGAAGTCGCTGACCAGGGCGACCGTGCCCGGTTCGTCCTCGTCGACCAGGCCCTCGACGCCGGAGATGCGCAGCACGTCGACGATGTCGTTGCGGCTGGCGTCGGCGGTGACCTCCACCGTCGCCAGGATGATCACCCACCGGTTGTTGGGATCGGTCGCGTGCAGCGGCGGCTGGTCATCGAGGAGGCGCCCACCGGTGACCGTGACGTTCCAGGGTCCGCCCTCGCTGACCTCGTCGACGGCCAGACGCGGCAGGGGGCCGGTGGGCCCGTCGGCGGCGGCCGACCAACCCCCGAACGGGATGACGGCCAGGGCAGCGAGGACCGCCAACGCGGTCGCCACCCGCTGCGGAGACCACTGAACCGACCCCAGGGTGCGCAGCGCCCGCTCGGCGTCGATCCCACTGCTCGGCGCTCGATGCCTGCCTCCCGACACGCGCCGGAGTGTAGCGAAACGGTTCTCATCCGGCCATGACGGCTGCGGGTACCGGACGGCGAGGCGTCGACATCCAGCTATGGTCCGCGCAGCGCCCGGGACAGGGCTCGCCGTAGCGGGCGTGGTAGTACTGGACGAACCGCCCGAGGTGGGTGAAGCCTCAGCGGGTGGCGACCTCGGCCACCGTCGTCGAGTCCTCGGGGTCGAGGCCGAGCAGCTCCTCAGGGAGGCCGCGCCACCGAACCGTTCTCAGGTACTGCATCGGCAGCAGTGGGTGTTCGATCCCGGACCAGAAACTGCTCGGCGTGGCCAGTCATTCGACGGCGGGCAGAACAGCCGCCCGGCGAGCGGCCGCCAGCTCGGGCCCATGACGCACAGCCCAATCAGCGAGGGCCGACAGCGGCGGCAGCAGGCTCACACCCAACGGCGTGAGCCGGTAGTCGACGGTCGGCGGGGTGGTCGGGTGCACCGTCCGCCGGACCAGTCCACTCGCTTCCAGATTGCGCAGCGTACGGGTCAGCATCCGCTGGCTGATGCCCTCGATGCTGCGGTGCAGCTCGTTGAAGCGGTACGTCTTCCGGCCCAACAGCGCCAAGGTGACGAGCGACCACCGGTCGCCGATCAGCCTCAGGATTTCCGTGACGGGGCATCGGTCGTACTCGGCTACGGGTACCGGAGTCGGCAGGAAACCGCCGACCAAGGAGGGAACATCGGTGTTCGTAGGCGACATACAACTGCCTTCTTCCCCCGGGTCCGGTACCGGTCAATGATGGTCACGATCGATCGTCGCGGGCGTAACTGCTCCGTACTGCAAGCGTAGAGGAGGTCGAGTGACCGTCACGGTCATCAGCGGCGGCACCGACGGAATGGGCCGGGCGTTGCTCCAGGCTCGGCTCGCCCGGGGCGACCACGTCGTCGCCATCGGGAGCAACCCGGACAAGGGAAGGGCGATTCAGGCCTTGTCAGAACGGGTCCACTTCCTTCGGGTCGATCTCAGCTCGGTTGCGGCAACCCGGGCCGCGATCGGGTTCATCAAGGAGCGGTGGCCCGTGATCGACGCATTGGCCCTGTTCGCCAACCGACCGGTACCCCGGCGGATCCAGACGGTCGAAGGGCTGGAGCAGACCTTCGCCCTTTACTACCTGAGCCGTTACCTGCTCTCTCATGGTCTGCGGGAGGCCCTGGACCGCGCCGAGCGTCCCGTGATCATCAACGTCGCCGGCGTCGGCATCACGAAGGGCACCATTCACTGGGACGACCTACAACTTCAGTCTCGGTACCGGATGATCGACGCCCAGTTGCAGGCGGGCCGCGCCAACGACCTGCTCGGGGTGGACTTCGCCGAGAACTCTGGCTCGCGTGCTCGGTACGTTCTCTACCACCCGGGCTTCACCAGGAGCGGCGACCTTACCCCTTTGCCGACGCCGATACGAATGGCGATCCGGGCGGTCTCCGTGTTCGCACGACCGGTCGAGAGGTCCATCGCCCCCATCGTCGGGTGGATCGATCACCCACCGACCGCCCCGTTGACCGCCAACGACCGAGGCAGACCGGTGCCGCTGACCATTCCCACCCTGGACTCGGCGGCTGCTCGTCGGCTCAGCACCGTCACCGCCGAACTACTGGCCCGCCTCACGGCACCGAACGGTTCTTCGGATGGTGTGACGTCCATCCACACTGGATGATTTGGCGTCCCATCGAGGGGAACTCGGCCGGTCGCGCGGGCCGGCGAACAGCCGTGACGACCAGTGTCACAATCGGCCACCGCGGGCGACCTGACTACCGCGGCCCCGGATTACCTCGTCAGGGGCCGCTACGACCGACCTGGGCCAGGTGGGCGGCCGACGACTGGCCCTGGCCGCTCGATGATCCGGCGTCGGCACCCGACGCGGCTTAGCCACGGCCGAGGCGAGCCGGGAAGGCATGCCCCACGGCCGGACCTGGCCGCCCGACGTGACCTCCTCGGTAAGGTGGTCAGTATTCGAAAAGCACCCTCGAGTTCGCTCCACTAGCCTGACCAACATGGACAGTCCTGCCGAACCCCGCCCAGGCGCCGTACGCCGTCAGGATACCCTCCGTCGCCTCGCCCACGACGTCGACATCTGGGTGGCGAGCGCATCCCCCGACGGCGCGCCCTACCTGGTACCGCTGTCGTTCGACTGGGACGGCGAAACTCTCCTGCTGGCCACGGTGGCTGACAGCCCGACCGGCCGGAACCTGGCCGCGAGCCGAACCGTACGCCTCGGGTTGGGCCCCACCCGGGACGTGACGATGATCGACGGCGACGTCGAGGTCCTTGAGATCGACCAACTCCCGCCGGAGGTGGGCGACCGCTTCGCCGCCCGCACGGGCTTCGACCCCCGGACGCTGTCCACGCCCTACCGCTGGTTCCGCGTCCGCCCGCGCCGCATCCAGGCCTGGCGCGAAGCCAACGAACTGGCCGGGCGCCTGCTGATGGACGACGGGAAGTGGTTGGTCTAGGGCCCTTCATCCGGAGGGCCCCAGCCACCTCACGGCTCGATCGACGGTGGCTCACGCGTCCCCGCGAGTCACCGTCGATCAGGTCGCGCCGTGCAGGCGCCTCCGTACGTCGTCCTCGAAGTCCTCGTAGGTGGCCAGCACGTCATCGAGGTCGAGCTGAGGGGGCAGGTCGTCGGGGCGCTGCCGCGCTACCAGGTAGGCGAAGGAGGCCTGGACGACCCGGACCTCATCGACCTCGTCGTCAGTGAACCGGGCCAGGACCGCAGGGGAAGCGCGAACCAGGACCTCGACGACGTCGTCGTCCTGGTGTGTCCGTACGAGGAAGCGGTCGTCGCCGAGCGCATCCACCGTTATGTCGTTTGGCATCTCGGTCCTCACACCCTCGCCGACAGCGGGCTCGTGCGTAGGCCTTCGAGCAGCGCTCAGAAGGACGCGACAGTGCGGCACCCATCCGACACGGTCCTCTGGCAAGACTACCGCCACGAATGCGACCGTACCGGCTGATCCATGGTCTGATCGCTCACAGCCGTGCAGGGCCCGGGCGGACACGACAGTAGTCTCGAAACGCACGGCGCTGCGGCCCTGAGGTGCCAGCCGACGAGTCCCGGCCGACTCCTCAGCCTCAGCCGTGGACGTCAGATCGGCAAAGGAGAGTACGGTGCGTATCTTTCTGGCCGGGGCCACCGGTGTGATCGGGATCCGACTCATTCCTCTGCTCATCGCAGACGGTCACGTGGTGGCGGGCATGACGCGGTCCGTCGCGAAGACCGATCAGGTCCGCGAGCTGGGCGCCCAACCCGTGTTGTGCGACGTGTACGACGTCGACGCGCTGGTGCAGGCAGTCACCTCGTTCAAGCCCGACGCGGTCATCCATCAACTCACCGACCTACCCGACCGCCTCGAGGACATCGCTCAGTTCGCCTCGCGGAACGACCGCATCCGCACCGAGGGGACGCGAAACCTGCTCCACGCGGCGCACCAGGCCGGGGCCTCCCACTTCCTGGCGCAGAGCATCGCATGGCGCCCGGCCGGCCGGGCCGCGGTCATCGACAATCACGAGGAAGCCGTACTCCGGGCCGGCGGTGTCGTGGTCCGATACGGACAGCTCTACGGACCCGGCACCTACTACGAGACGGAAAAGCCCGCCCATCCGCGCATTCATGTTGATGAGGCCGCCCGAGCCACCCCGCCGCTGATCCATCATCCTTCTGAAATCGTCACGATCGTCGAGGAATGACTCGGGTGGCCGGCTCCCGTCATTCGGGCACGGCCGACGAGAGCTGGCGCGCCAGGACGGCGCGCGCGTCCACCAGCGACGGACCGTACCAGGTCAGGTGCCGGCCGGAGACGAGCGCGCACGGCACTCCCGGAAACGACTCGGGTCCGTCGTCGGTGCTGAACGCGTACGGCTCGTCGGGCAGCACCACCAGATCGGGCTCCAGCGCCCGAATCTCGGCCAGCCGCGGCCTCGGGTAGCGCTCGCCGGGGTCGGTGAACGCGTTGACCCAGCCGAGCCGGCGCAGCATGTCGCTGGCGAACGTGTCCGGACCGACCGTGACCCACGGGCGGCGCCACACCACGGTGACGTGCCGGCCGCGCGGCGCCGCCGGTGGCCCGGCCCAGACGCGCCGGGCCTCGGCGAGCCAGGCCGGATGAGGTACGTGCAGCGCGTCGAACATGCGGCCCAGGCTGTCCAGCGCGCCGGCGACCGTACGCGGGAAGGTGACCCAGACGCTCACCCCGGCCGCGCGCAGGGCCTCCGCATCCTCGCGCCGGTTCTCCTCCGCATTGGCGAGCACCAGGTCCGGGCGCAGGGCGAGGATGTCGTCCACCGACGGGTACTTCGATCCCCCGACCCGGACCACGTCGAGGTCGGCCGGGTGGGTGCAGTACTTCGTCGCGCCGACCAGCAGCTCGGGCGCGGTCACCGCGACCGCCTCGGTCAGGGACGGCACCAGCGAGACCACCCGGCGCGGAGGGCGGGTGGAGGCCAGCGGTGTCCCCAGGTCGTCGAGCACCATCGACGTCACCTCGAGTGGCGTGGGCCGGCCATGTCGGCGGACGGGTTCACAGGGTGGCCGTGAAGCGGTCGAGTATCGCCGTCCAGGCGTCCCTGGCCTTGCGGCTCTCGTCGTGGGTGCGGCAACCCATATGCTGGACGACCAGGGACGCTGTGCCGTTCTTCTTGGGCTCGCTCGTGACGACGACGTTCGCCCCGTCCTTCGCCCGGGTGCGCCACGTGATCCGTTTCTCGGTACCGCTGACCCGCGGCTCGCTCTGGACGAGGTCGAGGACGTCCTTGTCGGTGGCGGCGAAGGCGACCCACGCCTGCATGAGCGCCTCCATGCCCAGGGGTGTGGAGCGGCTCACGGTGGCCTGAAAAGTGCCATCGGAACGCTGGCCGGGCACGCGCCGACCGATGTGCTGTTCGTAGGCGACGGCGATGCTCTGGGCCCACCAGCCCGGGTTGTCGACCGCGCCGTCCAGCTCCGGCAGCACGGCGGCGGCAATCTCCTGGTGGGAGAGGGACGACGCGCCGATGCGGTTGAGGTGATCGAGCCAGGCGTCCCAACTTCGGCCGGTGGCCCGCGCCACGGCCGCTGTTCGAGAGCTTCTCGTCATCTCGTCCTTCCCCGATCGCGATTCTGGTCGGTCCTTCCGAACGGCTGACGTCGAGCAACCTTCGTCGCACGGTATCGGTCCGCGATTCCCGGTGCCCATCCCCGAGCAGTGTCTCGACGGTCACGTACGCAGCTCAAGAGTGAAGCCATCAGCGCGGTAGCGCGAGCGCTGGGTTGCGACCGTCCACAAAGGACTTCCGGGCTACCATTTCCCTCGGCCACCCTCATTATACCGGAGACCACTAATCGGCCGAATCGCCCTGATTGCTGATTTCTTACCCACAATCCGCGCGTATGCTCGCCGAGGCCCCGAATCCATGCCCTACTGGAGTGCCTCTGGTGGACCAACGAACGCAGGAGATCGCCCGCGAGCAACGGTTCGTCGACCGGGTCTACGCACGAGTCGAGGCGATGCGCGCCGAGGCGAAGGAGCTGGAGCGCGAAGGCTACGGGCGCGCCGCCGCCGGTCCGGCCACCGGTCTGGTCGAGCGGGACGCGATGGTCCACCGGGCCGCCCGGCAGCTGCGGGCCCTCGACGCCGAGGAGGAGGGCCTGGTGTTCGGCCGGCTGGACTTCGACGACGGCGAGACCTACCACATCGGCCGGTTGGGCGTCCGTGACGAGAACCGCGAGCCGCTGCTCATCGACTGGCGGGCACCGGCCGCCGCCGCCTTCTACCGGGCCACGCCCCGCAATCCGATGGGTGTGGTCCGGCGTCGGGTGATCATCTGCCGCGGGCCCGAGGTCATCGACCTGGACGACGACGTGCTGTCGCCGGATCAGGTCGGGGGCCTGCCGGTCCTCGGTGAGGGGGCGCTGCTCGCCGCCCTGCGCCGGTCCCGGGGCCCGCACATGCGTGACATCGTGACCACGATCCAGCGGGAGCAGGACGAGGCCATCCGGGCACCGGCCCCCGGCGTCACGCTCATCACCGGCGGTCCGGGTACCGGCAAGACCCAGGTGGCCCTGCACCGCGCCGCCTACCTGCTCTACACCGATCGGGCCCGGTTCACCGACGGCCGGATCCTGGTGATCGGACCATCGACCGTGTTCACCACGTACATCAGCCGGGTGCTGCCGGCCCTCGGCGAGGAGAACGTACACCTGCGGTCGCTCGGCGAGCTCGTCCCGGGCGTGACCGCCACCCGCCGAGACCCCACGCCCGTGGCCGCCATCAAGGGCAGCGAACGGATGCGCCAGGTGCTGGCCGAACTGATCTGGCAGACCCCGCCGACGGCGCCGGACCGGTTGCGGCTGGTGTACGCCGGACAGGTGCTGACGCTGGCGGCCTCCGACCTGGCGAGACTCCGCACCGAGGTCCGGGCCCGGGCCCAGGCCACCGGTACGGCGCCGAACGCGGCCCGGCCCATCGCGGCGGCCGTCCTCCGGGAGGCCCTGTGGTCCACATTAGACAACAAGGACTTCGACCGGACGCTGTTCCTCGAGGAGATCGGCGACCGTCCCGAGTTCCACCGGTTCCTCACGGCCTGGTGGCCCCGGCTCACCCCGGCGGCGGTGCTCTCCTGGTTGGCCGACCCCGTGCGCGTCCCGGTCCTCGATCCACCCGAGGCGAAGACGCTCGCGGCCGCGTACCAGCAGCAGGACGGCTGGTCGATCGACGACGTTCCGCTCCTCGACGAGCTGGACGAGCTGCTCGGCCAACCCCCGGCACCGGCGACCCGGCCCGCGACTGAGGCGCCCGCCCGGCTACGCGAGCTCACCACCGGCGCACGAACCATCGACACATTCGCACTCAGCTGCAGCCTGCAGGACGGGTGGACCCTCTACGCGCCGGGCCATCCGACCCCGATCGCGCTGGCCGGACCCACGATCGACAACGACGCCATCGCCGCCGCTGAGCGCTGGGCCGAAATGGTCATTCTCCGCGAGGGACACCGGGTGGTGGGCTGGACGGACGGCTACGACCCGTACGGCGAGGACGCCTACGTGCCGATCCTCGCCGAGCCGCTGCCGACCCCCGAGCCGGAGGAGCCGGAGCCCGGCGATGACCACTACTACGCGCACGTCATCCTCGACGAGGCGCAGGACCTGTCCCCGATGGAGTGTCGAATGATCGCCCGACGCGCCCAGGATGCATCGATGACCATCGTCGGTGACCTCGGGCAGGCGACCCACCCCCTCGCGGCCGGATCGTGGCCGGAGCTGCTGGCCCGCCTCGGACGTCGAGACTTCCGCACCTACGAGCTGCGGACCGGCTACCGGGTGCGTCAGGTCATCGCCGACTACGCATCCCAGTTCCTCTCCCCGGCGATCCCGGCGACCCGCTCCTATCAGGCCGGGGGCACGCTCATCGTGCGCCGGGTCGACGACCTCCGGGCCGCGGTGCAGGCAGCCGTACGCGACGTCAGGGCGGACGCCACGACCGCGGTCATCGCCGCCGACCACGCGATCGACGACATCGCGTCGCTGGTCGACCGGGCCGGCGTGACCGTGGTACCGGCGAGCATGGTGAAGGGCCTGGAGTACGACCAGGTGATCGTGGTCGAACCCGCGGACATCGTCGCCGCCGAGCCGCGGGGGTACAGCCGGTTGTACGTGGTGCTGACCCGGGCCGTCGCCACCCTGGTCGTGCTCCATCGGGCACCGCTACCCGCCCCGCTGCGGCCCCCGCCCGACGCTCGTCCGGCACCGTAGCGTGCCCGCCCAATGATCAGGCGGGGGTGGGGGACCTGACGAGTTCGGCCTGATGGTTGGCGGCCCACCGGACGAGGCGCCGGTCGTGGCCATCTGCGGCGACGAACCCCACGCGCTCGACGACCAAAGGCGCTGATCCGGGACCTCGGTGGACGCGCGGCGGTGGTCGGTGGGCTGAGCAAGGCCCGGCAGTTGGAGGAGAGTGCCGGACTCGTCATGACCATCGTCGCGTCGGGCCACAATCCTCGGTTCGCCGTGCCCAATGTGGACCCAATGCTCCTGCGCGTGACACGCTGAGTCCCGGCTTCGTTGGCCGCCACCCGGCGATGGCCAATCGTTGCCCCCGAACCGCGCGTATGCCCTTGCCCCGACCGGCGTCGACGGCCATCGCGGCGTTGGTGAGTCTCCGACGACGAGGGCAAGGAGGCGCTATCAGGAATTCGGTACGGCGTCGAGGAAAGCGCGGGTGGCGGGTGATGGATTGAAGTCGCTCCACGCGAGGTACTGGATGCGGGTGGGCCCGTCGGTCACCGGGATGGCGCGCAGGGCTGAGCTGGCCGGAATCATCGCGGGCGCGAGAAGCGCGACGGCGAGGTTCTGCCGGACGAGACCGAGCATGAGGTCGGTACTCATGGTCTCGAACGTGACCTCGCGACGGACGCCGGCCGCGTGGAACGCGAGGTCGGACTGAGCACGGCCTGGTGTGTTCATCGGAAAATCGACAAAGGTCTCATCGGCCAGGTCACGCAGGCGCAGCCGCCGACGGTGGGCCAGTCGGTGCCGGGCAGAGACGACGGCCATGTGGTGCTCGCGCGCTAGCACGCGTTTCGCCACGCCGGTCGGCGGTGCCGACTCAGGAAGACCGAGGACAGCAACGTCGATGCTCCCATCGGCGATACCCGCGATGAACTCGTCGCTGCCGCCACTGCGGACCTTGATCCGCACCGCCGGGTGTGCTCTGTGGAACTCACCCAGCACGGCGGGCAGGTCGATGGCGGTGACGGTAGGGATCACTCCAATGGTCAGCGTGCCTCGTACATCGCCGGTCACGGCAGCCGCACTCGCGACGGCCCGCTCGGCGGCCTCCAGGCTCGCCCGGGCGTGCTGAAGGAACGCCTCGCCCGCAGCGGTGAGTTCGACGCGACGGCTGGTGCGCGCGAACAGCGTGACGCCGAGCTCGGTTTCCAAGGCCTTGATCTGGTGACTCAGCGCTGACTGCACGACGAAGCAACGTTTCGCGGCTCGCGTAAAGCTTCGCTCCTCCGCGACTGCGACGACGTACCGCATCTGTTGAAGCTCCACTTATCCATGATGCGGGTTCATCACTGCGATGAGAAGCATGTGTTGGACTCATTCGTGTGGCGAGCTGACGATGGACGAGTGACCACAACCATCGGCCTGTCAGAGGCGTCCGCCCCCGTCGCTCGCAACTCGACGGGAGCTCTGATCGGCTGGACGGCGCTGACTGCCGTCGCGCCCGCGGTATGGGGCACGACCTACATCGTGACCACACACATGCTTCCCGAGGGCCACGCGATGTTCTCGGCGCTGATGCGGTCGCTCCCCGCGGGCCTGATCGCTGTTCTGCTGTCGCGCCGCCTGCCGCGCGGAACGTGGTGGTGGAAGAGCCTGGTGCTGGGGACATTGAACATGGGCGTATTCTTGCCGTTGCTGTTCGTCGCCGCACAGCGCCTACCAGGCGGGGTCGCCGCGATCCTGGGTTCGTTGCAGCCGGTTGTGGTGGCCTTCCTCGCCGTCTCGATCCTGCACGAGCGGCTCTCGACATGGCGGGTGTCCTGGGCCCTCGTCGGTGTGTTCGGCGTCTCGCTGGTCGTCCTCGGCCCCGACGCCGCGCTGGACCCGATCGGCATCCTTGCCGGGCTGGGCGGAGCCGCGTCGATGGGCACCGGCGTCGTTCTCACCAAGAAGTGGGGGCGTCCCCAGGGTGTCACCGCTCTGGGCCTGGCCGGATGGCAACTCACCGCAGCCGGGCTGGTCCTCCTGATCCCGGCACTGCTCATCGACGGCATCCCACCGCGTATCGACGGCTTCGCCGTCGCTGGATACCTGTGGCTCGGCCTGATCGGGGCGCTGCTCACCTACACGCTGTGGTTCTCCGGCATCCGCCGCCTGCCCGTGACCGCCACCGCCCTGCTCGGACTGCTCTCCCCGCTCGTCGCCACGATTCTCGGTGCCGCCATCGCGGGTGAAGCCATCACGCCGATCCAACTCATCGGCTTCGCCGCCGCGCTCACCGCCATGGTCGCGGGCCAACTTACGCCGCAGAGGAAACGCGCACGACCCACGATGGGCCTCGACCAGTACCGGGTCAGCCAGGACCACCCCCACGCGCTCTAGAGCTGATCGAGGATGCCTTCGACGATCCAAGACACGTCCGCCGTGGCGGACCCGGCCACCATCACGGGCAGCAAGGTCGTCCGGTCGTCGCCCGGCACTCAAACGCGCCTTCCGGCAGCGCCGCGACAACCCGGACCAGAGACCACCACAGGCCGATCCATCGACGCCAACTCGTCGACGCCCGGCCCCGATCAGGTTCGCGGCCGGAACGGGTCCAGGGTGGCGCGGACCTGCTCGGCCGCGCCCCAGTCGTCGTCGAACTGGGCGATCACAGCAAGGTGCTGTCGCAGCTGAATGATCGGCATGCGGGCCCGCCAGTCACGATCGAGCCCGGTCAGCTCCGCGTACACGTCGAAGAACCGTTGGGCCTCGGGCGGGGGTGCGGTGGACCACAGGTGGGCGAGGTCGACGTCGGCCCACATGTAGGACACGGCCGGGTCGATCAGCGCCGGCTGACCGTCCGGCGTGGCCATCACGTTCTGGGCCCACAGGTCGCCATGGGTCAGGCAGGCCGGTCGCTCGGGCAGCAGCTCCGGTAGCCGATGGCACAGCCGCTCCAGCGCCGCCCGATCTCCGGCATCTAGCGCGGCGTCGACGCGGGGCTCGCCCAGCCACCGCAGCAGTCGGTTCTGGGCGAAGAACGCAAAGCCGTCGTCATGCCACGTGTTGTACTGGCGACGGCGCCCCAGCCAGTTGTCGCGATGCCACCCGAAACGCGGATGGATGGTGGTCGTGTGCATCTGGGCGAGCGCATGGGCGAACTGCTCCCAGAAGCCCTCGCTGCGCGGCCGCGGCGACAGCACCGACAACACCAGGGTGTCCTGCCTGGCCAGGATCACGTCGGGCGTCGCCACACCGCCGAGCTCACGCAGGGCGGCGAGCCCGTCGGCCTCCGCGAGGAAGACGTCCTCGGCCGGCGGCTCGGCGAAGGCCTTGACGAACACGGGCGGTGCGTGCGTACGGGTGGCCGTGCCGGCGAGCGCCGCGAGCCCACCCGTCGCCGGAACCACCGTGACGACATCGTGCATCCCGGCCCGGCGCAGGCGCTCCAGCAACAGGGCCGTCGACATCACGATCGACCAGTATCCCGGGTCGCACCCTGGCCATGGTAGGCGACTACCGGACCCAGCCGAAGCTCGCGGATCCGGGCCCGCACTGACACCAACGTCGGCGGCTGGGCCGATGGCGTCAGGATGGACTCGGCGAAGGCATCACCGTGGGTCCAATGTGGATTTCGTCACCGCGCGGACCCCGAGATCGCAGGCAGCGTCCGCCACCGGTCGAGCAACCAGGGCACCGTCGCCCGCGCTGTCAAGGTATTGACTTATCCCGCTACTTTCGATTACCGTTGTGTCACGACGGATGTTAGCGCTAACAAGGCGCCGACCACCGCCGCCAGGGGCCGACCGACCGGACACCGCTGCCCGGGTCGGCGTTCGTGCGCCCCGAACGTGGCCCCCGGCACGGTGGCTTTCGGCGCCCGCAGAGCACTCCTGAATATGGGCACCGTCGGCTGTCGGGCCTTTTGGCCCGATGGCACGGGCCGTGGCACCTGCGTTGCGACCACCACGCAGGGCCACGGCGGTGCCGACCATCGCGGCGTCGGCGTGGGTCGCCGTCGACCCGCCGCGGTGGCGCGGAACATCAACCCGGTTGAGCGGCAGGACGCCGCCCGCCAGGGAACACCCGGCCCGCCGAAAGCGGCGGGCCCCGCCGTGGGGAGCCGGCGAGTTCCTGACCCGAACCCCGGCGGATTCCGTCCCAAAAGATCGGAGAATCGGAATGATTCGAAGAAAAACGCGCAGACTCGGCTCGTTGAGCCTCGCCGTCGTCGTGACGCTGGCGTCGGCGGTGGCCGTGTCCGCTCCGGCCGCCCCCGCCGCCGCCGCGAGCGGGAACCTGCTGACGAACGCCGACATGGAGGCAGGCACGAGCGGCTGGTTCGTCTTCGGCAGCGGAACGCTGTCGTCGAACACGAGCGTGGTCCACGGTGGCGCGCGGTCGATCTTGCACACCGGCCGTACGGCCGCGTGGAACGGGACCGCCCAGAACGTGACCTCCGTGCTCACCAACAACAGCAGCTACACGACCAGCGTGTGGATGCGGATGCAGAGCGGCACCGCGACCGGCAAGGTGACGCTGCAGGTGGTCGCCGGCGGCAACACGAACTACATCACCCTGGCCCAGGGCTCGGTGAACTCGTCGGGCTGGACGCAGCTGACCGGCACCACGAACGTGTCCTGGTCGGGGACGCTGACCTCGGCCACGTTCTACGTCGAGACCACGGACGGCACCGGCAACTTCTATATTGATGACGCGTCGTTCGTGAACAACTCGACCGGCGGGTCGTGCAGCCTTCCGTCGACGTTCCGGTGGACGTCGACCGGTCCGCTGGCCAATCCGCGACCGGGCTGGGTGTCGCTGAAGGACTTCACCCACGCTCGCTACAACGGGCAGCACCTGGTGTACGCGACCACGCACGACTTTGGCACGACGTGGGGCTCGATGAACTTCAGCCTGTTCAGCGACTGGTCCCAGATGTCGTCGGCCACCCAGAACCCGATGCCGTTCGCCGCGGTGGCGCCCACGCTGTTCTACTTCGCCCCGAAGAACATCTGGGTGCTGGCCTACCAGTGGGGCGGGCCCGCCTTCTCGTACCGCACGTCGACCAACCCGGCGAACGTGAACAGCTGGTCGGCCCCGCAGACACTGTTCTCCGGAAGCATCTCGAACTCACCGACGGGTCCGATCGACCAGGCCCTCATCGGCGATGACCAGAACATGTACCTGTTCTTCGCCGGCGACAACGGCCGCATCTACCGGGCCAGCATGCCGATCAACAACTTCCCCGGCAACTTCGGCACGGCCTCGACCGTCGTCATGAGCGACTCGACGTACAACCTGTTCGAGGGCGTGCAGGTCTACAAGATCCAGGGCGAGAACCGGTACCTCATGCTGGTCGAGGCGATCGGCTCGCAGGGCCGCTACTACCGCTCGTTCACGGCGACCAGCCTGAACGGCACGTGGACGCCGCTGGCCGCCACCGAGAGCAACCCGTTCGCGGGCAAGGCCAACAGTGGCGCCTGGTGGACCAACGACATCAGCCACGGTGAGCTGATCCGGGTCAGCCCTGACCAGACCATGACCATCGACCCCTGCAACCTGCAGTTCCTCTACCAGGGCCGGGACCCGAGCTCGGGCGGAGACTACGGCCTCCTGCCGTACCGGCCGGGCCTGCTCACCCTCCAGCGCTAGGCAAGCGCCCACGCCTGGTGGATGTGGCCGGACACGGTGCCGGCCACATCCACCAACCGACTCGACCACCAACGGCGGCCGCCGCGCCGGCAACGACCACCTCCCGGCATCGGGACCCTAGCCCTTGACCGAGCCCTGCAGGAGGGCAGCGATGATGTGGCGCTGGAACACCACATAGACCACGAGAGTCGGCAGCAGGATGAGGATGGTGCCCGCGCAGAGCAGCGGGATGTCGGTGGCGTAATGGCCCTGGAACGCGCCGAGCGCGCCGGCCATCGTGCGCTGCAACGGGTCCTCGACCAGGACCAGGGCGAGCAGGAACTGGTTCCAGGTCCACACCGCCATGAGCACGCCGAGTGAGGCGATCGCCGGCCGGGCGAGGGGGACGTGGATCCGCCAGAACAGCGCCCAGGTGTTCGCGCCGTCGACGCGGGCCGCCTCGGTGACGTCACTGGGCAGGTTGGCGAAGTGGGCGCGCATCCAGAACACCCCGAACGGCATGTACAACGCGATCAGCGGCAGGACGATCGCGAACCGCGTGTCGAGTAGACCCATTTCCCGCTCCAGGAAGTAGAGCGGCGTGATGATCCCCTCGAACGGCAACGTCAGCCCGAAGACGAACAGGAGGAGCAGCGCCCGCGCGCCGGGAATCCGGAGCAGGCCGATCGCGAAGCCAGCCATGGTGGCCATGACCAGGGCCACGGGAACGACCGCGAGGACGATGAACGTGCTGGACCGCAACAGCGCGGCCATGTTGGCCACCTCGAACGCCTCGAGGAAGTTCCCCCACTGCGGGTCGTCCGGCCACTCGAGCCCGCGGGGTAGCGTGCCCGAGGGGTGCAGGGCGGTCATGAAGATGCTGACGAAGGGCAGGATCGTGATCGCCATCAGGCCCAGCAGCAGCGCCCGGCCGGCGTAGATCTCTCCCCGCGAGATCCTCATCGGCGCTCCTCCCGGCTCAAGCGCTGGATGGGCAGGATGATGACCAGAACCAGGATCATCAGCAGGACCGCGAGCGCGGAGGCGAGCCCGACCTGGCGCTCGAGGAACGCCAGGATGTAGATCTGTATGCCTGGCACCGCGGTCGAGTTACCCGGCCCCCCACCGGTCGAGACGTAGACGATGTCGAACGCGGCGAGCGCGGCCACGATGGTGACGGTCAGGCAGACGCCGACCTCGTAGCGCAGGCTCGGCAGCGTGATCGAGACGAACTCACGCCACCAGCCCGCGCCGTCGATCCTCGCCGACTCGTACAGCGCCGGGTCGATCTTGGTCATGCCGGCGAGCAGCAGCACGGTGCAGAAGCCGAGCAGGACCCAGATCCCGATCAGGCCGACGGCCGGTAGCGCGGTATCGAAGTCGCCGAGCCAGGCCCGGGTGACGCTGCCGAGGCCGATCGCGTCGAGGGCCTGGTTGATCAGACCCGGCAGTGACAGCAACCAGCCCCAGATGATGCCGGCGGCGACGAGCGGAATGACCTGCGGAAGGAACAGCACGGTCCGGGTGACTGTACCGAAGCGGCCGGGCGCCACCCGGTGGATGACCGAGGCGGTGACGAGCCCGAGCGACACCGGAACCACGCTGAAGAACAGGACCAGCTGGAACGAGTGGATGATCGTGCCGAACAGGTCGGGGTCGCGCAGCACCGTGACGTAGTTGGACAGGCCGACCCAGGTCGCCGGGCCGACGCCGTTCCAGCGGTACAGGGAGTACTGGATGGTCAACGCCAGCGGTTGCAGCACGAAGACCGCGTACATCAGCAGGGCCGGCGTAACGAACAACCAGCCGACGAGCGCCGTCCGGCGGGAGCCCCTCCGAAGGGGCCCCCGCCGGGGCTGCGTCCGTCGCGTCGCGGGTGGCCGGTCCGGCGACGACACCGCGTCGAGGGGGCGGCCAGCCGCCTCCGAACCGACACCGAGGTCACCCGCGACCGTGCCGTCTCCAGGCCGGAGAGTACGACGGCGGGTCACAAGCTAGCTCCCTTGCTCCAACTCCCGCTCGTACTCGGCCTGAACCGCCGCGAGCAGGCCGGCGCCATCCTGCTCGCCGCCGACCATCTTCTGCAACTCGGGGGTCCAGCCCTGCGCGAAGATCGCACCGGTCGCGTTCGCGATGAAGTCCATCGCGCCGTTGGCCTCGGCGACCACCGCACCGGCGGCCAACGTCTCGTTGGTCACCGAGCCTGGATCGACCGAGGGGATGGGCAGGTCCGCGGGCCCACCCGGGTTGGAGCCGCCCACGGTGACGTTGATCTCGCGGGCCTTCTCGTTGGTGGCGACCCAGTTGAGGAAGAAGGCGGCGCAGTCGGCGTTGGGCGCGTTGGCCCCGATCCCGAAGGTCAGCGGCGACGACATGGCCGCCACCGGGTCACCCTCCTCGAGCGGCGGGAAGAGGAAGAACCCTACGTTGCCGGGCATACCCTCGTCGTAGGCCGCGTTCTCCCAGTCTCCGTTGAATATGAACAGGCCCTCACCGCTGCGGAAGCGAGCGTTGGCGTCCGTGTACTGGATGGCGTTGGCGTCCGGCGGGAAGTACCCGGCCTCGATCCACCGCTGCAGGTGCTCCGCCGCCTGCCGGTTGGACGGCGTGTCGATCGTCGCCCCGGGCTTCTGGAAGATCCAGTCGTTGATCGGCTGGGTCGGACCGTAGGCCGCCATGAGGTGCTGGAGCGGGAAGGCCAGCCCGCCGCCGCTCGCGGAGGCGTTCCAGACCATGATCGGCAGGATCCCCTCCGCCTTGGCCCGCTCCAGGAGGGCATCGAACTCCGCCACCGTCTTCGGCGGCTCGGTCATGCCGATTCGTGCGGCCAGCTCCTTGTTGTAGAAGACACCCGTGAGGCTGTAGTTGAGGCCCATCGCGTACAGCGAACCCGAGCCACGGGTCCCGTCGTCGCCGACCCGGTTCTGCGCGAGCTGAGCCTCCGGCCACTTGTCCCAGCCGAACCCCGCCGCGTATCCATCCAGGTTCTTCAGCAGCCCGTCCTGCGCCAGCGAGACCATCGTGGGCAGCCGGATCAGGTCGGGCGGGTTGCTGCCCGACAGCAGCCGTGGCGTTGAGTTGATGAGGTTCTGGAACTGGTCCTGCTTGATGTCCCAGGTGACGTTCGGGAACTGCCGGGTGAACTCCTCGGACAACTTGAACGGCAGGTCGAAACCCGTCTCGAAGTAGGCGTTGAGCACCACCGGATCGGTGCCGCAGGTCGGGGCTGAGGGCGTGATCGGATCGTCATTCTGCCGCGGGCCGCCGGATCCGACCCCGGCGCAGCCGGCGAGCAGGGCGACCACTAGCGCCGAGCCGGCCGCAGCAACGTATCTCCTCATATCGATTGTTCCTTTCGGGACGGAAAGTCCGATCGGACCAGCCGGGGCGGCGCCGGGGCGCGACCGATCGCCGCAGCACAGGGTTCGTCATGTGTGTCACACTCCGCCGCACCACGCCCGCACCTGGCCAGCGCGGCGGATCTGGTCACGACCCGGCCGGGATCGGAGTGCGACCCCGACAGGTAGGCCGTGAGCCGAACCGTTAGCTAAACTGATTTAGCAGAAGCATGCGCGCGGCCCCAGGTGCTGTCAAGGCCTCGTTCGGCAACGATCTGGAAACGGGCGGCAATAATACGCTCACCGCCGGACCCGCGGTGCTCCCGCGCGTCGCATCATGGACACCGTGACCGACAAACGGGCCGGCCACCACCGGAGGAAGCATGAGTCACCGCCGCGCCACCCTCGCCGACGTGGCCAAGCGCGCCGGCCTGTCGAAGACGGCCGCGTCGATGATCCTCAACGGGCGCGAAGGTACCCGCCTGTCGGCCGACGCTCACCGGCGGGTCTTCGCGGCCGCGGCGGAGCTCGGCTACCGGCCCAACGTCGCCGCCCGGAGCCTGCGCACGCAGAAGAGCCTGACCCTCGCCTTCATCTCCGACATCGTGGCCACCACAAGGTTCGCCGGCGACATGATCCGCGGTGCGCTCGACGCGGCCCGGGAGCGCGACCACGTGCTGCTGATCGCGGAGACCCAGGGCGACGAGAGCTTCGAGCAGCACGCCATCGAGGCGATGCTGGACCGCCAGGTCGACGGGGTCATCTACGCCGCGATGGCCACGCGCCAGCTCACCGTGCCGGCAGCGTTGCTCGGGCGACCGACCGTCCTGCTCAACGCGGCCAGCACCACTGACCTGCCGTGCGTCCTTCCCGATGACGAGCAGGCCGGCTACGCCGTCGCGTCCGCCCTGATCGAGGCCGGCCATCGGGACCGGATCGCCCTGATCGGGCGGAACCGCCTCAAGGAACGCGATCCCGAGGTGTCGCTGGCGGCTTCCGCTCGGCTGCGCGGGATCGAGCGCGCGCTGGCGGCGGCCGGCGCTCGCCTGGCGGCCAGCGTTTCCTGCCATGACTGGTTGCCGGAGCACGGCTACGCCGCGATGCGATCCTTGCTGCGCAAGCCGACCCGACCCACCGGCGTGATCTGCATGAACGACCGGCTCGCCTTCGGCGCCTACCAGGCACTGGCCGAGGCCGGCCTGCGGGTACCGCAGGACATGTCGGTCGTCTCCTTCGACGACGACGTGATCGCCGCCTGGCTTCGACCCGGCCTGTCCACCGCCGCCCTGCCGCATGAGCAGATGGGTCGCCGGGCGGTCGAGTTGCTGTTGGGCGGCGTCAAGACCGGCCCATGCTTGGTGCCGATGCCGCTGCGTCGGCGCGCCTCGATCGGCGCGCCGGCGCCCCGGTGATCACGCCGGCGGGCCGCCGTAGCGCTAAACCGATTCACTTGCTAGTTTTTCGCCATGCTGCGCCTGGAGGACCACTGGGTGTGGGACAGCTGGCATGTCCAGGACGATGGCGGGCTGCGCCATGTCTTCTTCCTGCGGGCCTCGCGCGCCCTGATCGACCCGAACCGCCGCCACCTCCGGGCGAGCATCGGACACGCGGTCTCCACGGACCTGCGATCCTGGCGCCTGGTGGCGGACGCCCTCGTGCCGGCCGACTCGCCGAGCTGGGACGACCTGGCGACCTGGACCGGCAGTATCGTCCGCGGGCCCGATGGCCGCTGGTACCTCTTCTACACCGGGGTCAGCCGCGCTGAACAGGGCCTGGTGCAACGCATCGGCCTCGCGACCTCGGACGACCTGCTGGTGTGGCGACGACACGGGGCGGGACCGCTGGTCGAGCCGGATCCCCGGTGGTACGAGACGCTGGACCTCACGGCGTGGTACGAGCAGGCCTGGCGCGACCCGTGGGTGTACGCCGACCCCTCCGGCGACGGCTGGCACATGCTCATCACGGCTCGCAGCAACACCGGCCCCGCGGCCGAACGGGGCGTCATCGGTCACGCCCGCTCAGCCGACCTCCTCACGTGGACCGTGGGGCCGCCGCTGAGCGAACCGGCCGGTTTCGGGCACCTGGAGGTTCCACAGGTGGCCGTCGTCGACGGCCAGCCGCTGCTGCTGTTCTGCACCAACGCGATCGCGCCGCACCGGGGCACCGCCGAACGGAACTGGTTCGTCGCCGGGCCGTCGCTCAATGGTCCCTGGGATGTCGCCAAGGCTCGACCGTTCCCCCACCCGCACCTGTACGCGCCCAGGCTGGTCACCGACATCGATGGCGCACCCGCCCTCATCGGCTTTCTGGACTATGTCGACGGATCGTTTGCCGGGGAGCTCACCGACCCGATCCGGGTCCGCTACGATCCGGCGGCCGGCCTGGTCGTCGCCCCGGACGAGCTCGGGCTGCTCGAGACGGCGGCAGTGGACGACGTCGGCGCCGCATGAACCGGGCTCCGGCCTGACCGCAGCCGGCACGAGCCGCGGCCTGCCGTCGACCAGTCTTCCCGCGACCGACGTCCACTGATCGACAATGTCCTGTCGGGCGTCTCGGCGGCACGCGGCCGCTGATGACGTCGAACCCGTCCACGCGACAACGGAATCCCAGGCACGGAACGGACACGACGACGTATACATCGTGATTGCAATCGTTTAGTTTGTCAAGCATTTGACGGTGGCGCCCTCGTCCTATCTAGACGGACGGCCCATCTGGACGGGTCGGCGGGGCCCGAGCGGCCAGGTGGCCACCGACCTACAGGCGGACGCGGTGACACCCGGAGCCGACCGCCGACCTGACGCGCCGGCGCCGAGGTGAGCCCAACCCGGCCCTTGGTACTTAAGCGGGGCGGCCTCATCATGCTGCCTGTAGTCGCGGTCGGGTGACTGCGATGTGTGTCATGATGCGTCGTCGATAGTTGTCCATGTTGCGGAACCCGCAGGCGACGCGTTT
>Ga0310834_100316_pt1 | contig 65557 bp, 68 predicted proteins | sample SM_ome_2_FD_201314 | JGI IMG/M metagenome (GOLD analysis project Ga0310834, IMG submission 201314) | Sorghum-adapted microbial communities enriched on stacked mutant (SM) sorghum from Joint BioEnergy Institute, Emeryville, California... ...
GAGAAGGGGGCCGGGGACCGGGTGACACCGGACAGGTGCCCCGAGACGGCCGCATGCACGGGTCGGGCGGGGCGGCACGGGTGGGCTGCCGGGTGTCGTGCTCTTCGTCCGATCGGCTGATCTGGGCCCCCGAGCTGGCGCTGCTGCGCGAGCGGGCGTACACTGGCTGATCGGCGCACAGCGTCCGCTCTGGCGTGCCCATCCGCGCTTCGGTGGGAGTCGGAGCCCGCGGCTGGCCTGGGACCTCCCAGGAAAGACGTTGTGAGCCGTCCGGAGCAAACCGACGTCAGGACAGCGGAGGACATGCCGAAAAAAGACGGAGCCATCGAGATGGAGGGCCGGGTCGTCGAGCCGCTCCCGAACGCGATGTTTCGGGTCGAGCTCGCCAACGGCCACAAGGTTCTGGCTCACATCAGCGGCAAGATGCGGCAGCACTACATCCGCATCCTGCCCGAGGACCGGGTCGTCGTGGAACTCTCGCCGTACGACCTGAGCCGCGGGCGTATCGTCTACCGCTACAAGTGAACGTCGCCGGACCACACCGGTCCGGAGGTTCCCCTGACGGCGGCCGGATGTCCGTGTCCGTCCTCAAGACTCGGCGGCGTCGTGTTGCCGGGTACAGATGGGAAGTAAGGCAACCGTGAAGGTCAAGCCGAGCGTCAAGACGATCTGCAACAAGTGCCGGGTGATCCGCCGGCACGGGCGGGTCATGGTGATCTGCGCCGACCCGCGCCACAAGCAGCGCCAGGGCTGAACCGTATTCGCCGGCCGTACCAGGTGCGCCGGCGGAGCCGTGTGACGGCCCCGGCCGTACATCCCGAAACACAAGTACACGCTCGTCCCAGCCGCGAGCAGCGAGATCACCCAGTGTGGCCGCGTTCGTGGTTCACCCCCGGTCGGAGGCCGGGGCCCGCCGGTATGGGCAGGCGGGGTGGGGCGGGCCCAGACCTCCGCGAGAACCACGAGGAGTAGCCCGCACATGGCACGGCTAGTCGGTGTCGATCTGCCCCGCGACAAGCGGTTGGAGATCGCGCTCACCTACATCTACGGCGTCGGTCGGACCCGGGCCAGGGAGACGCTCGCCGCCACCGGCATCTCACCGGACAAGCGCGCCAAGGACCTCACGGACGAGGAGCTTCTGCAGCTCCGAAACCACATCGAGGCCAACTACAAGGTAGAAGGTGACCTGCGCCGCGAGGTCGCCGCAGACATCCGTCGCAAGGTCGAGATCGGCTGCTACGAGGGTATCCGGCACCGCCGGGGCCTGCCCGTCCGTGGTCAGCGGACCCGCACCAACGCCCGGACCCGGAAGGGCCCGAAGCGGACCGTCGCCGGCAAGAAGAAGCCGGGCAAGAAGTAACACGAACCGGTATCCGGGCGTACCCCTGCCGGAAGTCAACTAGGAGCGCACAGACTTATGCCACCGAAGGCTCGCGCCGGAGCCGCCGTCAAGAAGGTCCGGCGCAAGGAACGGAAGAACGTCGCCCACGGGCAGGCGCACATCAAGAGCACCTTCAACAACACCATCGTCTCCATCACGGACCCGACCGGCGCCGTCATCTCCTGGGCCTCCGCGGGCCAGGTCGGCTTCAAGGGTTCCCGCAAGTCGACCCCGTTCGCCGCGCAGCTGGCCGCCGAGGCCGCCGCGCGGCGGGCGATGGAGCACGGCATGCGGAAGGTCGACGTGTTCGTCAAGGGCCCCGGCTCCGGCCGGGAGACCGCCATCCGTTCGCTGCAGGCTGTCGGGCTGGAGGTCGGCCAGATCGCCGACGTCACGCCGCAGCCGCACAACGGGTGCCGTCCGCCGAAGCGTCGCCGGGTCTGAGAGGTAGTAGACAAAGATGGCTCGTTACACCGGTGCAGACTGCCGCCGCTGCCGGCGGGAGAAGATGAAGCTGTTCCTCAAGGGCAGCAAGTGCGACGGCCCCAAGTGCCCGTTCGAGTCCCGGCCCTTCCCGCCCGGCCAGCACGGCCGGGGCCGGGCCAAGGAGACCGAGTACCTGCTCCAGCTGCGTGAGAAGCAGAAGGCCCGCCGGGTGTACGGCGTGCTGGAGAAGCAGTTCCGCGGGTACTACGAGGAGGCGGTCTCCAAGAAGGGCAAGACCGGCGAGATCCTCCTGCAGATTCTCGAGTCGCGGCTCGACAACGTCGTGTACCGGGCCGGCCTGGCCAAGTCTCGCGACCACGCCCGGCAGCTCGTGAGGCACGGGCACTTCACGGTGAACGGCAAGAAGGTCGACATTCCGTCGTACCGGGTCAAGGAGCACGACATCGTCGAGGTTCGCGCGAAGTCGAAGGAGCTGACCCCGTTCCTCGTCGCGCAGGCCGAGGCCGGCTCGAAGGCGGTGCCGGCCTGGCTGGAGGTGATCCCCAGCCAGCTGAAGGTGCTGATCCACTCGCTGCCGGCGCGGTCGGTCATCGACACGCAGGTCCAGGAGCAGCTGATCGTCGAGCTCTACTCGAAGTAGTTCCTGGGCACACCCGGTGGTGGTCGGCGAGCCGGCCACCACCGGGCGCCACAGTTCGGGCGTCATATGGCGGGCGCCCCGACCCAAGGAGAAGGAAGTGCTCATCACCCAGCGGCCGACCCTCACCGAGGAGTCGATCAGCGAGACCCGCTCCCGGTTCACCATCGAACCGCTCGAGCCGGGTTTCGGGTACACCCTGGGCAACTCGCTGCGGCGTACGCTGCTGTCGTCCATCCCGGGCGCGGCGGTGACGTCTATCAAGATCGACGGCGTGCTGCACGAGTTCACCACGATCCCCGGCGTCAAGGAGGACGTGGTCGAGCTCGTCATGAACATCAAGGAACTCTGCGTCAGCTCCGAGCACGACGAGCCGGTCAGCATGTACCTGCGCAAGCAGGGCCCCGGTGACGTGACCGCGGGGGACATCCAGCCGCCGGCCGGGGTCACCGTGCACAACCCGGAGCTGAAGCTGGCGACCCTGAACAGCAAGGGTCGGCTCGACATGGAGCTGACCGTCGAGCGCGGCCGTGGCTACGTCACCGCGGCGCAGAACAAGCAGGCCGGCGCCGAGATCGGGCGGATCCCGGTCGACTCGATCTACTCGCCGGTGCTGAAGGTGACGTACCGCGTCGAGGCGACCCGGGTCGAGCAGCGGACCGACTTCGACCGGCTGATCATCGACGTGGAGACGAAGCCGTCGATCGGGCCGCGCACCGCGCTCGCCTCCGCCGGATCCACCCTGGTCGAGCTCTTCGGGCTGGCCCGGGAGCTGGACGAGAGCGCGGAGGGCATCGACATCGGCCCGTCGCCGCAGGACGCGCAGCTGGCCGCCGACCTGGCGCTGCCGATCGAGGAGCTGGACCTGACCGTCCGGTCCTACAACTGCCTCAAGCGCGAGGGCATCAACACCGTCGGCGAGCTCATCGGGCGTACCGAGGCCGACCTCCTCGACATCCGCAACTTCGGCCAGAAGTCGATCGACGAGGTCAAGATGAAGCTGGCCGGCATGGGGCTGGGCCTGAAGGACTCGGCGCCCAGTTTCGACCCGGCGCACGTCGTGGACGCCTTCGGCGAGACGGACTACGACACCGACGACTACCGCGAGACCGAGCAGCTGTGACCCGGGGCTAGCTGGAGATCCGGTCACACACTACTGAGGAGCACCAAGAATGCCCACGCCCACCAAGGGCCCCCGCCTCGGCGGTAGCCCCGCGCACGAGCGGATGATCCTGGCCAACCTGGCCACCGCGCTGTTCCAGCACGGCAGAATCACCACGACCGAGGCCAAGGCCAAGCGGCTGCGTCCCCTCGCGGAGCAGTTGATCACCAAGGCCAAGCGCGGTGACCTGGCGAACCGTCGCCGGGTGTTGACCGTCGTGCGGGACAAGGACGTGGTCTTCCGGCTGTTCGACCAGATCGCCCCCCGGTACGCCAACCGGAACGGCGGCTACACCCGGATCGTGAAGACGGTCCCCCGCAAGGGTGACAACGCCCCGATGGCGATCATCGAGCTGGTCGAGGAGCAGGTGACGACGTCCTCGGCGCCCGCCCGGAAGGCCGCCGCCCGCAAGGCGGCGCAGCAGGACAAGGTCGAGGCGCTCGCCCCGCAGGAGACAACCCCGGCGTCGTCCGGGGAAGCCCGCCCCGTGGCCGACCAGGACGCCGAGGCACCGGAGTCGGTGTCCGGCGACACCCCGGCGGCCCGCGCGGACAGCGACGAGGCGGACACCTCGAAGTCCTGAGTGCGAGGACGGTGCGGCCCGACATCTCCGCAGGGGATGTCGGGCCGCGGCATTTCCATCGGAGGCGAGGCGACTTCAGACGTGGAGCACGAGGCACCGGAGCAGACCCGACTGCGGCTGGACGTCGGGTACGACGGCAGCGGCTTCTCCGGCTGGGCCGTCCAGCCCGGCCGGCGTACGGTCGCCGGGGTGTTGGGCGAGGCGCTGACGACACTTCTCGGCGCGGGCCGGGTGACCGGGCTGACCGTGGCCGGACGTACCGACGCCGGGGTGCACGCCACCGGCCAGGTCTGCCACCTCGACCTGCCGACCGAGGTCTGGCGGCGACAGGCCGACGTCCTGTTGCACCGGCTCGCCCGGCTGCTCCCCGCCGACGTCCGGGTACGCGCCATCACCGAGGTGCCGTCCGACTTCGACGCCCGCTTCTCGGCGATCTTCCGGCGCTACGAGTACCGGGTCACGGACGCGCCCTACGGCGCCGACCCGTTGCGGCGGCACGAGGTCCTCGCCTGGCCCCGGCCACTGGACCTGGCGGCGCTGAACCAGGCGGCGGCGGGACTGCTCGGCGAGCACGACTTCGCGGCGTACTGCCGCCGGAAGGAGCACGCCACGACGGTTCGGGAGGTGACCCGGCTGGACTGGCGACGGGAGTCGGACCACCTGCTGGTTGCCACCGTGCAGGCCGACGCCTTCTGCCAGTCGATGGTGCGGAGCCTGGTCGGTGCGATGTTGGCGGTCGGGGACGGGCGGCGCCCGGTGGACTGGCCGGGCCGGCTGCTCGAACGCCGTGAACGGGCGGGCGAGGTGACGGTCGCACCGCCGCACGGACTCACCCTGGTCGAGGTGGGCTACCCCGGCGATCCCGCCGAGTACGCCGAACGGGCCCGGCAGACCCGCCGACTGCGGTTGCCCGCGACCGCCTGAGCGGGTCAGTCGCCCGGTGCGGAGGCGGCCCCGGCCGTCGGGGTGGCCGGTGCGGTCACCCGCCGGTCCAGCACCTTGCCGCGCAGGTAGACCTCGACCATGTCGAAGAGGATCTGGCGGGCGAACGGGTCGTCGCTGCCGATCTTTCCACCGTCGACCTTGGCGACCACGCAGTAGATGAGGTAGTGCCCGCGTACGTGCCAGCCGACCTGGGCCGTCGGAGCCTCGACGCTGCCGGTGCCCCGCCCCGCCGGCATCCCGAGGAAGCGGCCCTTCCTGCCGTCCACGATCGGTTTGATCTTCTCGTGCGCCGACGACGCGCCGGCGGCGTCGGCGAGGTTGACGATGCCGGCGGTGGCGACGTAGGTCTCGGGTGGGGACAGCACGGTGGCCCGGACGAACTGGCTGCAGTCCAGACTCAGCAACAGCTCGCGGATCTCACCGTCGGCGACGAGCGCGCAGTCCTCCGAGGCCTGCGTCTTGAGAACCGGGTACGGCGCGTCGTCGACGTCGACGACGATCTCCTTGTCGGGGAAGACCTCCGCGACGGTGAGCGGTGTCGGGTCGACGCTTCGGGAACTGATGTCACGCGGGCCGTGTGCGCCGACCGCGCTGTCGGCGGGCCGTGCCCCCTCGCCGTACTCCTGGTCGGCGATCACGAAGTAGGAACTGAGCCCGCACAGGCCGAGCAGGACGAGAACGCCGAGCGACCCGATGACCCACTGCCAGGTCCGCTTGGACATCTGCAGGCGGCGTCGGACCGGGTCGACCGCCTCCGACGACGTCGGGTCGCTCGTCGGCGCCGACCGCGCAGCCACGACGAGGGACTGGTCCGGCGACCGGACCGGTGCCTCGGCCGTGCCGGAGGAGGACGGCCGCGACCCACCGGCGGGTGCGGACGGGGGTGCGGAGCGTGGCCGGTCGGCCGGCGGCGCGTGGCGAGCCACCGCTGCGGGCGGTTCGGCGGTCGGTATCCGGGAGTCGGGTTGTGGCGAGGCGGAGGGCGCCGGGGGGAGGTGGGTGCCCGGGTCGCCGGCCGGTGCGGGCCTCCGTTCCGGCAGTGGGGCGGGCCCGGGCTGGGGCCGCGGTGGCGACTGCCTCCGTGTGGCCTCGTCCCCGTCACGTCGCGCTGACGCGTCCGGCACGGGGCCCTGCGGCCGGTACGGGCTGACGGAGGCCCGGCCGCCGGTGCGCGGCTGCCCGGGCGACGTCGGGTACGGCGGGGCCGCCGGGGCCGACGTGGGCCGAGGCTCGGCGAGCGGGCCGCGGGCCGCCGGTGCGCCGGGGGCGTCGGACGGCCCGGGGCGGGGTCCCGAGCGTTCCGGTCCCGGACGTACCGGAGGACGCTGCGGTGCCACGGGGATCCGGTGCGCCTCGTCACCGTGCCGGCCCGGCCCGGACCTGTGGACCGGGGGCGGCATCGTCCGGTCGACCGGGCGGCGGGCGGCGGGCGGCGCTCCGGTGTCGGTCCGCACGCCCGGTTCCGGCGTGGACTCCGGCCCGGGGGTTCGGCGTTGCCTCGGGATCGGATTCGGTCCCGGGCCGGGCGCGGCGGGACCGCCGCCCGCCGGATGTCCGAGCGGCAGCCCGGCGGTGCCGGACGGGTTGGGGCGTGGGCGGCGTGGGCCGGGCGGGGCGGTGGGTTCCGTCGCGGCGACGCGGAGCGGGTCGCCGTCGCGGACCGGTCCGGCGTGGACCTCGGGCACGATCCGGTCGCGGAGGGCCGATCGCCCGCCCGGGACCGCGTGGTGGGCGGGACCGTGGTCGCCCGGACGGACACCGAAGACGGGGGAGCGGTCACGGCCGGCGGCAACGTCGCGGCCAGGGCCGGGGCCGGGGGCGGCGTCCGCACCGTGTCGGGGGCGGGAGGGCGTTCCGGCCGCCGGGTGTGGATCCACCGGGTTGAGGTGGCGGCCTCCCACCGACGAGCGCGGCTGTCGATCCCACTGCGCGTGGCCCGGGTATCCGGTGGCGGGACCGGGATCGTCGGGCAGCCCGTGCCGGGGACGGTGGGCGCCGCCGGCCGGCCGACCGTGTGACGCGGCCATCGGGTTCCGTGTGTCCAGCGGCGAGCCGAACGGATCGGTCTCGGGCCTGTCCCCGTCGTCACGGGACCGCCGTCGGCCGAGCCGCCCGGACGGCGGGGCCGGCTCCGCCGGTGACGGGTCGGCGGGATCCGGTCGCGGCCGGGGCGCTCCGTCGCCCGGCCGAGGCCCGTGCCCGTAAACCATGTCGCACAGGGTAACGGACACCGCCGGAGGCTCGCGTCCGCCGTCGAGTCACCGCTGAGGTCGAGGGTGACGTCCGTCGATGTGGCCGGTCACGATCGGTGGGCGGGCACCGGTCGGGCGTACCGGGCCGGTAGGCAAGAATGCGTGGCGTGACCGGGGAGCACTATTTCAGCACCGAGCCCGCCGCTGATCCGCACCGGCGTGAGGTGACGTTCGAGGTCGAGGGCCGGGAGTACACCCTGATCTCCTCCTCCGGCGTCTTCTCGGCGGACCGGCTCGACCCCGGCACCGCCGTACTCCTGCGCAAGGCCGACCTGCCCGGGCCGGCGACCACCGGTGCCCTGCTCGACCTGGGCTGCGGCTACGGCCCGATCGCCTGCGTGCTCGCCAGCCGCGCGCCGGCCGCGACCGTCTGGGCGGTCGACGTCAACGCGCGGGCTCGCGAACTGACCGCCGAGAACGCCACCCGGCTCGGGCTCGCCGACCGGATCCGGGTCGGTGCCCCGGACGACGTCCCCGCCGACGTCACCTTCGCCGAGGTGTGGTCGAACCCGCCGATCCGGATCGGGAAGTCGGAGCTGCACGACATGCTGGGGCGGTGGCTGCCCCGGCTGGCTCCGCACGGTGTGGCGTGGCTGGTCGTGTCCCGTAACCTCGGCGGTGACTCGCTGCACCGCTGGCTCGACGAGGCGGGGTGGCGGGTCGAGCGGCACGCCAGCCAGAAGGGCTACCGGGTGTTGCGGGTCACCCGTTGACGCGGTCGGCGCCTCGCCGCCGGCGGGCGACGACCGCGACGGCCGGGCCGGTGTCGAGCAGGCCGCAATAATCGATGACCGCCGGCGGTGTCTTTGCGGCACCATCCGCTGTGTGGGTCACGTGGATGTGGTCGGAGTCGGACACACGCTGCCCGACGGCCGGGAGCTGTTCGCCGACGTGTCGTTCAGGGTCGGCGAGGGTGCGAAGGTCGCGCTGGTCGGCCCGAACGGCGCGGGCAAGACGACGTTGCTGCGGATGGTCGCCGGTGACCTGCCGGTCCGGACCGGCACCATCGCCCGCTCCGGCGGGCTCGGCGTCATGCGCCAGTTCATCGGCATGATCGGTGACGAGACGACCCTCCAGGACCTGGCGTTCTCCCTGGCGCCACCCCCGGTGCGGGCGGCGGGGAGGAGGCTGGCGGAGGCGGAGGCGGCCATGCACGCGGCCGAACTGCGCGGCAAGTTCAGCAAGGCGGCCGGCAGGGCCCAACTGGCGTACGCCGAGGCGCTCGCCGCCTGGGGCGAGGCCGGAGGGTACGAGGCCGAGGTGCTCTTCGACACCGTGGCCACGATCGTGCTGGGCCTGCCGTGGGAGCAGAGCCGGACCCGTCCGGTGCGGACCCTCTCGGGAGGGCAGCAGAAGCGGTTCGCGCTGGAGCTGCTGCTCCGGGCTACGGACGAGGTGCTGCTCCTGGACGAGCCGGACAACTTCCTCGACGTACCGGGTAAACGGTGGCTGGAGCGCCGGCTGCGGGAGTCGGCCAAGTCGGTGCTGTACGTCTCGCACGACCGCGAGCTGTTGTCCCAGACCGCGGACCGGGTGGTGACGGTGGAGGGCGGCAGCGCCTGGGTGCACCCGGGCGGCTTCGACAGCTGGCACCAGGCCCGGATGGCGCGGCACGACCGGCTGGAGGAGCGGCGCCGGCGGTGGGACGAGGAGCACCAGAAGCTCCGGGAGCTGGTGGCGACGCTGAAACAGAAGGCGAGCTACAACGACGGCCTGGCCTCGCGGTACCAGGCGGCGCAGACCCGACTGCGCAGGTTCGAGGAGGCGGGCCCGCCGCCCCTGCCGCCCAGGGAGCAGAACATCCGGATGCGCCTGACCGGTGGCCGGACCGGCAGGCGGGTGCTCGTCTGTGAGCAGCTGGAGCTGGAGGACCTGACCTTCCCGTTCGACCTGGAGGTCTGGTACGGCGACCGGGTCGCGGTGCTCGGCGCCAACGGGACGGGGAAGTCGCACTTCCTGCGTCTGCTGGCCCGGGGCGGTACCGACCCGGATCCGTCGATCGTGCCGCTCGGCGAACCGCTCGGTCTGGCGCCGGTGAAGCACGGCGGTGTGGCCCGGCTCGGCGCACGCGTGCGTCCCGGCCACTTCTCCCAGACGCACGACCGGCCGGATCTGATGGACCGGACGCTGGTGGAGGTGCTGTGGCGCGGGGACGAGCACCGGGCCGGGATGGACCGGCACGCCGCGATGCGGGCGTTGAACCGGTACGAGCTGGCCGGGCAGGGGGACCAGCGGTTCGGGACGCTGTCCGGCGGACAGCAGGCGCGCTTCCTCGTCCTCCTGCTGGAACTGTCGGGTGCGACGCTGCTGCTGCTCGACGAGCCGACGGACAACCTGGACCTCGCCTCGGCGGAGGCGTTGGAGGCCGGGCTGCGGGCGTTCGAGGGCACGGTCCTGGCGGTGACCCACGATCGCTGGTTCGCCCGCTCGTTCAACCGGTTCCTGCTCTTTCGGGGCGACGGCGAGGTGGTCGAGACACCGGAGCCGGTCTGGGACGCGGGCTGAGCCGACCCGCCCGGTCCGGGGCCGGCCGGGTCGACCGGCCCGGTTCGGGGGCGGCCGGCCGCGGTGGGGTCACTCCACCCGTGTGGCGATGTCACTTCACGTGTTCGCGGAATTATCGTCCGTGTCATGTCCTGGCGTGCGGGCAGCGGCGCGGACGAGTCGACGGCACCGGGTCGGACCCGGGCCGTGCTGTGGCGAGCCGTGCGGCCCGTGGTCGTCGTCCTCCTGCTCGCAGCCCTCGGCTGGGCGGTCACCACACGGTGGGGCGAGGTCCGCGAGGTGCTCGGTGACCTGTCGGCCGCCACGCTGGTGCTCGCCGGAGTGGTTGCCGCGGCGGCGTACGGCTGCGGCTTCCTGGCCTGGCGCGCGATCCTGACCGACCTCGGGGCCGCCGTACCGGCCGCCGCTGCGGCGCGGATCTTCTTCGTGGGGCAGCTGGCGAAGTACCTGCCGGGCAAGGTCTGGCCGATCCTGCTGCAGTCCCGGCTCGGTCGGACGTACCGGGTGCCGGGTCGGGTGTCCGCGGCGGCGGCGCTGCTGGCCATGCTGGTCACCCTCGGCACCGGCATGCTGCTGACCGCGCTCACCCTGCCGCTGTTCGGAGGGCGGGTCCTCGACCGGTTCTGGTGGACTCCGGCGGTCGTACCGCTGGCGCTGGTCACGATCTGGCCGCCGGTGCTGAACCGCCTGCTCACCCGGTTGCTACGGCTGGCCCGCCGGGAGCCGATGCCGCGACCGTTGTCGGCGCGGGGCGTGGGGGCGGCGCTCGGGTGGTCGGTGCTGAGCTGGCTGGCGTACGGCGTCCACCTGTGGCTGGTGGTACGCGACGCCGGCGCGACCGGCGCGGCGTTGCCGCTGGTGTCGGTCGGCGCCTTCGCGGGTTCGTGGTGTCTGGGGTTCCTGCTCGCGGTCGCACCGGCCGGGATCGGGGCGCGGGAGGCGGCGTTGCCGCTGCTCCTGGCCGGCACCGTGGCCGCCCCGGTGGCCCTGGTCGCCGCGGTCGTGTCCCGGATGCTGATGACCGTCGTCGACCTGCTCTGTCCACTGGTGGCGCTGCTGGTGGAGCGGGTGGGTGCGGCAGGCGTGTCGGCGCCGGGGCCGCCGGTCGCACGCGGGTAGGCGTTGCCGTGACGGGTCGACACCGGATGCCTGCCGCGGCGTGCCCGTGGTGGCGGCGGGTGCGGCGAGGTGCCGCGCGACACCATCGGAACACTACGGAACGTGTCTATTAGTGTACTGTGCGATAATCTGCTTGCCGTGCGTTGGCTGGTCTTCGGCAGTTACGACGTGAGCCGGCATCCCCGGGTCGGCGTGCTCGTGCAGGGCCTCCGGGCCGCCGGGGACCAGGTCGAGGAACTGAACGTACCGCTGTCGGTGGACACCGCCGCCCGGGTCGCCGCGCTGCGGCAGCCCTGGCGGCTGCCCCTGGTGGCCGGCAAGCTGGCTCGGTGCTGGCTCCTGCTCGCCCTGCGGTCCCGGCGTCACCGACGGGCGATCCGCCGCGGCTCGGCGGAGGCGGTGCACGGTGTCCTGGTCGGCTACCTCGGACACTTCGACGTCCACCTGGCCCGGTGGCTGTTCCGGGGCACGCCGATCGTGCTCGATCACCTCGTCTCCGCGGCCGGCACGGCCCGTGACCGCCACCTGGTGGAGCGTGGCGGGCTGCGAGACCGGTTGCTGCGGATCGTCGACGACGCCGCGCTCCGACAGGCCGACATCGCGGTGGTGGACACCGAGGAGAACCTGGCCTCGTTGCCCGAGCACGCCCGGGACCGGGGAGTGGTGGTGCCGGTCGGCGCGGGAACCGAGTGGTTCGCCGCCGGCGGTCGGGCGAACCTCGCCGCCGCCGGCGGTGTCACGTCCACCGGTGGGGACGGCGCTGCCGGGAAGGACGGCGGAACGACGTGGGACGGCGCTCCCCACGCGGCGCCCGGACGGTTGCGGGTGGTCTTCGTCGGGCTCTACACCCCGTTGCACGGCACGGTGACGGTGGGCACGGCACTGGCACTGCTGGCCGACGACCCGCGCATCGAGGTGACCATGGTGGGGACCGGCCAGGATCTTCCGGCCTGCCGGCGGGCCGCCGCCAGCAACCCCCGGGTGACCTGGTACAGCTGGATCCCCGCTGCCGAGCTGCCCCGATGCGTCGCCTCGCACCACGTCGCGCTCGGCATCTTCGGCGACACCGACAAGGCGTTGCGGGTGGTGCCGACCAAGGTCTTCCAGGGTGCGGCGGCGGGGTGTGCGGTCGTCACCTCCGACACCGTCCCGCAGCGGCGGGCGCTCGGCGACGCGGCCGTGTTCGTCCCGCCGGGCGATCCGGAGGCGCTCGCCGCCGCGCTGCGCGGGTTGGCCGACGATCCGGATCGGGTCGCCCGGCTGCGGGCGGCGGCCCGACGCCGGGCCGCCGAACGGTTCGCTCCGGTGACCGTCGTCGCGCCGCTGCGGCACCGCCTCGCCGCCGTCGTCGCGCTGCCGGGGCGACGCGCCGCCGTGGTCGGTACGCCGGTACGGCACCGTACCGGTGGCAGGATCTTCTCGGGCGGCGAGGCCTCCTCGGGAAGCGTGGCGACACCGCGGGACACGGCCGACGCGATGCCGACCACCGGGGTCGAGAGGAGGTTGTCCGATGGATGACCGGGTGGTGGATCCACCGTTGCCGCCCCGGGCGGCGTTGCGCTGGAGCATCGTCCGCCAGATCATCGCCGAGCAACAGCCGGAGACCATCCTGGAGCTGGGCTGTGGCCTCGGCTCCGTCGGTGCCCGGCTGGCCCGGATGGCGACCTACACCGCCGTCGAGCCGGACCCGCGCAGCTACCACGTCGCGCGGCAGCGGATAACCCCGCTCGGCGGGACGGTGTGCAACGGCGACCACCGGCAGGCCCCGACGCCGGGACGGTACGACCTGGTCTGCGCGTTCGAGGTGCTGGAACACCTCGCCGACGACGCGGCGGCCCTGGCCGAGTGGCTGCCACTGGTCCGGCCGGGTGGGCGTCTGCTGCTCTCCGTGCCGGCCGATCCGGACCGGTTCGGCTCCTGGGACGTCCTGGTGGGCCACTACCGGCGGTACTCGGCCGAGCAGCTTCGGCAGCGACTGGCCGAGGCCGGTGCGACGCAGATCAGAATCGTCCACTACGGATGGCCACTCGGCTATCTGCTCGACGAGGTACGGAACCGTTGGGCTCGCGGCCGGGGTTCGGGTGGCGGGGCGAACGGTACGGCCGAGGAGCGGACCACGCGGTCCGGTCGTGTCCTCCAGCCGCGGGGCTCGCTCGTCGGGGGGATCATCCGGATGGCGGTGTCGCCGTTCGCCGCGCTCCAGCGGATGCGACCGGACCGCGGTCCGGGACTCGTCGCGGTGGCCACCCGCCCCGGGTGACACGTGGTCGGCCTCCGCCGGCCGGACACCCGTGTTCCCGGTGGCGGTGCGGCCCGGGTGGAGCGCGGGCGAGCCGGGTGGAGGCGCCGGCGGCACCCGACGCCCTGACCGGCGGAGCCGGCGTCGACGTCGCGCGTGTCGTCGCCGCGCGCTCAGTCACGGTGCGCGCTCAGTCACGGTGCGCGCTCAGTCACGGTGCGCGGCCGACCGCAGGGCGGCGACGGGGACCAGAGCGTAGCGGCCGTTCCTGGCCACCGCGGCCGACTCGACCGACGCGGGCAGCCAGGCCGGCCGTCTCGCCAGATCCACCAGCACCAACTCGTCGGGGCGGGTGGCGTCGTCGGCCAGGTCCGCGTCGGTGAGGACCCGCGGCGGCAGGTTCCAGTAGTAGGTGAGCCAGCGCGGGCTGTTCAGACCGCTGCCGACGACCCAGGCGTACCGCTGGTGGGGCGCCGGTGGATGGGAGGCGACGAGCCGGCCGGCCCGCGCCGGTTCGTCGACGAGCCGCTGCCCGACCGGGCCGAGGGCCAGCACCCCGAGGTACGCCACGAGGCCGGCACCGGCCAGCGCCGCCACCCACCGCCGTACGGTGACCGTCACGGTGGTCTCGGCGACGGTGCGGTCGACCAGCGCACCCGTCCCGACCAGGCCCACCACCAGGACCGGGTACGACCAGTACGAGTGGACGAAGGCCCCGTTGTTGAACACCAGGATCCACGCGGCGGTGAAGCCGGAGGCGAGTGCCAGGTAGCCGCGGGTGCGACGGTCGAGCAGGCCGGCGAGCCCGCCGAGCGGCAACACGACGAGGTACCAGACCGGAAGCAGGTCGCGGGCGTACCGCCACTGCCGGTCGAGGAACTGCCGGAGGCCGTAGCCACCGCCGGTGCTGCGGAGTTCCGCCTGGCTGCCGAGCCGGGCCAGCCCGGTGACCCCGGCGACGAACGCGACACTCACCGCCGCCCCGACCAGCATGCTGGCGCCCACCAGGAGCACCACCCGGTCGAGGCGGCGCCGGGCGGCCAGCAGCCAGCCGCCGAGCAGCGCGGCGAGCACGACGCCGGGCCACGACACCAGAGTGCTGAGCAGGGCGGCGACACAGGTGGCGGCCACCAGCCGGCGGGACGGGTGGGGCTGCCGGCGCAGCCGCACGACCCCGGCCGACAGCGCCAGGACGGGCCCCAGGTCGACCATCAGCGGGCCGTAGACCCAGTAGAAGGTCGTGGCCACCATCAGTCCGACGGCGAGCAGGGTGGCGCTCCACCGGATCCCGAACCCGCGCAGCAGCGCGGCCGCGGAAGGGATGATCAACAGGGCGAGCAGGTACGCCGGCAGCCACACCTGGTACTCGCCGTTGCCGGGCAGCAGTCCGCACAGCGCGGTGAGCAGGTTCAGCAGTGGCGGGTGGTGCGCGTACGGCAGTGAGGCGTACGGCGCCCAGTCGGCGCCGAGGTGTGAGCCGAGGACGCCGTGCTCCTGGAGGTTCCGCAGGTGCAGGGCGTACCGTCCGATGATCCGACCCAGGTGGTCGTCGCCGAACGGCGCGTCGAGGCGGGGCAGCCAGGTCAGCGCGACCAGGCCGGTGAGGGCGGCGACCGCGGACCACCCGCGGCGGTCGTGGACGGGGCGGGGTACGGCCCCGTCGCGGCGACCGCCTCCGGCCGCGGCGGCGGGGGCGACGGCGCCCGGGCCGGTCGACGGTGTGGCGGACAGGCCGGCCGACGGAGCGGGAGGCGTGCCGGAGGGCGGGCCCGGGGTGGTGCCGGCCGTCGTCACGGATGGTTTCCGGTCGGCCAGTCCACCCGGGACCGGACGATGAGGTCGGCGAGGAGCGCCACCGCGGCGATGATCAGTCCGGCGCAGAGCAGCAGCACCGTGTTGGTCGCGATCCGGACCGGGTGCACGACCAGGTCGTACCCGGTCTTCGCGGTGCCGACGGCGAGCAGCCACAGGGCGGGTGGCATCAACACCTTGAGCGGGTTGAAGTACATGACCATGCGCAGCACCTGGAGGAGGTAGCGGTAGGCGTCCCGGACGAGGTGGAACTTGGAGGTCCCCGACCGGGGGGCGTACTCGACCGGGACGTACTGCACGTCGTGCTGGTTGTGCAGGAACGCCATCGTGATCGTCGTCACGCAGGAGAACCCGGGGGGCAGCAGCCGGAGGTACGGCAGCGCGACGTCGCGGCGGAACGCCCGCAGGCCCGAGTTGAGGTCGGGGATCCGGGTGCCGGCGAGCCACTCGGCGATCTTCCGGATGAGCCACTTGGCGGGGACCCGGAGGAGCTTGTGACTGCCCTGCTCGCTGGTCCGTGCCCCGACCACCTGGTCGACCTGTGGCTGGGTGAGCAGCAGCCGGACGAGTTCGGGGATCCGCTCGTTCGGGTAGGTCATGTCGGCGTCGGTCCATACCACGATGCCGCCGCGCGCCTGCTGGGTGCCGATCCGGCGGGCGGTGCCGGAGCCGCCGTTGCGGTGGAAGGCCAGCACCCGTAGGTGCGGGAAACGGGTGCTCGCCTCACGCAGAACGTGCAGGGTGCCGTCGGTGGAGGCGTCGTCGATCGCGATGAGTTCGTATCGGAGGCCGCTGGCGTCCAGCGCTTTCGTGATCCGTTGGATCTCCGTCAGGACGTGCGCCTGCTCGTTGTAGCAGGGCAGGACGACGGAGACGTCGAGGGCTGTGTCGTCGTTGCGGGGAAGTTGCGCGGGAACGCGCGACAGATCCACACCGGGATGGTCGAATCGGCCGGTCACCGCCATGGGAACCCACGCCTCCGAGCGCCGTGCGGCGACCGGGGAAGGGCAGGTGAAAACAATTGGTCGCCGCATTCGGGGTCACCATACAACAGTTACGTCGACATTCCTGCGACGCGCTGTGGCGCGGCGTTTCGCGTGCCGCGTGAATCAATTTCGCGAGCTGTTCTCACCCGTGGTGCGAACACGTCACGAAGAATCGTTCCACCGTCCGGCGGTCCCGGTCCGGTACGCCGCGCGTCGGCGCACCGGGCGCGCGTAGGGTGATCTTATGAGTGAGATGACCTACCGCCGATTGGGCAACTCCGGACTCGTGGTGTCCGTGGTCGGGGTCGGCTGCAACAACTTCGGGCGCAAGCTCGACGCCGCGGGGACCCGGGCGGTGGTCGACGCCGCGTTGGACGTCGGGATCAACTTCTTCGACACGGCCGACATCTACGGCGAGCCGAAGGGCAGCTCGGAGGAGATGCTCGGCGCCGCGCTGCGCGGCCGGCGCGACGACGTGGTGGTGGCGACCAAGTTCGGCATGGACATGGGCGGGCTGAACGGGCCGGACCACGGCGCCCGGGGCGCCCGCCGGTACATCGTCAGGGCGGTGGAGGCGTCGCTGCGCCGACTCGGCACCGACTGGATCGACCTCTACCAGATGCACCAGCCCGACCCGGGTACGCCGATCGAGGAGACCCTGAGCGCGCTCGACGACCTGGTCCGGGCCGGCAAGGTGCGCTACCTCGGCAACTCCAACTTCGCCGGCTGGCAGATCGCCGACGCGGCCTGGGCCGCCCGGACCCACGGCTGGGCACCCTTCGTCAGCGCCCAGAACCACTACAGCCTGCTGCACCGGGAGGCCGAGGCCGAGGTCGTACCCGCCGCCCAGCACTTCGGGCTGGGTGTGCTGCCGTACTTCCCGCTCGCCGACGGGCTGCTCACCGGCAAGTACCGGCGCAACGTTCCGCCGCCCGCCGGCAGCCGGCTCGCCGGCAACGCACCCCGTTACGCGCAGCGGCTCGCCTCCGCGCCCTGGGACACGATCGAGGCCATCGAGAAATTCGCCGCCGAGCGCGGACTGTCCATGCTGGACGTGGCGATCGGTGGGCTGGCCGCCCAGCCGGCGGTGACCTCGGTGATCGCCGGGGCCACCAGCGCCGAGCAGGTACGCGCCAACGCCGCGGCTGGTCGCTGGCGCCCGAGCGCCGAGGACCTGTCCGCGCTGCGCGCCCTGCTCTGACCCGTCGCCGTCCCGGTGCGCCATTCCCGGTCGGCCCCGCCCGTCCGGTCGGCGCACCGGCCGCGCGGTGGGGTCTGCCCGCCCCGGCGGGCGAGGTGACGACACCGCGCGTCCAGCCCGACGCCCCGGTCGGACGTCCGTGAGCCGGTGGGACGGGGGTGGGGACCGCCGTGGTGCCGGCGGGCCCGCGACGGCGATCGGCGACGTCGGCCCCGGTCCCGCCGGATCACGGGACTTTACGACGGCGTCGCCGAGCGCGTATCGTCGCCGACAAGTAACCCACGGGAGCCCGGTGTACCGGGCTGAGAGGGGGGCTGGAGCCCTCGACCGTCGAACCTGATCCGGGTAATGCCGGCGCAGGGAGGAGTGTTGCCATGTCGTACCTTGGTCGACTTCATCTCGTCACCGACACCCGGCCGGGTCGGGACCCGCTCGCGACGGTGCGGGCCGCGTTGTCGGTGGCCGGCCCCGAACTGGTCGTCCAGGTACGGGTCGAGGACGACGTCGACGACCGGACGGCGTACGAGCTGACCTGTGAGATCCGCGCGCTGTGCGACCAGGCCGGGGCGACCTGTCTGGTCAACGACCGGCTGCACGTCGCACTCGCGGCCGGAGCGGGTGGGGCGCACGTCGGCGCCCGGGATCTGCCCGTCGACGCCGCCCGGCGGCTGCTCGGTCCGGCGGCCCTGCTCGGCGCGACCGCCCGCGACCCCGAGACGGGGGCGGCGGCGGTGGCGGCCGGCGCCAGCTACCTCGGTGTCGGGCCCTGCTACGCCACGGCCACGAAGGACGGACTGCCGGCACCGATCGGCCCGGACGGCATCCGGCGGGTCGCCTCGGCGGTGTCCGTGCCGGTGATCGCGATCGGCGGGGTCACCGCCGCGCGGGTGCCCGCGCTGCGGGCCGCCGGGGCGTACGGGGTGGCGGTCGTCGGGGCCATCTCCCTGGCCGCCGACCCGGCCCGGGCCACCGCCGAGCTGCTCGCCGCGCTGGACGTCGGGGCGGCCGGCGAGCCGGACGCCGTCACCCCGGCCGGAACCGACCGACGCTCGCCACCCGGTGGAGGCGCCCGTGCGCACTCCACCGGGGTGGCGGCATGCTGAGCCACCGACGTCCCGACGTCACGGTGGTCGGCGGCGGCCCGATCGGGCTGGCCGTCGCCTGGCGCTGCGCCGACCGCGGCATGCGGGTCACGCTGTACGACCCGGCCCCCGGCTCGGGGGCGTCCCACGCCGCCGCCGGCATGCTGGCCCCGGTGACCGAGGCGCACTTCGGCGAACGGGCGCTGACCGCGCTGCTGGTCGCCGCCGCCGCGCGGTGGCCCGACTTCGCCGCCGACCTGACCGCACGGACCGGCCGGGACCTCGGCTACCGCACCGAGGGCACCCTCGTCGTCGCCCTCACCGGTGACGACCTCGCCGAGGCGGAGCGGCTCTGGGCGTACCAGCGGGACCTCGGACTGCCGGTGACGCCGCTGCGTCCGGCGGAGCTGCGGGCCCGGGAGCCCCTGCTGGCGACCCGGCTGCGCGGCGGCGCGTTCGCCCCCGACGACCACCAGGTGGACCCGCGCCGGCTGGTGGCCGCGCTGCGGGTCGCGGCCGTCGGGGCCGGGGTCCGGCTGGTCGCCCGGCGGGTCGCCACGCTCGCCGAGGTGCCACCGACCGGGCGGGTGGTGGTGGCCGCCGGCTGCGCCACCGCCGCGCTGACCGGCCTGCCGATCCGCCCGGTGAAGGGGCAGGTCCTGCGGTTGCGGGCGCCCGGCAGGGCCGCGCCCGGTTTCCGCCACGTCATCCGGGGTCATGCCGACGGCCGTTCCGTCTACCTCGTCCCCCGTGTCGACGGGGAGGTGGTGGTCGGTGCCACCGCCGAGGAGCGCGGTGATCTCACGGTCACCGCCGGCGCCGTGCTGGAGCTGCTCCGCGCCGCCACCGACGTGCTGCCGGAGCTCGGCGAGTACGAGCTGGTGGAGGCCCGTGCCGGGCTGCGCCCCGGCACGCCGGACAACGCGCCGCTGCTCGGCCCGCTGCCGGGGCGTCCCGACGTGCTGGTCGCGAGCGGGCACCACCGCAACGGGATCGTGTTGACCCCGCTCACCGCCGACCTGGTCGCGGACCTGCTGGCAACCGGCGTGGCCGATCCGCTGCTCGTCCCGTTCGCCCCGGACCGGTTCGGGGCGGGCACCGTCCGGGATTCGTCCGGGGCCGGACAGGACGCCGGACCCGGGATGTCTCAAGCCGGGAGGACACCATGGAACTGACCGTGAACGGAGTGGGGCGGCGGGTGTCCGCCGCGATCACGCTGGCTGATCTGGTGAGCGAGATGATCCCGGAGAGCCGCGGGGTGGCGGTGGCGGTGAACGGCGAGGTCGTACCCCGGGTCGGCTGGGCGGCCCGGACGTTGCGCGACGGAGACCGGGTCGAGGTGCTGACCGCGGCCCAGGGCGGGTGAGCGTGGTGACCACCGTGTTGAACCCCGCCACCGCCGTCGCCGACGGGTTCGTTCTCGCCGGCGAGACGTTCCGGTCCCGACTCATTCTCGGCACCGGCGGGGCGAGCAGCCCGCACGTGTTGGAACAGGCGATCCGGGCCAGCGGGACGGAGCTGGTCACCGTGGCGCTGCGCCGGGTCGACAGCAGCGCCACGATGGGCGGCGGACTGCTGGACGTCCTCACCCGCTGCGGCGTCCGGCTGCTGCCGAACACCGCCGGCTGCCGTACCGCCGCCGAGGCGGTGACGACGGCCCGGCTCGCCCGGGAGGCGTTCGGGACGTCGTGGGTGAAGCTCGAGGTGATCGGGGACGAGCGGACCCTGCTGCCCGACGCGGTCGAGCTGGTCGCCGCCGCCGAACAGCTGGTCGCCGACGGGTTCACCGTGCTGCCGTACACCACCGGCGATCCGGTGCTGGCCCGGCGGCTCGCCGACCTCGGCTGCGCCGCGGTGATGCCGGCGGGCGCGCCGATCGGCTCGGGGCTGGGCATCACCGACCCGCACCAGATCCGGCTGCTGCGGCAGAGCGTCGACGTACCGGTGATCCTCGACGCCGGGATCGGTACCGCCTCCGACGCGGCGCTGGCGATGGAGCTGGGCTGTGACGCGGTGCTGCTGGCCAGCGCGGTGACCCGGGCGGCGGACCCGGTGCGGATGGCGACCGCGATGCGGCACGCCGTCGAGGCGGGGTGGCTGGCCGCCGGGGCGGGGCGGATCCCGCGCCGCTTCCACGCGCTGGCGTCCACACCGGACGACGGGCGGCCGGAGCTGTGAACCGGGAAACCGCGGCCGTCGGTGGCGGCACCGGCGGCACCGTTCCGCACGGGGTCGTGGTGGTGACCGACCGGCGGCAGGCGCGGCGTCCGCTGCCCGAGGTCGTCGAGGCCGCGGTCGCCGGTGGGGCGCGCTGGGTGCTGCTCCGGGAGCGGGACCTGCCCCGCGCCGAGCGTCTGGCGCTGGCCCGGCGGCTGCGCGCGCTGCTCTCCCCGGTCGGCGGACGACTGCTGGTCGCCGGCCCGGACCCGCTCGACGGCGACGCCGTGCACCTGACCGCCGCCGGGCCCTATCCGCCGCCGGCGCTGCCGCTGGTCGGCCGCTCCTGTCACGACGAGGCCGAACTGCGCCGGCTCTCCACGGAGGACTACGTCACCCTGTCCCCGGTGTTCCCGACCCCGTCCAAGCCCGGGTACGGCCCGCCACTGGAGCCGGGCGGGCTGGCCAGGCTCGTCGCCCGCACCCCGGTGCCGGCCCTCGCGCTCGGCGGTGTCGACACGCCGGAGCGGGTGGTGGCCTGCCGGGCCGCCGGGGCGGCCGGGGTGGCGGTGATGGGGGCGGTGATGCGGGCCGCCGACCCGGCCGGGCTGGTCCGGGACCTCACCGCGGCGGCGTCGGGCCCGGTGGCGGTGGGGAGGTGGGCCGGATGACCCCGCCGGTGGTGCTCACCGTGGCCGGGTCCGACTCCGGGGCGGGGGCGGGAATCCAGGCCGACCTGAAGGTCTTCGCGGCGCTCGGGGTCTACGGCACCTCGGTGCTGACCGCGGTCACCGCGCAGAACACCCGCGCGGTCCGCGCCGTCTCACCCGTACCCGCCGAGATGGTGACCGAGCAGATCACCGCGCTCGTCGAGGATCTGCCGCCGGTGGCGGTGAAGACCGGGATGCTCGGCGGTGCGGCGGTGGCCGAGGCGGTGGCCGACGCCGCCCGGGCCGGGCTGTTGCCCAACCTCGTGGTCGATCCGGTGCTGGTCTCGACCAGCGGGCACCGGCTGGGCGTGGTCGAGGCGGTGGCCCGACTGCTGCCGTACGCACTGGTGGCGACCCCGAACCGGGCGGAGGCCTCGGCCCTGCTCGGCTGGCCGGTCACCACCGTCGAGGAGATGGCGAGGGCGGCCCGGCAGCTCGCCGAGCGGGGGCCCCGGTACGTGGTCGTCACCGGCGGGGACGCCGGGGCGACCGGTACCGGACGCGAACCCGACGCCGCGGTCGACGTGCTGTGGACCGGCAGCGAGGTGCGACTGTTGCGCGGGCCGTGGGTGTCGACCCGGAACACCCACGGCACCGGGTGTTCCTTCTCGGCCGCGATCGCCGCCCGGCTCGCCCTCGGCGACCCGGTGCCGGCTGCCGTGGACGCCGCCAAGCGGTACGTCGGTCGGGCGCTGCGCGGGGCCCGGCACTGGGATCTCGGTGGCGGTCACGGACCGCTGGACCACCACGGCTGGTCCGGCGGAGACGACCAGGAGGACCCGCGGGGTCCGACAGCAGGGAGGTGGAAACCGTGATGACTCGCCGCAAGGTGTACGTCGAGGGAAGCCGCCCGGATCTCCGGGTGCCCTTCGCCGAGGTGCGGTTGACCGGGGACGAACCGCCGGTCCGGCTCTACGACACGTCGGGGCCCGGCTCCGACCCCGGTGCGGGACTGCCGCCACTGCGCGGCGCCTGGATCGCGGAGCGGGGCGACGTGGCCCCGGTCCGGGGCGCCGGTACCCCGCTGGCCGGGCGGGACGGGGCCCGGCCGACCCAGCTCGCGTACGCCCGCGCCGGGATCGTGACTCCCGAGATGGAGTTCGTCGCGATCCGGGAGGGAGTGCCGGTCGAGGTGGTCCGGGAGGAGATCGCCGCCGGCCGGGCGGTGCTGCCGCTCAACGTCAACCACCCGGAGTGCGAGCCGGCGATCATCGGGAAGCGGTTCCTGGTGAAGGTGAACGCCAACATCGGCACCTCTGCCGTCACCTCGTCCATCGAGGAGGAGGTGGAGAAGCTGACCTGGGCGATCCGGTGGGGCGCGGACACGGTGATGGACCTCTCCACGGGCGCGCGGATCCACGAGACCAGGGAGGCGATCATCCGCAACGCGCCGGTACCGGTCGGGACGGTGCCGATCTACCAGGCGTTGGAGAAGGTCGGCGGGAACCCGGCGAAGCTGGACTGGGCGGTGTTCCGGGACACCGTGATCGAGCAGGCCGAGCAGGGCGTCGACTACATGACCGTGCACGCCGGGGTGCGGCTGGCGTACGTCCCCATGGCGGTGAACCGGGTCACCGGGATCGTCTCCCGGGGCGGCTCCATCATGGCCGCCTGGTGTCTGGCGCACCACAGGGAGAACTTCCTCTACACCCACTTCGCCGAACTCTGCGAGATCTTCGCCCGCTACGACGTCACCTTCTCACTCGGAGACGGACTGCGGCCCGGCTCGATCGCCGACGCGAACGACGAGGCCCAGTTCGCCGAGCTGCGTACTCTCGGCGAGCTCACGGCCATCGCCCGGGAGCACGACGTCCAGGTGATGGTCGAGGGACCGGGGCACGTGCCGATGCACAAGATCAAAGAGAATGTCGATCTCCAGCAGGAGGTCTGCCGGGGCGCGCCGTTCTACACCCTCGGTCCGCTCACCACCGACATCGCTCCGGGGTACGACCACATCACCTCGGCGATCGGGGCCGCGATGATCGGAATGTACGGCACCGCGATGCTCTGCTACGTGACCCCGAAGGAGCACCTGGGGCTGCCGAACCGGGAGGACGTGAAGGCGGGGGTGATCGCGTACAAGATCGCGGCGCACGCGGCCGACCTGGCCAAGGGGCACCCGGGGGCGCGGGCCTGGGACGACGCGCTGTCGAAGGCCCGCTTCGAGTTCCGCTGGGAGGACCAGTTCAACCTCTCCCTCGACCCGGAGACCGCACGGTCGTACCACGACGCGACGTTGCCGGCCGCGCCCGCCAAGACGGCGCACTTCTGCTCGATGTGCGGACCGAAGTTCTGCTCGATGCGGATCACCCAGGACCTGAAGGAGTACGCCGAGCAGGGGATGAGGAGGAAGTCCGACGAGTTTCTCGCCGCGGGCGGGAGCGTCTACGTGCCGACGACCTGAGCTCCGGCCGGCGCCGGTCGGAACGCGGGCGGGCCGTCGCGGTCGGCGTCGCCCGACCTCGCCCCGGTCCGGGCCGACCCGGGATCCGCCCGGGCCGGCCCGGCGCGTCGTCGACGGGCGCCCGGTGGGCACCCGGCAGGTCTGACGCCCCGACCTCAGGCGACCGGGGCGGGCTGGTGCTGGTCGAGGAGCAGTTCGTGCAGCTCGGCGCTGCACCGGGCGACATCCTCCAGGTGCGCGTTGCGCCCCAGGGAGCGCGGCCGGGGAATGTCGATGTCGAGCACCTTGCGGATGCGTCCGGGCCGTGGGCTCAGCACGACGACCCGGTCCGCGAGGAGCACCGCCTCGTCGATCGAGTGGGTGACGAAGACGATCGTCGCCGAGTGCTCCATGTGGATCCGCTGCAGCTCGACCGAGAGCTCCTCCCGGGTGAGGGCGTCGAGCGCCGAGAAGGGCTCGTCCATCAGCAACACCTTGGGCTGCTGGATCAGCGCCCGACAGAGCGAGACCCGCTGCTGCATGCCGCCGGACAGCTCGTGCGGCAGGCGCTTCTCGAACCCGCTGAGCCCGACCATGTCCAGCAGCTCCCGGGCCCGCTTCCGGTGCTCGGACCTCGACCAGCCGAAGATCTCGGTGGGTAGCAGCACGTTGTCGAGAACCGAGCGCCACGGCAGCAGCGCGGGACGCTGGAAGACCATGGCGATGTCGCGGCGGGGCTTGTCCACGACGCTGCCCGCGACCCGCACCTCGCCCTCGGTGACCGGCAGCAGGCCGGCGATCAGCCGCAGCATGGTGGACTTGCCGCAGCCGGACCGTCCCACCACCGCGACGAACTCGCCCGCCGCGACCTCGAGGTCGATGCCCCGCAGTGCCTCCACCGTTCCGGACCGACCGCCGAAGGTCCGGGAGACTCCGGTGAGTCGGATCATCGCTCACTCACCTCATTCGCTCGTCGAGAGGGGACAGGCTATCGGGCGGTCGGCCTCGGCCGCGACCAGGACCTGCCTGGTTTCGCGGCCGACCATGCCGAAATCTACCGAACGTGACCGGAGGCGACGCCGTGCGTGTCCACATCGGAAATCCACATTGCATTTCCGAAACGGTGACGTGCGGCCGGCCCACCCGTCGGGCGGGCCGGCCGCCGCGTCAGCCGGCCAGCCGCCAACGCCCTCCGCGGGCCACCAGGAGGGTCAGCGCCTGCGGCATGAGTCCCGAGTGGTTCTCCGGCGTGATCCGGATCGGACCGGACAGACCGTCGGTCTCCGAGGTTTCCAGCAGGTTCCGGATCGTGTCCCGGTTGGGTACGCCATCCTCACCGGCCCGGTTGATCGCGTCGACGATGAGCTGCACCGCGTCCGCCGCGAACGACGAGTACCCGTAGTAGCCGCCGAACCGTGCCGTGTAGTCCATGAACCACTGCTTGCGGGCCGCCTTCGCCGGAGTGGTCGCGATGACGTCGTCGATCGCCATGGTCTGGGTGAACACCATGACGGTGTCCTCCGCGGCCCGGCCCGCGCTGCCGAGGAACAGGTCGCCGGCGGCCACGCCGTCGAAGAAGACGTCACCTTTGAACTTCTCCTCCGCGAGGCTGGTGCTCGCCAGCGTGGCCTGCTGGGCCGGTGCCCAGACCACCACCGCGTCGGGCACGCTCGCGACCAGCGCCTGCACCGCCTGGCTCACGTCCGTGTCGGTGGGCTGGACGGCGCGGGCACCGCTCAGGTCGATGCCCGCCTTCCTGAGCTCGGTGCGGAGGGTCCGCAGGCCCTCCTGGCCGTACTTGTCGTTGGTGTGCAACAGCGCGACGGTCTTCGCCTTGCGGTTGGAGAGCTCGGTGACGATGGCCGCGGCGTTGTCACGGGCGTTCGGACCCAGCTTGAACATGTACCGCCGGTCGGCGGCCGGGGCGGCGACGTCGCTGGCCGGGGCCAGGGCGATGGTCGGCACCCGCCGGTCGTTGACGGTCTTCGCGGCGCTGATGGCGCACTCGTTGCAGCTGCCCATGATGATGGCGCTGATCGCCGGGTTGCTGGCGAAGTCGCCGATGTTGCTCTCCGACACCTTCTGGTCGAACCGGTTGTCCCGGACGTCCAGCCGGAGCCTGCGGCCGCCCAGCACACCGGACTCGTTGACCTGCTCGACCTTGAGCTCCAGCGCGCGCTGGTAGGCCTTGCCGACCTGCGCCGCCGCACCGGAGAGTTCCAGATCGGCACCGATCAGGATTTCGCCGGTCGCCTGCTCGGCGTCCCCGAACTGGCAACCGGTCAACGAGGTCGCCATGATGACCGACGCGAGCAGCGCCGGTATCGCGGAGCGGATGGGCCTCAACTCAGTCCTCCAAGTTTGCGGCGCGGCGGGGCCGGTCCGCGTCGCCGACGCCGTCCTCCACAATGGATTGAAACGCGGTTCTGGCGTACGGTTCAGGCGAAGCCTTCAAACTCGCAAAACCTTGCCAATGCCCAGGCGCCTCGGTCAAGCGCCGGATAGCCCGGATGGTCTCGGGACGTCGTATCCCACATAGTGATAAAGAGGGAGCAGGGGTGGAGCGTAACTATCCAGAATCAAACCGCCACTCTGGTGATATATCTCCTGATCAGAGGCGTGCCGTTTCGTCGATCCGTTGGACCCGAGGGTAGTGAACGCGGGATGCGGCGCCTTCGGTACCCTACCGTCGCTTCCCAAAGCGGCCTTCATCTGATGAAATCGCGGCCGTGCCGCGTGCGGCTCGATCCGCTGCAGCAGGCATCGGTCGACGGGTCACGTAAAGAATCGACGGAGGCGATGTCGTGAGCACCGGACCTACGACCCTGCCCGCCAAAGGCCCGCGGGAGGGGACCGCACGACGGCGCTGGATCCCACGGCTGCGGGACGCCCGAATCCGGTCCAAACTCGCGCTGATCCTCGTCGTGCCGGTCGCGGCGGTCATCGCGCTGGCGTCGATTCGGCTGGTCGACATCGGCCGGGAGGCGTACCAGGCCACCGTCGTGCGCTCGCTCACCGAGCTCTCCACCGACGTCTCGGCGCTCACCCAGGACATCCACAGTGAACGGATGGCGGCGGCGCGGTTGCTCGCCGACCCGAAGGCCAACACCGACGCGTACAACACCGCCATCCGGAACACCGACGAGCGGATCGCCGCCTACAACAGCCGCCGTACCGAGCTGGGTGAGATCCCCACCTCGGTGCAGGCCCGGCTCGACGTCATCGACGACCGGCTGGCGACCCTCAACGGCACCCGCCAGGAGGTGCTGGACCAGCGCCGGATGGCACCCTCCGAGGCCGCCCTCCGGTACGGTGTGATCGTCGACGCCCTGGTGTCGTACGGCGACGCCCTCGGCCAGCTCTCCGGTGAGGGCGCGGTCGGGGACAGCATCCGTACCCTCTCCTCGCTCGCCCAGGCCAAGAAGGCCGTCGCCGAGGAGGAGGCGGTCGTCTACGGCGCCCTCGCCGGCGGGAGGCTCGACGAGGAGCAGTTCTCGGCCTTCGTGGCCACCCTGACCGGGCAGCAGGAGGCGCTGCTGGCCTTCGCCGCCTCCGCCAACGCCCGCCAGCGCGACGTGTTGAACGGCGCGGTCACCGGTGACGCCGCGCTCCTCGCCGACAAGGTCGCCCAGGAGCTGACCCGCTCGGTCGGCCAGCGGGCCCCGATGACGCCCCACGAGGCGGCGATCGCGATCGGCGCGATCAACGACCTGATGCGGTGGGCGGAGACCCAGATGGAGGCGGACCTGCTCGACCAGGCCGACCGGGCCCGGTCCGAGGTGGTTCAGCAGGCCATCGTCGAGTCGGTGATCGTGCTGCTCACCCTGCTCATCGCGATCGCGCTCGCCGTCGCGCTCGCCCGCTCGCTCAACCAGTCGCTGCGGCGGCTGCGGGAGGGCGCGCTGTCGGTGGCGAACCACGACCTGCCGGAGGCGGTCAAGCGGCTGCAGAACGTCGGCACCCTCGGTGAGGGCGGGGTCGAGGAGGTCGTCCGCCAGGTCCGTGACCCGATCCAGCTTCCGAACAAGGACGAGATCGGTCAGGTCGCCCTCGCCTTCAACGTCGTCCACCGGGAGGCGGTCCGGATCGCCGCCGAGCAGGCCGCCCTGCGGACGAGCGTGTCGGCGATGTTCCTCAGCCTGGCCCGCCGCAGCCAGACCCTGGTCGACCGGATGATCGGCGAACTGGATGCGATCGAGCAGGGCGAGGAGGACCCGAAGCGGCTCGCGAAGCTCTTCGAGCTCGACCACCTGGCCACCCGGATGCGCCGCAACGACGAGAACCTGCTCGTGCTGGCCGGCGCCGACTCCACCCCTCCGCGTCGCGAGGACGCGCTGCTGATCGACACGCTGCGCGCGGCGCAGTCGGAGGTCGAGCTCTACAACCGGATCGAGTTCGGCACGGTCGACCCCGACATCTCCGTCGCCGCCCAGGCCGTCAACGACGTCGTCCGGCTCGTCGCCGAGCTTCTCGACAACGCGACCCGGTTCTCGCCGCCGCACACCAGCGTGGTCGCCGAGGCCCGCCGCATCCGCGACTACGTGCTGATCCAGATCGAGGACCGCGGTCTGGGGCTCAGCGAGGAGCAGATGGACGCCCTCAACCGTCGGTTGGCGGAGCCGCCCGCCGTCGACGTGGCGACCTTCCGCCTCATGGGCCTGGCGGTGGTCGGTCGGCTGGCCCACCGGCACGGCATCCGGGTCGACCTGCGGCGCAACGTGGAGGGCGGCACGGTCGCCCAGGTCACCCTGCCGTCCAGCATCATCGTGTTGCCCAAGCCCCGGGGTCGGGACCAGGTCTTCGGCCGTCCGCGGCAGCCGCTCGCCGTCGAACCCGGACCGTCGGCCGCGTCGGCGAACAGCAGCGGCACCGGGGAGGGTTGGTCGGAGCCGCTGCCGCGGACCGGAGCCTCGCGCACCCCGACGCTGACCGACCAGTGGCGCAACGCGCTGCCGTCGCAGTGGCAGAACCGGGTCGCCCCGGAGCAACCGCGACCGGTCGACACCACGCCCTCGCCGGCCCAGCCGGCGACGCAGCTGACCGCGACGCAACTGTCCGGCACGCCCACACCGACCTACCAGACCGTGCCGCCGAACCAGGGCCAGTCGGCGCCGTCGGGCGCCTCCACCGGATCCGGCGTCAGCGCGCCGACGGTGGCCTACCCGACCGTCGGGTCACTACCGCGACGCACGCCGGGGACCGCCGGTCCGATCGCCGCGCAGAACCAGAACCAGAACCTGACCCCGACGACAACGCCGGGTTCCAGCCTGCCCGCGGGGCCGGTCGCGGGCTCGCCGGCCGCCAGCACGGCGAGTGTCGCCCCCCGGGTCGAGGACAACGGCGAGGCGCCGATCTTCCGCGAGATGGAGGCGGTCTGGTTCCGCTCGCACGGATCGGACGCCACCGCGATCTTCACCGTGCCGGCCGACGGCTACCAGCAGCCGCCCGCGTCCGGGGGGACGTCCTCGGAATCGGGCACGGCCACCCCTGGCCGGGCTCCGTTGGCCACCCGTACGCCGGGACAGTCGGCGCCGCCTCCGGCCTCGTACACTCCATCATCGACGTCGTCGGCTGACCCGGCCTCCGCACCGGCCTCGGCCGCGCAGTCGGCCCCGCCCGCGGGTGCCTGGCGGACGGCCGCCGACGAGGGCTGGGCCCTGGCCAGCCGGGCTGCCATGCCGACCACCGCGGGCACCACCCGGTCCGGTCTGCCCAAGCGGGTGCCGCAGGCGCAGTTGGTGCCGGGCGGGGTCGAGGCCAAGCCCCGGGAGCGGACCCGACGCACACCGGATGAAGTACGCGGTCTGCTGTCGGCCTACCACCGCGGGGTCCAGCGTGGCCGAGCGGCCGGTATAGAGCAGTACGGCACCACCTCAACCAAGGAGACGAGCGGATGAACAGGCCAGCAGCGATGCAGGACATGAGTTGGCTGCTCACCAACTTTGCCGACAGCGTCGCGGGGATCGCGCACGTGGTGGCGGTCTCGGCGGATGGCCTTCTCCTCGCCTCCTCGCGGGACCTGCCGCCGGACCGGGCCGATCAGCTCGCGGCGATCGCCTCCGGTGTGGTCAGTCTGACTGACGGTGCCGCACGGATGTTCAACGCCGGCGGCGTCCTGCAGACTGTCATCGAAATGGACAGTGGCTACCTGTTCCTGATGTCGATCAGCGATGGGTCTGCGTTGGCTGTGCTGGCCGCCCGCAACTGCGACGTGGGTCAGGTGGGTTACGAGATGGCGTTGCTCGTGGAGCGGGTGGGTGCCGCCCTGGTGCCGCTGCCCCGCGAGGCTGTCGCGCGCCAGTAGCACATGTGACCGCAGGATGGACCCGGTGCAGCCGCAGCCCGAGCAAGAGGGGGTGACCGCAAGGTGGAGGGACGACGTGAGGATCCGCGGGGTGCCCTTGTCCGGCCGTACGCGGTCACCCGCGGTCGTACCGAGCCCCGTCAGGAGATCGCTCTCGAAGCGGTGCTCTCGGCGAGCCCGGCCGCGGTCGTCGAGTCCCGCTTCGCCGGTCACGACAAGCACCGCATCGCCACCATCTGTGAGAACCGTGCGCAGTCACTGGCGGAGATCGCCGCGTACACCCGGCTTCCGTTGGGTGTCGCCCGGGTGCTGGTCGCCGACATGGTGGCGGAAAGCCTGCTGACGCTGCACAATGCCGCTCCCCCGGTGGAGGCGTACGAGGAGCGGATGGAACTGCTTGAGAGGGTGCTAAGTGGACTTCGCAGGCTATGACCCGGCCCGGCCACGCCGCGGCGGTGGCGGTGGGGGCATCACCTCCGCCAAGATCGTCATTGCGGGCGGGTTCGGGGTGGGCAAGACGACGCTCGTGGGCGCCGTCTCCGAGATCACCCCACTGACCACGGAGGCGGTGATGACCGCCGCCGGGGTGGGCATCGACGATCCGTCCAAGGTGCCGGGCAAGGAGACGACCACGGTCGCCATGGACTTCGGTCGGATCACCATGGCCCCGGACCTGATCCTCTACCTGTTCGGTACGCCGGGGCAGACCCGGTTCTGGTTCATGTGGGACGAGATCATCCGCGGTGCGGTCGGTGCCGCGGTGCTGGTCGACACACGGCGGATCACCGACGCGTTCGCGCCGCTCGACTACTTCGAGAACCGGAAGCTGCCGTACGTGGTGGCGTTGAACTGCTTCGACGGCGCTCCACGGTACGAGTCGGACGAGGTACGGGAGGCGCTGGCGATCGCGCCGCACGTGCCGCTGGTGATGTGTGACGCGCGTCACCGCGAGTCGGTCAAGCACGTACTGGTCAACGTGGTGCAGCACGCCATGGCGACGCTCCGGGCGGAGCACGGCCGTGGCCAGCCCGCGCCGGTCGGCTAGTCATCCGCAGCCGGTCGGCGTGGTGGCGACGCCACGCCGACCGGCCGTCGGACGGCGGTCGCCTCCGACGGTGCGCCGGGTCGTGCGGCGGGGGACGGCCGTGTCCGAGGCGGGGACCGATGGTCAGTCGACCGGCAGGCGGTAGCCGCGCTTGACCACGGTCTGCACCAGACCGGGGGCACGGAGCCCGGCCCGCAGCCGGGCCACGGCCATTTCCACGGCATGCTCGTCGGCGCCGCGTGGCAACGTCCGGAGCAGGTCGGCCCGGGACATCACCCGGCCGGGCGCGGTCGCCAGTGCCCGCAGCACGGCCATCGGCGCGGGGGCCAGCGGGCGCAGTTCGCCGTCCAGGATGGCCGCGTGCCCACGCAGGGTCAGCAGGTGCCCGGCGACCTTGACGCTGATCGCCCGGCGCGGAAGCTCGTCCACGATGGCCTGGACCAGGCCGCCGAGTCGGGCCCGGTTCGGGGTGACCACCGGCACGCCGTGCCGACGTAGCGGGGCGGCGGTGACCTGTCCGACACAGGCGGCGAGGACGTCGGTACGCAGCGCCTCCAGCACCGCCTCGGTGCTCGGCCCGGCGGCTCGGAGCAGTGCCGTCACGGCGGGCGCGGAGGTGAACGCCACGGCGTCGACCAGCCGTCCGGCGATGAGGTCGATCAGCCGCTGCAGCGGTGCGGGGTCGGTCGGCGGAGCCCAGCGGTAGACCGGTACCTCGATCACCGTGGCGCCGGCCGCCTCCAGCGCGGCCGTGCATTCCGGCTGCCGTTCGCCGTGCAGCTGCACGGCGACGACCTGGCCGCGTACGCCGCGTTGCCGCAGGTGCTCGATCACCTCGTCGCAGCTCTCCGAAACCGGTGACCAGTGGTCGTGCAGGCCCGCGGCCCGGATCGCACTGCGTGCCCTGGGCCCTCCACTGACGACGTAGGCCCGGGAGAGCACCGCGCGCAGCGGCTCGGCCAGCCCCCAGCCCTCGGCCGCCTCCAGCCAGCCACGCATCCCGATGCCCGTGTTCGCCATCACGATGTCGGGTGGGTTCTCCAGGCAGGCCCGGGTCGCCGCCCGCAGTTCGGTGTCGTCGGCCAGCGGCACGATGCGCAGGGCCGGGGCCAGCACGACCCGGGCTCCCCGCCGTTCCAGCATCGCGGCGAGCTCGTCGCGGCGCCGGTCCGCGGTTACCCCGATGGTGAATCCGGCCAGCTCGTCGGCCATCAGCGCGCTCCGCCGGCGTCGACCGTGGTGGGGGTCGCGGCCGGGGCGGCCACCGCGATCGGGCGGTCGCGGCGGAGTGCCTGGGGGGTCGGCACCGCCACGCCCTGGACGCCGCGGTGTTCACCGGCGCGCAGGTGGTGGACCTGCTCGTGAGGCGGCGAGACCGTGGCGGGGATGTCTCCGACCGCCTCGGCGGCGTCGAACCGCTCCCGGATGTTTCTCGGGTGACCGGCGGTGCCGCCGGCCGAGGCGCGGTGCGGCCTCGGGAGGCACCGCACCGCGCGGTGTGGGCAGCGGGTGACGACGTCCTGGGACGCATCCGGCGAATGCGTCGCAGCTCGTACACCGTCTGTCATGTCCGAAGCGTGCCGGCAGCCCGTTTCACGGCCGGGTCCCGTATGTTTCGGGCCTGTCAAGAGCCGCTCACACAGGGCCGGGCGGCCGGCCCATGGCTATCCGGGCGGGTCGATGAATATGCGGGGACGCCGCCGGCGTGCCGCCGGCTTTGCCGAGCGGCGCCCGTTATCTGTAAAATGAGATTCTCGTCCCACATCGTAGGAGAAGTCGATGACGGTGGTCTCTCTCTTCGACGCCGTGGCGGGGACGTACGACGAGTCCCGGCGTCGGCTGGTGCCGTGCTTCGACGACTTCTACGGCACGGCCGTCGAGGTGGCCGCCCCACCGCTGCGCCGTGCGCTCACCTCCGGGCGCACCCCGGCTCTGCTCGACCTCGGCGCCGGGACCGGACTGCTCTCCCTGCTGCTCACCGCCGCCGTGCCGGGGACCCACCCGACCCTGCTGGACGCGGCCCCGGCGATGCTCGCGGTCGCCGAAGGAGAGCTCGGCCGGCGCGGCATACCGCACCGTGTGGTGGTCGCCGACCTGGTCGACGCGCTGCCCGACGGCCCGTACGACGCGGTCGTCTCGGCCCTGGCCATCCACCACCTCGACGACGCCGACAAGCGTGACCTCTACCGGCGGATCCGGCAGGTGCTGGTGCCCGGCGGGGTCTTCGTCAACGCCGAGCAGGTGGCCGGCCCGACCCCGGACCTGGACCACCGGTACGACGAGGTGTGGCTGGCCCAGGTCGTCGCGCTCGGTGCCACCGAGGCGGAGATCGCCGCCGCCCGGGCGCGGATGGCCTACGACCGTCCGGCACCGGTGGCCGACCAGTGCCGCTGGTTGGTCGAGGCCGGTTTCGTCGGGGTCGACTGCTTCTACAAGGCGTGGCGGTTCGCGGTCTTCGGCGGCCGGCGAGAGCTGGACTGACCCGCGGCGTCGCCCCCTTCCACCCGCGCCTTCCCGCCGCCGGAGGACGTGCCGCCGGGACGTACCCGGGGGTAGGCTGGCCGGCATGACTGCCAGGGTGACCCTCTCGTTCTCGGACGAGACGATCGAAGCGGCGCGACGGTTCGCCAGACGCGAAGGAATGTCGCTTTCCGCCTGGATCGACCAGGCCGCCCGGGAGAAGGCGCTGCGGGAGGTTTTCGCCGAGCACGCGGCGGTGATCAGCCGCGCCGGCCTCGACATCGAGGCCGCCGCGCTCGCCGACGCCAGGGAGGTCGAGTTGATCAACGCTGCGATCCTGGGCCGGCGCGACGCCGCCTAGGGGCCGGGAACGCCGGGCGACGGCACGGAGCCCGGGCAGCGGGCGGGTCAGCCGCACAGGGGTGAGCGTGCTGCGCAGGGGCGAGATCTGGCGGATCGACGGGGCGCGAAGTCGCCTCGGGCTGGTGGTCAGTTCCGACGTCTACAACTCCACCGGCGTGCCGATCGTGATCGTCGCTGAGGTGGTCGAGGAGCAGTTGCTCCGGGACTCGCCGCTGGCCGTCACCATGGGCGAGTACGTGGTGATGCCCGACCGGCTCTCGTCACCGATGAAGAAGTGGTTCACCGAGCGTGTCGGGGTGGCCGACTCCGACACCATGTCCCGGGTCGGCCGGGCACTGCGGATCCTCCAGGACATCTGACCGCGGGCCGGGGTGTCACCGGGCGACCGTCACCGTTCCCGCCGGTCGCGTCCTGCGCGCCAGCACCGACGCCGCCCGGTACGCCGGGTGCCTCGCCCCGGCCCGGGCGGGTCACCCGAGCCGGCCCGGCACACCCCGCCGGGCCGATCAGGGCGGGCCTTATTATCGGACGTGGTGGTGGAAGCGTCCTTCCGCACCACGGGGTGTCGAGGTGAGGCGGCCAGGGGTGGCCTGTTTTGACCTCGGTGCCGGAGACCGGGTATCGTTGCCTGCTGTTGTGTGACAACCAGGTTTTCACGTGACAGCCGAGAGCGTGCCCTCAGGCGCGAACGCGCCCCAGGTGCGCTTGGTCGTTCGTGCGCGCCTGGCAACCGGTGCGTGACCCCAGACCGACGACGAGACAAGGTAGACCTGTGCGTACGTACAGCCCGAAGCCGGGGGAAGTTGAGCGTCAGTGGCACGTCATCGACGCTTCTGACGTCGTGCTGGGCCGACTGGCCACCCATGCCGCCACGCTGCTGCGAGGCAAGCACAAGCCGACCTTCGCGCCGCACGTCGACACCGGTGACTTCGTCGTCATCGTCAACGCGGGCAAGGTGGTGCTGACCGGCAACAAGCGGCAGCAGAAGATCGCCTACCGACACTCGGGCTACCCGGGTGGTCTGAAGCGGGTCGGTTACGACGAGCTGCTTGCCAAGCGCCCCGAGCGTGCCGTCGAGCTGGCCGTCAAGGGCATGCTCCCGCACAACAAGCTCGGCCGTAAGCTGATCAAGAAGCTGAAGGTCTACGCCGGTGCCGAGCACCCGCACGCCGCGCAGAAGCCGGTGCCGTTCGAGATCAAGAAGATCGCGCAGTGAGCGCGGGCGAAGGAAACAGCATGACTGACACCATCGCGACCGTCGACGCTCCGGTGCCTGCCCCGATCGTCCGGGCTCCCCGCGGTGACCGCCCGATCCAGACCGTGGGCCGCCGTAAGGAGGCGATCGTCCGAGTCCGGATCGTGCCCGGCAGCGGCAAGATCACCTGCAACGGGCGGGACCTGGAGGCGTACTTCCCCAGCAAGGTCCACCAGCAGATGATCAAGGAGCCGCTGGTGACCGCCGGTAAGACGGAGGCCTTCGACATCATCGCCAACCTCCGCGGTGGCGGTATCACCGGCCAGGCCGGCGCACTGCGCCTCGCCGTCGCTCGGGCGCTGGTCGCGAACGACCCCGACGACCGCCCCGCCCTGAAGAAGGCCGGCTTCCTCACCCGGGACGCCCGGGTCAAGGAGAGCAAGAAGTACGGCCTCAAGAAGGCCCGCAAGGCGCCGCAGTACTCGAAGCGCTGATCGCGACACACCCGACGACCACACGCTTGTACGTCTGACCGTAAGCGGCCGGTACCGCCCCCCTCGCGGTGGCGGTGCCGGCCGTTTGGGCCTCTCTGGACATCCATCGGTGCGCTCTCCGGAGGTTTCCGCACATGGGGCGGCTGTTCGGCACTGACGGCGTACGCGGGCGCGCGAACGCCGACCTGACTCCGGAGCTGGCGCTCTCGGTCGCGGTCGCCGCGGCGCACACCCTCGCCGAGACCGGTCGCGGCCGCCCGCCGACCGCGGTGGTCGGCCGGGACACCCGGGCCAGCGGCGAGATGCTGGAGGCGGCGGTGATCGCCGGACTGACCAGCGCCGGCGCGAACGCGATCCGGGTCGGGGTGCTGCCGACGCCGGGGGTGGCGTACCTGGTGGGTGAGACCAAGGCGGACTTCGGCGTGATGCTCTCCGCCTCGCACAACCCGATGCCCGACAACGGGATCAAGCTCTTCGCGGCGGGTGGGCACAAGCTTCCCGACGAGATCGAGCTGCGCATCGAGTCGGCCATCGAGGCGAACGAGGCGGCGGGCTGGCCCCGCCCGACCGGCGCCGGCATCGGCCGGGTGCACGACCTGCCGGACGGCGCCGAGCACTACGTGCAGCACCTGGTCGGCACGATTCCGCATCGGCTGGACGGCCTCCGGATCGTCGTCGACTGCGCGAACGGTGCGGCCTCGGAGGTGGCGCCGGCGGCGTACCGCAGGGCCGGCGCCGAGGTGATCGCGATCCACGCCGAGCCGGACGGACTCAACATCAACGAGGACTGCGGTTCGCAGCACCTCGACGCGCTCCGGGCGGCGGTGCTGGAGCACGGCGCCGATCTCGGTATCGCACACGACGGCGACGCGGATCGGTGCGTGGCGGTGACCGCTGACGGCGCGGAGGTCGACGGCGACCAGATCATGGCGATCCTCGCGCTGGCGATGCGGGAGGCCGGAACGCTGACCCGGGACACCCTGGTCGCGACGGTGATGAGCAACCTCGGTCTGCGGCTGGCCATGTCCGCGGCGGGCATCCGGCTCGTCGAGACCAAGGTCGGCGACCGGTACGTGCTGGAGGAGCTGCGTGCCTCCGGGCTGGCGCTCGGCGGCGAGCAGAGCGGGCACCTCGTGCTACCGGCGTACGCCACCACGGGGGACGGCATCCTCACCGGCCTGCACCTGATGTCACGGGTGGCGGCGACCGGCAAGCCGCTGGCCGAGCTGGCCTCCGTGGTGACGAAGCTGCCCCAGGTCCTGATCAACGTGCCGGTGCGGGACCGGACCGTGGGAGCCGGGGCGCAGGCGGTGCTCGACGCGGTCGCGGCGGCCGAGGCGGAGCTCGGCGAGACCGGCCGGGTGCTGCTCCGTCCGTCCGGCACCGAACCGCTGGTCCGGGTGATGGTCGAGGCGCCGACCCAGGAGCTGGCGCAGCGCGTCGCGGAGCAGATCGCCGCCGAGGTGCGGTTGGCCAGCCCGCTGTGATCACCCTGCCCGTCGTCGGTCATGAGGTCGTCGTTCCGAGGCCGCCCCGTCGCAGGGCGACCGACTCATGATCAACGGTCGGGTGCGAGGCGGCGGAGCCGACGGACGGCCTCGGCGAGCACCTCGGCCCGCTTGCAGAAGGCGAACCGTACCAGCCGCCGGCCCGCCTCGGCGTCGTCGTAGAAGACCTGGGTCGGCACCGCCACCACCCCGCAGCGCTCCGGCAGCGTGCGGCAGAACTCCATCCCGTCCCGGCCGCCGAGCGGGCTGATGTCGGCGGTGATGAAGTAGGTTCCCTCGGGCGTCAGCACCCCGAACCCGGCCTCCGCCAGGCCGGCGGCGAGCTGGTCACGCCGCGCCTGCAGATCGGCCCGGAACCCGTCGTAGTAGCTGTCCGGCAGGGCCAGCGCCACCGCGACCGCCGGTTGCAGCGGTGCCCCGTTCACGAAGGTGAGGAACTGCTTGACCCGGAGGGTCGCGGCGACCAGCGGCGCCGGACCACTGGCCCAGCCGATCTTCCAGCCGGTGCAGGAGAAGGTCTTGCCCGCCGAGGAGACGCGCAGCGTCCGGGCCCGCATCCCGGGCAGGCTGGCGAGCGGGATGTGTGGACTGCCCGAGTCGGTGAAGACGAGGTGCTCGTAGACCTCGTCGGTGACGGCGTACGCGTCGTACTCCTGGCACAGCTGCGCGACCAGCGCCAGCTCGTCGGCGTCGAAAACCTTGCCGGTCGGGTTGTGCGGCGAGTTGAGCAGCACCAGGCGGGTACGCGGCCCGAACGCGGCCCGCAGCTCGTCCGGATCGAACCTGTACCGTCCGTCGGCGTCGGGCCGGAGCGTGACCGGTCGACGGACCGCACCGGCGAGCGCGATCGACGCCGCGTACGAGTCGTAGTACGGCTCGAAGCAGACCACCTCGTCGCCCGGCTCGGCCAGGCCGAGGATCGCCGCGGCGATCGCCTCGGTCGCTCCGGCGGTGATCAGCACCTCGCCGTCCGGGTCGTAGTCCAGGCCCCAGAACCGCCGCTGGTGTGCGGCGACCGCCGCCCGCAGCGCCGGGATGCCCGGGCCCGGCGGATACTGGTTCTGGCCGCCGCGCAGGGCGTCGACCGCCGCGGCCAGCATCTCCGCCGGGCCGTCCGTGTCCGGAAACCCCTGGCCCAGGTTGACGGCGCCGGTGCGCGCCGCCAGCGCCGACATCTCCGCGAAGATGGTGGTGCCGAACGGGCGCATCCGGCGTACCAGGGGGTCGTCCGTCGTCGTCACGCGTTCACCCTAGGGCGGCGTCGGGACCCGGCCAAGGCCGGACTCAGCCGAAGGTGGAGTCGACGCAGCTCGCGATCGCGAACGGACCGCTGGCGGAGTTCTTGATCACTTCCTTGCCGTCCACGACGATCCGGCAGGTGATCTCCCCGCTGGCCTGGCCGGTGGTGTCGGCGCGGGTCGCCGTGAGGGACAGGACCAGGACGCTGGCCGGAACCGTGAGCTCCTTGGTCCACGGCAGGCTGACGTCGTTCTCCTGGGGCAGGCCGGCGTTCGCGTCGCTGTACATGATGTCGGCCGTCCCCTCGCCGGTCACCTCGTACACGACGGTGCGGTCGCCCAACGCGGTGTCCTTGACGCTCCGGAAGGCGAAGTAGCCGCCGACGCCGACGCCACCGCAGCAGAGCAGCAGGACCGCGGCGATCACGATGATCAGGACCGCCTTGGACTTCTTCTTGGCCGGCGGGGCGGGTGGGAAGCCGCCGCCCGGGGCGCCCACGGCTCCCGGGACACCGGGCGGGGGCGGGTAGCCCGGTTGTCCGGGTACGCCCGGATTGTAGGGCTGTGCGGGAGGGCTGGACTGCGGCGGGTAGACCCCGTAGCCGGCCTCCTGGTTCGGGACCCCGCTGGTGGGGTATGGCGTGGCGGGGCCCTGGCCGGCGGTCGGGGGCGCCGGCTGGCCGTAACCCGTGGTCGGCGGGGCGTACGGGCTGGGCTGCGGGGGCTGCGGCCAGGCGGCGGGCTGCCCGCCCTGGCCGTACGTCGTGGGCGGGGTCGGCGGGGTGTAGCCCGGTGGCGACGGCGGGCTGAACTTCGTGGTCGGCTGGTTCTCGTCGTCGGGCGTGCCGGGCTGGGACGGCGGACTGAACTTGGTCGTCGGCGGCTCCGGCGTCGACGACGGGTCGTACGGGTTGTACGGGGAGGGGGGTGGCGAGTCGGTCATCGCGTCTGACTCCATGAGCGGGAAAACAGGGGTGGCGAAGGCGGCGCCGCGAGGGCGATCCGATGCGCCGATCACGGTACCGCGTCCGCGCAGCCACCGAGGTACCGGCGAGGTTCGCCGGCGTGGTGCGGGACGACGCGGTCCGCCGGCCGATGCGCCGGGACGGTCTAACGAGCAGGGCGGCTGATCGAAAAGGCGCCTTTCGCGCACGTCGGATGAGCGAATCTAGGTTAGGCTGCGGGCCATGTGTGGAATCGTGGGGTACACCGGTGCCAGACCGGCGCTGGGCATCGTGCTGGACGGGTTACGGCGGTTGGAGTACCGCGGCTACGACTCGGCCGGGGTGGCGGTCGTCTGCAACGGCGAACTGCTGACGGAGAAGAAGGCCGGCAAGCTGGCCAACCTGGAGAAGGCGCTGTCCGAGTGGTCGACGGTGGAGCCGGGCTCCGATCTCGACGGTGCGGCCGGCATAGCCCTCGGCACCACCGCGATCGGCCACACCCGGTGGGCCACCCACGGTGCTCCCACCGACCGCAACGCCCACCCGCACCGGTCCCACGACGGGCGGGTGGCGGTGATCCACAACGGCATCATCGAGAACTTCGCCCGGCTCCGGTCCGAACTGGAGGCCCAGGGCGTCGAGTTCGTCAGCGACACCGACACCGAGTGCGTCGCACACCTGCTCGCCGGCGAACTCGCCCGGCTCCGCGCGGCCGGTGAGCCGGACGGGCCACACCTGCTGGCCGCGGCGATGCGGCAGGTCTGCCAGCGGCTGGAGGGCGCCTTCACCCTGCTCGCCGTGGACGCGGGGATCCCCGGCGCGGTGGTCGGGGCGCGGCGCAACTCGCCCCTGGTGGTCGGCCGGGGCGCCGGCGAGAACTATCTGGCCAGTGACGTCTCGGCCTTCATCGAGCACACCCGGGACGCGGTCGAACTCGGGCAGGACCAGGTGGTCCTGATCACCGGGGACGACATCGAGATCACCGACTTCGCCGGCCGCCCGGCCAGCGGCAGGGACTTCCACATCGGCTGGGACGCCTCGGCCGCCGAGAAGGGCGGCTACGACTACTTCATGCTCAAGGAGATCGCCGAGCAGCCACAGGCGGTCGCCGACACGCTGCTCGGCCGACTCACCGACAGCGGCGAGATCGCGCTCGACGAGGTGCGCCTCACCGACCAGGACCTCCGGGACGTCGACAAGATCTTCATCGTCGCCTGCGGCACCGCGTACCACTCGGGCATGGTCGCCAAGTACGCCATCGAGCACTGGACCCGCATTCCCTGCGAGGTCGAACTGGCCAGCGAGTTCCGCTACCGCGACCCGGTGCTGGACCGCTCCACCCTGGTGGTGGCGATCTCCCAGTCGGGGGAGACGATGGACACCCTGATGGCGCTGCGGCACGCCAAGGAGCAGAAGGCCCGGGTGCTGGCGATCTGCAACACCAACGGCGCCACGATCCCGCGCGAGTCCGACGCCGTCCTCTACACCCACGGCGGCCCCGAGATCGCGGTCGCCTCCACCAAGGCGTTCCTCACCCAGCTCGTCGCCTGCTACCTGATCGGCCTGCACCTGGCCCAGGTGCGTGGCATCAAGTACGCCGACGAGGTCGCCGCGGTCGTCGCCCAGCTGCGGGAGATGCCGGAGAAGCTGCGCCGGCTGCTGGCCGGGATCGAGCCGGTCCGCGAGCTGGCCCGGGAACTGAAGTCCGCGTCGCAGGTGCTCTTCATCGGCCGGCACGTCGGGTACCCCGTCGCCCTGGAGGGGGCGCTGAAACTCAAGGAACTGGCGTACATGCACGCCGAGGGGTTCGCCGCCGGCGAGCTCAAGCACGGTCCGATCGCCCTCATCGACCAGGGGACACCGGTGGTCTGCATCGTCCCCTCCCCGGCCGGCCGGGGGGTGTTGCACGACAAGGTCGTCTCCAACATCCAGGAGATCCGGGCCCGGGGCGCCCGGACCATCGTGATCGCGGAGGAGGGGGACGGCGCGGTGGAGCCGTACGCCGACCACCTGATCCGCGTACCGCGGACCCCGACCCTGCTCGCCCCGCTGGTCACCACGGTCCCGCTGCAGGTCCTCGCCTGCGAGATCGCCGCCGCCCGGGGCCACGACGTCGACCAGCCGCGCAACCTGGCCAAGTCGGTCACCGTGGAGTAGCGGACGGCACGGTCGCGGGCGGGGCCGGGCGGCGTACGGCGGTAGGGTGAGTCGCGTGATCGTCGCAGTCGGCATCGACGTCGTGCGGGTCGACCGGTTCGCCCGCGCGCTCGACCGGACCCCGCTGCTGGCCGACCGGCTCTTCACCGCGGCCGAGCGGGTCACCCCGTCGGGCGGCCCTCGGTCGGCGGAGTCGCTCGCCGCCCGGTTCGCCGCCAAGGAGGCGGTGGCCAAGGCGCTCGGCGCCCCGGCCGGGCTGTGCTGGCACGACTGCGAGGTGCTCGCCGAGCCCGACGGCCGACCGCGGCTCACCGTCGCCGGCACGGTCGCTGCCGCCGCCGCCGAACGCGGGATCGCGCGCTGGCACCTGTCGCTGTCGCACGACGGCGGGATCGCCTCGGCGATGGTGGTGGCGGAACGGTGACGGTGCGGCGGAGCGCACCGATGGCGTCGACGGAGAGCGGGGGACGCGGATGAGGCCGGCCTGGCGGGTGGCGGACGTTCGCGCGGCGGAGCAGGCCCTGATGGCCACCCTGCCGCCGGGAACGCTGATGCGCAGGGCCGCCGGAGGACTGGCCGCTCACTGCGCCCGGCTGCTCGCCGGGCGGGGTGGGGTGTACGGCGCCCGGGTACTGCTGCTGGTCGGATCCGGTGACAACGGCGGGGACGCCCTCTACGCCGGGGCCCGGCTCGCGGGTCGGGGAGCGGCGGTCGAGGCGCTGCTGCTCAACCCCGGGCGGGCTCACCAGGGCGGGCTGGCCGCGCTCCGGGCCGCCGGCGGGCGGGTCGTGACCGAGCCGCCGGCCGGGGCCGACCTGGTGCTGGACGGGATCGTCGGGATCGGTGGCACCGGCGGGCTGCGCGAGCCCGCCGCCCGGCTGGTGGCCGGACTGCCCGGGCTGCGCGGCCGGGACGGGCGGCGGGCGACGGTGGTGGCGGTCGACGTACCGAGCGGGGTCGTGGTCGACACCGGCGACGTGCCGCGGGAGGACGGGCTGCCGACCGCGGTCACCGCGGACGTCACGGTGACCTTCGGCTGTCTCAAGCCGGCCCTGGTCGTCGGACCGGCCGCCCCCCGCGCCGGCCGGGTCGAACTCGTCGACATCGGGCTCGGCCCGTGGCTGCGCGCCGACCCGGCGGTCCGGGTGACCGAGTGGTCCGACGTGGTCGACTGGTGGCCCCGGTTCGGGCCGGAGTCGGACAAGTACCGCCGGGGTGTGGTCGGGCTGGCGACCGGCTCGCGGACGTATCCGGGGGCGGCGGTGCTCTCGGTCGGCGGTGCGCTCGCCGGGCCGGCGGGCATGATCCGGTACGCCGGCGGCGCCCGCGCCGAGGTGCTGCACCGGTACCCGTCGGTGGTCGCCACCGAGCGGGTCGGCGACGCCGGCCGGGTCCAGTCCTGGGTGTGCGGCTCCGGGATCGGCACCGACCAGGCCGCCGCCGCCGAGCTGCGTGCCGTGCTCGCCGCCCCGGTGCCGGTGGTGCTGGACGCGGACGCGTTGACGCTGCTGGGCGACGGCTCGATGGCGGAGTGTCTGCGACAGCGGTCGGCACCGACCGTGGTGACCCCGCACGACCGGGAGTACGCCCGGCTGGCCGGCGAGACGCCGGGCGCGGACCGGGTCGGCGCGGCGTTGCGGTTGGCGGCCCGGATGAACGCCGTCGTGCTGCTCAAGGGGGATCGGACGGTGGTCGCGACCCCGGACGGGCGGGCGGCGGTCAACCCGACGGGCACCCCGGCGTTGGCCACCGGCGGTACCGGGGACGTGCTGGCCGGGTTGCTGGGCTCGTTGCTCGCCGCCGGGCTCTCGGCCGACCGGGCGGCGCTCGCGGCGGCGTACCTGCACGGGCTGGCCGGCCGCGAGGCGGCCCGGCACGGTCCGGTGAGCGCGTCCGACGTGGTGGCCGCGCTGCGGCCGGTCGTCGCCAGGCTGCTCTGATAATTCCCAGCTCGGGTCACGTCGATCTTCCGGGAAGTAGGCTGGGCGCATGTGGCAGGCCGAGGTGCGCGTCGACCTCGACGCGATCCGCGACAACGTTGCCCGGCTGCAATCCGGGACGAGCGCCGAGCTGATGGCGGTGGTCAAGGCCGACGGGTACGGCCACGGCATGGTTCCGGCCGCCCGGGCCGCGCTCGACGCCGGGGCGCGGTGGCTCGGCGTCTGCACCCTCGACGAGGCGCTGACCCTGCGCCGGGCGGGGATCACCGCCCCGGTGCTGGCCTGGCTGCTCGCCCCCGGGCTGCCCCTGCACGAGGGGGTCGAGGCCGGGGTGGACCTGGCCGGGGCGAGCGTGACGCAACTGGCCGAACTCGCCGCTGCCGGGCGACGGGCCGGCCGCCCGGCCCGGGTGCACCTCAAGATCGACACCGGACTGTCCCGCAACGGCGCGAGCCCGGACGACTGGCCCAACCTGCTCGACGCCGCCGCCAAGGCCCAGGCCGACGGGGTGGTCGAGGTGGTCGGGGTGTGGAGCCACCTGGCGTACGCCGACGCGCCCGGCCACCCGACGATCGACCGACAACTGGCGATCTTCCACGAGGGGCTGGCGATGGCCGAGCGGGCCGGCCTGCGGCCCCGGCACCGGCACCTGGCGAACTCGGCTGCCACCCTGACCCGCCCCGACACCCACTTCGACCTGGTCCGGCCGGGGATCGCCCTCTACGGGCTCTCACCGGTGCCGGGGGAGCGGTTCGGGCTGCGGCCGGCGATGACCGCCCGGGCCCGGGTCATGCTGACCAAGCGGGTGCCGGCCGGAACCGGCGTGTCCTACGGGCACACGTACGTGACCGACCGGGAGACCACGCTGGCCGTGGTGCCGCTCGGCTACGCCGACGGGGTGCCCCGACACGCCTCGGACGTCGGCCCGGTCCTGCTCGGTGGGCGGGTACGCCGGGTGGCCGGCCGGGTCTGCATGGACCAGATCGTGGTGGACTGCGGTGACGACCCGGTGGCCCCGGGCGACGTGGCCACGCTGTTCGGCAGCGGCGCCAACGGCGAACCGACCGCCGACGACTGGGCCGAGGCGGTCGGCACCATCAACTACGAGATCGTCTCCCGGTTCGGCGGCGCCCGGGTGACTCGCAGCTACGACGGGTGGACCGGATGAGCACGGCCGGGTCGGAGTCCGGCTCACGGCGGGTGCGGACGGAGGGCGGATCCCGGTGAGCACCCGGCAGACGGCGAAGCCGCTCGTTCCGGCGCAGCGCCAGCCGACGCGCCGCCTCGCCGGACGATCCGGGCTGCTGCTGCGGGTCGCCGGCATCATCGGCGCCGCGGCCGGGGTGGCCGCGGCCGGGATCGCCGCCGGGGTCGCCGCCGAGCGTGCGGTGGTCCGGCGCTCCAGGACCGCCCCGGGGGACCGGTACGCCGACGAGCCCTTCGGCGAGCTGCCGTACGACGAGTCGTACACGATCGAGACCGCGGACGGCACGGACATCCACGTCGAGCTGGTCGGCCCGCCGCCCGGGCCGGGGCGGCCGACCCTGGTCTTCGTGCACGGCTTCTGCCTGGACATGGGGACCTTCCACTTCCAGCGGAAGGTCCTCACCGAGCGGGGCGAGGACCGGATGGTCTTCTACGACCAGCCCGGCCACGGGCGCTCCGGCCGGTTGGAGTCGGGGGAGTACCGGCTCGACGCCCTCGGCCAGACCCTGCGGGCGGTGATCGACCGGACGGTGCCGACAGGACCGCTGGTGCTGATCGGGCACTCCATGGGCGGCATGACCATCATGGCCTTCGCCGAGCGGTACCCGGAGATGTTCGGCGACCGGGTGGTCGGCACGGTGCTGATCGCCACCTCGGGCGGGCTGGTCGCGGAGACGACGTTCGGCCTGCCGGCGATCATCGCCCGGGTCGGCGCCCCGTTGCTGCCGGTGGTCGACAACGCGACCCGGCTGACCGGCAGCCTGCTCGACCGGGCCCGGCGCGCCTCGGCGAACCTCGCCTGGCTGCTCACCCGGCGCTACGGCTTCGGCTCCCCGACGCCCAGCCCGGCCCTGGTCTCCTACGTGGAGCGGATGAACGCCCGGACCTCCACCGAGACGGTGGCCCGCTACCTGCGTACCCTCTACTCGCATGCCCGCCATCCCGCGCTGGCCGCGCTCCGGAACGCCGCCACCCTGGTCATCGTGGGAGAGCGGGACATGATCACCCCGGTCACCCACTCCGAGGAGATCCTCCGCTGGGTTCCCGAGGCCGAGTACGTCAAGGTGCCCGACAGCGGGCACGTGGTGATGCTGGAGCACCCCGACGAGGTCAACGCGGCGTTGTTGGACTTTCTCGACCGGTTGCCGGGACGAGGGACGCAGGAGGCCGGTGCGGCATGAGTGACGGGTTGCGTGGTGCCGAGCTGGTGCGCGAGCTGCCCACGGTGGCGGACACCAGGGCGTTCGGGCACCGTCTCGCCGAGCTGCTGCGCCCCGGCGACCTGCTGGTGCTCACCGGGCCGTTGGGCGCCGGCAAGACCACGCTGGTGCAGGGGATCGCCGCCGGGCTGAGGGTGGTCGGCGAGGTCACCTCGCCGACGTTCGTGATCGCCCGGCTGCACCGGCCGGACCGGGCCCGGGGCGGCCGGGTGCCCCTGGTGCACGTCGACGCCTACCGGCTCGGGGACGCGGTGGACCCGCGGGCCGAGATCGACGACCTCGACCTGGACGCCTCGGTGGACGACTCGGTCACCGTCGTGGAGTGGGGCGAGGGGATGGTCGAGCAGTTGGCCGACGCGCACCTGCGGGTCCATCTCGACCGGCGGGACGACGACACCCGGCGGGTCGAGCTGGTCCCGGCGGGCGGTGACTGGGCCGAGCGGCTCGCCGCGCTGTGACGCCCCGCCCGGCCGGGGCCGCCCGGTGAGGCGGACCGGCCAGGACGGTCGTCGGCGGCTCCCGGCCGCCGACGGTGGGTCCGGCGTCGTACCCGGCCTCTAGAGTGCGGTGGACCATCGCGGATCTGGAGAGGCTGCCCCGATGACGTTGGACCTTCCCGCACTGCTGCCCCCGGCGTGGCGTACGGCGCTGGAACCGTACCTCGACCCGGCCGCCACCGCCGCGCTGGGCGAGTTCGTCGCCCGGGAGTACGCGACGCAGACCGTCTTCCCTCCCCTGGAGGACCTCTTCACCGCCTACCGGCTGTGCGGGCCGGAGCAGACCCGGGTGCTGATCCTCGGTCAGGACCCCTACCACAGGGCCGGCCAGGCACACGGTCTCAGCTTCAGCGTGCGGGACGGGGTCGCGGTTCCGCCGTCGCTGCGCAACGTCTTCAAGGAGCTCGCCGACGACTTGGGCGTGCCGGTTCCCCGCAGCGGCAACCTGACCCGCTGGGCCAACCAGGGGGTGCTGCTGCTCAACGCGGTGCTGACCGTGCGGCAGGCCAGTCCCGGTTCGCACGCCAACAAGGGGTGGGAGGACTTCACCGACGCCACCATCCGGGCCCTGGACGCCCGTGCCGAGCGGGTGGTCTTCCTGCTCTGGGGCGGGTACGCGCGCAAGAAGGCCGCCCTGGTCACCAACCCGGCCCACGTGGTGCTGGAGGCCGGGCACCCCAGTCCGATGAATCCGCGCGGCTTCCTCGGCAGTCGTCCGTTCAGCGCCGCCAACAAGGCGCTCGCCGACGCCGGTCTCCCCACCATCGACTGGGACCTGACGGCTGGCTGAGGCCGCGTGCCGCACCGGCGCTCCGGTGGCAACCGTTCGGCCACCCCGATCGGTGCGGCCGGCGCCACCGGCGGTCGGGGTCGGATCAGGCGTCGACCGGGTGCCGCGAGGCGGCCGCCGCCGTCCGGTTAGGGTGCCTGTGTGCTCGTACTCGTGCTCGACTCGTCGACCCCGGCGGTCACCGCCGCACTGGCCGAGGTCACCGCCGACGCCGTCGTCCCACGTGCCGAGCGGAGCACGGTCGACGCGCGCGCCCACGGCGAACTCCTCGCGCCCCACGTGGCCGCGGTGCTCGCCGAGGTCGGTGTCCGGCCGGCCGGACTGGCCGCCGTGGTCGCCGGGGTCGGGCCGGGGCCGTTCACCGGCCTGCGGGTCGGCCTGGTCACCGCCGCCAGCATCGGCCAGGCGCTCGGCATCCCGACGTACGCCGTGGGGTCGCTCGACGCGATCGGCCACGCCGCCACCCGAGCGCACCCGGACGGCGCGGCCGAGACCGGTCCGGTGCTGGTCGCCACCGACGCCCGGCGCCGCGAGATCTACTGGGCGGTCTACGGCCCGGCCGGGCGGCGCCTGGTCGGGCCGGCGGTCGACGCTCCCGCCGTGGTCGCCGAGCAGGCCCGCGAGCGGGGTGTCCGGGTCGCGGTCGGCGAGGGCGCCCGGCGGTACGCCGACGTCCTCGGCCTGCCGCTTCGGGACGGACCGGACCATCCCCCGGCGTACGCGCTGGCGGAACTGGCGGCCGACCGCATCCGGGCCGGCGCGCCCGGTGACCGTCTGACCCCGCTCTACCTGCGTCGCCCGGACGCCGTGGCGGCGACCGGGCGCAAGCCGGTCCTGCGGTAGGAGATTCGCTCGTGGCCAGGTTGAGTCGGTTTCGTTGGTGGCACATCGCCGACGCGCTGCCGATCGAGAACGACCTGTTCGGCGCCGAACGGTGGTCGGCGGCGATGTTCTGGAACGAGTTGGCCAACGGGCACTACTACGTCGCGGCGTTGGGCGCCTCCGACGAGCTGCTCGGGTACGCCGGCCTCGCGGTCGCTCCCCCCGACGAGGCGTGGGTGCAGAATGTGGCGGTACGCCGGGACGTCCAGCGCAGCGGTATCGGCCGGATGATGCTGACCGACCTGCTGGCCGAGGCGACGCGGCGGGGCGTGCGTCGCGTGCTGCTGGAGGTGGCGGTGAACAACGCGCCGGCCCAGCGGCTCTACGCGATGTACGGCTTCGAGCCGATCGGGGTGCGCAAGGGCTACTACCAACCGAGCAACACCGACGCGCTGGTGATGCAGGCCGAACTGGGACAGGCGAGTGACTGACGAACCGTTGATCCTCGGAATCGAGACCTCCTGCGACGAGACCGGCGTCGGTGTCGTGCGCGGCCACACCCTGCTCGCCGACGCGCTCGCCTCCAGCGTTGCGGAACACGCCCGGTTCGGTGGCGTGGTGCCGGAGGTGGCCAGTCGGGCCCACCTGGAGGCGATCGTGCCGACCATGCAGCGGGCGCTCGACGAGGCCGGGGTGACCCTGGCCGACGTCGACGCGATCGCGGTGACCGCCGGCCCCGGCCTGGCCGGGGCGCTGCTGGTCGGGGTCGCCGCCGCCAAGGGGTACGCCCTCGCCGCCGAGAAGCCGGTCTACGGGGTCAACCACCTCGCCGCGCACGTCGCGGTCGACACCCTGGAACACGGGCCGCTCCCCGAGCCGGCGATCGCGCTGCTGGTCTCCGGCGGGCACTCGTCGCTGCTGCTGGTCGACGACCTGGCGACCGGGGTGACCCCGCTCGGCGCCACCATCGACGACGCGGCCGGCGAGGCGTTCGACAAGGTGGCCCGGCTGCTCGGGTTGCCGTTTCCGGGTGGTCCGCCGATCGACCGACAGGCACGGGCCGGGTCGCCCGACGCGATCGCCTTTCCGCGTGGCCTGACGGCTCCGCGCGACCTGGCCGAGCATCGCTTCGACTTCTCGTTCTCGGGGTTGAAGACCGCGGTGGCGCGCTGGGTCGAGACGCGGGAACGGGCCGGCGAGCCGGTGCCGGTCGCGGACGTGGCGGCCTCCTTCCAGGAGGCGGTCTGTGACGTGCTGACCAGCAAGGCCATCGACGCGTGCCGGACGCACGGGGTCGAGACGCTGGTGCTCGGTGGTGGGGTGGCGGCCAACTCCCGGCTACGGGCCCTGGCCGAGGAGCGGGCGGCGCGGCACGGGATCCGGGTGCGGGTGCCCCGGCCGAGGCTCTGCACCGACAACGGGGCGATGGTGGCGGCGCTCGGTGCGCACCTGGTCGCCGCCGGGGTGGCGCCGAGCCGGCTGGACCTGCCCGCCGATTCCGCGATGCCGCTGACGGTCGTCAGTGTGTAGTGTCCGGCGGCCGGGAGGGAGACAAGGACGTGATCGTACGGATGTGGGAGGTCCGGGCGGAGCGGGGCCGGACCGCCGAGCTGGTCTCGTGGGTCTGCGAGGTCGCGCTTCCCGAGGTCGAGCACAGCCCGCTGCACATCTCCAGCGAGGTCTTCTCGTCGGCGGAGGAACGGGTCGTGGTGATCTCCCGGTGGCGTGCCGAGCCACTGTCGCTGCCGGAGCCGCCGCTGCGCCTCGTCGCCCGCCCTCCGCACCAGTGGGATTTCACCCCGGTGGACCGCTGACCTGACCGGTGCCTCCCACCCTGCCTGGGCCCGGCCCCGGACGTGAGGTTCGCGCGGAAGGGGGTATTCCGCGCTGGGCAGTCGCGTCAGCGGCGCGAGTCGGCATCGGGAGGGAACCGAGGGATGGCCAGGTCACAGCACGCTGATTCGTTCACCACGGCGGGGACGGGTGACGGCCGGGTGCGGGGCAGCCAGCCGCTGCTGCACCAGCACGGGGCGGAGGTGCAGCGTTTCGGCGACGTGCGCCTGTTTCCGATCGCGCTGAGCCAGCAGGCCCGGGAGCAGAGCTGTCAACTTCTGAACCACGTCCTGGCCGATTCGATCATCCTGTACAACCTGTACAAGAAGCACCACTGGCTGGTGCGGGGGCACACCTTCTACCAGCTGCACCTGTTGCTGGACAAGCACGCCGAGGAGCAGCTCAAACTGATCGACCTGATGGCCGAGCGCGTCCAGACGCTCGGCGGGGTGGCGATCGCCGATCCCCGGCACGTGGCCGAGGTGACCACGGTCCCGCGTCCGCCCAACGGCGCGGAGGAGGTACCGGCCATGCTCTCCCGGCTGCTGGAGGCGCACGAGATCATCATCTCGAAGGTCCGGGACGCGGCCGAGAGGACCAGCGACAACGGGGACGCCGGGTCGAACGACATCCTGGTCAGCGACGTGCTGCGCACCAACGAGCTCCAGGTCTGGTTCATCGCGGAGCATCTGGTGGACGTACCGGCCACCCGGATCGCCAACGAGGTCTGAGCGGGGCGGTCCGGGCGGGCGGCGCGCCCCTCCCGCTCACCCCGGTGCCGACGGTGCCACCGGCCGTACCGGTGTCCGCCCCTCCGGCCCCGGTCGCCGGTGCCGGGGTGTCCCCCGGAAGAGGTCTTGGACTCGCCCGGCGGGCCACCAACAATGGACGTGCCGACCCGACCGGGGGTCAGTGGACGACGTCGGCGGTCAGGCGGCGAGGGCTGTCCGGCGGACCACACCCCGGTCGTGGACGATCTGCGTGTGGTCCGAACGGAGTATCCATGGCACGACTCGCGGGCCGGGTGGCGGTGGTGACCGGCGGGGCCAGCGGAATCGGGCGGGCCACCGCGGTGCGGCTCGCCGCCGAGGGCGCGGCCGTGGTCGTCACCGACATCCAGGACGGGGCCGGAGCGGCCGTGGCGGCGACCGTCCGGGAGTGCGGCGGCAGGGCGGTCTTCCTGCGGCACGACGTGGCTGACGAGGCCGCGTGGCGGTTCGTCGTCGCACGGACGCTCGCCGATCTCGGCCGGCTGGACATCCTGGTCAACAACGCCGGTGTGGTGGACACGGGCGGGATCGAGGAGACCACGTTGGCCGAGTACGAGCGGACGATCGCGGTCAACCAGACCGGGGTTTTCCTGGGGATGAAGGTGGCCGGACCGGCGCTGGTGTCCTCCGGCCACGGCGCGGTCGTCAACGTCTGCTCGATCTTCGGCAACTCGGGCGGGTTCGGCACGTCGCCGGCGTACCACGCGGCCAAGGGCGCGGTCCGGACGCTCACCAAGAACCTGGCGTTGCGGTGGGCCAGGGCCGGGGTGCGGGTCAACTCGGTGCATCCCGGGTTCATCGACACGCCGATCCTGTCCCGCACCGGGAACGCCGTCGTCCGCGCGGGGATGGTCGCCCGGACGCCCATGGGCCGGCTGGGCCAGCCCGCCGAGGTCGCCGCCTGCGTGGCGTTCCTGGCCAGCGACGACGCGTCCTTCGTCACCGGCTCCGAACTGCACGTCGACGGCGGCTACCTGGCCGGCTGACCTCTCGCGCCGGTCCGACCGCACACCGTGGGCGGCCCCCACCACGGGCTTTCGCGGGTTTCGGGCGGGCCGGGCGTGGCCGTCACGGCTGTCCCGGGCGGGCATCTGCAAGATCTTGCACAGGCGGTCCGGCCGGGCGTGTCGGAGGACTGCCGCCCTCGACGAACGAGCGGCGAGGTCGAAGCGGCGGCGGGCCAGCGTCGACCGGAAGGGCCGGGCTTGACATAGATGAAAGCCTCTTGCAACCTTGCTGCAAGAGATTGCGATTCTTTCGTCTCCGTCGTCCCCGCCCCGACCGTCCCCGTGCGGCAAGGAGCCGTCCATGCCCCGACGAACGACCGTCTCGCTCACCCTCGCGGCCACCCTGGCCGCCTTCGTCACCCTGCCGGTCGGCGGTCCGTCGGGGAGCGCGGCAGGAGCGGCGCCGCCCGGTACCCGGGACGTCATCGTCCAGCTCTTCGAGTGGAACTGGCCCTCGGTCGCGGCCGAGTGCCGTGACTTCCTCGGCCCGAGGGGCTACGGCTACGTCCAGGTGTCGCCGCCCCAGGAACACGTGCGGGGCCAGCAGTGGTGGGTGGCCTACCAGCCGGTCAGCTACCGGATCGAGTCCCGCAAGGGGAACCGGGCCCAGTTCCAGGCGATGGTCGAGGCCTGCCACGAGGCCGGCGTCAAGGTCATCGTCGACGCGGTGGTCAACCACATGAGCGCCGTCGGCTCCGGCACCGGTTGGGCCGGCAGCACCTACACCCCCTACACCTACCCCGGCATCTACCAGTACCAGGACTTCCACCACTGCGGCCGCAACGGCACCGACGACATCGTCGACTACCACGACCGCTACGAGGTGCAGAACTGTGAGCTGGTCGGCCTGGCCGACCTCGCCACCGAGACCGGGTACGTCCGCGACCGGCTCGCCGCGTACCTCAACGACCTGCTCGGTCTCGGCGTCGACGGGTTCCGGATGGACGCCAGCAAGCACATGCCCGCCGCCGACATCGCGGCCCTCAGGGCCCGGCTGTCCCGTCCGGCGTACCTGGTGCAGGAGGTCATCCACGGGGCGGGCGAGCCGATCCAACCCGAGGAGTACACCGGCAACGGCGACGTCCACGAGTTCCGGTACGGCCGGGACCTCGGCCGGGTGTTCCGCCGGGAGCGGCTGGCGTACCTGCGCACCCTCGGTGAGGCGTGGGGCTACCTCGACAGCGGTCGGGCCGTGGTCTTCACCGACAACCACGACACCCAGCGGGACGGCGGCGACGTGCTGACCCACCGGGACCACGCCGTCTACGCGCTCGCCAACGCCTTCATGCTCGCCTGGCCGTACGGGTCGCCCGCGGTGATGTCCAGCTACGAGTTCGGCGACCGGGACCAGGGCCCGCCGTCGGACGCGAGCGGAAGGACGCTCGACACGACCTGCTTCAGCAACGGCTGGCGTTGCGAGCACCGCTGGCGGGTGATCGCCAACATGGTCGCCTTCCACAACACCGTCCGCGGCACCTCCGTGGTCCACTGGTACGACAACGGCAACAACCACATCGCGTTCGGCCGGGACGGGAAGGGCTACCTCACCATCAACAACGAGGACACCGCGATCACGGGTCGGTCGTACCAGACCAATTTGCCGGCCGGTCGGTACTGCGACGTGATCCACGGCGACATGGTCGGCGGCTGGTGCACCGGGCCGGTCGTCACCGTCGACGCGGGCGGCTGGTTCCGGGCGGACATCCCGCCGCACGACGCGGTCGCCATCCACGTCGGCGCGAGGCTCTCCTGACCCCTCGTACGGCGGTGGCCCCGCCGGGCCACCGCTACCGGTCCAGCGGATCGGCCAGCAGTGGGCCGAAGGCCAGTTCGGCCGCGCCGATCAGGACCGCGTCCTCGCCGAGCTGGGGCGTCCGGAGCCGCACCTGCTCCCGGGCGGCGGGCAGGGCCATCACGTTCAGCCGGCTGCGTACCCGGGCGGCGGCGGCCAGGTAGACCTCCCGGAGCGTGCCACCGAAGATGATCGCGTCCGGGTTGAAGATGTTCACCAGGTTCGCCACCCCGAACCCGAGCCAGTCGCCGACCTGACGAACCGCGGCCTGGGCGCCGGCATCCCCCCAGGACGCCGCGTCGATCACCCGCAGCGTCGCATCCCGGCCGGCGCTGCCACCCCTGCCGGCCGCGTGGAGCAGGGCGTGCTCGCTGATCTCCGTCTCCCAGCAGCCCGACGAACCGCAGCGACAGGGCCGGCCACCAGGCTGCACCACCATGTGCCCCACCTCGCCGGCGTGCCCGCCACGGCCGGTCAACCGTTGGCCGTGGACGATGATCCCGGCCTCGATCCCGCCGTCCTGGTGCAGGTAGATCACGGTGTCGCAGCCGACCGCCGCGCCCCGGACGTGCTCGGCGACCACGCTCGCGTCCGCGGCGTTGCTGACCAGGATCGGCCGGTCGGGGGAGAGCACCTCGCCCAGTGCGACCTCCAGCGCCGCCTCCGACCCGCTGCCGCCGCCGTCGTCGACGGCGTCCCGGTCCGGCCGGTCCGGCACCGGTCCCGGCGACTGGCGGCCCGCCGCGTCAGGACGGCGCGGACGGCCCGAGACGGCGACCCCACTCCCGACGTGGATCGCGTCCTCCGCCACGGACTGGTGCATCTCCTTGCGCAGGCCGGCCAGCAGCGGCAGGCACTCCAGAGGTGGCGCACCGGGCGGCCGGGCGGCCTGCCGCCGGTCGAGGACGACCCCACCCAGCCCGACGCGGGCCGCCCGCAGCCGGTCCGACTCGATGCTGTACGCGTACGCGAAGACCCGGGCCGACTCGGGCCGGACGACCAGGGACGGCCGCCCGGCCCGACCGGTCTCCCGGGGAGCACGCTCGCTCACCAGCCGCGCGGCGGCGAGTTCGGCGGTGAGCGCACCGATCGTGCTCCGGTTCAGGCCCAGCGCGGAGGTCAGCTCCGCCCGGGAGGTGGCGCCGTGGACGTGGACGTAGCGCAGCAGGGCCCCGAGATTCTGTCGGCGAATCTCCTCCTGACTCGGCCCTGCGCGCATCCTGCCCCTTTATCGGTTCCCGGTTGCTGTGGCGCGGCGTCGGGACACCGCGTCGACGCTGGCGGCGGCGAGCAGGACCAGCCCGGTGAAGACGTACTTGACCCCGGAGCTGACGTTCATCAGGGCCATGCCGTTGTCGATGACCGCGATCACCGCGCCGCCGAGTACCGCGTCGAACACCCGGCCCTTGCCACCGAAGAGGCTGGTGCCGCCGATCACCGCCGCGCCCACAGCGTAGAGCAGCACGTTGCTGCCGCCGGTGTTGGCGTCGACCGAACCACCCCGGCTGGCTGCGATGATGCCGCCGACCGCCGCCATCGAGGAGCAGATCACGAAGACGGAGATCCTGATCCGGTCGACGTTGATGCCCGCCCGGCGGGCGGCCTCCCGGTTGCCCCCGACCGCGTAGATGTGCCGGCCGTACGCGGTGCGGTTCAGGACGAAGGTCCACAGGACCAGCAGCAGGACGATGATCGGCACCACGATCGGCACGCCCCGCAGCGAGACCAGCGGGTTGTGACTCCGCTCCAGGTTGAGGATGTGGACGGCGGTGCCGACGAGCACGGCCAGCACGCCGATCCGGAACCACACCACGGCCAGCGGCTCGGTGACGAGTCCGCGCGCCGTACGGTTGCGGTGGCGCAGCAGCTGCACGGCGGCGTATCCGGCGATCCCGACGACCGCCATGGCCCAGCCGAGCCACGGCGGCATGTTCCGGATCTCGATGGCCCGGATCACCTCGTCGTGCACGGAGACGTTGGTGCCGCCCTTGATGAGCAGCAGCACGACGCCCTGGAAGGCGAGGAACGCCGCGAGGGTGACCACGAAGGACGGAATGCCGACCTTGGCCACCAGGAAGCCGAGGACGAACCCGATCAGTGCGCCGGTGGCGATCGCGGCGAGGACGGCGACGTACCAGGGAAAGCCGCGCAGTGTGACGAGCTGGGCCAGCACCGCCGCGCAGACCCCGCTGGCGAATCCGGCGGAGAGGTCGATCTCGCCGAGCAGGAGGACGAAGACCAGGCCCATGGCGATCACCGTGACGGCGGCGCCCTGGGTGAAGAGGTTGGCGAAGTTGCCCTGGGTGAGGAAGCTGTCGTGCAGGACGGAGAAGATCGCGCAGAGCACGATCAGCCCGAGTACGGCCGGCAGTGCGCCCATGTCGCCGCCGCGCACCCGGGCGAGGTAGTCCCGGACGTGGCTGCCGACGGTCGGCACGGGTGCGGCTGGCACGTCGAGCGGTCTCGCCGCGGTCGTGGTGGGGGCGGTCATCTGTCGACTCCTGGTTCGGTCGTCGCGGTGGGTGGGGTGTCGTGCCGGTCGGCGCCACTCGTCCCGGTGCCGTTGGCGCCGTCGCCGTTGTCGCCGCTGAGGCCGAGTCCGCCGCTACGACCGGCGGTGATCAGCTCAACCACCTGGGCGTGGGTGACCTCGCTGGTGCGCAGCTGCGCGACCATCTGACCGAGGTAGAGCATGGCGATCTGGTCGGAGACGGCGAAGACGTCGTTCATGTTGTGCGAGATGAGAACGACCGCGAGCCCGTTGTCCGCGAGCCGGCGGACCAGTTCGAGCACCTGGGCGGTCTGCGCGACGCCGAGCGCGGCGGTCGGCTCGTCGAGGATGACCACCCGGCTGTTCCAGAGCACCGCCTTGGCGATCGCCACGGTCTGGCGCTGACCGCCGGAGAGGCTGGAGACGTGCTGGCGCAGCGACTTCACCGTACGGACGGAGAGCCCGGCCAGGGTCTCGGCGGCCATCTGCTCCATGGTCGGCTCGTCGAGGACCAGGCCGCTGCGCTTCTCCCGGCCGAGGAACATGTTCTGCACGATGTCGAGGTTGTCGCAGAGCGCGAGGTCCTGGTAGACGACCTCGATGCCCAGCGCGGCGGCGTCCCGGGGGCTGTTGATGCGTACCGGCCGACCGTCAAAGACGATCTCGCCGCTGTCGATCGAGTAGATGCCGCTGATGCATTTGACCAGGGTGGACTTGCCGGCGCCGTTGTCGCCGACGAGCGCGGTCACCTCTCCGGCGGTGACGGAGAAGTCGACGTTGCGCAGGACCTGGACGGGACCGAAGCTCTTGTCGATCCCGCGTAGTTCCAGCAGGGGTGTCGCGGACACGGTGGTCTCCTTCGCACGAGGTGTCCGATCGCGGGGTCTGGTGGCCGGGGTGCGGTCCGGGGCCGGTGGTGGTCCGGGCCGCCGGAGCCGTTCGCCGGCCGTGGGTCCCGTTCCGGGGCGAGCGGCGCCGCCGGTGTGACAGCACACCGATGGCGCCGCTCGTCAACAGGTCGGGAGAGCCGGCACGGGGCGGGCTCGGTCAGCTGATTCCGGCCTCGGCGCAGAGGGAGGCGAAGGATCCGGCGCAGAGCTCTTCCTTGGTCACGTAGCCGTCCGCGACGACGTCCCGCACGTTCTCCTTGAAGATGGCCTTCGGCTCCAGCAGCACCGCGGGGACGTCCCGACCGCTCTCCGGGTCCTTCACCGTCTGGCTGGTCTGCTTCCGCTCACCCTTGGCCAGGGCGATGGCCAGTTCGGCCGCGGCCTCCGCCTCCTGCTTGACCGCCTTGTAGACGGTCATGCACTGGTCGCCGGCGAGGATGTTCTGCAGACCCTGCACGGTGGCGTCCTGCCCGGTGACCGGCACCTTGCCGTTGAGCTTGTTCTTCTTCAGCACCGAGATGGCCGCCTGGCCCAGCGTGTCGTTCGCGGCGAGGACGCCGTCGATCTTCCCGTTCTGCTGGGTCAGCATCTGCTCGAAGATGGTGCCGGCCTCGGTCCCGTTCCAGCCGGGCACCCACTGGTCCGGGCCCTTGACGTACTCGCCGGAGTCGTACTTGGCCTTCAGCACACCCTCGTAGCCGTTCTTGAACAGGGTGGCGTTGTTGTCGGTCTGGGCACCGTTGAGCGTGGCGATGACCGGCTTCTGCGCGCCCCGGTCGGTGAGGCACTTGACCAGGCCCTCGCCCTGGAGCCGGCCGACCCGCTCGTTGTCGAAGCTGACGTAGTACTCCGCCGAGCCGCCCAGGGTCAGCCGGTCGTAGTCGATGGTGAGCACGCCCTGGCTCTTGGCCTTGTCCAGCACCGCCTTGCCGGTGCCGGAGTCCAGGTTGACGATCATGAGCACGTTCACGCCCTCGGTCATCATCTGCTCGGCGATCGTCTGGAACTGGGCCTTGTCGTTCTGGGCGTTCTGGATCGTGTAGTCGACGCCGGCGGCCTTGAACGCCGCCTCCAGGTACTTGCGGTCGGCGGTCTCCCAGCGGTCGGAGGAGGCGCTGTCGGGCAGGATGACCCCGATCTTCGGGGTGGCGGCACCGCCGCTGTCGGCGTCGTCGCCACAGGCGGCGAGGCCGCCGGTGGTCAGCAGGCCGACAGCGGCGATGGTGAGGATCCCTCTGCGCATTGCACGGGTCCTTTCGCGGTGGGTGTGATGCCTTGGTCGAACAGTGGTGGTCCCCGGGCGGGCCGGTACCGCTGCTGATCCGGGGCGGCGGCCGGTCCCCGCACTTTTGTTGTGTCCGGCAACGTATGGTGCCCGGGGGGAGCAGGGCAAGGGGGAGCTCGATGGAATCTGGCGTTGGCGATAACGATTCAGCAACGGGCTTCGTCGGCGTGGACGGCGGCCGTGCCGCCGCGCCGGGCCCGGGCGACGCGGTGTCGACGACGGCCGGCGCGACGGGGCCGGCGGTGCGGCGGGCCCCCGGTCGCGCGGCGACGGGCGTCGCGGATCAGCGGCCGGCCGCGATCGGCGCCGTCACGGCGGAGGTGAGGCGGATCAGGTCCGCCGGGGCGATCTCGAGCTGCAGACCACGGCGACCGGCCGAGACGTAGACGGTCGGGAACCGTCCGGCCGAGGCGTCGATCACCGTGGGAAGCCGCCGGCGCTGGCCCAGTGGGCTGATGCCGCCCCGGACGTACCCGGTGGCGCGTTCGGCCAGGGTCCGGTCGGCGAGCGCGGCCCGCTTGCCGCCGCGCGCCGCCGCCAGCGCCTTGAGGTCCAGCTCACCGGTCACCGGGACCACCGCCACCGTCAGTTCGCCGTCGACCTCGGCGACCAGCGACTTGAAGACCCGCTCCGGCGGTACGCCGAGTGCGGCGGCCACCTCGGCGCCGTAGTTCGGGGTGTCCGGCGCGACGTCGTACGGGTGCAGGGTGTGTGGCACCCGCTGCCGGGCCAGCAGCGCGGTCGCCGGTGTTCCCTTCCCCGCCACGGTTCGTACCCTACCGCCGGACCGCGTACCGGCCGCGCCGTGGCGACCCGCGACAGCGGCGTGGCCGACACTTCCGCGCGGCGGCCGGACGCGGCTAGCATCGATGCATCGTCATCAGTTGATGGCTGTCGGTGACCGCGTGGGCGCCACCTGAGCGCCGGAGGACCAGATGCTAGGTGATGGGCGAGATCTCGACGCGGCCGAGCGGTGGGTCGACTCGTGGGAGACGCAGGTCGAGGAGCGGCTGCGGCAGGCGCGTGAGTTGTCCCAACGGGTGGCGGAGCTGACCGCGATCGGCCGCAGCGCCGACGGCCTGGTGGAGGTCCGGGTCGGATCGTCTGGCACGGTCACCGGGCTCTGGCTGGACGAGGGGATCCGCCGCCAACCCGCGGCGCGGACCGCCGAGCAGATCCTCGTGGCGATGCGGCGGGCGATGGCGGAGCTGGCCGACCGGGTCGGCCGGGTGACCGAGGAGACGGTGGGCGCGCAGAGTGAGACCGGCCGAGCGGTGATGGCGTCCTTCGCCAGCCGCGTCCCTCCGGCCAACTCGGGTGACGACGATGGCTGGCGGTGAGGGTTTCCAGGTCACCGCCGCGGACCTGATGGCGCATGCCGGCCATCTCGACCAGGTAGCGGGTGAGCTGGCAACGGCGAAGCAGGCGGGCGAGACGACCCGACCGGGCCCCGATGCGTACGGACGGCTCTGCGTGATCGTGCCGTCGGTCCTCGGTCAACTGCACTCGACGGTGGTGGAGGGGATCGGGGCGGCGGTGGACTCGGTACGCGACACCGCCGCGCGGGTACGGTCGGCGGCCGGCGACTACCGTGCGACCGACGAGGGCAGCTCGGCCAGGTTCAACCGGATCAGGAGACCCGTGTGAACAACCCGCTGGTGGCGACCCCGACAGACGTCTCGCCGAGCCCCTGGTCGGGCGTCTGGATCGCCGAGGACATCGAGCTGCTCATGCAGGGCATCGAGAACGGCAGCTGGGTCGACGGCATCCTCGGTGGCGTCAGCGCCGGCCTGGACGCCCTCGCCCTGGTCAGCGATCCGGCCGGAGTGCTGCTCCAGTACGGCATCGCCTGGCTGATCGAGCACGTCAAGCCGCTGAGCGAGGCGCTGGACTGGCTGGCCGGTGACCCGGCGCAGATCAGCGCGTACGCCCAAACCTGGCGCAACGTCGCCGGCGCGCTGCGGGACAGCGTCGCGGACCTGTCGCAGCAGGTCCGGATGGACGTCGCCGAGTGGACGGGCAGCGCCGGGGACGCCTACCGGGCGTGGGCGAAGGACCAGCAGGACGCCATCGGCGGGTTGGCGAAGGCGGCCGACACCATGGCCGTCGCCACCGAGAGCGCCGGTCAACTGATCGCTGGCGTGCGGATGCTGGTCCGGGACGCGATCGCCGCCCTGGTCTCCCGCCTGGTCGTCTACGCCGCCGAGTTGCTGGGCACGGCCGGTGCCGCCGCGCCGCTGGTGCTGGAACAGGTCACCGCCCTCATCGGCTCCTGCGCCGCGAAGATCGCCCGCTGGCTGCGCGCCCTGCTGAGCAGTCTGCGCACGTTCGCGTCCTTCGTCAGCCGCCTCGGCAAGCTGATCGAGGCGCTGAAGAAGATCCTGGAACGGCTGCGAAAGGGCCTGGGCAAGGGCGGCGGAAAAGGTACGACCAATCCCTCACGCAAGCCCGACCCCCATGCGAAGCCGCGCGGCAAGCGCACCAACGCCCACCCAACCAGAAAGAAGGACCGTCCCCTCCGACGTGAGAACGAGTCGGCCGATACGCTGGCCAAGCACGGTTACGACGTCGAGCAGAATCCGCCGCCGAAGCCGAACGGGAAAGAGCCGGACTACAGGATCGAAGGAGAATACTTCGACTGCTTCTCGCCAGATTCAGGTAATGTCGACCAAATCAGGAAAGGAATCAGTCGCAAGGTAGGGGAAGATCAGGCTGACCGAATAATCCTGAACCTTGATGACTGTCCACGTTCGCCAGACGAGATCGCGAGCGTCTTGCGGCGGAAGCCGATTGACGGGTTGAAAGAGATTATCATAGTCAAGGACGGCAAGGTCATTCCCTTCTATCCGTTCACGAGATAGGTGCTATTGAATGGCATTGGAATATGTCCTGTACGCATCCGCCGATGTGGCCACCGAGGAGATTCTCGCGTTCATGGCCAACGCTGTCGGTGGTGAGATCGTGGGCACCTTCGTGCGGCGCGACGCACTCGAGGTCACGGCCTATCGGGACGACCCGGGTGATGAAGCGCCGATCGGTGGCATGCTCGGCTTCACGCACCGGGTGACCGCGACATACCGGCTGTCGAGCCGGGCCACCGACGAGGCGCGCGACGAGGCCACCCGCACGATGATCCGATCCGTTCTGTCGTTCTTCACGCGCTATCCCTCGGATGGGGTGCTTCTGCACAATGATTCGCGAATCATTCTGCAACGGCTGAACGGGTCGGTCGTCATCGACAGCGACTGGGAGGACTGGACCGAGGTGCCGGGTATGTCACATGTGGTTGCCGGCCTCGACCGCCGTTCGTTGCCCCAACCCCTGCGGTGACCCGGCGGCACGACGGTATGGCGGTGGAGTACCGGCTTTACGGAGCGGCTGATCTCGAAACTGATCAACTGGTGTCGTTCCTGGCGGCGGAGCTGGGTGGCACGGTTGGCGACGACGGCCGGGTGCGCACGGACTGGATGTCACCCCGTACCGGGTCGAGACCGGTGACGAGGCATGGGTGGCGACGAGTGTGTTCGGTTTTCCGCACCGGGTCACCGCGAGCTTCCGCCTCTCCAACCGGGTCTCCGAGCAGGTTCGGGAACTCAACGTGGGGCTCATGATGCGAGCCGTGTTGTCGTTCTTCGACACCTATCCCGGCGACGGGGTGCTGCTGTTCAACGGCGAGGAGGTCGTGCTCCAGAAGCTGACCGGGCAGGTGTCGGTGAACAGCGACTGGGAGGACCGGACCGAGCTGGCCGGGCTGCGGATGCTCCGGGCCGGCCGCGACTTCCGCCCGCTGCCCCAGCCCCTGCTGTGACCGGCGGCGGGTGAGCCCGACACCAGCACGTGCCACCGTCCGACGCGGCGTCGCCGACGGGCACGCACAGCGCGCCGTCACCGCCCGACCCGCGGGTCAGGCGACCGGACGACAGACCAGCACGGTGGGCGCGCCGGCGACCCGGGTGAGCACGAGGCTCGCCGACTCCGGCCCGCTCAGGCGCAGGTCGCGGCGGAGCCGCTCCGGCTCCAGCGCCGAGCCCCGCTTCAGGATCTCCACCCGGCCGACCGCCCCCTGGCGCAGCCGGGCGCGCAGTCGTTTGAGCGAGAACGGCAGGATGTCGAGCACCTCCAGGCAGCGGGCGTACGGGGTCGGGGTGGGGGCGTCGGCGTAGACGTACGCGATCGTCGGGTCGGCGAGGCTCCCGTCCACGGTGGCGGCGAACTCGGCCACCAGGTGGGCCCGCACCACCGCGTCGTCGGGGTCGTACAGGTAGCGCCGCACCGGGCCGACCGGCGGGCGGTCGGTGCCGGTGCCGGTCAGCTCGTCGGCCGTCCACCCGGAGGGTCCCTCGGTCAACAGGGTGGCCCGACGGGGTACCTCGGCGAGCGGACCGGCCCAGATGGTCGCCTCGACCAGGTCCCCGGCGACGCTGACCCACTCGGCCTCGGCGCCGGCCGGCAGGATCTCGTGGGGGATGCCGGGTGCGATCTTGAGGACGGTCCGGGGGATCCGTTCGGCCAGGCCGACCAGGAAGTCCCAGGGCGGGGAGTAGGCGGCCGGGTCGAAGATCCGACGCCCGGTCCCGGCGTGGCGCCGCGCCGGATCGCAGAAGACGGCGTCGACCGGCTCCCCGTCGACCGTGGTGACGTCGACCCGGGTCGCGTCGGCGGTGCGGACCGTGAACCGGTCGGCCACCCCGGTCGCCTCGGCGTTCGCGGCGGCCATCGCCGCGGTGACCGGGTCGGCCTCCACGCCGTGGACCCGGATGCCGGCACGGGCGGCGGCGATCGCGTCCGCGCCGAGGCCGCACCCGAGATCGACCAGGGTGCGGACCCCGGCGGCGCGCAGCCGGGCCGCGCGGCGTCGCGCGACCACGGCGCGGGTGGCCTGCTCCAGCCCGTCCCGGGTGAAGTACATCCGGGCGGCGTCCGCGCCGAACTTGCCGGCGGCGCGGCGGCGCAGTTCGATCTGGGTCAGCGCGGCGGCGGCGAGACCGGCCGGCGTTCCGGCCGCGCGCAGCGCGGTGGCGGCGGCCAGGGGACCAGCGTCGGCCTGCTCGGCCGCGGTGGCCAGGGCGACCGCTCCGTCCGGGGTACGCAGGGCGGTGAACTGGTCGAGATTCACCGGGTCATTGTGGCGGTCCGGCCCTCGCCGGGGCGTGTCGGATTGGCACTCTCCTTGACTGAGTGCTAGCCACCGACATAATCTGCCGTTAGCACTCTCAGCCCGAGGGTGCCAGCTTTCGGGCCCTGCTCCGGAGGCTGAGACGCCAGGCGGACCGGCACCCGCGACGACGGCCCCGCCAGGTGGCATGTGGCAGATCACCGCCGGTTGGCGTACCGACCGGCACAGAAACCAAGTACCCCAGGAGGGTATGCCCGTGACTACCGCGACCAAGGTTGCGATCAAGCCGCTCGAGGACCGGATCCTGGTCCAGGCGAACGAGGCTGAGACGACCACGGCGTCGGGCATCGTGATCCCCGACACCGCGAAGGAGAAGCCGCAGGAGGGGACCGTCCTTGCTGTCGGCCCGGGCCGCGTCGACGACAAGGGCAACCGCATCCCGGTTGACGTCAAGGTCGGCGACACGGTCATCTACTCGAAGTACGGCGGCACCGAGGTCAAGTACGGCGGCGAGGAGTACCTGGTGCTCTCCGCCCGCGACGTCCTCGCCGTCATCGAGAAGTGATCTGACTGATCCAGTGACGCTGCCCCGGACCGGCCCTGCCGGGCCGGGGCAGCGCTGCGTGAAGGGACCCTGACAACCAATGGCGAAGATCCTGAGCTTCTCGGACGACGCCCGGCACCTGCTCGAGCACGGTGTCAACACGCTCGCGGACACGGTCAAGGTCACTCTCGGCCCGCGCGGGCGCAACGTCGTCCTGGACAAGAAGTTCGGCGCACCGACGATCACCAACGACGGCGTGACCATCGCCAAGGAGATCGAGCTCACCAACCCGTACGAGAACCTCGGCGCGCAGCTGGTCAAGGAGGTGGCGACGAAGACCAACGACGTCGCCGGCGACGGGACCACCACCGCGACCGTGCTCGCCCAGGCGATGGTCCGGGAGGGTCTGCGCAACGTGGCGGCGGGCACCAACCCGGCCGCCCTCAAGCGGGGCATCGACGCGGCCGCCGAGAAGGTCTCCACCGCCCTGCTGGAGAAGGCGGTCGAGGTCGGCGGCCGGGAGTCGGTCGCGAACGTCGCCACCATCTCCGCCCAGGACGCCACCATCGGCAACATGATCGCCGAGGCGCTGGAGAAGGTCGGCCGCGACGGTGTGATCACGGTCGAGGAGGGCTCGGCCCTCGCCACGGAACTGGAGGTCACCGAGGGCCTTCAGTTCGACAAGGGCTTCATCTCGCCGCACTTCGTCACCGACAGTGAGGCGCAGGAGGCGGTCCTCGACGACCCGCACATCCTGATCACCACCCAGAAGATCTCCTCGATCGAGGAGCTGCTCCCGCTGCTGGAGAAGGTAATCCAGACGGGCAAGCCGCTGCTGATCATCGCGGAGGACGTCGAGGGTCAGGCCCTGGCCACCCTGGTGGTCAACTCGATCCGCAAGACCCTCAAGGTCTGCGCGGTGAAGGCACCCGGGTTCGGCGACCGTCGCAAGGCGATGCTCCAGGACATGGCGATCCTCACCGGCGGTGAGGTGATCGCGCCCGAGCTCGGCTACAAGCTCGAGTCGGTCGGCCTCGAACTGCTGGGCAGCGCCCGGCGGGTGGTGGTCGACAAGGACAGCACCACGATCGTCGACGGCCGTGGCCGGGACAGCGACGTGGCCGAGCGGATCGCCCAGATCCGCAAGGAGATCGAGGCGTCGGACTCCGACTGGGACCGGGAGAAGCTGCAGGAGCGGCTCGCGAAGCTCTCCGGCGGTGTCGCCGTGATCAAGGTCGGTGCGGCGACCGAGGTCGAGATGAAGGAGCGCAAGCACCGCATCGAGGACGCGATCGCGGCGACCAGGGCCGCGGTCGAGGAGGGCACCGTCCCGGGCGGTGGCGCCGCCCTGGCGCAGATCGCCTCCGTGCTCGACGACGACCTGGGCTTCACCGGCGACGAGAAGATCGGGGTCTCGATCGTCCGCAGGGCGCTCGCCGAGCCGCTGCGGTGGATCGCGCAGAACGCCGGACACGACGGCTACGTGGTGGTGCAGCAGGTCGCCGACAGCGAGTGGGGCCGTGGCCTCAACGCCGCCACCGGCGAGTACGTCGACCTCGTCAGCTCCGGCATCATCGACCCGGTGAAGGTGACCCGCAACGCGGTCGCCAACGCCGCGTCGATCGCCGGCCTGCTGTTGACCACCGAGAGCCTGGTGGTCGAGAAGCCGGAGAAGCCCGAGCCGGCCGCCGGCAACGGCCACGGCCACGGCCACAGCCACCAGCACGGTCCCGGTTTCTGAGGCCCTTCTCCGGCCTGACCCTTCTCCAGCCTGTTCGTCTCGGGGCCGGCAGCCCTGGGGCGACGGGAGGCGGACGCTCGGGGATCCGCGTGTCCAGGGGTACGACTGCGGCGCGCCGCCGGTGCGGCGACGCACGGCCCACCCTGGCCACGCGGATTCGCGTGTCGGGGGTGACCGGCGGCCGCGTGGGGAACCGACGCCCCCGACTCCTCTCTTTGGTCATCTCTCTGGTCATCGACGGGCTCACCGTCCGCCCGACGTCGCCCGACCCGCGTCACGGCGGGCGGGGCGCACCGGAGGCGAG
>Ga0310834_100317_pt1 | contig 65539 bp, 61 predicted proteins | sample SM_ome_2_FD_201314 | JGI IMG/M metagenome (GOLD analysis project Ga0310834, IMG submission 201314) | Sorghum-adapted microbial communities enriched on stacked mutant (SM) sorghum from Joint BioEnergy Institute, Emeryville, California... ...
TCAGCACGTACAGTGCGATCAAGAGGGTGTCGAGGTCTGCAGTCACGAGCGATCATCGATACCCTCCCTTCCTTCCTTGATCAATATGACTCGCCGCACCGGTCCGATTGGGAATCACTCGTCTAGTCGGCCAGATGACGGTTCGGCGATACGTCTCCGGTGATCGGGCCTGATGATCTTCGGGGGTGTGATGGATACGGTAGCCGGCGTGGTTGCGCCGGTCGGCACGGTATTAGCCGACGCACCGTGGTGGGTGTCTGCCGGTGTGTTCGTCCTCGCGCTGTCGCATCGGGTTCTTCCACGCGACTCGAAGGATCTGCTTGAGCTTTGGCTGCGTCTTCTCCCGGCGCGGAACGAAGGCGACGAAGAGAAAGAAGACGACGAAGAGAAAGACAACAACGAAGAAGATGATGATGATGAAGGCGAAGAAGACCAAGAAGATGAATAGGAAATAGAAGGGCTGACGTCGAGCATGACCGACGTATCGGGCACCCGGCAAGGCACAGCCGCCATGGAGAAAACAGTAGCGTGGAAGATCAGTGACGAGCTCTGGCGCAGTGCCGAGCGATATCGCGGAGTTCTTGACGTCGCCGAGTTCGGCGATGTCCTGCTCTGTCTGCTGTATCTGCGTGACCGTCCCGCCTGGAAAATGCTCCGCCGTGAGGGGCGCGGCACCGAGTGGGCAATCCACGCTGCCCTGGCGGAGGATGGCGACGAGCCCACCATCCTCCGGCCCGTGCTCGAAGCGGTGCATAAGGTTGGCGAGGCACGGCAGTTGGGGTCGCTTGTGGAGATGGTCGATCGGGTCCCCCCAGCCGGCGATATTGAGCTGGCGCAGGTCTTCACCGCGCTACTCGACCGGATAACCTTGGCTGCCGGGCGCAGGGGCGGAGAGTTCCACACGCCAGAATCCATCACCGAGCTGGCTGCTGCGCTGCTCAATCCGGCACCGAACGCCCGGATACTTGATCCATGCTGCAAGGCAGGTGGATTCCCAGCTGCGATTGCTGACCGGCAAGTCAGGGAGGGCAAAGCCCTCGAAGGGCTGACGGTAGCGATCTCCGACTACTCGGCGCGCTCATGCGCTCTGGCGTATTTAAATTTGCGTTTGAGGAAGTTGGCGCCGCGGGTGTTGCCGAGCGCTGCCGAGAGCTTACCAACGGGGGCGTCAGATGAGCAGTACGACATAGTCACGGCGAACCCGCCATTTAATTTGAAGAATTGGAGCCGCAACAGCGACCTCATCGGGCGGTGGACATATGGCCCGCCACCGGCCCATAACAGCAACTTCGCCTGGCTGCAGTACGTTGTTGCCTCACTCCATCCCGGTGGCCGAGCGGCAGTAGTAATGCCGTATAGTGCCGGCCTTTCAGAGAATTCCCAGGAGCGGCGCATCAGGAAGGCAATGCTCGACGACGGCGTGCTTTCGGCGATCATCGCGCTGCCAGGACAAATGTTCACCCATACCGATATCCCGGTAACTTTATGGCTGTTGGAGCACCCGACCGGCGATCGACGCGAGGTGCTATTCCTCGACGCCGCCGAACTGGGGACGGTGCAGAACCGGGGTCGACGCACCCTCACCGACGCTGATATTGACAGAATCGTCGACACCTACCGGGCGTGGCGTGAACACGGACGGAAAACGGTCGCGGGATTCGCGGTCGGAGTTCCCAGCGAGGAAATCAGCGACGGAAGGTACCGGCTGAATCCACGAGCGTACGTTGCGCCGACCGGCGAGGCGCCGGATCCGAGGGAGCGGGCCCGGCGGGTAACGGAACTGAAGCAGCGGCTGGACCGGCTCGCCGAACGGGCCGCCAGCATCGACGAGAGCATCGACGCACACCTTAAGGAGCTTTCACTGTGAGCGCGTTGATCGGGTCGGTGCCGGACGGCTGGCAGGAGCTGCCGTTGGCTCATGTATCGGACATTGTTGCTGGGCCATCAAGCACCATGATTCGGCCTTCCGATGCTGACGGCGTGTCGATCGACGTGGTCGCTGCGAAGGACATTCAGCATGGTCGCATCGCTGGAAGCAGCACCACAAGAGTAACCACTAAGGCGGCTGCTCGGTTGGAGCGCTATCGACTAATTCCTGGCGACCTCATTTCTGTACGAACCGGTGATCTCGGCAAACACGCGATGGCTGGCCCAGAACATGAGGGGTGGATTGTCGGAACCACCTGCTTCCGTATACGTCCGAAGGCGGGGATCGACTCCCGATACCTGCTGCACTACCTGGGGCATCCAGTGGTTCGCGACTGGATCGACCGCCAGGCTTCCACCGCGACTGTGCCGACGCTGACCGCCGGTACGCTGCGGACATTGCCCGTGCTCATCCCGCCACCCGCGACGCAGGAGGTCATCGGCGCCATTATGGGCGCCCTCGACGAGAAGATGGCGCTACACCGTGAGATCGTCGCGGTCACGGAGCAACTGCGTGACTCCTTGCTGCCCCTCCTGCTGGCAAAGCGCCGAGCCTAGATCATCCGCAGTGGTGTCTATGGTCGCGGTGGCGTCGGCTGCCGGCCGGTCGGCGGGCGCTGCTGGTCCTGGCCCGCCTGCCCAAGCGGCGACACCCTGGCCCGGCTCGCGGCCGGCGTCGGCGTCGGCATCTGGACCGTGTGGCAGTACCCGCGGGAAGGCCTGCTCGCCGCGGCTGCCGACATCCTGCGGCAGATCATGGCCCGGATGGCCGCGCTGGCCTACGCGATCCTGGACGGCACGCCGATCGCCGTCGACCGGGTCGCCGACCAGACGCCGTACTACTCGGGTAGGCACACGCGGCACGGCGTCAACGTGCAGGTCCTCGCCGACCCGGCCGGCCGGCTGGTCTGGGCGTCGCCGACGCTGCCCGGCGCCACCCACGACCTGACCGCCGCCCGCAACCACGACCTGATCGAGGCGCTGAGCACCGCGAACGTGATGACCTTCGCGGGCAAGGGCTACCACGATGCCGGCGGCAGCGTGTTCACCCCGTTCACACGGCACAAGCAGCGACCGCCGCTGTCTCGGCGGCAGAAGCAGGTCAACCGCGCCCACGCCCGTATCCGCGCGCTCGGCGAACGTGCGACAGCGACGTTGAAGACCTGGAAGATCCTGACCAAACTACGTTGCTGCCCATGCCGCGCGACCGCGATCGTGCAGGCCACCCTCGTCCCGCAGACCGTCGACGACACCCGCTACCCAGGATGAAGATGGCTCACTGTCGGACTTCGGCGGTTCCCGATGGGCCTTCCCGCCTTCGCGCCAGCCGACGGGCGTCAGCGGCAGCAGCGGCCACGCGGCCGGTCGGCGGCGCGAGCGGCCCGTTTCGGGCCGCCTTGAAAGGACCCCAACAGAAATTGCTCACCACTCCGACGGCAACAGCGTCGTTGTCGGCAGCACATCGGTCGCTGGTCGGCGGCTTCCATTTGGCCGGGTATTATGGCCACTGTCGATGTTCGATCTGACGGGCGGCGGCAGATTCCTGGGGGTGGTCGATGGGCGGGCGGACTCCGGGGCCACTGCGAGTTCCTGAGGGATTCTGGGCCCGCGCCGACGTCGGAGAGGCGCTGGGCCGACGGGATTTCGGCAGGCTGTTCGGTCTGCTGAGGAAGTATGCCGGTGCTAGCCAGACGCAGATCGCCATGGCTGTGGGCATGACGCAGGGGCAAGTCAGCACGATTCTGGCTGGCTCGCGCCAGGTCACAGCGCTTGATGTCGCTGAGCGTGCGTTGGATGGTCTTGACGCTCCCGACCACGCGCGAGTCGCGTACGGCTTGGCGCCGAAGCGGGTTGGTAAGACCTCCGGTGCCGCCAAGGTGTCTCCGGATTCTCGCGAATCGGAAAGCCCGTCCGACAGGGATCGTCCTGCTCACCCACTGGACTCGGAGCGGCCGGCCGACACGAACATGGTGCAGCTTCGGCTCAAGGTTGAAGGCCGGGAATTGCTCTTGCCATTGAACCGTCGTGCGTTGCTACACGGCGGCGCCGCGGCGTTGCTTGAGGCGTTCTTGCTCGATGACGCGGCCGATGCCGTCTTGGGCGTCGCGGCCAATCCTCGGCTGGCAGAACGGGTGACTGTCACGTCGACCGCGCACCTGACCGAGATACTTGCCCATCTTCGTGAGCAGTGGCATGCCCTGGTGAAGACCGACAACCTGCTAGGTCCACGCTTCGCGCTGACCGGGGTACTGAATCAGATCTCAATCCTGCAGGGCCTTCTGGCGAGCACCGCGGATACTCAGCGGGCCGACGTGCTGCAGCTCGGCGCCCAGTACGCCGAGTCTGCGGCGTGGTTGTACGAGGACTCTGGCGACCTGGGCCGGGCTCGCCAGTGGACCCTCCAGGCTATGGAGTGGGCTTACGAGGCCGACGACCAGCTGATGCTGGCCTGGACTGGATACCGACGGTCCCAGCAGGCAGCGGTGAGTGGAAACGCAGCAGAGGTGATCGGATTTGCCCGCGCGGCTCGGCGCGGCGAGGATCGGTTGCCGTCGCCGATGCGCGCGGCCATACGGGTTCAGGAGGCGTGCGGGCGAGCGCTGGCCGGCGATGAGTTTCGGGCGCAGTCCCTCCTCGACGAAGCGCACGAGTGGGCGGCAGACGACACTGATGGAGACGCTCGCGGCGGTCACGGTTCGTTCTGTACCGAGAGCTACATCGAGGTCAACCGCGCCGCGTGCTGGCTGACACTCGGCCGGCCAGGAGCGGCATTGAAGGTTTACGAGGATGCAGTGCCGGCGCTGCCCGCGGTGTACCAGCGCGATCGGGCGGCAGCGATGGGGCGCATGGCCCTCGCGTACGCCCAAGCTGGACAGCCCGAGGCCGCGGCGAGCACTGCGCGGGCGGCACTGCCTGTGGCTCGGAACGCGGGCTCGCGACGGATCTTGTCGGAGATCAAGCAGGTGGGCGCGGCTCTTGAGCCCCGTCGAGCCTTGCCCGCCGTGGCCGAGCTGCTAGCGGACCTGGACCAGGAGGCGGCCTAGAGCATGGCCAGTCAGCGGGAGATTGACGCGATGCGGCTGGCTATCGTGCTGTCCGCTCGTGGGCTGGGTACGACCAGTCCCAACCCGCCGGTTGGCTGCGTCATCCTTGACCCGAACGACGAGATCGTGGGTACTGGCTACCACCAACGCAAGGGTGAAGCGCATGCGGAAGCGCACGCGCTTGCTGCGGCGGGTGCGCGGGCTCGCGGCGGTACTGCGGTGGTGACATTGGAGCCGTGTAACCACGTAGGCCGTACACCGGCGTGCCGGCAAGCGCTGCTCGACGCAGGGATCGCCCGTGTGGTGATCGCGCTGATTGATCCGACGTCACGCGGCGAGGGCGGGGCTGCCGTACTTCGGGCCGCGGGTGTTGACGTCGAGGTCGGCGTGCTCGCCGAGGAGGCCCGGATCGTACTCGGCGATTGGCTGACCACGCTTCGGACCGGCCGGCCGGTGGTCACCTGGGCGTACGCACTGGGGACGAGGTCGGTGGACGAGACGACGGTCCGTGAACTGCGTGCAGGTTTCGATGCCGTCGTGTACCCGGATGGCCGGGTGGAGGAGGCCGTGCCGGACAGTCACGGCCGGGGCATCTTGCACCTGCCCACCGAGCCGATCGCGGGGGATCCGCACCGCGCAATGAAGTCCCTGTTCGAGGGTGGGGTGAGATCTGCACTCTTGCTGGGCCGATCCGCGCTGGCCCGTGAATATCTCGCTGCCCAACTCGTGGACCGGGTCTTGGTGCAGGCATCGGACGACGCGCAGGATACAAGCTGGGCCGACGGGTTGGCTCTTGCCGGATTCGTCATCGCGAATGTCAGCAAGAACGACCAGTACGTATGGGTTGAGCTGGTACCAACTACCCGGTGATGGATACTCGACCGGTCATTGCCCTGCGGAATTTGGGACCTGCGACACATGGCTTGATCCATGCTGACGGTCTATCCGAATCTTATCGAGCGTCGTTGGTCAGTATCTGATCGATCTGGCTCACGGGTACGTCCTTCAACGCAACGATGAGCAAGCTGTCGCTGCCCTGCTGAGGGCTGACGCGATCGCGCCTCAAGAGGTCCGGCTCAGCCACGAGGTACGCGGCCTCACACGTACGATGCTGAGTCGCGAGCGTGTCGGCGCGGCACCTGGGCTTCGGGATCTCGCCGCGCGCATGGGTGTCCTTGGTTAGAGGTGTAGGGCAGCGGGATGGCAGAGACATCGCGGCGGCCAGTGCTGTATCTCGTCGCGTGCGGCGGCCGGCCGGCTGGTGACCTGCCGCCGTTCATCACCCGTCTGCAGAACGACGGCTGGGATGTGTGCGTCATCGCTACTCCATCCGCCCTGAAGTTCATGGATACGGACGTTCTTCGGGAGCTGACGGGGCACGTGGTTCGGGCGGACTACAAGCAACCGGAGGAGCCCGATGTGCTCCCGCCGCCCGACGCGATGGTGGTAGCTCCGGCGACGTTCAACACGATCTGCAAGTGGGCGCATGGTACAAGCGACACGCTGGCGCTGGGCCTGCTGAACGAGGCGATCGGCTTGGAGCTGCCGATCGTGGCCGTCCCTACCCCGAATGTTGCGCTCGCGAAGCATCCTGCGTTCGTGGAGAGTGTCGCCCGGCTACGGTCATGGGGTGTTCGCGTCCTGTTCGACCCGGACGTGTACCCGTTGCCCACTCCGAATATGGGTCCCGCGGCGGCGGCGCTGTTTCCGTGGGACGCCCTGATGGCGGAGATCAGGGCTGTGACGCAGGGTGGGGGCGCCCGAGGCGACGAGGCGGTTCGGTGACGAGGCGTGTGAGCGCCGACCGTACTGAGCGGCGAGTGTTGTCCATTGTGGTGTGTGGTGCGGGTCCTGCTGCGCGGGTTGGGCAACTGGTCCGGCTGGCGCAGGGCCGCGGTTGGACCGTGGGCATCATTGCGACGCCGGCCGCGCTGCCATTCCTGGATGTGCGGTCGCTTGAGGAGCTGACCGGGAATTCGGTGCGGAGCGAGTATCGGGCGCCGGGGGAGGCTCGTGCCCGGTCGCTCCCGGAGGCGGGTGCCTTTGTGGTCGCTCCGGCCACGTATAACACGATCTGCAAGCTGGCGGCCGGGGTCAGCGACACCTACGCCCTCGGCGTGCTCGCCGAAGCGATCGGTCGTGGCGTGCCCGTGGTGATCCTGCCGTTCGTGAATGAAGCGCTTGCCGCGCGGAAGCCGTTCGCCGCCGCCGTCGAGTCCCTGCGCGAGGAGGGCGTGCAGGTGCTGCTTGGCGCCGGGGGGTGGATACCTCATCCGCCGGGCACGGGCGGCGAACGGCTGGAGTCGTTCCCCTGGGCTGCCGCCCTGGACGCGGTCGAGGCCGCGGTGCCCCTGTCGCTCGACTGATGACCAACGGTCGGCCAGCTCATCCACCGGGCGGATGAGAGTTATCCACTGCTCTCATCACTTGCCGTAATGGCTTTGGGACGCGTTCTGCTGCAGGGTCGTTGGCATGACCGATCCATCTGCTTCGAATCACTGCTTGTCCTGCCGCGGCAATCGGTGGAAGTACGTTACGCAGCGGTCGGCTTTGCGTGAGGTGGCGTTGTCGTGTGGTGGGAGCCGGGCGGTGGTGCGGCGTGCCTGTCCGGAGTGCCGGGGCACGGGGATGCGTGCGGTTCGGTTGCCGTGAGCGAGGGTCAGGCTGACGGCGAGCAGGTGGCTGGGGCAGGTCGGCCGTCGTACGCGCCGTCGGTGTTGGTGGCGGACGTGATGGTGGTGCTGTTGCAGCGGGGGATCACGGCGAGGCTGCGGGCGAGTGATCTGCCGCAGGCGCATCAGGCGGCGTGGACGCTGTTGGACGTGTTGGGCGTGGAGCCGGATACCAGCCGGTGTCCGTGTATCGCCTGTGGCGGGGCCGAGCTCCATCTGGCGCGACTGGATCTGGTGGCCGAGGACCACCCGGCGCTGACCGGCCGGCGCCGTGCGGCCGACACCGACAAGGGCGCGGGTGGGCAGGAGCCAGGGCACACCCGGACCGGGGATGAGGACGGCGAGCCACGGTGAGCGTGGTGGACGCCGACAAGACCGGGCGTTGACCGACAAAAGGGGAGGCATCTGATGTGGGACGACCGTGATACGGCGCTGGCCGGGGAGGACTCGGTGGTGCGGGCGTGTGCGGTGCAGCGGCTGCGCACCGCGGTGGCGGTGGAGGTGTCGCCACGGCTGTGGGAGTACTTCGACGAGGTCGGCCCGATCGCCGTGGTAGTGGAGGACATTGTGGACCGCTGGACCAGCGGCCGGGCCGACCGGATGCCGCTGACCGGGCCCGGCGCGTTCTCGGCCGCATATGTGGCAGCGGTAGAGCGGGATGTGGCTGGGCGACCCTGGTGGCAGCTGTGCCGGCGGGACGCCCAGGGGCGGCCGGTGGTCGACGAGGCGTACCTGAAGCGGGTGTGGACCCACCACGCCGGATGGCTGGGCCGCCTGCACCCCGCGGCGCCGATTGTCGTGCCGGATCCGCTGCCGGCCGGGCCGGCGGGTGAGCTGCTGGTGGAGCGGCTGCGTACCGAGGCGGCGATCGACGTGGCCGCCGCGGTGCATGGCTGGCTCGGCGATCCGGCCAGTATTAGCGCGGTGGTGGCCGATGTTGTCGCCCGCTGGCTGACCCTACCGCCCGCCGAACGGGCGGGCATCGCGCTGACCGGCGTGGACGGGTTCGCCCAGCGGTACGTGGCCGAGGTGCTGTACGCCGACCCGGCAGAGGATGAGTACCGGCCAGAGTTTTGCCCACCGGAGGGACAGCAGCTGGACTGGGACGCCTACGCCCGTGCCGTGTGGGCCCACCACCTCGGCCAACTGGCGGGTGCCCGGTAAGTACCGTCGAGCCGGGTGCGCGGTGGGGCAAGGCCCCCTACGACATAGTCCGGACCATTGTCGGGGCAAAGGCCGGCTTGAAACGATACGGCCAGCGGACAGCGTGTACGGTGAGCGCCCGGAGGTGCGACATGCCCGAGGAACTGCTGTTCACGGTCGACGGAACGACCGCGGTCCCCGCGCAGCCGATCACGTTGGCCGAGGCTGGCCTACTGGAACGTAAACACCTTCAGCAATGGGTGATCGACCACCCGCAGCTGATGGGCGATGGCATCAAGGTCGTCACCTTCGAGTACGGCCGTTGGGCGTCTACTGCGGGCGCCACAGCTGACCGCTTGGACGTGCTGGGCCTGGACCGGACCGGCCGGCTGGTGGTGGTCGAACTCAAGCGCGACCGAGCTCCGGACACCATCACCATGCAGGCCATCAACTACGCCGCCATGGCGAGCCGGTTCACCCTCGACCTGCTCGCCGAGGTGCACGCCGCTCACCTCGACGGTGCTACCACGCCCCAGCAGGCACTCGCTGACCTGATGGAATGGGCCGAAGGCCTCTCCGACGAAACATTGGGGCCGCCCCGTATCGTCCTGATGGCCTCCGACTTCGGCCCCACCGTCACCAACACAGCACTGTTCCTGTACGAGGCGGGCATCGACATTCGACTGGTGCGATATCAGCTCTACCGGACAGCCAACGGTGAGAAGGTGCTCTCCGTCGCGCAGCTACTACCCGTCCCCGACGCCGAAGAGTTCATGATTCGGCCCCGGTCCAGCAGCGGTACCCAGGCCGCCTCCCGCGTGTCCGGGCAACGCAAGGCGGCTGCCGTGCAGCGGCTCATCGCGCACCACGCGATCGCCGACGGGACACCGCTGACGATCGTGGTTCCTGACCAGGTCGATCAAGACAGGGATGCGATCCGGACGTGGCTAGACGAGGATCCGAACCGGGCCCGGGTGCGGTGGCGCAACGACGTCAACGGTCCAGTCGAGTGGGCAGTTGACGGGCAGCATTATCGACTTATCCAGCTCATCCGGCGGATCATCGAGGCAGCCACCGGGCAACCGCCACGAGCACAGCTCTGGGCGCAAAACTGGTACCGTACGAGGAAGGTCAAACCCTCCACCACCTCGCCGAACCCTTGCCATAGCGCAGTCCCACCACCCGGTGTCGCGACGACCGGTCGAATCTGAGGCCTCCGACCTGCTCGACAAGGGACCGCACGCCGTGGCCAGCTCCCGGGAGTAAGCCACAGGTGTGCCGAACCTGTTCACCGACGCCCTAGACTCCGGGGTGCGGGTGGACTACCGGCGCGAGGCGGGAGGCTGGCCGTGCTCGGCGTAGACGGGTTGGCCATGCACCTTGGCGGTTAGTGCCGAGCGGATGCGGCGAGCGAGCCGAGCCGGCACGTAGGAATCCAGGTCGGCGGGTGGGACGTACCGGACTTCGGCTATTTCACCGTCGGCGAAGGTGATGGCGTCCAGGGCTTTGTCGTCCAGGTGGCCGCCGTCGAAGATGAACAAGATCTTGTCGCCTTCACCGGCTGCAGGTGCCCAGTCAACTGTGAAGGTTTGCGCGGTGATGGGCGGGGTGATGCCGAGTTCTTCGCGGATCTCTCGCTTGCACGCGGCGAGCGGTGATTCTCCAGGCCGTACGTATCCGCCGGGGATGTCCCAGTACGGTTTGTAGGTCGGCCGTACCAGCAGCACGCGGCCGTCTGTGTCGGTGAACAGGGCGCCTGCGGATATGCGTGGCCGGGCCATGGGCGGTGGCTGCGGTGGGGTCACCGCAGCAGGGTAGGCGCCCCGAACTCAGGCGGTACGGAGGACACGCGGCTTAGGGCCGGCTAGCGCCGCTGGTTACGTTCAGGATGGCGGCGACGACGGTGGCGGTTCCGGTGAGGTCGGGCAGCACGATGCCGGCTCCGGCGTCGCGCAGCTGCTCGGCGCTGTCGCGTCCACTTGCCACGGCGATCACGGCGGCTCCACCCTGGTGGGCGGCGGTGATGTCGTGGCTGTTGTCCCCGATGATCACGGTGTTTGTCTGGGTGAACTCGTGCCCGTACTTGGTTGCCGTTCGCTGCTGGGCGATCGTGACCAGCGGTGGGCGGTCGGTGCTGTCTTCGCCGTAGGCGCCCACGTCCAGGTCGATGTGCTTGTCCAGGTCGAAGATCTCGAGCTTGATAGCTGCCACGGCTCGGTAGTTTCCGGTGAGGACGGTCTGCACGATTCCCGGGTGCTGGGCAAGGGCCGCGACGGCTTCGGCTGCGCCGGGTAGGGCACGTCCGCGTTCTCGGAGCAGGTCGGCGTTGCTCCGGTATTGGTCGGCCAGGGCGCGGGCGTATCTCTCCTGGTAGGCCGCGGACTGGTCGAGCCCGTGTAGGCGCAGCGTTTCGGTGAGGATGGCCTGCTCGGTCTTGCCGGTCACGTCCGCCTTGTGCTCCAGCGTGCGGCCGGTGACCTCCTCAAACGCGGCTTGGTAAAACTGGCTGCCGACGCCACGTGTGTCGATGAGGGTGTGGTCGATGTCCCACAGGACGAGGCGGAGATCGGTGCCGGGGTCGCTCATGGGCCTGAAGTGTTCCACGAGCCGGGTAGCCTGCAAGCGGGGGTACTGGCAAGAATCGTAAGCGGATGGCTGCTCACCGCGCCCGGCGGGGCCTCACTCAAGAGGAGCTGGCCGGGCTGGTCGGCATCAGCGTCTCGATGATGAAGAAGGTCGAATCCGGTGATCGTCTGGTGACCCGGTTCTCGCAGCTGGTGCTGTTCGCGCAAGTGCTGAGGATCAAAGACTTGCGCGAGCTGACTGGCGTCCCGCTGCCGTTGGCGCCGGACGGGCGATGCGGCCACCCGGCGGCGGAGGCCGTGCGCAGCGCGTTGATGGACCGTGGCCGGGCCACGGACATGCCGCCGGATCTGGACGAGCTTTCCCGTCGTATCGAATCGGCCTGGCAGACGTGGCAGGAGCCGTCGGCGTTCCGGTACGACGCGGTCGGACAGCAGTTGCCGGCGTTGCTGCGGGAGGCACAAAGCGCGGTTCGCGTACACGACGGCAAGGACCGGCGCCGGGCCCTGCGAGAAGCAGGCAAGCTGTATCAGCTCGTACGGACATGGACCAAGCGCGTCGGCGAGTACGAGCTGTCGTTCGTCGCGGCGGACCGGGCGGTATCGGCGGCGCTGGACGCGGACGACCCGGACCTTGCCGGCGCGGCGGCGTGGAATCTCGGCATGATCCCGTCGACACAGGGCAAGACCGAGCAGGCGCGCGACGTGGTCCAGCGGGCCATTGAGGACATGCAGCCATACCTGGACCGGCCGTCGCAAGCACGGCTGGCGGTCTTTGGCGGTCTTCATCTGCTCGGCGCCACCGAGGCCGCCCGGGATGATGACGCGGCCGCGGCCCGGCGCCTGCTCGACGCCGCAGAGACGATCGCCGGCCGCACGGGAGAGACCAACCACTACCGCATGGTCTTCGGCCTGACCAACGTTGCCCTGCACCGAGTGTCGACCGCGGTGGAGCTGGGCCGAGTCGGCGAGGCGTTGGACCTGGTCGAGCGAGTGCCGGCTGATCGGGCCCCAGCCGTCGAGCGCCGTCTGACGTTCCATCTGGACGCCGTACGGCAGATATGCACCACCGTCGACCGGTCCACGCCGGCCCGGTCCGCGGCCTCCCGCTGGGTGGCCTGCCCCGTCAGGACCTGCACGAAGATCTCGTACTTCTCGCTCGGCGACAACCGCCAGCAGCCTGCGGGGCGAGCGCTGGCCCGTTGGCTGCTGCCGGAGGTGACGGCCGTTCGTGGCGGTGGGTCCCGCGTGCCGGTCAGACCCGAGCGAATCTGTCCCGAGCCGGCGCCGGTCGCAAGGACCACCACTTACCTCTCGCTGGCGAGTTCCTCCAGGTGATGAGGGCGGCGATATTGGTCTCGGCGGTGAGGTTGATCGGTGCCTTGGTCGAAGTCGCCGATGCCGGCTTGGTCGAGGTCGATGGTGGCGAGGGCGTCGAAGCCGTGCGGGGATGCCTGCAGCACCGCCAGCGTGGCCGATCCAGTGTGGATGCTGCAGATGAGCAGCAGTGCCCCCGGCGGTACGGGGGTGATGAGGTGGGCGGTGTAGGTGGCGATGGCGGCGGGGGCGGTGACCAGGTGGGGTGTGGGTAGTCCGGCGCGTTCGGCGGCTTGGTGCAGGTATTGGCGGCGGCGTGGCCCCCAGCCGGCCGGGACGCTGAGGCTGACCGCGGCCAGTGGCCCGGCCTGTTGCACGGCGATGTGGGCCAGGGTGGCGGCGAGCGGGGTGACCGGGTCGCCGTCACCGGTGCGGGATGGGTGCGGCAGCCAACCCCTGGCTCAACGTTGGCAGATCACGCCGTCCTGGCAGGCGAGCCGGGCGCGGCCAGTTTAGTGGTACCAGGCGCTAATCCGGTCCACCATGGACGCCTTGGCCGTGGGTGGGCCACCGCCGTGCGATGGCCCACCCACGCTGGCCACACAGGACCTGGTCGCTGCCCTGTACCGGTGGGCCGTTGCACGGCGGTGCGGCTTCATCTCCGTCGGATAGTCGTCACGCGCCCGCCAGTCAGGTACCCGGCTCAGCGATCCTGATTCGGTCGAGGTCGGGCGCGTTGGCCGTGTCGTTGTAGGACCCGGAAGGGACCACGTGATGACCGACACTGAGATCGTGCCCTGCGGATCCGACAGGACGTCGTCGGTGTGCTGGATGCGACCCGGCTAATCCCCGACAGGGAGCGCATCCGCGTGCACGGAACGGACGGATACGTCGGGATACTGGCTTGACTGCCGGCTCAGTCCAATGTGGTGTTAAGAAGTCGCAGCAGGGTGCGGGCGCCGAACCCGGTGGCACCGTCCACGGAGGAGTTGCCTGCCCAGGCCGGCCCGGTCATGTCGACGTGTACCCAGGGAACGTCGACCGGTACGAACTCGCCGAGGAACAGGGCGGCGGTGATCGCCCGGCCGGAGTCGCGCAGGGGGTGGTTGCGCAGCCCGGATGGCGTACGCACCTGGTCGAGGTAGCGCTCCGCGTACGGCAGCCGCCACAGCGGTTCGCCGGCGGCCTCGCCGGCCGCGAGCACGCGCGCGACCGCCGCGTCGTCGCGGCCGAACACCGCGGCGATCTGCGGTCCGAGCGCGATCTCGGCCTGGTAGGTCAGCGTGGCGAGGTCCACGAGCAGTGCCGGTCGGTAGTCCGCCGCCAGGGTCAGCGCGTCCGCGAGCATGACCCGGCCTTCGAAGTCGGTATCGAGGATCTGGATCTGCATGCCGTTGAGCGCCGTCACCACGTCACCCGGCCGGGCCGCGCCGGGGCCGGGCAGGTTCTCGGCGAACGGCAGCACGGCGCGCACCGGCAGGGTTGCTCCGGCCCTTCGCAGGCCCGCCATCACGGCGAGTACGGTGGCGGCGCCGGCGACATCCAGGCGCATCGACTGCATGGCGGCCGGCGACTTCAGCGACAGGCCGCCGCTGTCAAAGGTGACGCCCTTGCCGACCAGGGCGACGCCTGGCGTGTCCGGTTCGGCGCCGGCATTCGGCACGCCGGGATATTCCAGCTGTACGAGGTAGGGGCCGTTGATGGACCCGGCGCCGACCGCCGCCAGTGCGCCCAACCCGCGCTTGACGATCTGCCGTGGGCTGAGCACGGTGCAGCCGAGATCGGCCCGGCCGGCGATGCGCCGCGCGATTTCGGCCGCGGCGGCCGGGGTGAGGACGTTGGCCGGAGCGTTCACCAGCAGCCGAGCCAGGCGTACCACGTCGGCCGCGAGCAAGCCTCGCTCCGCCGCGGCGCGTGAGGACGGCGCGACATGCAACGTCACGGGGTCGGTGCCGGTGTAGCCGGTGGCCAGCCCGTCCACCAACGCCGGGATCAAATCTGGCCTGCCCTCTGGCGGCTCGATGGCGGTGCCACCCGGTGGCAACCGGGCACCGGCAACCGCCGCGGCGCGGCGCGCGTCCTCGACGGTGACCGGACCTGGTCCCAGCCCGACCCGCAGCACATCGCCGTCCGCCCGCAGTTCGCCCGGCTCCGCCCGGAACGGCAACCAGCCGCTCGCCCGGGGTTCGTTGCCGCCGGCGGTGACGAACAGGATGCGTCGGGTGGCCGAGGTTCCACCGGAAACGGCTACCGGCCCACGCGCGTCCACCACGGCGTCGATCGCCGCATCGATCTCGGCTATGTAGTCGCGGGCCCGTGCCCGGGGTAGGTCGCTGCGGAAGGGGCCAGGTACGTGGTTGTTGCTCACCAGATCTCCCGCTCATCATGACCGCCGCGCTCGCAGTGTGGCCGTGCCGCATCAAGCCCGATCGTGCGCACCGCACGCGCGGCCCTCGCCCGGGCTATGCCGTGCGCACAGTCCGGCTCCGGCAGCGGCCCGTAATTTGCGAGGAACGTTCTGAAGGTCTGAGGAGCATTCATGGGGCGGTACCGGGTCGCGATGGACATCGGTGGCACGTTCACCGACGTGGTCACCTACGACGAGCAGAAGGGGATCTTCACGGCGACCAAGGTGTCGACGACACCGGACAACCTCAGCGAGGGCGTGCTCGCCGGCCTGGACGCCGTCATCGACCGACCAGCGGACATCGGCTTCCTCGTACACGGGACGACGCAGGGCCTCAACGCCTTTCTCGAACGGCGCGGTGCCCGCGTACTGCTGTTGGCTACCGCGGGTGTCGAGGACACGTACCACATCGCGCGTGGCCCACGGACCCGGCTGTATGACCTGCATTACCGCAAGCCGACCCCCCTCGTCCCGCGCCGCGACGTGCTCGGCATCGGCGGGCGCATCGCCGCCGACGGAAGCGAGCTGACTCCGCTGGACGAGCAGGCGGTACGCGACGCCGCACGCACCGTCCGCGAGCAAGGTCATGGTGCGATCGCGGTCGCGTTCCTGTTCAGCTACAAGAACCCGGCGCATGAGCTGCGCGCCCGCGAGATCCTGCGGGAGGAGCTGGGCGAGGACATCACAATCTCGCTCTCGCACGAGGCCGCCAAGGAGTGGCGCGAGTACGAGCGGACCTCCTCGGCGGTCATGGAGAGCTACACCGGACCGGTCGTGCGGCGCTATCTCGTCGACCTGGAACGGCGTCTGGCCAGCCGGGGACTGATCGTCCCGTTGCACGTCATGCAGTCCTCCGGCGGCATCCTCACCGCTGATTCGGCGCGCCGCCGGCCGCTGCAAACCCTGTTATCCGGCCCGGTCGGTGGCGCCATCGCCGCCGCCGAGCTGTCCCGGCAGACCAATCGGCCCAATCTGATCGGCATCGACATGGGCGGAACGTCCTTCGACGTCTCCCTGATCGTCGACGGCGAGCCGGACGTGTCGGCCGAGGCACGGCTGGAAGGGCTGCCTGTGCTCATGAGCGTGGTGAACATCCACACCGTCGGCGCGGGCGGCGGCTCGGTCGCCTGGGTAGAGGCGGGCGGGCTGCGCGTCGGGCCCAGGTCGGCCGGCGCCCGGCCGGGCCCGGCGTGCTACGCGCGCGGCGGCACCGAGCCCACTGTCACCGACGCCAACCTGGTGCTCGGGCGCATCGACCCGCACGGCTTCGCCGGCGGCCAGATGAGCCTCGACACCGCCCTCGCGACGGCGGCGGTCGATCGGCTCGCCGGGGAGTTCGGGCTCAGCACGACGGCGATGGCCGAGGGCATCTGCGACGTGGCCAACGCCAAGATGGCCCAGGCCATTCGCACCATCACGGTGTCGCGCGGCATCGAACCGCGGGACTCGGCCCTGGTCGCCTTCGGCGGCGCCGGGCCGATGCACGCCGTGTTCCTCGCCCGGGAATTGGGCATCGCAGAGACGGTGGTGCCGCGCTTCCCCGGTGCCTTCTCGGCTTGGGGCATGTTGCAGACCCGGATCAGGCAGGACTACACCGAGCCGTACTTCTTCCTCGACGAGGACCTGGACGGCGCGGACATGGCCGCCACTCTCGCCCGCATGCAGAAGCAGGCGCTCGACGCCTTGGCGCACGAGGGCGTGCCCGCCGATCGCCGCAGCGCCAGCCACGCGGTCGACATCCGCTACGCGGCACAGGAGTACACGCTGACCGTGCCGCTGACCGACGCGGACGAGCCGCGGCGGGCGGACTTCCTGGCCACCGTCGCGCAGCGCTTCGCCGACCTGCACAAGTCGCGGTACGGCCACGCCAACCTCGGCGCCCCGATCGAGTTCGTCACCCTGCGCACCGCGGCGTTCGGGGATCTCGGCCGGCCCGAGCCGCAGCGGTGGCCCGCCGCCACGACCACGACGTTCCCGCACGAGATCCGTCCGGTCGTCTTCGACGGCGAGCCGCGCCCGACGATGGTCGTAAGCCGCGACGATCTGTTCGCGGGACACGTGTTCGACGGACCCGCGGTGATCGTCGAGGACACCGCCACCACGGTCGTCCCGCCCGGTTACACGGTCAGCGTCGACGACATCGGCACACTGCTCATCCGTCGGAAGGACATCAAGTGACAGCCACTTTGGGCGCGGTCGACGTCGACCCGGTCACCGTCGAGATCATCCGCAACGCCCTCAACTCGGCGGCCGACGACATGAACGCCACACTGATCCGCTCGGCATACACACCGATCATCTATGAGTGCGGCGACTGCGTGGTCGCCCTGCTCGACGCCCAGCACCAGGTGCTCGGCCAGTCGGCCGGTTTGCCGATCTTCCTCGGCAACCTGGAGACCTGCACGAAGGCCACCGAGGAGCGGTTTGGACGCGACGTGTGGCAACCCGGGGACGTCTGGATCCTCAACGACAGCTACCTGGGCGGCACCCACCTCAACGACGTGACCATCTTCGGACCGGTGTTCGTCGACGACACGCTCGTCGGCTTCACCGCGTCCCGCGCGCACTGGATCGACGTCGGTTCCAAGGATCCCGGCGGTTCCATGGATTCGGTGACCATCTTCCAGGAGGGGCTGCGCCTCGGTCCGCAGAAGCTGGTCGAGGGGGGCAAGGAGCTGCCCGGCGTCATCGACACGATCGGCACGAACGTCCGCTTCCCCTACCCGACCACGGGCGACATGCATGCCATGATCGCCTGCATCACCATGGGCGAGCGACGTCTACAGGAGATTGTCCGCCGGTTCGGGCTGCCCGTGCTGGAACGGGCCCGCGACGAGATCTTCCGCCAGACCGAGATGCTGGAGCGGGAAGTGATCGCCCAAATTCCCGATGGGGTGTACACCGCGGAAGGGGTCCTCGACAACGACGGCATCGACCTGGACACCCCGGTCCCGATCCGGCTCAAGATAACGGTGTCCGGCGAGGAGATCGACTTTGACGTCACCGAGTCGGCCGATCAGACGGTCGGGCCGGTCAACTGCGGCGTCGCGCAGGCGGTGTCCGCGCTTCGCGTCGGTTACAAGCTGCTGATCAGCCCGGACCTGCCGGGTAACGGTGGCTCGTTCCGGACGATGACCACCCAGGTTCGGGAAGGATCCGTGCTCGGTGCCCGGTCCCCGGCCGCGTGCCAGTGGTACTTCTCCCACCTCGGGCTGCTCATCGACATGGTGGCCCGGGCGCTGGCCCCGGCGCTGCCGGACCGGGTGGCCGCGGCGAGCCACGGCGACTCGATGATCATTCTGACCTCCGGCGTGGACCCGCGGGTGGGGCGCGAGTTCGTCAGCCTGGAAGCCACTGTGGGCGGCTGGGGCGCGTGGAACGGCTCGGACGGTGAGAGCGCGTTGATCAACAACGTCAACGGGTCGCTCAAGGACATCCCGATCGAGGTGTTCGAGACCCGCTACCCGTGGCGCATCACGGAGTACCGCATCCGCCCCGACTCCGGCGGGTCGGGGCGCTGGCGGGGCGGCAACGGGGTGATCCGCCAGTACGAGGCGCTCACCGACCTGACGGTGTCGCTCTGGTTCGAGCGGTCCCGGCAACCGGCCTGGGGCCTGTTCGGTGGTGAGGACGCGGTCGGCCCCGAGGTGGTGATCAACCCGGGGCGCCCCGACGAGCGGCGCGTTCTCAAGGCCAACGGCCTGGCCCTGCGCAAGGGTGACGTGGTCCGCTGCGCCACCGGCGGTGGAGGTGGTTACGGCGATCCGACCGAGCGCGCGGCCGACGCCGTACGCGCCGACGTGCTCGACCGCTACATCACCGCGGAGGCCGCGCTGACCCGCTACGGGATCGCCAGCTGACCCTCAGGCGGTACGGCGACCGGTGTGGGGCCAGCCTGGTGGCGCCACACCGGGACCCCCGGCTGCGCCGGTCTGCGGGTACCCGTGCGATTCGGTCCACATGGAGACCAGCGTGTAGCACAGCACGTGCAGCGCGAGTCGCTGTGCCGGCTCGTCGAAGGTGAGTCCGAGCTGCCGGGCCCGCGACAACCGCGCCAGCACCGTGTTGCGGTGCACACCCAGGCGCAGCGATGCCTGGCTCAGTGATCCGCCGCAGTCCAGTACGGCCAGTACCGTCTGGACCAGCGCAACGCGGTCCCGGGCGTTCATCAGGTCGCTCAGGCACAAGTCGGCGACCTGGGCGATCTCGCTGATCGGCAGCCAGGCCAGTGCGGCCTGCGGCCCGACCTGGTCGAACCACTGGACTGCGGCCGGCCCGCGCTCCCGGGCAACGTGCGCGGCCAGCCGGGCCTCGGCGACCGAACGCAGCAGGCCGGGCACCCCGCGGTGTGCCCGGCCGACCCCGATCACCAGGTCGTGGGCTGCCGCCGAGTCGCGGAACGCGGCCACGGCCCGGCGCACCGGCGCCACATCGTCGGGGTCTGCGCCGCTGTGCCAGGACACCCAGCCGTCACCCTGCACGATCAGGGGCCAGCCGGTGCGGCCGCGCTGCCACGACGCGCGGACGAGGTGGGTGACCTCTTCGGGCGGCTCGCCGGTGGGATGCACCGGGGCAAGCCATATCGCCCGGTTCGCGCTGCCGATTTGCCAGCCCAGCTCGCTGCTCCAGGCCGGCACGTCGATATCGCCGCTCGCGTCGCCACACCTGGCGGCGGTGGGGTCGCCCGGGCGCCCAGAGGCCGGTTCACCCGACCCGCCACCCGCCTCATCCCCGGGCTGAGCGGCCAGCCGGCGCAGCATGGCGAAGGCGGCCTGCTCGTGTTCGGCGCGGGAGGACGAGTCCAGCCTGGTGTGCGCCCACGCCGCTTGCAGCGACGGGCGGGCCAGCCGCAGCAGCTTCGCCACCTGCTCGGCGGCGGCCGGCCCGTGTGCGGGTACCGCCGCAACCAGCCGCCCCCACGGCCGCTCACCCGGGCCGTGCACCTCGACTTCGACCCGTTCGACGTTCGGCCGCGGCTGCACGGCGACCGCCCGCCCGGCGACCACCGTCTCCGCCATCACCAGTGCGACCGGAATACCTTGCAGCTCGCTGTTGAGTACGCCGAGCACGCCGCGGATACTGGTCTGCTCGGCCAGCCGCTCCGCGCACATGGCCTGCCGCAGCGCTCTGGCCGCGGCCGGTGCGCTCACCTGCCCCGCGAGCTGGAGCGCGACGTTGACCGGGTCGGTGTCGATGACCAGCAGCGACATGTTCAGCCGTTCGGCCAGGGCAGCACTGGACGGGCTGGCGACGGTACGCGAGACCACCACCGCCGTGACGTTGCGCTCCCAGGCCAGGTGCAGCGCCGCCGCCAGCGACCAGCCGCCGGTGGCCGCCTCGTTGTGCAGCACGACCAACACGTGCGGGGTGCACCGGCGCAGCCGTTCGAAGGTCTCGGCGAGCACCACCTGCTCGACCCGCCGGGACGGGTCGGCCAGGTGCAGCCCGTCGGCGGCGGCCAGCGGCGGTATGCGCACCAGCTCGCCGAGCGTGATCGGCAGGGTCGAGGGCCGGGTCCTCATCGGCGCCTCGGATGCTTGAGCGAGATCCCGTGCGAGCCCAGGCCCACCATCTCCATGCCCTCGGCGGAGTACCAGATCGCATCCGCCGGCGTGACGATCACGTCCACCAGGTCGCCCAGCTCCAGGCTGTCCAGCGTCGCCAGCTTCCCCCGCGACACATCGACCAGACACACCAGGTCCGGTGCGCCCGCGGCCAATGCGCCGTCGGCGAAGACCGCCACGACCTCGCTGCGCAGCTCGATGCGCAGCTGCCGCTCCAGCCCGCCGGTCTCGTCCACGACAAGGCTGGACGGGTGCGCCGGGATCGTTCCGTCGCTGGGCCGGCTGAGGTGCTCCAGCTCGACGATGCGGCCCCGGGCCAGGCGGCGGCAGCCGGTGATCGCGCCGAGCCGGCTGACCAGCAGGTCCGGGTCGGTGCGTTCCAGCAGCAGGCGCCCGACGTTCGCAATCCGAGACACGGTACCGGGCAGGGCGGCGTGGCGTAGCAGACCGGCCGTGGTGGGGTATGCCGCCAGCGCCGCCCAGCCGCCGAGCGTGTCGACGTTGGACCGCAGCAGGCGGTCGGCCCGCCGCCCGTCCGGCGCCTCCACCAGTACGCTCTCCCCGGTTGGGCCGAACGCCACCAGCGGCGTCGGGGAAAGCCCGGCCAAGTGCATGGCCGTGTGGTGGATCAGGGCGAAGGTGCGCCCCATGCCGTCCGCGTCGATAAGCGGCACCCCGAGCTGCGCCGCGGCGACAATTGGAACCAGCGCGCTGACCGTCGCGGCGGCCAGCGGGTACACCGCACCGAACCGTACGCCCTGCAGCCGCTCGATCTGGCGGATCGCCATCTCGAATTCGTCGCCGGCTGGCGGCAAGTCCGCCAACGCCGACCCCGACCCGAGTACGCACACCGATACGCACGGCGTGTCGGGGTCCACCGTCTCCACCCGGCGCAGCGGCACCGGCCCGTTGCGCTCCAGCAGCCCGGTCAGCCAGGAGGTCAGCGAGGAGCGGTTGGCGTCGCCGACCGCGGACGAGTAGAACTTGGCGCCCTCGTACAGGGCCGGTACGTCCTCCGCGCCGATGGACGCGACCGCGCCGACGTATCCGGCCGGCACCGTACCGGTCACGCTGGTCATCCCGCCACCTGACCGATCCGCTCCCGGCGGGCCAGCGCGGTGTCCGGCGCGCCCGCGACCCGTACCCGGATCCGCACCGTTCCGGACGGGCTGTACGGCACGGCCACGGTGGACACCTCGGCCAGCCGGGCGGTGCCCGGGGCGGCGCCGTTGGCCATCACGATCGCGGTCGCCCGTTCCTCGGCGTCGCGGCGGACCCGGTCCAGCTCGGCGGCGGACTCGATGAAGGCCACCTCGTCCAGCCACGAGGTGGGCTGGCTGACCGCGGCGCCGACACAGGCCAGCAGCTCTGGTTCGCCGGGCGCCCGTACGACGGGCACGTCGCCGCCCCAGCCGGGCACCTCGTCGAGGCTGCTGTCCGGCTCTGGCGCCAGCACCGCGGTGGGCACCACCAACTCGGTGCCGATATCGGCCAGCTCGGCCGGGCGTACCAGGGCCAGTCCTCGGCGTACCTCGCCGGCCACCTGCCGCTCGCCGCGGGGCAGCAGGACCCGGCAGTCCGCCAGACCGGACAGGTAGGCGGCGCCGCACAGCTCCAGCGCCTCGGTCGCGCCGAGGGCCACCGCCGGCATGGCCCGAATCCGGGACGGGGTACTGAAGCCGCTGTCGCCGCGCGCCACCCGCAGGGAGATGGTGCCCGGCAACCGGTCGAGGGTCCGCTCGCAGCGGCTCAGCAGCTGCTCGGTGAGCGCTCCGAGCGCGCAGTCGAGGACGACCGTCGCCTCCCTGGCCACCAGGCCCTGCCCGCCGAAGTCGCTGGCCACCGAGATCCGGGCCCCGGGCACCGCCTCCTGGATCGCGTCGGCGACGTCCCGCTCGTGGGCCGGGTTGGCCTGCGAACCGGCCCCGACGATCGCCACGTGCCGGATGCGCGCCGCGGCCAGCTTGGCGCAGACCGCCGCGAGCTGGCCCAGGTCGAGCGGGCGCAGCTGGTTGCCGAGCAGGTCGTGCCCGCCGGCGACGGTGAACCGCCCGGCGATGCGCCGCTCGACCAGCGCGGTCGGCGAACGCGCGAGGGCGGGATCGGTGGCCGCGCGCGGGACGATCCGCACCGCCGCCACCCGGGGCAGGTCGCTGTCCGGCCGGATGATCGCGTCCAGCAGCATTGGCGAGATGTCCACCGTGACCGCGTCGGGACCGGTCGGCGAGATCCGCGCCGCCGTGGCCACCGCCGCCGCGATCATCCCCTCGAGACCGGCGCGGGCGGGCGCGGCAGGCTCGACCGGCACGGCGGCTGAGCCGTGCACCACGACCGCGTACGCGCGGTGCGGCCACACGCTCAGCCCGACGTGCGGGATGTCGCCGGCGTGGGGGATCATGAACCCAGCGTAGCCAGCTAACGCGTACGTTTCCGCAGCCAGCGGTCCATGGTGACGGCGAACAAGATCAGGCAGCCCTGCAGAACCTGCTGGTATGTGGTGTCCCAGCCGAGCAGGTTGAAGCCGTTGCCGATCAGCGTCAGCAGGAACGCGCCGACCACGCCCCGCCAGACCGCCCCCTCGCCGCCGAGGATGCTGGTACCGCCGATGACCGCCGCCGCGATCGCGGTCAGCTCCATGCCGGTGGCCATGGTCGACTGGGCGGAACCGGCCCGCGAGGCGAGGATGAGTCCGGCCAGCGCCGAGCAGATGCCACTGATGACGAAGGCCGCGACGTGGACCGATCCGACCCGGATGCCGGACAGGCGGGCGGCCTCGATGTTGCCGCCCACGGCGTAGATCCGGCGGCCGAAGGTGGTCGCCGCCACCACGATGCCGACCACCGTCACGACGACGATGAACACCACCGTGGCCGAGGTCAGGTCGAACACGGACGGCCAGGTCAGCATGCCGAAGTCCTCGGCCTGCCGGGTCAGCGGGTAGACGATCGACCCGGCGGTGGCGACGACCGCCACGCCCCGGTAGACGATGCTCACCGCCAGCGTCCCGATGAACGAGTTGACGCCGCTGCGTACCACGATCGTGCCGGTGAGCACGCCGAGCGCGGCGCCGGCCGCGACCGCGGCGGCGAACCCGACCGGCACCCCGGCGACCCGGGCCACCTGGACGCCGACGATCGCCGACAGAGCGAGCGTGGCGCTCGCGGTGAGGTCGAAGACTCCGCTGATGATGCAGACCGTGGCCCCGGTGGCCAGCAGCCCAACCACCGCGCACTGGTCGAGCAGGTTGATCAGGTTGGCTCTGGTCAGAAAGGTGTCTGTGCTGACCGACAGCGCGATCACGATCGCGACGAGCGCGACCACGATGCCGTAGTCGCGCAACCGGAAAGCGAGCCGCGACACGGGGTCGGCCGTTTGCACGCCGGCCGCGGCCTGCGGGGCTGCGTCGATGCTCACGTGGTCTCTCCTTGGTCTCCGAACGCCGCGGCGATGACGGCCTCCCGGCTCGTGCCGCGCGGGAACTCGCCGACCGGCCGGCCGTGCCGCAGCACCAGCACGCGATGGGAGAGGGCGAGCAGCTCCTCGATCTCCGACGAGACGCACACCACGGCCATCCCATCCGCGGCGAGTTCAGTGATCAAACGGTGGATCTGGCTCTTGGCGGCGACGTCCACGCCGCGGGTGGGCTCGTCGATGAGCAGCACCCGCGGCGAGCACAGCAGCCACTTGGCGAACAGCGCCTTCTGCTGGTTGCCGCCGGAGAGGGTCTCGATGGGGGCATCCTTGCTGGCGGCGCGGATGTCGACCGAGGTCGCGATGCGCTCCACCGCCGACCGTTCCGCCGAGCCGCGGACGAACGGCCCGATCCGCCGTCGCGGCAGCGACGGCAGCGCCACGTTCTCCCGTACCGAGCGGGCCATCACCAGGCCCTGCTCCTTGCGGGACTCGGGTACCAGGGCGACGCCGGCCGCCATGCTGCGCCGCGGGGAGAGCCGGCTCAGCGCCACGCCGTTCACCTCGACGACGCCGGCGGTGGGGTGGTCGGCGCCGAACAGCAGGCGCAGCGTCTCGGTCCGCCCGCTGCCCACCAGGCCGGCGATGCCGAGGATCTCGCCCGCGCGTACCTCGAGGTTGACGTCGCGGACCAGCCCGCGCCGCAGGCCGCGCGCGGAGAGCACCACCGGGGCACCGTCCGGCACCGGCGGCGGCTCGGGGTAGAGCACGTCGATCTCGCGTCCCACCATGTGGCGTACCAGGGTGCGCGGCGTCTGCTCGGCCGCTTTGCCGGTCATGACCAGCGCTCCGTCGCGCAGCACCGTGACCCGGTCGGCCACCGACAGCACCTCGTCCAGGAAATGGGAGACCAGCAACACCGTGGTGCCGGCATCGGCCAAGCGGCGGATCAGCGCCATCAGGTTGTCCTTCTCGTGCTCGGTGAGCACGGCGGTGGGCTCGTCCATGGCGATCACCCGCGCGCCGCGGGCCAGCGCGCGCAAGATCTCGACCTGCTGCTGCACGCCGATGGGCAGCTCGTCGACCCGCTTGTGGGGGTCAATCCGGAAGCCGGTCAGCTCGAGCAGCTCGTCGAGCCGGCGCCGGTCGACGCGGGCTCGGCGCAGCCCGGCGGTGTGCGACCACCGGGCAAGGAACACGTTCTCGAGCACCGACATCGCCGGCACCAGGGCACCCTCCTGGGAGATCAGGCTCACCCCGTGGGCGATCGCGTCGCGCGGGCTGCCGATGGTGACCTGCTGGCCGTCGAAGCTGATCGTGCCGCGGTCGGCGCGGACCGCGCCGCCCAGGATCTTGAGCAGCGTGCTCTTGCCGGCCCCGTTCTCCCCGACCAGGCCGTGCACCTCGCCCGGCACCACATCGAGGTTGATGTCGTGCAGCACGGTCACGCCGCTGTAGCTCTTGCCGATCCCCCGCACCGAGATGGCCGGCGCCCGCCGCACAGTTGTCCTCATCGCGCTGCTCCTGTCGGAGTCGGAATCGGCCGGGCCGCGGTGGTGTGGCGGCCGGCCGCCACACCACCGCGGCCCGGAACCGTCAGTCCGAGTAGTCCGCGGTCAGACCCTTCAGGGTCTCCTTGGTGCCCAGGCAGTTGAAGGTGGTCAGCGCTTCGCACGCCACCGTCGACTCCGGCACGTCCTGCCCGCGCGCCTTGGCCAGGCCAAGCTCGGCCGCCTTGGCGCCCTCGGACTTCTCCGGCACGTCGTAGACGCCGTACCAGATTCCGCGGTTGACGAAGTCGAAGGCCTGGGTCGAGCCGCCGTTGCCGACGAAGGCGATCTTCTTGCCCTCCGCCAGCGGGGTCGCACCCTCCAGCGCCTGGGACGAGCCGATCACGACGTTGACGTCCGGGTGGGCCTGCAGCAGGTTCTGCATCGCCGCGCGTCCGCTGTCCTGGGTGTAGCCGCCGACAAAGTTGGACACCACGGTGGCGCCGCCTGCGGTGAGCGCGTCGACGGCCGCCTTCGTCCGCGCGGTGTCCAGAGGGTAGTTGGCGAAGCCCTGCAGGTAGGCGACCTTGCATTTCCCGCTGGTGACGGTCTTGCAGGCCTCCAGGCCGAGCTTGGCCAGGCCGACGCCGTTGACTGTCGGCGGGTCGATGATGGTGATGGTTCCGGGCACTTGTGGCTCGGCGGTGTCGTACTTGCCGCCGACCGGGGTGAACTCGATGACCACCGTGATGCCGGCGGCCACGGCCTGCCGTACCGGGTTGACCATCGCCGTGCCATCATTCGCTTGGATGATGACCACGTCGTACCGCTTGGAAGTGATCGCGTCCTGCAGCTGGTTCACCTGCGTCGGTCCGTCGAAGTTGGAGTCGAGGAAGGTCGCCGAGGCGTTGTGCGCGTCGGCGTAGGACTTTATGCCGGCCCAGGTCGCCTGCGCGAACGAGTTCGCCTTCGCGAAGCCGAAAAAGCCGATCCTCAAATGCTTGTCCGCCGGAGCGGCGGAGGTCTGGGCGCCCCCGCCGCTGGACGGTCTGCTGCATGCCGCGATGCCCAGCGCCAGCGCGGCGGCGGTGCCGGCCGCCAGTAGTCGAACAGCTCGGGTCACTGAAAGCTCCTCAGACGCGCGAAGATTTGCTTGTTTAGTCGAAGGGTTCGGTCGGTAGCGGACGGACGTCGCCGGGCGTGACGAGCTCGAAGACTCCGCCAACGAGCGGCTCGTCAGCCCGGACGTCCAGCAGGGCGGCGAGCTGCTGGGACAGGGCAGCGCGCCACGGGTCGTCGACCCACCGCCGGTAGTCCGCGGCGGTGTCCCAGTCCGCGATGACCAGATGGGTGACTGGGCCAGCGTCGACGGACCGCAGCAGCAGGGCGTCCCGGCACCCGTCGAACCCCCGGGCGCGCTGCAGAATCCGGTGGTCGGCGAAGAAGGCCTCAAGCGCGGCGGCCCGCCCGGCCGCGGCTCGAAGGGCCAGCACACTGCGGATCACTGAAGCTCCCGAAGGTACCGGCGGTTCAAGTGCAAGAAATGCTGACTGTGGCACCTGCCACGCCGATGTGCGCCGAGCACACCGCTGGCGGCGAGGGTTGTGCACGCGGGCCGGGTGTCTGGTTCATCCCCGGCGGTAGGTCGGCCACGTCGGTTGACACCCGGCACCGGCTGTGTCAGCGTTCGACTCCTCCACTGCGCCAACCGGTGGAGAGATCATCTGGCTGACACCACCCGGTGGCCGCCGCCCGCGGCCTGAGGGACAACGGGGCCGGTACGCCAGTTCCGAAGCGCGTCGCCGCGTCGGGTCGTGCATTCCTCCGGGCGGCTCGTCCGGTGCCGCGCTGTCGTGAGAAACGGCGAGAGGCACAACGACATGACCAGCACCAGCCGAGTCGCGATCGACGTCGGCGGCACGTTCACCGACGTCGTCGAGCTGCTGCCAGCAACGGGCGAGCTCCACTTCGACAAGGTGCCGACCACACCGGCGCAGCCGACCGCAGGCGTGTTGGACGCCTTCGGCGCCACCCGGTCCGCGCTGGCCGAGGTGGCGACGTTCACCCACGGCACGACCCTCGGGCTCAACGCCCTGCTGACCCGGACCGGGGCGCGTACCGCGGTGGTCGGCACGGCCGGCTTCCGCGACGTCTACCTGCTCGGGCGCACCGACCGGCGGACCAACTACGACATCACCTACCGTCCGCCGCCGGCGCTGCTGGAGCGGTACGACACGTTCGAGGTTCCGGAGCGCTGCCTGTTCGACGGTTCGGTGCATCGGCCGCTGGACGAGGACGCGGCCCGTGCGGTCGCGGCCACGATAGCCGAGCGCGGCTATGAGTCGGTGGCGGTGGCCTTCCTGCACTCGTACGCCAACCCGGCGCACGAGCTGCGGATGCGCGAGATCCTCGCCGAGGAGGCGCCCGGCGTCGCGGTGACGCTGTCGCACGAGCTGTCCCGGGAGTACCGCGAGTACGAGCGGACGAGCACTGCGGTGCTCGACGCGTACGTCAAGCCGATCGTGCGCCGCTACCTGGCGCGGCTGGAGGACGAGCTGCGGTCCGGCGGCTTCGCCGGCCGGTTCCTGATGACCCGCTCTGGCGGCGGTGCGATGACCGCGAGCGCGGCCCGCGAGCAGCCGGTGAGCCTGATCCTGTCCGGTCCTGCGGGCGGCGTCATCGGCGCCCGCGCGTTCGGCGCGCTCATCGGCCAGCCCAACCTGATAACCATCGACATGGGTGGCACCAGCCTGGACGCGTCCCTGGTCGTCGACGGCGAGCCGGTGCTGCATCAGGGCGCGCAGTTCGAGCAGCTGCCGATCAACACCCCCTCGCTGTACATCCACACCATCGGCGCGGGCGGTGGCTCGATCGCCTGGCTCGACGATGCGGGGGCGCTGCAGGTCGGTCCGCGAAGCGCAGGTGCCGACCCGGGCCCGGCGTCCTACGGCCGCGGCGGCACCGAACCCACCTTCACCGACGCGGCCCTCGCCGTCGGCTACCTCGGCGCTGACACGGCGCTGGGCGGCCGGCTGACTCTAGACCCCAGGCTCGCCACCGCGGCCCTCACGCCGCTCGCCGACGAGCTGGGCATGACCCCGCTCGCGCTGGCCCGCGGCATCATCCGGATCTCCACCACCAAGATCATGGGGGCGGTCCGCGCCATCACCATCGAGGTGGGACGCGACCCGAAGGATTTCTCGTTGCTCGCCTTCGGCGGTGGCGGTGGCCTGGTCGCCGTCGACGTGGCCCGGGAGCTGTCGATCCCCACCGTCATCGTGCCGCCCGGGCAGGGGGCCTTCTCCGCTTTCGGCATGCTCTTCGCCGACGTGCAGCACGACTTCGCCCGAACCGCCGTGACCCCGCTGGCCAGCCTGGATCCGGCGCGGCTGGCGGAAAGCTACCGGGAGATGACCGACGAGGCGCGCAAGACGCTGACGGCCGAGGGCTTCGCGCCTAGCGCCCAGGTGCTCACGCGCAGCGTGGACGTCCGCTACGCCGGGCAGGAACACACCGTCACCGTACCGGTACCCGAAGACGACCCCGACGTGATCGCCGTGATCGAGCGGGCCTTCACCGACCTGCACGAGCGGCAGTACGGGCACACCATGGACGACCCGATCGAGGTCACCACGCTGCGACTGCGCGCCACCGGTGTGGTCGACAAGCCCGCCCTGCCCAAGCTGGCACGCCGCGCGGGCGGGGCGGCGCAGCCGGTCGGCACCCGCACCGTCTACATCAGCGACGAGCAGCCGAAGGTGCCCTACACGCTCTACACCCGCGAGTCCCTGCTCGCCGCGGACGAGCTCGTCGGGCCGGCCGTGGTCGCCGAGCACACCGCCACCACCGTCATCCACGAAGGCGACCAGCTCCGCGTCGGCGACCACGGAGAAATGATCATCACCGTCGCCGCCGAAGGAAGGGGCGCAGACCGATGAGCGACTCGATCACCACCGAGGTCATCCGGCACGGCCTGCTCGCCGGCGCCGAGGAGATGGCCCGCAACCTGTGCCGTACCGCGTACAACACCGTGGTCTACGAGATACACGACTACGGCATCGGCATCCACGACGCACACGGCGACGTGGTGGCCGACGCGCCCGGCATCGCCGTGTTCACCCGCGGCAACGACCGCGGCATCAAGGAGGCGGTGCGGTTTTTGGGTACCGCGGCCATGCAGCCCGGCGACGTCTTCCTGCTCAACTACCCGTACTGGTCGTCCGCGCACACCCTCGACCCGCTGGTCTTCGCCCCGATCCACGTCGACGGCGAACTGATCGGTTTCGCGTCGTGCCGGGTCCACGTGCTCGACCTGAAGCAGAAGGATCCCGGGTACGTGCTGGACTCCACGGACATGTACCAGGAAGGGCTGTTCTTCCCGGCGTCGAAGCTGTACCGGCAGGGTAGGCCGAACGAGGACGTCTTCAACATCATCCGGTTCAACAGCCGGATGCCTGAGCGCACCATCGGGGACCTGCAGGCGCAGGTGTCCGCGTGCGTCACCGGCGTGCGGCGTACCCAGGAGATCGCGACGAAGTACGGCGCGGCCACGGTGACGGACGCGATGCGCGCGATCAACGACCACGGCGAGCGGCTGGCCCGGCTCGCGCTGGCCAAGCTGCCCAGGGGCACGTGGACCGCGCATGACTTTGTCGACTCCGACGGTGTGGACCTCGACCGGATGGTCAAGCTGACCTGCACCGTCACGGTCAGCGACGACGGTATGGTCATCGACTGGACCGGCAGCGACCGCGATGTACGCGGGCCGATCAACCTGCCGCGCGGCCAGACGGAAGCCTTTTGCAGCCTGGTGTTCAAGGCACTGACCACACCGGACACTCCGGTGGTGGCGGGCAACTTCCGTCCACTGCGGATCATCACCGAACCGGGGTCGGTCATGCACGCGGTGCCGCCCATGCCGACGTTCACCCTCTGGACCGGGCTGCTCGGCGGCGAGGTCGTGCTCAAGGCGCTGGCCCAGGGCATGCCCGACCTGGTACCGGCATGCTCCGGCGGCGACGTCTGCTCGATGATGGGGTTGGGCGTGCACCCGCGCACCGGCGAGATGTGGCTGGAGGCCACCAACGAGGCGGTCGGCTTCGGCGCGCACGCCGGCGGCGACGGCGCCGACGGCATCATGCACCTGTCCGAGCCGGGGTGCCGTAACAACCCGGTCGAGGTACTGGAGACCAAGTCGCCGATGTTCATCGAGTGGTACGGCTACCGCACCGACAGCGGCGGGGCGGGCCGCTACCGCGGCGGCGTCGGGGTGAGCCGCGCCTACCGGTTCACCGCCCCGTCGACCGGGATCTGCCTGGTCTACAAGACCAGGACCAAGCCGTGGGGGATCGCCGGTGGCCGCGAGGGCGACAACAACCACATCGTCCTCAACCCCGGTACCGACCGCGAGGTGGTCCAGGGCGGCAGCTACAACCGGCTGCAGGCCGGCGAGGTGCTGGTGAACAACACCGGCGGTGGCGGCGGCTACGGCGACCCGTTCGAGCGCGAGCCGGCCCGGGTGGCGGCGGATGTGCGCAACGGCTTCGTATCGGCCGGCGCGGCACGGCGTGAGTACGGCGTGGTGGTCGACCCGGACACGTTCGCCGTGGACGAGGCGGCCACCGCGGCCCTCCGCGCCGGCGCCCGCAAAACCGGCGCCGGCGAAGAAGCGGCCGGGAAGCTGAGCGGGGCCGAGGCATGAGCGAGTCACTGTCCATCATCAACGGTCTGGTCTTCGACGGCGTCTCGGACGATCTGGTCGAGGGGCCAGTGCACATCGTCGACGGGCGCATCGCCGCCGTCGGCGGGCCACCGCAGCCGGCCGACCGGGTGCTCGACGCCCAGGGCCGGACCGTGCTGCCCGGCCTGATCGACGCGCACTGCCACGCATACGGCATCGACCTAGACATGCTGGCGCTGGAGTCGCGCCCGCTCAGCTACGTGGCCCTGGTGGCCGCGCGGCGGCTGGCGGCGGCCCTGTCGCGGGGTTTCACCACGGTACGCGACCCCGCCGGCGGGGACGCCGGCTTGGCGCGGGCGATCGCCGAGGGTGTCATCCGCGCGCCGCGTTACCTGTGGACCGGCCCGGCGCTGAGCCAGACCGGCGGTCACGGCGACGTGCGGGCCGCGGACAGCGATGTGTGCGGCTGCGCCACCCACACCGTCGAGGTGGTGGACGGAGTCGATCCGCTGCGCCGGGCGGCCCGCGACCGCCTACGCCGGGGAGCGCACGCGATAAAGATCATGGCGTCCGGTGGCGTGGTGTCGCTGACCGATCCGATCCGTGTCCCGCAGTACTCGGCCGAGGAGATCCGGGCGGTCACGCAGGAGGCGTCCCGGCGGGGCAGCTACGTGGCGGCGCACGCCTACTCACCCGAGGCGATCCGGCACGCGATCGACAATGGAGTACGCAGTATCGAGCACGGCAACCTGCTCGACGCCGAGACCGCCGTGGCGATGGCGGCGGCCGGTGCGTTCCTGGTGCCCACGCTCGCCGCCTACGACGCGATGGACCGCCGCGGCGCCGCCCTGGGCATGCCCGCCGTGTCCCGGCAGAAGAACCGCGAGGTGCTGGACGCCGGCCGCCGCGCGATCGAGCTGGCCCGCGCCGCCGGCGTGCGGATCGGTTTCGGCACCGACCTGATGGGGGTCTTGGAGGACGAGCAGCTGCACGGCTTGCGGCTACAAATCGAAGTGGACGGAGTGTTGCCCGCGCTGCGCTCGGCCACCTCGGTCAACGCCGACCTGCTCGGTCGGCCGGACCTCGGCCGGGTACGCGAAGGATGCGTCGCCGACCTGCTGATCGTGGACGGCGACCCCACGCGGGACCCCTCGGTACTGTGGGACGGGCCGCACCGGCGCACCGTGATCCAGGGCGGGACGGTGCTGTGATGCTGGGCACCGCCCTGCTGTCCGCCTCGCGCAGTCCCCGGCTCCGGCGGCTGGTCGTGTCCACCCCGGTCACCCGCCGGGTGGTCGACCGCTTCGTCGCCGGCGGACGGCTGGCCGACGCGCTCGCGGTAACCGACCGGCTGGTCGCGGCCGGTCTGACCGTCACCCTCGACCACCTCGGGGAGGACGTCTCCACCGCGGCCGAGGCCACCGCGTCGCGCGACGCCTACCTGCGCGCGCTGGAGGCGATCGCCGCGGCCGGCCTCGGCGGCGCGGTGGAGGTATCGGTGAAGCTGTCGTCCTTCGGCCAGTCCCTGCCCGGCGGGCACGACCTGGCTCTGTCCAACGTGGAGGATGTCGCCGCGGCCGCCGCCGCGGCCGGCACGACAGTCACTTTGGACATGGAAAGCTCGGGCACGGTCGACTCGACCCTGGCCGTACACGCGTCGCTGCGCGCCCGCTACCCCGATACCGGTGTCGTGCTGCAGAGTTACCTGCACCGCACCCCGGACGACGCCCGCGCGCTGGCCCACCACGGCTCGCGGGTACGGCTGGTCAAGGGCGCGTACCGGGAACCGGCCAGCGTGGCGTTGCAGGACAAGCGCCAGGTCGACCTCGCGTTCGAGCGGTGTCTGCGCATTCTGATGAACGGCGCGGGCTACCCGATGGTCGGCAGCCACGACCCGAGAATGATCGCGTACGCCCAGCGGGCCGCCGCCGAGGCGGGCCGGGGCGCCGACTCCTTCGAGTACCAGATGCTGTACGGGGTGCGCCCGGCGGAACAGCGGCGGTTGGTCGCCGCCGGATACCGCGTGCGCGTCTACCTGCCCTACGGCACCGACTGGTACGGCTACTTCATGCGGCGGCTCGCCGAGCGCCCCGCCAACCTGTTGTTCTTCACCCGCGCGCTGACCAGCCGCGCCTGATCCGGAAGCGAAACCTGCCGTGGATGCCATCACCGCTGTCCCTGCCCCCTACAACGAACCGGTCCGCGACTACGCGCCGGGTAGCCCCGAACGCGAGTCCATTCAGCGGGAGCTGAAGGCTCTCACCGGCGCCGGACCCATCCAGCTCACCATGGCCATCGGCGCCGATCGCCGCCTGGGCGCCAGCGAGCCGATCGAGGTGCGGATGCCCCACCGGCACGCACACCTGCTCGGCACGCTCGGCAACGCCACCGCCGCCGATGCCCGCGCCGCGATCGATGCCGCCCTGGCGGCTTCGGCCGAATGGCAGCGGCTCGACTTCGACGACCGGGCCGCGGTGTTCCTGCGCGCCGCCGATCTAGTCGCCGGGCCGTGGCGGGACCGGCTCACCGCGGCGACCATGCTCGGGCAGAGCAAGACCGTGCACCAGGCAGAGATCGACGCCGCCTGCGAACTCGCCGACTTCCTGCGGTTCAACGTGCACTTCGCCCGGCAGATCCTGGCCGAGCAGCCGATCTCGGGCGCCGGTGCGTGGAACCGCGCGGACTACCGCCCACTGGAGGGCTTCGTCTACGCGATCACGCCGTTCAACTTCACCGCGATCGCCGGGAACCTCGCCACCGCCCCGGCGCTGATGGGCAACACCGTGGTGTGGAAGCCGTCGCCGACCCAGCAGTTCGCGGCACACTGGCTGATGGCGCTGCTCACCGAGGCCGGCCTGCCACCGGGTGTGATCAACATGGTGACCGGTGACGGCCTGGCCGTCTCGGAGGTGGCCTTGGCCGACCCGAACCTTGCCGGCATCCACTTCACCGGCTCCACCGCGGTCTTCCGCCAGCTGTGGCGCGGCGTCGGCGCCAACATCGACCGCTACCGCAGCTACCCCCGGCTGGTCGGCGAGACCGGCGGCAAGGACTTCGTGCTGGCCCATCCCTCGGCCGACCTCGACGTGCTGCGTACCGCGCTGGTGCGGGGAGCCTTCGAATACCAGGGGCAGAAATGCTCTGCCGCGTCGCGCGCGTACCTTCCGCGTTCACTGTGGACGCGGCTGCGGGACGGCTTCCTGGCCGAGGTCGAGTCGCTGACCATGGGCGACGTCGCCGACTTCGGCAACTTCCTCGGTGCCGTGATCGACGAGCGGGCGTTCCGGCGGCTGGACGCCGTGCTGTCCCGGGCCCGGGCGGACAGCGCGGTGCGCGTGCTGGCCGGCGGGACGGCCGATGCCGAGACCGGCTGGTTCGTCCGCCCCACGGTCCTCGCCTACGACGATCCCGAACACGACGTGTTCAGCACCGAGTACTTTGGACCGCTGCTGGCCGTGTACGTGTACGACGACGCCGACTACGACACCGTGCTGCGCCAGATCGACAGCGGGTCCCGGTACGCGCTGACCGGATCGGTCATCGCCCGCGACCGCGCCGCCATCGCGGAAGCCAGCCGCGCGCTACGGTTCGCCGCGGGCAACTTCTACATCAACGACAAGCCCACTGGAGCGGTCGTCGGGCAACAGCCCTTCGGTGGCGGGCGGGCGTCCGGAACCAACGACAAAGCCGGTGCCGCGCAGAACCTGCTCCGCTGGACAAGCACCCGCACGATCAAGGAGACCTTCGTCCCGCCGACCGACTACCGGTACCCATACCTGGGTACCGGATCGTGAACGCTCACTCCGGCTCCTGCTCGCTCCGTCCGGCCCAGCTGCCGCGGACGTGACCGATGTGGCGGCGGATCAGCCGTTCCAGTCCTGCCGTGTCGCCGGCCTCGATCAGCTGGAGCAGCTGGACGTGCTCGGCCGCGGACGCGGCCAGCTCGCCGGTCTCGGCCAGCCGTTGCAGGCCGTACAGCCGGGCTCGCGAGCGCAGCTCGCCGACGAGCGTCACCAGCTGGTCGTTGCCGGCCAGCGCCAGCAGGTCGAGGTGGAACAGCCGGTCCTGCTCGACGTAGTCGATGAGGTCCTTGCGACCGGCGGCGTCGACCACGCGCCGCGCGGTCGACGCCAGCCGGTCCAGGTCGGCCCGGGTGGCCCGGCCCGCCGCGCGTACCGTGGCCGGCACCTCGATCAGCAGGCGGATCTCGGTGATCTCGTCGAGCTCGCGGTCGGACAGCTCGCGCACCCGGAATCCCTTGTTGGGGACGGCGAGCACCAACCCCTCCTTGGCCAGCTCGAGCATGGCCTCGCGGACCGGGGTGGCGGATACGCCGAACCGCGCGGCCAGCGCTGGCGCGCTGTACACCTCGCCCGGACGCATCTGGCCGGCCACCAGCGCGGCGCGCAGCGCGTGGATGACATGGTTACGCACGCTGGGCCGGGCATCCAGCGCCGGCAGCGGGAGCTGCCCGCCCGCGTTGCGTTCGGTCACCCGGGCCGAGGCGTGCGAACCCGGCGACGGCTTGCTCACTGCTCCTCCGCGAGGGCGTCCACCACGGTCGTCGCCATCACCAGATCCTCCCAGCCCATGCCCACCGTCTTGACCAGGCGGGGCCGGGGCTCACCCACGCCGCGAACCAGGTCGGCGAAGGTGCGCAGGTCATTGACCTGGATCGCGCCCTCCGCCAGCGCCTGCACGACGTCGCCTGCCTCGCGGGTGGCCACCGCCCGGGACTCGACCAGCGCGCCGCAGCGACGGACGGTCTCGCCGTCCACCTCTCGGGCGCCGGGCTCGTGTGAGCCTACCGCGACGATCACCGCGTGGTCCGCGACGAGGTGCCCGGGAAACAGCGGAGTACGCGCGGTGGTGCAGCAGGCGACCAGGTCCGCCTCGGCGACATCCTCCGCCGTGCCGGCCGCCGCGGCGATCCCCTCATCGTGCAGCCGCTCGACGAAGGCGGCGGTGCGCGCCGGGTGCCGCCCGACCACCCGTACCGTCTCGATCGGCCGCACCGCGGCCAGGGCGTGCACGTGCCCGTACGCCTGGGGGCCGGTGCCGAACACGACCAGCCTGGGCGTGGCTGCCGGCGCGACGAGGTCCACACCGAGCGCCGAGACCGCGGGGGTGCGCACCGCGGTCAGCGCGGCGCCGTCGAGCACGGCGACCGGCACCAGCGTGGCGGCGGCGAAGAGCACGTACACGCCGTGGATGCGCGGCAGGCCCAGCCGCGCATTGCCGTCCGCGATGCCGACCAGCTTCACACCCGCCAGCCGGGCGTTGCCCGACGGCATGGCCAGAACCTCGCCGCCGCCTAGGCCGAACGAGACGCGGGGCGGCTCGGCCTCCGGATCCAGTCCGTTCACCAGGGCGTTTCGCAGCGCGGCCACGGCCTGCGGCCAGCTGACCGCACCGGTCACCTGCTCGGCGTCGAGGACGGTCAACCGCGGCAGGTCAGACGTCGAGCGGGTCAAGGACAAGGCAGCTCCGGCTAGAGCAGGAATCCGATGGGGAAGGGGTCGGTGGGATCCAGCAGGTACTGGCCCATCCCGGTGATCCAGGCCCGCCCGGTCACGGTGGGCAACACGGCCGGTCGGCCGCCGACCGTGGTCTCGCCGACCAGCCGCCCGACGAACCGGCTGCCGATGATGGACTCGTTCACGAAGTCCTCGTTCAGGCCGAGTTCGCCACGCGCGTACAGCTGCGCCATCCGGGCGGACGTGCCCGTGCCGCAGGGCGAGCGGTCGAACCAGCCCGGGTGGATCGCCATCGCGTGGCGGGAGACGCGCGCGGTCGAGCCGGGCGCCGCGAGGTAGACGTGGTGGCAGCCGCGGATCTCCGGCTGGTCGGGGTGCGCCGGCGCGAGTTGTGCGCTGACGGCGTCCATGATTTCCAGACCCGCGTCCAGCATGCGTTGCCGCACCGGCGCCTGGTCTGGCGTGAACGGGATGCCGAGCGCAGCCAGGTCGACGATGGCATAGAAGTTGCCGCCGAAGGCGAGGTCCAGCTGAACCTGCCCGAAGCTCGCCGTGTCGACCACGGCGTCGAGCGCGTACGCGAACGACGGCACGTTGCGCAGCGTCACCGACTCGGCCTGCCCGCCATCGACCCGCACCTCGGCCACCACCAGTCCCGCAGGGGTGTCCAGCCGGATCGTCGTGATCGGCTCGGCGACGGCCACCATGCCGGTCTCGACCAGCACGGTGGCCACCCCGATCGTGCCGTGGCCACACATCGGCAGGCAGCCGCTGACTTCGATGTAGAGCACGCCCCAGTCGGCGTCCGGACGGGTCGGCGGTTGCAGGATCGCGCCGCTCATCGCGCCGTGGCCGCGCGGCTCGTACATCAACAGCGTGCGCAGGTGGTCGAGGTTGTCGAGGAAGTACTGGCGCCGCTGCGCCATGGAATCGCCCGGGATGACACCCACGCCACCGGTGACCACGCGGGTGGGCATTCCCTCGGTGTGCGAGTCGACGGCGGCGAAGACCTTGCTGGCGCGCACGGCTCAGCGATGCCCGGCCGCGACCACCTTCTCGGTGGCCTCCTGGACGATCCGCGCCTGCTCCGGCGTTAACGGCTGCCGCGGCTGGCGGCACGGCCCGCCATACCGCCCGACCACATCCATGGCCAGCTTGATCGCCTGGACGAACTCCACGCGCGAGTCCCACCGCAGCAGCGGGTGCAGCGTGCGGTACAGCGGCAGGGCCGTACCGAGGTCGCCCGCGCGCGCCGCCCGGAACAGCGCGACGCAGCTGCGGGGCAGCGCGTTCGGGAAGCCCGCCACCCAACCGGGCGCGCCGGCTAGGGCGAGCTCCAGGGTGACGTCGTCCGCGCCCGCCAGCACGTCCAGCCCGGGTGCCAGCTCGGCGATGCGGTAGCTGCGGCGCACGTCGCCGGAAAACTCCTTCACCGCGACGATCAGCCCCTCGCCGTGCAGCCGGGCTAGCAGCTCGGGCGTGAGGTCCACTCTGGTGTCGATAGGATTGTTGTACGCCACGACCGGCAGCCCAACCTCGGCGACCGTCCGGAAATGCTCGACCACGGCCCGCTCGTCGGCTCGGTACGCGTTGGGCGGCAGCAGCATGACGACCCGGCAACCGGCCTCTGCCGCGTCCTCAGCCCACCGGCGAGCCTCGGCCGCGCCGTACGCCGAGACGCCCGGCATGACCGTGCAGCCCGGCGGGGCGGCGGCCAGGGCGGTCCGCACCACCCGGGACCGCTCCTGGTCGGTGAGCGTCTGGTACTCCCCGAGCGAGCCGTTGGGGACGACGCCGTCGCAGCCCTGCGCCGCGAGCCAGGCCACATGCTCGGCATAGCGGTCCAGGTTGACCGCGAGGTCATCGGTGAATGGCAGCGCCGTCGCCACGAGGACGCCATGCCAGGGGGTCCGCCCAGTAGCCATCGAACCTCCGTTTCGGTACGCGCCGGTGGCACACTTCCCGCTCAGTACAATGTCACATTACACTGGCCTTGGCAATGGACGACCGGGAGCCGCAAGGAACCAATGTGGACAGTGGCGGGGTGAGGCGGTGAACGCCGATGTCGTGGTCATCGGCGCCGGCATCGTCGGCGCCGCCTGCGCCTACCACGCCAGCCAGGCCGGGCTGAGCGTCTGCGTCGTCGATCGCGGGCCGCCGGCCGGCGGGACCACCGGCGCCGGCGAGGGCAACCTGCTGATCTCGGACAAGCTGCCCGGACCGGAGCTGGATCTGGCCCTGCTGTCGTACCAGCTGTGGCGCGCGCTGGCCGAGGTGCCCTTCCGCGACACGACCTTCGGCGCCCGCACCGAGCTTGAGCACAAGGGCGGGCTGGTCGTCGCGGCCTCCGCCGACGTGCTGCGCGGCTTCGGCGAGCTGGCCGCGCGGCAGGCGGCCGCCGGGGTGGAGGCGGTGCCGGTGCCCCCGGACGGACTGCGCGAGCACGAGCCGAATCTCGCCGGCGACCTCGCCGGCGGCATCCGCTACCCGCAGGACATGCAGGTGCAGCCGATGCTCGCGACAGCGGTACTGCTGCGCCTGGCCCGCGACGCCGGCGCGGTACTGCTGCCCGGCGAGGCGGTCACCGGCTTCCTGCGGCGCGGCGACCGGCTCGTCGGCGTGCGCACCGCCCGGCGCGCAGTGTCCGCATCGGCCGTGGTCAACTGCGCCGGCACGTGGGCCGGCGAGGTCGCCGCGCTGGCCGGGGTGCGGATTCCGGTGTCCCCCCGGCGCGGGTTCGTTCTGGTCACCGAGCCCCTGCCGCGCGTCATCCGGCACAAGGTCTACGCCGCCGACTACGTGGCCGACGTGGCGAGCGACTCCAGCGCGCTGCAGACGTCGCCCGTGGTGGAGGGGACCCGGTCGGGTACCGTCCTGATTGGAGCGACCAGGGAGCGGGTGGGGTTCGACCGCACCTGGTCCCCGCAGGCCATCCGCCGGCTGGCCGCCGGCGCGGTGCGGCTGTTCCCCTTCCTCGCCGAGGTGGTGGCGCTGCGCGCGTACCGCGGTTTCCGGCCGTACTGCCCGGACCACCTGCCGATCATCGGGCCCGACCCGAGGGTCCCCGGGCTGTGGCACGCCTGTGGGCACGAGGGCGCGGGCATCGGGCTGTCCGCCGCGACCGGGCGGCTGATCGCGCAGAGCCTGCGCGGCGAGGCGACCGACCTGCCGCTGCACCCGTTCCGTCCGGAGCGCTTCGACGAGGGGGCTGGGTGAGCGACACCTTCATGATCACGTTCGACGGGGTGGAGACCCCTTGCCGCGCCGGCTGGACCATCGGCGCCGCACTGACCGCCGCCGGCGTACGGTCGTGGCGCACCACCCGGCGAGCCGGCCGGCCGCGCGGGTTGTTCTGCGGCATCGGCGTCTGCTTCGACTGCCTCGTCACGGTCAACGGGCGCCCGTCCATGCGCGCCTGCCTGACCGAAGCGCGACCAGGCGACGTGGTGTCCACACAGGACGGGACGGGCCACGGTGACCGAGCCTGCTGAGCCCGGCGTCGTCGACGTCGCCGTCCTGGGGGGTGGCCCGGCCGGCCTCGCCGCGGCGGCCGCGGCCGCCGAATCCGGGCGTCGGTGCTGCTCGTCGACGGCGGCGCCCGCCCCGGCGGCCAGTACTGGCGCCACGGTCCCGAACCGGCCGATCCCCGGTCGCGGCACCGGCTGCGCCATGGCTGGCCCACCTTCCAGCGGCTCGTCCGGCGGGCCGAGTCGGCCGGCGCCGCCCTCCTCGCCCGGCACCACGTACAGACCGTGGTGGCCGACAAAGCCGGCTGGCTGGTGGACTGCCTGGTCGGCGACGAGCCGTCCGCGTCGGCGGTCGGCACCGCCATCCGCGCCCGCCGGCTGGTGCTCGCCACCGGCGCCTACGACCGGCAGCTGCCTTTCCCCGGGTGGGACCTGCCCGGCGTCATGGCCGGCGGCGGCGTGCAGGCGCTGCTCAAGGCGCACGGCGTCCTGGCCGGGCGGCGGGTGGTGGTGGCCGGCACGGGTCCCTTCCTGCTACCGGTCGCGGCCGGGCTGGTAGCCGCCGGCGCCCGGGTCCCTCTGGTCGCCGAGGCGAACTCGCCGCTGCACCTCGCCCACTACCCGGGCGCCTTGGCGGCCTCGGGCCCGAAACTGCGGGAAGCGCTGTCGTACGCCGTCTGGCTGACCCGCGGCCACACCGCGTACCGGCGCCGGCACACGGTGATCCGGGCGCTGGGTACCGATCGGCTCCAGGCGGTGCAGGTCGCCCGGCTCGACCGGCACGGACGCGTCTGCCCCGGCACGATCCGAACCGTCCACTGTGACGTGCTCGCCGTGGGATGGGGCTTCACCCCGCAGCTTGACCTGGCCAACCAGCTGGGCTGCGCGGGCACGGTCGGCGCCGATGGCAACCTGGTGGTGGCGGTGGACCGCGTTCAGGCCACCAGCGTCCCCGGAGTCTGGGCCGCGGGCGAGGTGACCGGGATCGGCGGCGCGGACCTGGCCGTGATCGAGGGCAGCATCGCCGGACGTGCCGCCGCCCAGGCCCCGGTGCCGCGGTCCCTCATCCGGCGACGCGCCCGCCTGCGGCGCTTCGCCGACGCGCTGAACGCCGCGTTCCCGGTACCCGCTTTCCTGCTCGACGACCTACCCGGCGAGGTGCTCGCGTGCCGCTGCGAGGAGGTGCCGGTACGGGCCGTCCGCGAGGCCGTCAGCGAGCTGGGCGCCACCGACGCCCGGACAGTGAAGCTGCTGACCCGTACCGGGATGGGCTGGTGCCAGGGGCGCGTGTGCGGCTTCGCGGTCGCGGCGGCCACAGCACGTGCCTGTGGGCGCCCGGTGAGCGAGGCAGATCTACGGGCCATGGCGGACCGGCCTCTCGCGGTGCCGTCCACCCTCGGCCGGTTGCAGGGCGGTGAGCCACCCTCGCACTGACTGGCAGCCGGGATGCGACATAGGGTGCGGCCGCCACCCGCTCGGCCTCGGCGCCCGCGCCGGGTGCTGTAGGCGTGCACCGCCGGAATGCACGGCCGCACGCTGGCCGCTGCCCATAGCCCGGCGCCACCGACAGCGTCTCGAACCATAGGACGTCGAGGCCGCAACGCAAAAGGCGATGGTGCCCACGGCCATCTGCTCGGTCAGCCCGAGTCAAACAGCGTTGTTCGCGGCAACCGTCCACAGGGCACCCACCCGACCCAGGCACCTCCCCGGGCTAGGCCGCCCCCAGCGGAGCCCCCACATGCGCGTGGAAAGCGACTGGATCTACCGGTTCATAGGCCTCCGTTTGGTTGGTCAGCGCCTCACGGCGCACGTGGACCTCGTAATGCAGGTGTGGGCCGGTGGAGTGGCCGGTGGAGCCGACCTCGCCGATCGGCTGCCCGGCGGTCACCGGATCGCCGACGGTCACATAGGGCTGTGTCTGCATGTGGCAGTACCGGGTGATGATCCCGCCTGGGTGGGCGATGTCCAGGTACCAGCCGCATCCCCTTGTGAGATGGGGGTTGCCGTCGCGGTCGCAGCCCCACGTGCGGCCGGTGCGGATGTCGATGGCGTTGCAGCGTACCCGTTGGACGGTGCCGGAGGCGGCGGCAACGATCGTGGTGTGCCGGGCGGCGCCGAGGTCGACTCCGTCGTGGCCGGGTCGGCCGCCGGTGCGGAACCCGGACACGATGGGGGCGTGGACTGGCTGGGTCCACCCTTGGGCGGAGACGCTGCCGCACGTGTTTATGCCCATGGTGGACAGTCCCAGCGCCGCGCCGACGTGGTTGACGAGGTGGATCGCGTCGGCGGTGTGCTGTGCGTACGCGTCCGGGTATGCCGAGCGCTGCACTGCCTGCGCCGCCTCGGTCAACGGCATCCGCTGCCAGTCCTTGATGGTCAGCAGCTTGTCGAAGAACTTGCTCGCCTGGTAGGCCGGGTCGGCGAGCTGCCGCGGTGTGCCCCAGCCCTGGCTGGGCCGTTGCTGGAAGAGTCCGATCGAGTCGTCGGCGCCGCCGGGTAGGTTGCGCAGGCCGGACTCCTGGATGGCGGTTGCCACGGCGACCGTCCATCCCCACGGGGGAACTCCTTTGGTGTTGCCGACGGTGAGGATGGTCGCCACGTTGGCGAGCTGCTCGGCGTCCCAGCCGGTCAGTGCCGGTATTGGCCGGGTGGGTGCAGTCGGTCCGGGTACCGTCGGTGCCGCCGCTGGGGTGGCGGGAACGCAGGTCGTACCACCACCGCCACCACCACCGAAGATTGCGGCGGCACCGAGCAGGGGGATGGCGGTGATGGTGGCGAGGGCCGCGGTGATGAGGGTGACGAGCTTTCGCATGGCGGCGTACTCCTTGGGCGTAAAGAAAAAAGGAGGACCGGTGGGCCGCCCGGACGGGCGGCCCACCGGGGTGAGGGTGGTGATTGCGGCTATGCGCCGGTGTCGGATTGCAGCGTCTCCGCGTCTGCGGCCGGCTGGACGGCTTCGGGCTGGCTCACCCCCGCGTGCCCGCGGTTGGTGTCGGCGGTGGGGTTCTGTGCGGTGTCGGTCTCGCCGGTGGGCTTGAGCTGGTAGCGCATGGGCGTGTCGCCGATCAGTTCGGCCACGCCGGTGCGTTCCAGCTTCTGCAGGGCGTTGTTGATCGCGCCGCTGCTGCGACCGGGCAGGTGGACGGCGACGCGGGCACTGGTCCAGCCGACGACTCCGGCGAAGGCGGGCAGCGGGTGGTCCCGCATCACCTTCTCGACGAGTTTCTCCAGTTCGCCGGGGCGCAGCTTCGGCAGGCCGTTGGACAGGATGATCGGCTCGCCGGGCTCGCCGCGGCGGACCCGTGGCATGGTGCGGCGGCACTGGCCGCAGTAGGCGGGGGTCTTCTGCCAGCAGGATTCGCAGATTGTCGGCATCTGGGCCTGGCAGCCGCGGCAGAGCTTGGGCGTTTCCGCCTCGGCCAGATCGCCGTCGTGCCTGGCCGTGCTATCCGATGTGGCCGTGCTGTCGGGCTCTGCCGCGGTAGCCGGGGTGGGGTTGGTGTCGCCGCTGAGGGCTGGCGGATCGGCGATGGGCTGGCGGGGCGCGGGCGAGCTGCCCGGGGTCGCCTCGTCGACCGTCCCGGCGTCGGCGTCGGCCGTGGCGGGGGCGTCCGGTTCGGTGGCGTGGTCGCCGCCGGTTGCCTGCGGCTGGGGTGTCTCGCCGTCGGCCGGGTTGGCAAGCTGCCAGCGGGCCGGGGCGCCGTCGGCTGGATCGCCGCCGTCGTCGACCTTGACGATCAGGCCGGCGCGGGCCAGATCGGCGATGGCCTTGTCGGTGGTGGAGCGGCTGCGGCCGGTGCGTTCGCTGAGTTCGTGCACGTTGCCGGGGCCGGCTTGCAGCGCGTCGAGGGTGCGCTGTGCGCTGGGTGTGAGTTTGTCCATTGCGGACGTTCCCTTCTCGTGTTGGTGGATAGGTAAAGCCCGACCCCGGGCTGGGGTCGGGCTGGTCTGTGGGTGCCCGCCTCTCGGGCGGGGGTGCCGCCGGCCCGCGCGGGCGGCCGGCGCGGGGGCGTGGGCGGCCGGGGTCAGCTGGTAGTGGAGCCGTCGTCGCGCCGCGCGGTCGCGGTAGCGCGTTGACGGTTCTGCCCATCGCCCGGGCTGCGGCGTCGCTGGAATAGCCGTCCATGTGGCGGAGTTGGATGGCGCGGCGCTGGTCCGGGGTGAGCTGGCGTGCAGGAACGTCACCCGTGTCACCGGCTCGGATGCGGCCGGCTAACCTGCTGCGGCGGGTCTGCGGTTTGCTGGTCTTCGCTAATGGTGTAGGCCGCGCGGACGTAGCGCCGGTGGCGGGTGACCGCCCGTGCTGCGAGCCGCAGCGTGGAGCCGGCCGGGTGTGCCTCCTTGTGTGGTGTGGGAAATTCGGCGGGCATGGCCGTGCGGCCATGCCCGGGTGCACTCGTAGGGAGCGGGTGGCCGGGCTCCCGCCGTAGATCAGCGGCCCGCCGGCACCGGCGGCGTTGTGCGCCGGGTCAGGCGGTGAGTGCGGCCAGTTCGGCGGGGGTGAGTTGGGCTGGGGTGCGGCCTTGCCACTGGTCGGAGTCGCGCAGCGCCCACCAGCGCAGCAGCGATCGGCAGGCGGCGTCCTCGCTGGGGGCCGGGGGCAGCGGGTAGACCAGGTGGGGGAAGGTGGTGCGGTGCTCGGGGTGCGTGTAGGCGGTGGGGTGCCAGCCGGTCTCGCCGCAGGTGATGTCGCCGACGAGGGTGCCGTGGCTGGATAGGCCGTGCGCTTCGGCGGCGATTTGGTCCGGCGTCACCGTCCAGGTCGTTCCTGTCTCGTCGGCTCGGAGTGTGACCATGCCGGCCCTGGGGTCGTAGGGCCGCAGCAGTAGGTGTCGTGTCCGGGGGTCGCGGCTGGCTGGCCGGTGTCGGCGCCAGACCGCGTAGAGCGACAGCAGCGCCTCGCGCTGGGCTTCGAAGCGTTCGAGTTGGATGAGTGTGCGTCCCAGGTCGAGGTCCAGCGAATGGGGGTGGACGGTGGCGAGGCCGGTGATGGTGGTGAGTTGCAGGCGGCACATCTGGCCGACGTGGGCGAGCAGCCGGTTCAGCAGCCGGGCGGTGGTGTTGACCTCGTGCGCCGCGCGGGCCAGTTCGATGGCGACGTGGCCGATCGGGTCGCCGCGGTCGGCATCGCCGGTGTCGTAGCGCCACACGTGTTCGGTCAGGGCGTCGTTGGTGGCGACCGCGATGGCGGTCAGCGCGGGTTCGTAGGGCATGCTTGGTCTCCTCAGGTTCGGGCCGCCCCGTCGGGCGGCCGAGGGGTTGGGCCACCCGGCACGGGGCCGGGGCGCATCGCCGCTCCATCCGTGCGGCTGGTCAAGGCGCGGCTGGAGGGCTCGAACAGCGAGCAGCCGGCCCCAGAGGCGACCGGCTGGCCGGGAGGGTGTGCGGTGGTGTGCTCAGTGGCGTGTTGTGCGGGTGCGGCGTCGGCCGATGCCGAGGCTCAGGTCGGGGAGGTTCACCGTCAGCAGGTCGTAGCCGCGTCGGAGGGCGTGCCTGCTGAGGGTGACCCAGTCGTCGTCGGCTGGTAGCTGGTAGTGCAGCCGCATGCCGATGCGGGCGCCGGCGGTCTGGCGGAGGTCGTTGGCGTCGAAGAGGCCGTGAGCCTTGGCGCCGGGTGTGCCGGGTTGATGCTGGCTATCGCTGGCCAGGTACACCTCGGTGTCGATGGTGAGCAGTACCGCCGGGCCGGCGGAAACGCCCTCGGCGTGCTCGGTGCGCAGGGCGGGGATGCTGGCGGCGGCGTGGTCGACGATCGCGATGGCGTCGGCAAGATTGAAGTAGACACGCATGGGAGCGACTCCCTCCTGGCGTCGGGACTCTGGATGACGTGGGGCTGGTGCGGGACAGCCAGCCGCGACGGCGCCTGGCTGTCCTCAACGGATGGTGGGGAGTGGGGGTTAGGGCTGTGCTGCGACCGTGACGGCGAGGATCTGGTGGCTGCGGTGCAGCTTGTTCAGGTACGCGCCAGCCTCGGCCAGGAAGCGCAGCTTGTCGGCCAGCGACGGTGAGGCGGGCTCCAGGAGCCGCCCGTCGTCGGTGATGACCGCGTCCCCGGTGATGGCCTGCTGCCAGTGCACGGCCGTATAGGTCGCCTCCCCGGCCTGGTAGGTGTCCAGCTCGTAGGGGTCGAGTTCGACCCGCGAGGCCGGGTGGGTGTTGTAGGACAGCATGGCCAGCACCCGCGGCTGTTCCTCGAACCGGCGCCTGGCCTCGGCCAGGCTGACCTTGTCCGGGTTGGCCTGGTGCTGGGCAAGGAAGTCGCCCCAGGGCCGCGCCGGGGGCGTGGTGCGGACCACCTGGTGCCAGGTGCGCCACCGGTAGACGGCGGCGGCGTGGGCCCGGGTGACCGCGGCGGTCAGGTCGAGGCGGCTCTTGCGGCCACCGGCGGCCCAGGCGACCGCGCCGAAGCGCCGGGTGACCTGGACGAGGTGGCGGGCGGACCATCGGCTGACCCAGCCGGTGAGGCGGGGCCGGCGGACCGGGAACATGGTGCGGGGTGTGCCGGCCGGCAGGTTGTGCCAGTCGAGGATCTCCGAGGCGGAGAACCAGTCGATGGTTGTGCCGGCGGGCATGCAGACGATGACGGTACGAGTAGCAGTGGTGTGGGTGGACACGGCAGGGTGCTCCCTTCGCAGGACGGGTAGGGGGTGTGCACCGGTGCCGTCGCCGAGATGGGACCGCTGTGGGCAACGCCCAAGGGGCGAACACCAGCCGACCCGAGAGGGTGGACTGGAGGGGTGTCCGCGCCGGGGCGCGAGCGGGTCGGGTGGCGACGAATGGTGCAGTACACAGTGGATGTGCTGGGCACCGTATCTTCGCCACCTGACAGGACAGGCCTCCGCCGGAGCGGGCGGCTGGGGCTGTGACGTGCGCTGTTAGGACTCGGGCTTGTGGCTGACAGGTTCGGTCAGGTCCGGTCTGGCCTGCGGGCGGTGGGGAGGTCGGCTTGGTCGGACAGGTCGAGCTCACCGTTGACCCAGTTGGGGTTGGCGGCGGTGTTGTGGCCGTGGTCGCTGGGCAAATCGACCAGCGGCACCCGCTGCCAGCTGTCGGTGGGCAGCCACACCGCGCCGGCGGGATCGACGTCGTGGGTGGCGGTGGCCACCGGCACCTGCGGCAGCCGTTGCCGTAGCGCCTGCTGCAGGTTCGACTCCCGGTCGGCGCCGGGCAGCCAGAACAGCACCGGGTAGGAGGGTCCGCCGGAGGCGGCGAGCCGTTCGTACGCGGCCAGCTTCGCGACGACGCGGGTCAACGGCTCGGTGCCCATGTCGCATTCGAGGAACCAGCCGACGGTGCGCCCGCGGGTGGTCCACAGCCCGTGCCCGTCGGGGCGGATGCGGAGGAACCGGGCGGTGGCGGTCCGCTCGGACCACCACCGGTCCAGGCGGGTGCGGTGGTCGGTGCGGGCGGTGTGGGCAAGCCGGACGAAGAACTCGTTGGTGGCCAGCAGGTGCGGCAGCCGTGGGCTGGCGGCCAGTCGGACCACCTGGTCGCGGTGGGTGCGCGGGGTGGGTGTCGGGCGGCCGGTGGCGGCGGCGGTGAACCGGGCACCGTGCAGGCCGAGCACCCAGTGCCACGGCTGGGATCCGCCGTCGAGGCGGGCGAACCGGAACCGGTCCAGCAGGCCGAGCGTGTGCAGCTGCCGGAGCCGGATCTGACAGGTGCGCAGCGACTGGTACTGGATGCGGTGGATCTGGTCGGTGGTCAGCACCAGGTGCTCGCCCAGCAGGGTGAGCAGGTGCCGGTCACGTGGGGTCATGCGGTGGGCGAGGGCTGTTGGATGCAGGGCTGTTGCGGATGTGGGCATGAGGTATCACCCCCTGGGGAGGAGAGGAGTCCCGGTACGGGAGTCGGGACAGGCGGATCGTGCGGGCCGGGTGGCAGGTCCGCTGGTGGGTGGCCGAACCGGGGCGGGCTGTGGTTTCGTGCGGGGCCTCGTTTCGGTGGCGGGCCGCACGAGGGTCCAGCCGAGGACCGAGCCGAGCGCCGGGGCGTGGGCGGCCGGCCGCGCGGGTCCGATGTGGAGGGTCAGGGTTTGGGCGTGGTTCGCCGGTGCAGCGCGGCGCGGGCGACCCGCTGCATGGCGGTCTCCTCGGCGGGCCGGGCGTGCGCCGCGGCGACGGCGCGGCGGATCGCGGTGGCCTCACCGACCGGCTCGGCCGGCGGGTTGGTGGTGAAGGTGAACGCCGGCATCTCCCGGTTGCCGACCAGCAGCCGGGCCGCGGCCGTGTACACGTCCAGGTGCGCCAGGTCGTGGTCGTCCAACTCGGGCCGGGTGTGCCTGGCCAGCTCCCGGGCGTCGTTCGGGTCGACGTTGAAGAAGATCTTCGTCCGGGCGTTCGCGGACACCGCGTCGGCGGTCTCCCTCGGCAGCTGCGCCAGGTTCTGGTGCGCCAGCACCAGCCCCAGCCGGAACCCCCGCGCCTCGGCGAGCATGTCGTCCACCGAGCCCGGCAGATTCAGAAAGTTCTGACATTCGTCGATGTAGAGGGTGGCGTCTCTGCGCTGCTGCTCCGGCTGGGTGGCGCGGGCGATGGCGGCCTGCCAGGTCCGGGCCACGATCAGCGAGCCGAGGATGCGGGCGGTCTCCTCACCCAGCGTTCCCTTGGGCAGCCGGCACAGCAGCAGCCCGCCGTCGAGGATGCGTGACATGCGGAACGAGGTGTGTGCGGTGCCGATGACGTTGCGGACGAAGTCGCGTAGCAGGAACGCCCGCAGCCGGGCCAGCACGGGGCCGATGACCTGGGCCCGTTGGCCCTCGTTCATCGCGTCGTACCAGGCCCAGAACCCGCCCAGGCCCTCCGGGTCGGACAGGTCGTAGACGAACCGGCCGCGGAACGACCGGTCGTTGAGCAGCGGCGGCACCAGCGACAGGGTGGGGTTGGCGTGGCGCATCAGGGTCAGGCAGGACACCCGCAGGGTGTCGTCGATGCGGGGCCCCCAGTGCCGTTGAAAGATCTTGGCGAAGACGCCGACGAGGTTGTCCACCGCCAGGTGCGGGTCGCCGCCGTCGTCGAGCGGGTTGAAGCAGGCCGGGTTCTCCTGGTCCGGGTCGATGATGGCGATCCGGTCGGCGTAGGCGGCGGGCAGCCGGTCCAGGACGTCCAGCACGAGGTCGCCGCGGGGGTCGATGACGACCGCGCCGCGGCGGGCGTGCACATCGGACAAAATCATGTTGAGCAGCAGGGTGGACTTGCCGACACCGGTCTTGCCGATCAGGTGCACGTGCTGGCGGGCGTCGACCACGGTCAGCCCGACGGAGTGGCCGCCGATCTGGGTGCGGCCGAGCACCTTCACGGCGCGGCCGCCGGACGGGATCCCGGCGGGTGCGGGCATCGCCTTGGCCCGGGCCCGGTCCAGGCCGGGGACCGCCAGGTCTTGCGGGAGGGCGGCGAGGGCGGCGAGCTCTTCCACGGTGGCGAGGAAGCCGCGCCGTAACCGACGGGACGCGAGGACGGCGACGCCGTGGCGCATCGTCATCCGCCGTAGCCGGTTTGGCCGGGTGTAGGTGGCCGCCGCGGAGGCGAACATGTGCGCCAGCCCGGACAGCCGTATCCGCATTTGGCGGCGCCGCTCCTCGTCGGCCGGCACGTCGTCGGCGGCGACGGCGTACCGGATGGCGATGTCGAAGTGCGGCACCCGCACGGCCTTGTCCACCATCGCGCGGCGGTGCGCCTCGGCCACCGGGTCCCGGCCGTCGACGCGGGGGAGGGGCCGGGTGGTTCGGGTGCGGGGTGATCGGCCGGGTAGCACCGCCTCCAGCAGCCACAGGATCGGGTCGAGGGCCCGCCCGGCCAGGCCGGTGACCACCCCGGCGGCCCCATCCGAGGCGGGCGTCGCGGCGGTGGTGCGGGCGCGGCGTACCCGCCGGGCCGAGGCGGGGCGGACCAGAACCTGCACGCAGGCGTGTTCCCGGTGGCGCACTTGCGCCCCGGCCGCGAACAGGGCCCGCAGCGGGTCCGCCTCGTGGTCGGTGCGCAGGGGCAGCAGATCGGTCTGCTGCGGCCACAACGCCCCACCCGCCTGCACGGCCACGGTGGACGGTATCGGTGCCCCGGCGTTCTGGTCGGTGGCCACGGTGCAGGCCGGCCAGGCCGCCCGGACCGCGGCCTCGACCGCGCCGGCCGGCACGGTGCCCGGAACCCACACACGGACGGCGAGGGTGCGGCCGGTCCAGATGTACTCCCACGCCACGTGCGGCATGCCGAACACGCGGCGCCGCCACGCCGACGGGGTGAGCACCCCGGCCATCGTGGACCACAGCGCAGCCGCCGACTCCGCCGACACCTCCGGCGGCGCGGCGATGCTCACCCACCGCGCCCCCTCGACCAGGCGGCGGTGCCGCCAGGCCAGCAGCCACTCCCGGCCGACCATGCAGCCGGCCAGGCACAGCGCCGCCGCCACGGCCAGCCACGGCCACGCCGACACCACCGGCGACAGGTCGCCCATCATTGCTCGTCTCCGATCCCCGTCACCGCCAGCCGGTGCTCGCTGCCGGAGGCCTGGGACCGAAACGGCACTCGGGACCGGCCGGCGACCAGGAGCCCTTCGCCGCGCCCGGCGGACAGCAGCAGCCGGGCCTCGCCACCGGTCAACCCGAACGCGTCGACGACGGCGTCGATGGCCTGCGGGGACTGGCGCATGAGCACCTGCGTCGCGGCGTTGGACACCACCGCCAGGCCGAGGTCGCTGCCGAGCACGTCGGCGGCGTCCTGGGTCACCACGGTCAGGCCCGCGTTGCGCTTGCGGGCCGCCTTCGCCATGTGGGACAGGAACCGTGCCCCCTCGCCGTCGCGCATCAGCAGCCACGCCTCGTCGACGACCACCAGCCGCCTCCGCAGGTGGGCGGTTGGCAGGTCGATGCGGCCCCAGATGTGGTTGAGGGTGAGCAGGGTTCCGATGGTGCGCAGCTCGTCGGGCAGGTGCCGCAGGCTCCACACCACCAGGTGCCCCTCGGGGCGGGTGCTGGTCGGCCCGTCGAACAGGTCCTTGAAGGTGCCGGACACCCACGGGGCGAGCCGGGCGGCCATCTGCTGGGCGGCCGGGTCCGCGTCGGCGGCCAGCGCCGCGGCCAGGTCCCGCAGCAGCGGCGCCGGCCGGCCCCAGGTGGCCGGGTCGTGGGTGATGCCGGCCGCCGTGTAGGTGGCGGTGATCGCCCGGTCCAGGGCCTGCCGCTCGGCCGGCGGCGGAACCGCGCCGACCATCACCTTGATGATGGTGTGCAGGGTCAGCTGGTGGTCGCGGAACGCGGTCGGGTGCGTGTGGACAGGCAGGTCGAGGGGGTTGAGGCGCACGTCGGGCGCGCCGAGCTGGATGACGGTGCCGCCGACGTGCCCGGCCAGCGGCGTGTACTCGTCCTCCGGGTCGATGACCGCAACCTCGACACCCTGGTACAGCGACCGCAGCACCTCCAACTTGACGAAGTACGACTTGCCGGCGCCCGACCGGGCCAGGACCACCGAGTTGTGGTTGTCCTGCGCCCACCGGTTCCACATCACCACCCCGTGCGAGCTGGTGTTCACCCCGTACAGCACCGCCTCGGTCGAGGCGAGCTGCCCCGGCGCCGGGGCGGCCAGGTCGCCGGAGGCGAACGGGAACGCCGCGGCCAGGCTCTCGGTGTCGAAGATGCGCCGCATCCCCAGCGAATCCACCCCAAGGGGCAGGGTGGTGGTGTAGCCGAGGTGGTGGCGGAACGTCGCCGGCTGCAGGTCCAGCAGCATCGACGCGGCGGCCGACCGGACCCCGGCCGCCGTGGCGTGCAGCTCGTCCAGGGTGCGGCCGTGCACGGTGACGTAGACCGCGGCGTGGTGCAGCTTCGACGCCCCCCGAGCGACCCGCTCGGCCAAGCCGGCGGCGTCCGTGGCGGCGGCCTCCACCGACGGGTCGGACAGCTTGCCCCGCTCGGCGTCGATCCGCCGGGTGGACTCCAGCCTGGCCCGCTGCCGGGTCAGCATCGGCGCCGCGATCGGCGCCGGCACAGGCTCGGTGTGCACGGCGACGGTGACCCGGCCCGGGTAGGACAGCAGCGGCCCCAGCCAGGCCGGGCCCACCTCGGCCGGGTAGCCGCACACGGCATAGGTGGCCGCGTAGCCGTCCCCGACCCGCACATGGGTCGGGGTCACCTGCAGCACCGCCGGCGCCGGCACCGGGTCGGCCGTCGCCGCCGCAGCACCGCGAGAGCGGGCGAACAGTTTCATGACGTCCTCCTGGTCGTGATCGGGATGCCGGGCACGGCCCTCGGGCCGGGCACCGGCGGCAGGTAGGGGTCGACCGCGGCGGCGAGCGCGGCGGTGACCGCACCCCCGTCGAGCGGCACAGCGGACACCCCGAGCGCGGTGAACGCGCGGACGGTCGCCTCGCGGGCCGGGCCGGCCGGGACCACGGCGAGCACCTGCCGGCGCAGCGGATCCCGGGTCTGGTCCAGCTCGAGCAGGAACGCGGCGTAGTCGTCGGCCGCCGCCCGCAGCGCCTCGTGCGGCAGCCGGGCGGTGTTGTCCAGCACCGCCTGCGCGTACGGGGCCAGGTCGTGCCGCTGCGCGGCGACCACGATCTGCGCCGGACCGGTCAACGCATTCAGCCACTGCCCGAAGCCGGACAGCAGCACGGCCTGTTCCTGCCCGGTGCGCAACGCCACGTTGGTGGTGCCACACGCGACCAGGCACCGGGCCGCACCGTCCACGGTCAGCGTGCCGTCGCCGGCGACGGTGACGGCGGCGGTGCGCAGCGGCGCCGGAACCGGGGGAGGCGCCGCCGTCTCCACGAGCAACTGCCCCGGCCGGGCCCGGCCCGGCGCCTGCAGCCTCGGCACCTGCCGCAGCGCCAACCCGTGCCGCAGCCACACGTCCAGCGGCAGGCCGTCGCGTCGGCCGAGCGCGACCACCGCCGTCACCCCCGCCACCGGCACCGCCGCGACCACCCACAGCAGCGGCGGCAGCAGCGGCCCGAACCGGGAGTACAGCAGCCAGCCGGCACCGGCGACGGCGCCGATGATGGCAAGCTGCCGGAAGGTCAGACCCCAGGCAATCTTGTCCGGGGCGCCGATGTCCGCGGGCACCGGCACCCGGGGCACCTCATCGTCCATAGGAGACACTCCGTGGATGGGTGGATGGTCAGCGGCGGATCGGGATGCGCAGGTGACGGGTGATCGACTGGACGACCACGGCCCGCAGCACCACCCCGGCGGGGGAGACCTGGCCGCCCCGGGTGACGTAGCGGCCGACCAGCTTCGGAATGCGCACGGTGACCATCAGCAGGCAGGCGGCGATGAACAGGTTGAACACGTCGGTGCTCGCACCTGCGGGGAGGCCCAGCAGAATCGGCGCGTTGTTCCGCGGGTCCAGCAGCAGGTTCACCCCGGTGCTGAAGAACGTGGCCTGCAGCAGCGGCGTGGCCAAACAGCCCAGCAGCGACCGCCACCACAGCCCGGCAGCGGCCTGCGTGTGCGGCAGGGCGTAGCACGCCAGCGCGACCGGGGCGATCCCGGCCAGCACGACCAGCGTCGCGACCCGCACGAACCAGCCGACCAGCAGCAGGTAGACCAGCACGACGATGATCAGCCCGATCACCACCGCGAGCACCGCCGCGGATGGGCTCTTGACCGCGCCGGCGATGCGGGCCTTGACGAACTCGACGACCCGCCGGCCGGACGCGGTCTCGCCGACCATCGCCACCGTCAACGCGTTGGCGACCTCCACGAGCATCCGGCACAGCTCGACACCGACGTTCGACGCCACGAACCCGACCACCAGCCGCGGCAGCAGATCCTTGGCCTGATACCGGACCTGCAGGGTGCCGTGCGTCATCGTGATCGCCCCCGCCGCGACGATCGCCAACACGAACGCGGCGTTGACCACCACCATCGACCGGCCCACCAGCGCCTGCACCTGCGGGAAGACCGTGACGTCCGGGCTGGTGAACACGGCGGCGGTCAGCAACGAGACCAGCCCGCCGAGCATGCCCTGGACACGCTCGGCAAGCCAGTCGATCAGGCCGTTGTACAGCCAGTCCGTCATGGCGGCTAGCCGCCGAGGATGCCCTGCAACACCTGCAGGATCACCGGTGCCAGCACCGCCAAGGCGTATCCGGCCAGGGCCGCCTTGAAGCTGCTCTTGGCCTGCTCGGCCTGCGCCGGGTCACCGCCGGCCGTCATGTACCGCAGCCCACCGATCACCAGGAACAAGGTGGCCACCGCCGCCAAGATCCCCATCACCCACAACTTGATGCCGTCGATAACCTCCGGAATCGACTTCGGCCCCGGCGGCTTCGGCGAAGGAGCGGCGGCGAGCAGGTCCCCGACGGCAGAGACGAGGGTGTACGCGTGCATGAGCAGTCTCCACAAAGACTCACCGGACCGCCCCGGCAGGGAGAACGCCGCGAACCGGCCGGCCGGTGGGGGCGCTCCTCCCTACGTCGGTGCGAAGGTTGGTGGTCAGTACGCCGAACCCAGGCTCACGGCCGGCCGCCCGAGGCCCCTGGCCCCGCCGAGGCGGGCACACCATCAGCGGCATGCACCCACCCAGACCGGCGCTGTCAGCCCCGACGAACCCGCCACTCCGCTGACCCGACCTGACAGCACGTGACCGTGCCGGCAGCGCCACAAACTCCCGCTTGGAGGACGGCTGGGACAGGGAGCCGGGGAAAGTCAGGTCGGCGGCCGTGGAGGGCGCTGCGCACGAGCCGTACCCCGACGCCGAGCGGGGCGCTATCAGAACCTGCTGACCGTGCCGGACGTGAGGTCGACCTCGATGACGTCGGGGAAGCGCAGCGCCTGCCAGAACTGTCTGGGGCTGGGCCGGAGCGCGCATCTGCTGGCGAGCCAGATCGTGGGAGCCAGGCCATGCGTGCCGATGACCAGGGTGCTGTTGCGCGCGGCCGCGATCGCCGCGTGCCGGGCTACGGCCACCTCGAATCGGTGGATAACCTGGTTGTGCGCCTCCCAGCCCTCGTGGCGCACGCCGTCCATGTAGGCGCCTGCGACGGCCCGGTAATCGCCGTCGTCTCTCCAGACGTGTGGGCGGCCTACTTCAGCGAACCCGGAGTCGGTGTGCACATCCAGGTCCCCGGCGATTTCCTGCAGCGTTTCTACGGCCTTGGGTTCGGTGCTGGCGACGTAGTACGCCGGTTGGGCCACCAGCGGCCGGAGTGAACGGGCCGCGGCTCGCCCCTCGTCTCCGAGGTGCCATCGCTCGGCCGGGACCTGCGGGTCGATCTCCGGCATCGCGTGCCGGATCAGGATCAAGCGGTGTGCGTCGACCATGGTCACCGTGATGAGCCAACGGGTTGTGCCTCGGTGGCGGTTCGCGCAATAGCGGTCGTCGTGGAGGCAGGAGCAGTGCCTGCGATCAACCGACTCTCCCTCCCGGCTCACCGTTCTCGTTGCGGTTGAGGACGGGGCTCAGCTGATCGTCAGGCGAGGGCGTGGGCACCACACGTTCCTCGTGGCGTCTGGATCTCATGCCGGAACCGGTGTGCAGCAGGATGCCAGATCTCGTCGAACGGGCCCATGATCGCTCCACCGACGCCGCGTCGACGCAGTCGTTGCCATGCGTGGCTGCCCAGGATTGCGGCCACGCTGCCCGCGACCACCAGCACCGCGAGGAGCTGACCCATCAGGCAAGCGTAGGTGTGGCGGTTGGTCCCCGTCAGCGCGGCCGGGAGGGCTGACGGGCGTTCGCGGAGTCGGTGCGCGGCGTCGCCACGCTGGCAACGCCGTTGCGGCGCGCTTCCACAGCCTTATCCCCGACGAATGTTGCCGCCAACACAACTTGGTTCAATTCCCCCTGCCGCAGCGCCGAGACGAGCTTGCGTTCAGCGCGCCTGCGCCTCATCCGCACCACCGAGGCGGGCTGGCCGCACTCGGCGGCGATCTGCTCGATCAGCACGTCGCCGAATCGGGTGGAGCCGATCAGTTCGGCCTGCGCGCCGGTGAGGATGCCGGCGGCGACGGCGCGGCCGAGGACGAGGTCGGGGTGGCCGTAGGGCCGGTACGGCGTGCGGGACCCGCTGGGCATGTCGGCCGGGAGCTCGAGCAGGTCGTCGGTGCGGCGGGCCTTGAGCCCGGCCCGCCAGGCCGCCCAGCACAGCCGCAGCCACAGCCGTGGCGCCTGCAGGTCGGCGGTGCGGAGCGCGTGCAGGAACCCGGCGAGCAGTTCGGAGTCGATGTCGTCGGCGAGGGTCGGCAACCCGGCCGACAGGCGGGCGGCCAGCCGGGTCAGGCCGGGCAGGGCGACGCCGACGGCGCCGATGGTCCACTCCGGCCCCCGGTCCCGGGCGTGGGAGGCGAGCTGCCGCCACACCGCGTCGATGGTGGCGGTGTCGGTGGTCGGCGCACGCAGAATCTCCCGCAGGGCGTCCAGGTGCAGCATCTTGTCAGGCAGACCGGCGATCGGGCGGGCATCGAAGACCAGCGGGGCTGGCTGGCACACCAGCAGGCGGAAAGCGTCCTCGGCGACGGTCAGGGCGGTGCGGCGCATGAGGTCCTCCCCAGGTGGGCGGCCCCACCGGGTGTGGGGCGGAGAAGGCCATTGCGCCACCGGGACCTGTCCCACGGGCCCGCTGTCAGGTTCGGTCAGGGCCTGCCAGGTTCGGCGGCTGGCAGGTCCTGGGTGGACAGGTCCTGTCAGCCCGGTGTGTCGTTCGTCCAGCCTGTCCGAGGGTGTCTGGGGGATGTCAGTACGCCCGCCCGTGCGGGGGCCACCGCGCCCATGACCGAACCCACCCGTATGCCCGCACCGGATGCTGTCGGCGACGTCGTCCCCGGCGAGCCGCCGGTGCCGATCACCGTCTGGCATGTGCCCGCCCCACGGGCGGGCGAGACCATGTCCATCGCCCTCGCCGAGCGGCTGGTCGCCAACTTCACCCGGGGCAGCCGGCTGGTCGTCGACCTCACCAGCGGGGAACAGGTGGCCCGTGCCGCCCGTGCCGCCCGGCGCCGCCACGCGCGGCACACCCCCGACGATTTGGCCGGCGACCACCGCCGGGCGGCCCTGGTCGTGTCCGGCTGGCCGCTGGGCCGGACCGAGCCGGGGCCGTTGCTGGCCGACTGCGCGGCCCGATTGATGGTCGGCGGCTGCGTCGCGGTGGTGCTGCGCGCCGCCGGGCTGACCGTCAACCAGACGCTCATCGCCGCCGCCCGCGCCGCCGGATTGACCTACCTGCAACACGTCGTGGCCGCGCATGATCTGACCGGACGGCGGGGGCGGCTCCGCGACGACACCACGCACCTCCGCGTCCACAGCGACGTCCTGATCTTCGCCAGCCCGCGGGAGACACTGCGGGGGTCTGCCGATGGCTGACCAGATCCCGGTCACCTCGGTCTGGCTGACCTGCCAACGACCGGCCCGGGACCAGCGGCGCGGCCGGTACGTGCCGGACACCTCGAAGCATCCGGCGAAGATGCTGCCCGACCTGGCCGCCCACGTCATCCAGGCGTACACCGCGCCAGGCGAGCTGGTGTGCGACCCGATGTGCGGCGCGGGCACCACCCTGGTCGAGGCGGTACGGTCCGGCCGCCACGGGATCGGTGTCGACATCGAACCCACGTTCACCGCCCTGGCCCGGGCCAACCTCGCCCTGGCCGCACAGCACGGGCACACCGCGCGCGGGCAGGTCGTCACCGGCGACGCCAGGAACCTGGCGGCGTTGCTGCCGGCCAGCCTCCACGGCACGGTGTCGCTGGTGCTCACCTCACCGCCGTACGGGCGGCGCACCCACGGCCTGGTCCGCACCATCCCCGGCCAGCGCGTCCACAAGCGCCACCACCTCTACGGCGACCGGGGCGCCGGCAACCTGGCCTACCTGGCCTGGGATCAGCTCCTCGACGGGTGGCGGCAGATCCTGGCCGGCTGCGTGCGGATGCTGCGCCCCGGCGGCACGTTCGTGTTCACCGGTCGCCCGGTGCGCCGCACCCGCGACGACCTGATCGACCTGCCCGGTGAGCTGTTCACGGCGGCATTGTCGGTGGGCCTGGACCCCGTGGAACGGTGCGTGGCCCTGCTCGCCGCCGTCCGCGACGGGCGACTCATCCACCGGGCCGCCATGTTCGCCCTGATGGCGGCGCGCAAGGCACGAGCCGACGGCATCCCCGTCGCGCTCGTCGCCCACGAGGACGTGTATGTGCTCCGCAAGCCCCGGCACACGACGAGTCCGGCCGGATGAGCTGCCACCCCGGCGCGGCGTCTCTGTCGGCGGTGCTGACAGGCGGTGTCAGCACCGCGGCGGGTCGACCCGGCCGAAGTGGACAGGTCGTCGAGCTAGCCTCTGCGGCACACCCTTCTTGCCTCACCACCGTGCTGACCTGACAGCCCGCCGCGCGCCGGCATGCGCCCACCCCGCCCAGGGTCGGCCCGCCCGGCGCTGGAGCTGACAGCCCATCGGCACCATTCCCCACCACGATCTCCACCCCGCACGGCGCGAGGCCTGGCACATCCCTGCTCGGCGAGGGCGGCCATGGCCGCCCTCACGTCATGCCCAAAGGAAAGGGGCGCATCGTGCTCAAACACGCCTGGTACCTGATCACCCACGTCACCTTCTTCGACAGCACGCCGAGGGCCCCGCAGCTCGCAGCGTTGGACGAGCTGTTTGAGGCGGGCACCAGCCCGGCGCGCACCGCCGCCGCGGTCGAGGTCATGCTGCGCGTGGCCGAGCACCTGTCCGACGCCGTCCGGCACGGGCGGCACGCCGACGGCGACCAGTTCGCCCGGCTGCTGCACGGGGTGAACCTGCTGATCGGCCACCTGGCGCAGACCAGCGGCCGGCTGGCCTACCAGGTCGACACCGGCACGGCGCCGACCTGTCGACCCTGCCGGCAGGCGACCGCGCCGAACTGACCACGGCGCTGGCCACCGCCAGCCGCCGGCTCGAAGAGTCCGCCGGACTGGTCACTCGAAGAGTCCGCCGGACCGGTCAAGCAGGCCTACCTCACCGCCAGCTTGCCCACCCGACAGGCGATGCGGCGATGACCTGACCGCGTCGACCCCGCGCGGCGGGACCGCCGCCGCCGAACGGCATGAGAGCCGACCAGCTTCTCGACCCGCCCCGGCTCACCCCCCGAAGCCACCGGCCGCCGGCGCGGCCGGAGAACAACCGGCAGGCGCCATTCGCGGGTGGCGCCTGCTTCCCGTTTCTCACAGAAAGGAGCGCCCCGTGGCGCACGAGATCGAACAGTTCACCGACGGAACCGCCGCCTTCTTCTCCTCCAGAATGGACGCCTGGCATCGGCTCGGCACCGTCACCACCGGCTGCCTCACCGCCGCACAGGTGATGGAGGTCGCCTACCTCGGCGGCTGGGACGTACGCAAGGAGACCGTGCAAACCGTACAGTCCGCCGCGACCGTGCCGAACCGGTGGGCCACCACCCGCATCCACCCGAAAACCGGCCGGCGTGAGGTGCTCGGCATGGTCGGAAAGTCCTACCAGGTCGTGCAGAACGAGCACGCATGCGAGCTGCTCGACTTCATCGTCGACGCCACCGGCGCCCACTTCGAGACCGCCGGCAGCCTGCGCGGCGGACGCGAGGTCTTCGTGACGATGAAGCTGCCCGACACCATGCGCATCGCCGGCGTCGACGACATGGACCTCTACCTGGCCATGTGCACCTCCCACGACGGCTCCCGGCTGGCCCGGGTGCTGGTCACCCCGGTACGGATCGTGTGCGCCAACACCCAGGCCGCCGCGTTCGCCAACAACGTCGGCGAGTACACCCTGCGCCACAGCGGCGACATCGTCGGCAAGCTGTCCGAGGTCCGCCAGGCGCTCGGCCTGGTCCCGGTCTACCTGGACCAGTTCCAGGCCGAAGCCGAAAAAATGATCGACAAGCAGCTCGAATGGGACCAGCTGCAGCGCATCGCCGACCAGCTGTGGCCGCTGGACGACGACGACACAGAGGCGGCGTTCCTGCGCAAGATGGCCCGCGAACGGGACCTGAAGTACCTGTTCGAGCAAGCCCCCACGCTGGAGAACATCCGCGGCACCGCGTGGGCCGGATACCAGGCCATCACCGAGTGGCTGGACCACAAGCAGCCCGCCCGCAGCGACTACCACCGCGCCAACAAGGTCCTCACCGACGGCACGGTGACCGCCATCAAGAAACGGGCCTTCGACCTGGTCCTGGCCGCCTGAACCCACCCCGGCCGGCCGGATGGGGCCAGCCCGGCCGGGCTGGCCCAGCCTCCGGCGCCGTAGCCGACCGACACAGCCACCACCAACTGCCCGGCCCGCCCGATCGTGGGCGGGCCTTCGCACATCTTCGAAAGGACTCACATGATGCTCATGACCAACCGGGCCGGCACCCCGGCACGCTCCGACCCGTGCGCCACCCCACCGGCGCGCGTCCACCAGCGCGAACGGGCCCGGCGGCTCGACCCCGCCCAGCCGACGGCCGGCGACCCGCGATGAGCGGCGACCACCCTCGGCTCGCCGACAGCCTCTACCCGTGGGTGGCCACCGCCCCGGAGCCGCTGCTGACCATCACCGGCCACACCGCCGTCATCACCGGCGTGCGGTTCGTGTGGCACGGCACCCGCTGCGCCTGGTGCCGGCAGCCCGTGCCACTGTGGACCGACGGCGGCACCATCGACGCCGGCCTCCAGGTCGGTCAGCCGCGGCGGCGCTCACCGGCCACCACCGCGCACTGGTACCAGACGTACCGGCCCGCCGCCGTACCGGCCATCCCGGACAACTGCCCCCACCCGGGCTGCCCACGACCGGCCACCCGCACCGTCGCCGGCCACCAGGTGCGGGCCGGCTGGCTGGACGGCACATGGCGGCTCGCCGCCGGCCCGTTCAGCATCGGCCCGCACACGGACCAACGCTGCCCATCCCCGGCGCACCCGAACACCTGGCGGCTGCTCGACCAGGTGTGGTCCACGCTGCGGCGCACCCACCCCGAGCTGGCCGCCGCCGCCGACGCCTACGCCGCCGACAGACGCCGCCGGGCCAAACACGGCTGACCCCGCCCCAACACAAGACCGGCGCGCCACGCCGGTGACGGGCAGCCCGACCCCAAGGCGGCTCGGGCCGCGCCGAAACCCCATAACACGGCCCGCGGTCAGCCCGCGGGCCAGTCGTCGTTGTTGGACCCGGGACGCCGCGCCTCGCAAACGTCGCGTCCCGGGTTCTCTCCAGAAAGAGAGGACTCCAGTGTCCATCCTCGCCGCCCTCGCCGCCACTGCGGCCCTGGGCTTCATCGCCGGCCGGCTCAGCATCCGGCCCACCATCCGCACACGCGACGCCGAAATCACCCGCCTGCACAACCAGATCGCAACCCTGCACACGATGCTGCGGGTTGCCAAGTACATCGCCGGCCACGACCGGCTCACCGGCCTCCCCAACCGGTCCGCCGCCGCAGAGCAGTTCCTCGCCCGCCAGGTGCAGCACCGACCCACCGTCGTCGCGCTGCTCGACCTCGACCAGTTCAAGCAGACCAACGACACCTACGGCCACCACGTCGGCGACGACCTGCTCCGCACCGTCGCCGAACGCCTCGCCCCGGCCGCTCAGCAGCACGGTGGCACGGCCGCACGCCTCACCGGAGACGAGTTCCTGCTGATCCTGCCCGCCGACCACACCGACCCCACCACGGCGGTGGCCGACATCCTGGCAACCCTGGCCGAGCCCGCCACGCTGCACACCGACGACGGCGAGGTGACCGTCCACCTGGCCGCCAGCGCCGGCATCGCCATCTTCGACGGCCACCACGGCGACTTCGACACCCTGCTGTGGCACGCCGACATCGCCCTCTACCACGCCAAACAGCAGCGAGGCACACACCGCATCTACCAGCCGCAGATGCGCATGCCACGCAACGCCGGCCGGCACGGGCCGCGCCGCCGCGACGCACACCGCGCCCACCCCAGCCAGGGCAGCAGCAGCGGCGAGGTGAACCCATGACCCCCGACACCGCCGGCCAGTTCGCCTGCCGCACCTGCGGCGCCCCACTCAACCGCTACGTCGACATCAGCACCAACGAGGTCCAATTCACCCACCCCATCGCCGTCGGGCAGCGACCCGATCACCAGCCCGACCCGGTTCCGGCCGGCCAGGTCGACGCCCGCTACGTCTGCGACTTCTGCTCCGACGAGAAGATCGTCTACACGTACCAGTCCCGGCCGATCGAAGTGGTCGCCCTCGGGGCGACCCAAGGACTCGTCCAGCACTACGGAACCGACTGGGCGGCCTGCATCGAATGCGCCCAACTGGTCGACGCCCGCGACGTGGACGGCCTGCACGCCCGAGTCCTCCGATGCGGCCCGCCGCTCGCCCAGCAGGCCACCGCCGGCATCGGAGCCATGCAGCAGACCGTCGTGGCCAACATCCTGCCCGGCCGGACCCTGGCCACGATCGGCCGGTGGCCGGCCACACCACTGCCGGCACCCACCCTCCCGAAGGTCCGCGACCGGCTCGCCCAGCTCATCCGAGGCGACGACAACCTGCCCCACCACCTCAACCAGCCCGACACACGCCGCCGGATCGCGGCCGGCCTGGACGCCGCCCAGCTGTACTGGATCGACGCCGAGTTCACCGACCTCGCCCGACACGCCGCCCGATCACTACCCGCCACGGCGGTGTCGGCCACCACCGCACCCACACCACACGGCCTGCTCGCCTGGGCCCAGCCCGTCGGGCACGGCGGCGACCTCACCGCCGCATCCTGGACCCGCGGGCCGGACGGCATCCACGTCGTCTGCTACCGCAGCATCGGCACCGGCCTACACACCACCGCCCTCCAGCGGCTACGCGAGCAGGTCGGCTGGCTCATACCCGCCCACACCGCCCACCTTCAGCCACACGAGGTCATCGACGCCGACAGCCCCGCCAGCACCGTCGTCGCCGCCTGGCTACTCATCGGCCAGAAGCTCGCCGAAACCGCACCGATCCCCGTGGAGAAGGCGATCCGCAAGGCGTACCAGCGCAGCGGCCGGCCAGCACCAGAAGTACGGCTCGTCCGCATCCGCGGCTCGGCCCCGGCAGCAGACACCCGCACCGCACACCCCAGCGGCGACCGGACCGGCCGCGACCACGACCACCGCTGGTGGGTTCGCGGCCACTGGCGCAACCAGCCCTACGGGCCAGGCCGCACCCAACGGCGACTGATCTACATCGACCCGCACATCCGAGGACCCGAAGGCAAACCGATCAAGCCCACCACCACCGTGCGAATCCTCGGTAACAGCCCCCGCGAACCCAACCCTGGCGCTCCTGGTCGCCGGTCAGATGACAGCTGAACGGCAACGAACCCCTGGGTGCGGGCCAAGAACCCGCACCCAGGGCCGCCGCCCTTCGCAGCCGCTGCCCCTTTTTGCTGTCGCGCTTGCCGCGGGCGACTGGCCAGTGGCCGACGCTTCCGGGCCGCCCCCCGCGAGTGCGGCGGGCTGGTCGCTGCCCACCTGCAGTGGCATCTAAAACGGCATTACGCTCGACCTGCTGGCGGCAGGCGCTACTGGTGCTGCTCTGGCTCCGCAAGGAACGAGGCTGGGCGTTCGTGACCGAGCAGGCGACCCTGGCTCGTGCGCGGGCAATGATCCGCGATGCCGACCGGCGCCGTGGTATTCCCGCACCCGAGCCGGCCGCCGATGCTGCCGCTGACCTCGCCGACCACGCCGTCCCTGTGCTGGCTCGCACACCGCGAGCTCACCCAACAGCGAAGCTGGACCCGTCGTAGGTGCGGCCGGGCGGTGACGATCACGACGCGCCGGCGTACCAGGCGAGCAGGCTGAGCGGCCGCCCTCGTGTGCCGAAAGCATTCGCCACCATTCCACGTCTCTACCCACCCGACGCGCTCCGCCCTCATCCATGCGTCGCCACCAACCTGGCTCCCGCGACAGGGTCAGCCCTGGGCGGTCTCGCGGACGTAGACACCTACTCCGGGCAGCGTTTCGACGATGTTGAGCACCCGGAGAATCTGCATCGCACGGTCGATGACGGGCTCGGTGACCTTGTACTGCTCGATCAGCTCGCGCCGGCTCGGCAGGCGCGAGCCCGGCGGAAACTCGCCGGCGGCAATGCGTTGCCGTAGATCGTCGGCTATTTCCTCGTACCTATAGCGTGCTGGCATTGGTGCGTGGTCTCCCGCGGAGTCCGGCAGGCGCCGGACCCCCGTACAGGCCGGCAGCACCGCTGCCGCGCCCTCCCTGGTTGGCACAGCCAGTAGACCACCTACCCCTAGCCCTTGACTACCCAACGCTAGCTATGGGAGGTTACTGATGGGCCCCCTGGTTGGCATCAAGGGACCCGCGTGGCGACCGGTCAGGACGTGATGACCGGTCCCAACGGGAAGGAGCGGACGGTGTGGTGAGCCTTGACAGGAGAACATCGGTCATCATCGGGGTGATCCTCGGCCAGTTGCTCCGGGATGCGCTGCCCAATCCGGAGTACGTAGCGCTCATAGCCGACTACGTAGAGCGGAAGTGGGCCGAACGCGTCCAGGAGTTCCTGGCCGCTGGCCACCTCCTCGCCCAGATCGCCCCGTTGCCCATGGGCGAGCCTGAGGCGAAGCCTTGGCCGGATGAGCGAACGGCGCTGCATCGGTTCGTCGATGAGTTCACGTGGGCGGTCGAGGGCCGGCAGGACCTACCAGACGACGTACGCGCACGGGTCTGGCTGGCGTACGCCGTCAAGCTCGCCCCGACGGGGCATCCCATCCACAACAGCGAGGCCGTGAAGGTCGGGCCAGACCCAGGCGTTGGGGTGCAACAAGCGGCCGCGGATTGCTACCACGACGGCGACGATCCGTAGGGCAATGTCCGCGTCGATTGCCGCGAGTGTGCCGCCGTCCCACTGATGACCCCCAAGTGTCGGCACACCACTGACGGATAACCGCACGACTACGAGCACCACACGCCCCAACGCGGCGGCGGCCCAGGCGGTGTCGCCGCACCACTACGAGCCCTGATCGGACTAGGGAGGTCGTGCCGCGCGAGGGCAACTCGAACGGAACGCGGGTGAAGATGATGCGGTCCCGGGAGGCGTCGGCCTGGAACGGCTGTTCGCCGACTACGTCACGCATCTCTTGCGCCGCACCAACGACTAAACAAGATCCAAAACCCGAGGAGTGAGGGGCCACGGATCTTCCGGACAGGGAACCCACTAAGGTTCTTTTCCAGGGAGGGAAGATCTTATGTCGAAACAGCGTCGATCGTTTAGTCCGGAATACAAGGAACAGATCGCCCGAATGGTCGTTGAGGAGTCGCGGGCGATTCCTTCCACAGCCCGGGACATCGGGGTGAACGAGCAGACACTGCGAAACTGGGTCAACGCCTATCGCGCGGCGCACGCCGGTGAGGAGCCGCCGCTGACAATCTCCGAGCGGGCCCGGCTGCGGGAGCTGGAGAAGGAGAACCGGGAACTCAAGCTCGAGCGCGA
>Ga0310834_100324_pt1 | contig 65115 bp, 55 predicted proteins | sample SM_ome_2_FD_201314 | JGI IMG/M metagenome (GOLD analysis project Ga0310834, IMG submission 201314) | Sorghum-adapted microbial communities enriched on stacked mutant (SM) sorghum from Joint BioEnergy Institute, Emeryville, California... ...
CCGATACAGCCGCACCGCGCGGGCGCGCAACTCGTCCGGATACTTCCTCGGTGCAGGCATCAACGCCCTCCTCCCATGGCCATCAGACCATGATCGAAAGGCTCCGCGGAACCGGGGGTAGCTCACTCCTCCCATGGCCATCAGACCATGATCGAAAGGCTCCGCGGAACCGGGGGTAGCTCACCCGCAGCCTGCTCGCGTACCGGTACCGACGGCTGAACACGGCCCGCGCTGCGGCCGCCGCCGCCAGCCGGCCCGGAGCCATGTTCCCCTGGCAGTCAGCCAGCGACGGCCGCGACGTCACGCCCGCCCGGACGTACAACCCGCTGGCCGGTCATTGGCTGGCCGACACCTCCCATCGTCAACGACACGTCGGCCTGGCGATTGGCTACACGATCGTGCAGTACTACCGGGCCACCGCCGACATCGGCTTTCTGGCCGACATGGGCGGGGAGCTTTTAGTCGAGATATGTCGATTCTTCAGCTCCCTGCCCGCCTACGACCCAGACGACGACCGGTTTCACATTGATGGGGCGATGGGTCCGGATGAATTTCACGACGGCTATCCAGGACGCCCCGGCAGTGGCGTGCGCGACAACGCCTACACGAACATGCTCCTCGCCTGGCTGCTCCACCGGACCATTGACATCCTTCAGAGGATCGACGGATACGACTGTGGTCAGCTGCGTCGGCGGCTCAACGTCACCCCGTCCGAGATCGACCGCTGGGAGCTGCTCAGCCGCCGCCTCGCGGTGCCGATCCACGCCGATGGCGTCATCAGTCAGTTCGAAGGATACGAGAACCTGCCTGATCTCGACTGGGACGCCTACCGGGCCCGTTATCCCAATACCGGCCGACTGGACCTGATCCTCAACGCCGAGGGCGACAGCACCAACAACTACCGGGTCAGCAAGCAGGCCGACGTGCTCATGCTCTTCTACCTCCTCTCCGCCGAGGAGCTGCGCGACGTGCTCGCCCGACTCGGCTACCCTCTCTCCTCCGAAGCGGTGCTGGCCACAGTCGACTTCTACACCAGACGCACCAGTCACGGCTCCACTCTGTCCCGGGTCGTGCACGCCTGGGTCAACGCCCGGGCGGACCGACACCGCGCCTGGAGCATCTTTACCGAAGCGCTGCAATCCGACCTGGCCGACACCCAGGGCGGTACCACCCGGGAGGGTGTTCACCTCGGCGCGATGGCCGGCACCGTGGACCTCATCCTGCGCTGCTTCGCCGGGCTCGAGACTCGCGACGACGCGCTCTGCTTTCACCCCGTCCTGCCGCCGGAGATGTCGCGGGTGCAGTTCACCGTCGTCTACCGCGGCCAACCGGTCAGGGTCGACCTCACCCCACGCCTGATCAGGCTACGGCTACGGCCGTGTCGGGCCGACCCCATCACCGTATGCATCAAGGACGATCGCACTGTCTTGCGACCGGGCGACGTCTACGAAGCCAAACTCCCCGCGCCACCGACCCGAACCGCCGCGACGCGCACTCCCGCGACGCGTCCGCACGGCGAAGGCCGCGACCCCGGACCTGGTGGTTCCTGAGCTCGGCCACGATCGCGCCGGCCTACCCGGGTGGACGGGCCGGGGGTCGCGCTCATCCTCGGGCTGGCCGGACTGGCGTTCCAGCGCCGCGACGTCTGAGCCAAGACTCGCCAGTTACTCGGCATCCTTAAATAGAAGATACGATGGATCCGAGCGGTCGCGCCGGGCCCCGCTGTCGAGGACCACCCCGGCCACCTCGTACCCGAGGTCCCGTACGTAAAGCCGGTGCTCGATCGCCCACCGACCCTCGCGGAACGACCAGCGGTCGAGGTACCGGCCGTACGCGTGCCGGATCACCGCCGGACCGTCACCGGCCGAGCGGACCAGGATGACGTGCCCGGCAGTACCGGGCCAGGCCATCAGCGATCTCTCCGTGTGCCCGCGCCAGCCACTGCTCGTCCGACGTCACGCCGCCACCACCCGCGCCGGTCGAATCTGTCCACTGGCCAGCCGGTCGAGTCAGTCCACCGGCTGGCCACGAACCGCGTGCATGGCCGCCCGGTAGGCGAAGACCATGGCCGGGCCGATCGTCGCGCCCGCCCCGGGGTAGGCGCCACCCATGGCGCTCGCCATGACGTTGCCCGCGGCGTAGAGACCGGGAATCACGTCGCCCGACACGTGCAGGACCTCGCCGTTCACCGTGGTGAGCGGGCCACCCTTGGTGCCGATCGTGCCCACGTGGATCGGGACCGCGTAGAAGGGCGGAACCTCGATCGTCCCCAGCGTCCGGGCCGGCCCCTCGGGCAGCGACCGGTCGCCCCAGTACCCGTCGTAGATGCTGCGGCCGCGGTGGAAGTCCGGGTCGCTCATGGTCTCCGAGACGTTCCGGTTCCAGCGCTCGACCGTGTCGACGAGGGCCGGATCGATGCCCGTCCGAGCCGCCAGCTCCGCGAGGGTGGCCGAGCCGTGGAACCACTCGGGGGCCGGGTCCTCGGGGCGTACGCCGAGAAAGCCGTACCGCCGCAGGTGACGGTCGTCGAAAATCATCCAGCTCTGGAGATTCGGATACGTGAGCGTCTCCGGGTCGATCTGATGGAAGGCCCCGCCGAGCGCGTTATAGTCCTGCGCCTCGTTGGCGAACCGCCGACCGCGCCGGTTCACGATGATGCAGCCCGGCCGCGTGCGCTCGGAGCGGATCGACCGGCTGCGCGGCCGGCCGTCGATCTCGTCGCCGGGGATCTTCACGGTCGTGGCCCACCACGCCTCCGCCATGTTGCCGAGCGCGGCGCCCACCGACATGGCCATCCGCAGCCCGTCGCCGCTCGCGCCCGGCGGCCCGACCGGCGCCCGCATGGGCCCGCGGAGGAACGCCTGGACGAGGTTCTCGTCCCATTCGAAGCCGCCGGTCGCGAGCACGACGCCGCGACGAGCGCCCACGGCATAGACGCGCTCACCCTCCTGGATACGTACACCCACCACGCGAGCGCCGTCCTTGAGCAGCTCCACCGCGCGCGCACCCGTACGGACGACCGCACCCCCGTCGAGCAGCGCCTTGAGCAGGCCGCCGATCAGGGCCTGGCCCATGAACCGGGTCGACTCGGTGAACTCCCGGCCGCGAAGCGCCGTGCCCTTCAGCCGAGCCAGGGTCTCCGCATCGAACCCCACGTCGCTCCAGTCGGGCGGGAACCGGTAGACGCGATCGGCCCACTCCCCCAGTTCGGCGAAGTCGAACGGCGAGGGGTTGAACGAACGACCACCCCCGGGCCGGCCTCCGGGCAACTCGGGCTTGTAGTCGGGAAAGCCCGCGCTGATCGAGAACCGTACGGGCGTGACCGCCTCGACGGCATCCAGCATGCGCTCGCCCGTCCGGACGTAGGCCTCGACCATCTCCGGTCGCAGACGCATGTCGGCAAACGAGCTGAGATAGGTCATCGCGTCCGACACCGGGAAGTCGTCGGGGGACGCTCCCCGGCGATGCGCCGGAATCCAGACGACCCCTCCGGAGACCGCTGTGGTTCCGCCGAGCCGGGACTCCTTCTCGAAGACGGCGACGCTCGCGCCCTCGCCGAGGCCGATCGCGGCCGCCGTGAGACCGGCGGCTCCAGACCCGAGCACGACCAAGTCAAAGGTTTCGGTGACATCGACCATGAGCACAGCTCCGTCCGCACGCGTCGATGTGTGCAACTAATGCACAACAAGATGCACTATGCACACGCTAGGGGGAACCGAGCGTACCGTCAAGCAACCGCTTGACCCCGACGGGACAACCGACCTAACGTGCGGCTGCCGCATCGTCCGGCACGTCGACGGCACCGGACACCGCCGGCCACAATCCCTTACGTCACAATCCATTCGGTCCCACCCCCTTACGTCACCGTTCCATCCATCGCAATCCCGCCCATCACCATCGCGTCCATCCGACGCGGGGCCCGTCGACACACGCAGGGGTACGTCATGGCGAATCAACGCTGGGAGGATTTCACCGGCCGGACGATCGTCGTCAGTGGATGCAGCTCCGGCATCGGAGCGGCCACGGCCACGCAACTGCTGTCCCGGGGCGCACGAGTGGTCGGCCTGGACCTGAACCCGCCGTCCGTGCCGGGAATCGAGTACGTCGAGGTCGACCTGGCCAGCTCCGCCTCCGTCGAACGCGCCGTGGCCCGCCTGGACGGCGACATCCACGGACTCGTCAACGCGGCGGGCGTCTCGTCGGGCATCAACGACCCGCTGAAGGTGGTATCGATCAACTTCGCCGGGCTGCGCGAGCTCACCGAGGCCGTGGTCGAGCGCATGCCACCCGAGTCCTATGTGGTCAACACGTCCTCGCTGGCCGCCGCCGACTACGCGGCGCGGTACGACCTGCTGCGCGAGCTGGTGGCGACCCCCGACCGGGAGCAGGCCCTGCAGTGGTGCCGCGAGCACCCTGACGCACTCGGGAACGGATACGCACTGTCGAAGGAGGCGGTCATCGTCTACACCGCCATCAGGTGCGTGCCGTTGGCCCGGCGAGGCATCCGCATCAACTGCACCGCGCCCGGGGTCACCGACACGCCGATCCTGCGCCATTCGGTGGCGGCCCTGGGCCAGCAGTACCTCGACGCCATCCCCAAGCCGCTCGGCCGGATCGCGACCCCGGACGAGCAGGCGTCGGTGCTGGTCTTCCTGGTCAGCCCCGGCGCCAGCTACCTGACCGGCCAGACCATCTGGGTCGATGGCGGCTACACGGCCGGGGTGACCGCCGGCCAGCTCGATCCGATGGCCCACCGGCGCTGACGAAACCGGGCACGCAAGCGGCGACGGGGTCCGCTCCTGGAGAGGGAGCGGACCCCGTCCCGTTTCGTCAGTCCTCGACCTGGTACTGACCGTCCACCATCTTCGACGACGGGATGAAGATGAAGTCACCCTCACCCGGGGTCAGCGTGTGGCTGTTCGGCGTGTACCGGATCTCGCTGATCGTCAGCCAGTAGCCGTCGGGAACATCGAGGTTGTACACGGCCTCCACGAACGCGTCGGGCAGGTTCTCCAGCACGCCCTCCTGGTTCATGACGGCGGCCAGCAGGCGGATCTGGTCGAACGAGAGGGCCGACGAGGACACCGTGGTGTTGATGCCCTTCGCCTTCATGCCCGTGATGAACTGCTTGAAGAGCTCCGACTGCTCCGACTCGGGCAGCGCCCGCTCCACCCGGAACACGAGGATCTCCAGGTTCTCGTTGGCCTCCGGCGACCCGTAGTTGTAGGGACCGCCGCTGGTGAGCGACATGCCAGTGCCCACACCGGTCGGCACGTCGGTCCCGCCCGCGCTGACCCGGGCCTGCAGCAGACGCACGGCCGAGTCGCCCGAGGTGTCGAGGTAGACGTAGTCCGGGTCGGCGGCCAGCGCCGACGTGTAGGCGGGCGTCAGGTCGAGGTCCGTGGGCACGAACTGGAAGGTTTCCAGCTCGATGTCCAGGCCATCGACCGCCGACTCGACGGCCCGGATCACGCCCGTGCCGTACTCGTCCTGAGAGGTGAGCACGGCCAGCTTCTTCGCGCCGAGCTCCCGCAGCCGGGCCGGGAGTGCCGACGCCACCTGCAGCGTGCTGCTGGAGGCGGTCTGGAAGTGGTACGGGTACTCCTCCGGGTCATTGGCGAGCGGGCTGGCCGCCATCGACAGCGACGGGTACCCGTTGCGGGTGAGCACGGGCAGCATGGCGAGCGTCTCCGCACTGATGCCCGACGGGATCACGAAGTCCGGCGGGTCGTCGCTGGAGAGCGCCTCCTGGAGCAGGCTGACCGCTCGGGTCGGGTCACCCTGCGAGTCGAGCGTCTCAATCACGATCTTACGACCGCGGATGCCGCCGTTCTCGTTGACGTAGTCGGCTCCGACCTCGAGGCCCTTGACCTGAGCGCTCACCGGCGACTGGTAGGGGCCGGTGAGTCCACCGACGTACAGAACAACAAAGGGCTCGTCCGGCGACTGCTCCTCCGGAGTGGACGAGCACGCGGCCATGGTCGCCCCGGCGGTCGCCATGGCCACGGCCGCCACCGCGAGCCGGCGCAGGGGGGTTAAGGATTTCATGGGTAGGTTGGCCTCCTTGCCAGTTCTTCTGTGGAATCGAAAAAAACGACTATCGGGACTGGCCCGCCGCGGTATTCCGGGCCGAAGCGTCCTCGGCCAGGTAGGCCCGCCGGATCGCGTCGCGCAGGCCGGGGTCGGTGACCGGGGCCGCGTGCACCCGCCGCCCCCGGTCGACGACCACGACGTCGTCGGCCACGGCGAGGGCGAACTCGACCGCCTGCTCCACCAGCAGAATGCCGAGTCCCCGGGCCTTCAGATCGCGGATGATGTCGGCCAGTTCGGCGACGATCGTCGGCGCCAGGCCGGCCGACGGCTCGTCGAGCAGGAGGATGTCCGGCTCCGCCACGAGCGCCTGGGCGATGGCGAGCATCTGCTGCTGCCCGCCGCTGAGCGCCGACGCCACCGTCTTGCGGCGCGCCGCCAGCATCGGGAAACGCTCGTAGATTTCATCGATGATCTTATTGTCCCGTCGCCGCGACCGCGACGCGAACGTCCCCAGCTGGAGGTTCTCGTCGACGGTGCGGGAGCGGAACACCCGCTTGCCTTCCTGGACATAGGCGATCCCGAGACGGGCCCGGCGGTAGGCCGGGAGCCGGTTCAGGACCGTGCCGGCGAGGGTCACGGTGCCGGCGGTGATGCGGTTGAGCCCGGCGATCGCCCGCAGCGTGGTGGTTTTCCCGGCGCCGTTGCGACCGAGCATCGCGGTGACCGTGTTGGAGCGTACGGCCAGGCTCACGTCCGTGACGACCTTCAGGTCGCCGTATCCGGTCGCCAGATTGGTGACGAGAAGCTCAGTCATGCGAGTCACCGTCTCTCGGGTTCAGTTGCGTACCGGACAGGGCCATCCCTTCGCCGAGGTAGACGCTCACGACCTCCGGGTTGGCCGCGATTTCGTCGGGCGTGCCCTTGGCGATGACCCGGCCCTCGGCCAGCACGACCACCTCGTCGGCGATGCTGCGGACCAGGCTGAAGTTGTGCTCCACCAGCACGACGGTCAGTCCGGCCTCGCGCATCTTCGTGAGCACCCGGACGAGTTCCTGGATGTCCTGTTCGTCCAAACCGGACGCCACCTCGTCGAGCAGCACGAGCGATCCCCCGCCGGCGATCGCTCGCCCGAGCTCGAGCATGCGCCGGGTGCCGAGCGCCAGGTCGGCCGCCGGGGTCGTTCGCCACCGCGACAGGCCGAGCTGAGCCATGATTTCTTCGGCGGCCCGGTTCTCCTCGGCGAGGGCTCGCCGGTGCTTGGGCAGACGCAGGATCGTGTGCAGGATCGACACCGGATGGCTGGCCATGCGGCCGGTCACGATGACGTCCCGTACGGACAGGCCCTCGGGAATGAGCGGGGACTGGAAGGTCCGGCCCACGCCCTTACGGGCGACCTTGTGGGTGGGCAGCCCGGAGATGACCTCGCCGCCGAGCCGAATCGTGCCCTCGTCCGGTGTGTAGAAGCCGGAGATGAGGTTCATGGTGGTGGTCTTGCCCGACCCGTTGGGCCCGATCAGCGCCGTGATCCGGCCGGGCCGGGCCTCGAACGAGACGTCACTGACCGCCTGGTTGCCGCCGAAGCGCTTGGATACCCCGATGACTTCGAGGGTCCGCCCCTGGACCGGGGTGAGCGCCAGGTCGGCCGAGGCGGCCGCCGGCGCGGCCTTCGGCTTGATGACGCGCGACAGCAGCCCGTTGAGGATGCCGGTGAGGCCGTTGCGCAGCAGCAGGCCACCCAGGATCAGGAAGGCGCCGAAGGCGACGAAGGCGTACCGGTCGAAGACGGTGACGCGCAACGGGCCGATCTGCATGATCGCGGCGCCGACGATCGCCCCGTAAACCGACATCGATCCACCCAGGATGCTGGCGGCCAGGATGATGATCGACAGCTCGAGGTTGAACGAGACCGGCGACAGGAACGAGTCGAGGTAGGCCGCGAAGCACCCGGCGATCCCGGCCGGGATCGCGCCGAGAACGTACGCCTTGAGCTTCGTGGCGTACGTCGACGTGCCCAGCGCCTCGGCGAGGACCGGGCTCTGCTTGAGCACCAGGAGAACCGCGCCGTGTCGGGAGACCACGAGGTTACGGAACAACGCGAACCAGGCGGCCGCGACGACGACCACCACGAGGTAGAACTCGTCGTTGTTCAGCCGGTGCCCGAACAGCCGCGGGATCGGGATGCCCTTCATCCCCTCGTAGCCGCCCAAGGCGTGGCCGAAGACGTTGACGATCGACGGGATGAGCAGGACCAGGAAGAAGGACGTGATGGCCAGCGTCCAGCCGCCCAGGCGCAGGCCCGGCGCGCCCGCGATCAGTCCGATCACGACGGCGACCAGGATCGAGGCCACCAGGGCGAGCAGGACGTCGTTGTGCAGCGACTTGGCGACGAAGCCGGCCGCGTACGCGCCACCCGCGTAGATGGCCGCCTGCCCCAGGGCCAGCTCGCCCGTGTAGCCGAGGGTCAGGTTCAGGCCGCTCACGGTCAGCGCGAGGATCGCGATGAGCGTGAGCAGGCGGATGTTCGCGTTGCTCGCGCCCAGGAACGGCGCCGCGAGCAGGAACGCCAGGACGAGCCCCCACGCGGCGGGTAGGGCCCACTTGGGGAGTGCGACTCTCATACGGCCCGCGCCTTTCGCGAACCCCCGATGCCGTGGGGGACCAGGAGCAACACCAGGGCAAACAGAACGAACACCACGATGTCCCGGTAGAAGGGCCCGATATAGCGGGCACCGAATACCTCGATCAGACCGATGGCGAACGCCGCCAGCAGCACGCCGCGGTGGCTGCCGATGCCGCCGAGGACGAGCACCACGAACCCCTTGACCGCGAGCACCAGCGACAGCGACGACGCGGCGAACGTCTTGGAGACGATGAGCGGGCCCAGCAGGCCGGCGACCACGGCGGCCAGCACGAACCCCCACGTCGACAATCCGTTGACGTTGATGCCGCGCAGCTGAGCCGCTTCCCGGTCGTCGGTCTGGGCCAGCGCGATCAGGCCGATGCGGGAGCGCCGCGTGACCACCTCGAGGATGACCATCAATCCGACCGCGAGCCCGATGATGAGCAGGTCCACGGTCTGGACGGTCCGGCCGAAGATGGTGATGAGCTCAGGGGACGCGAAGAACGGCACCCGCGCCGCTTCGGAGCCGAAGAAGACCTGGATCACGCCCGTGATCACCGTGGCGACGCCGACCATGGTCACGAGTTCGGCGCTACCCGAGGTGCCGCGCAGTGGCCGGATGGCGAACCGTTCCTCGACCAGACCGACCAGCCCGGCGAGCAGCACGGCGATGAGCAGGACGACCGGAAGGGGCAGGTCGCCTGAGCTGTAGGCCCAGTAGGCGACGAACATGCCCGCCACCATCAGGTTCGCGTGGGCGAAGTTGACGACGCCGGCCGCGAGGTAGGTGATGTTGTAGCCGAGGGCGACCAGTCCGTAGATGGAGCCGATCGACAGCCCGATGATGACCTCAGTCATGGTGGCCTACCGTGGTCGCGTCCGGGTTCAGCACTGGGTGGTCGGCGGCGTACGTGGCGGCGATGTAGCCGAACGTCATGGCCGGGCTGATCGTCGCCCCGGCGCCGGCGTAGCTGCGCCCCATCACCGCCGACGACACGTTGCCGGTCGCGAAGAGTCCCTTGATGACCGACCCGTCCGGCCGCAGGGCGCGCGCGTGCTCGTCGGTGGCGATACCGCCGTTGGTCCCCAGATCGGACAAGATGAGCTTGAATGCGTAATAGGGTGGCTTGCGCAGGGGAACCAGGTTGGGGTGCGGCAGCGTGATGTCGGCGTGGGTCTGGTCGTACGCGCTTTCGCCGCGGTGGAAGTCCTCGTCCACCCCGGCCGCGGCCATGCGGTTGAACCGCTCGACCGTGGCGACCAGAGCGTCGGCCGGCACCCCGATCTTCTTCGCCAGTTCGGGAATGGTGTCGGCCATGACGACCGAGCCCGACTCCCGCCAGAAGGCCGGCAGCTTACGGCCGGTGGGGGCGGGTGAGAAGGGAATCTTCGGCAGGGGCAGGTGCCCGAAGACCACGTACCGCCGCCAGCACCAGTCGTCCATGATGAGCCACGACGGAATGTGGGAGACTCCCGTCCGCTGGCCCTCGATCATCGCGAAGCCGAAGTCCGAGTACGGCGTCGGTTCGTTGATGTAGCGCTTACCGGCCCCGTTGACGATGAGCTGGGAGGGCAGCATCCGCTCGTTGAGACTGAACTGGATCCGGCCCGGGGCCCAGGCGACGGCCGGGTACCACCACGCGCTGTCCATGGTTCGCAGGTCGGCTCCCACCGACTCGGCGATCCGGATACCGTCGCCGGTGTTGTTGGGATTGCCGAGGGTGAGGTCGGCCCGTCCCTCCGGTTGGTACTGGTCACGCATGGCCTGGTTGCGTTCGAAGCCGCCGGTGGCGATGAGCACGCCCCGGGTCGCGGCCACCCGTACCTTCCGGCCCTGCCGCTCGATGACGGCTCCGATGACGTCGCCGGCGTCGTTCGTCAGCAGTTCGACGATCGGCGACTCGAGCCACAGGTCGATCTTCGCGTCCCGGAAGGCGAGCATGAGGCGGGCCATGAGGGCCTGGCCGCCCACGGAGATCCGTTCACCGGTGAGCCGCGCGCGGACCATGCGCCACACGAGCTTGATGAACATGGCGCGGCCGCGCCACGTCTGCCGGAACCGGTAGAAGTGCGGTAGCTCGTTGGGCCCGATCCAGACCCCGCGGGGAGCGATGGCCAGCGGTGGCAGCAGCAGGTCCTCATCCGGGCCGAGCCGGCGAAGGTCGATCGGCTCGACATTGATGAGGCTGCCCATCTTCGAGGCGCCGGGCAGTTCCGGATAGTAGTCCGGGTGGTTCGGCTTGAACACGAACCGAATGTGCGGGCTCAGCTTTTCCAGGAACTCCATCATCTCGGGCGCGGTGTACAGAAAGGCCCGGATGCGTTCCTCGGACACGATGCCCTTGGTGATCGTCCTGAGGTACCCGGCCACTGCCTCGAGGTCCATGGCGACGCCCGCGCGTCGCTGGGCCGGAGCGTTGGGCACCCACATGCCGCCACCGGACAACGCGCTCGTACCGCCGAACTTGGCGGCCTTCTCGACCACCAACGTGCGCAGCCCGCGGGCGTTGGCCGCGAGCGCCGCGGTAAGCCCACCGGCGCCCGAGCCGGCGACGAGAAAGTCGACGGTCATATCGAAACCGTCGGTCCCGCTAGGCATTCCGTCCCTCCGAGCAGTGCGTGGCCACCATGTCATCGAAATGCTTGTCTGTCTGTGACCGGCTCATGCCGGACCCAGCTCAAGGAAGTCCCGGAGGATTCGCAGCGTCTCTTCCGGCTGCTCAATCTGGGGACAGTGACCGCAGTTGCTGACCACGACCGAACGGGCCCCGGGGATCCGCGCGGCGAGCTCGGCCGCCCAGCCCTTCGGCTTCAGCTTGTCGAACTCGCCCTCAACGATCAGCGTGGGCACGCCGATGCGCTCGAGCTGCGGGTTCTCCTTGGGCCCCGAATCGGCACGGTTCGGACGCCGGAACCGGGCGGCCGCCACGGCCTCCCAGGCTCCGGGCGCGACGCTCGACTCGTACCGGCGCTTGACGTACTCGTCGTCCGCGGGGAACGACGGGCTGTGGAACAGCGCCGTGACGATCTTGCGCATGGCCGGCAGCGTCCCGTCGTAGTCGTACAGCGCCGCCATGTGCTCGTTCGGCACCGTGTCGCCGCCGCCGCAGATGACCACCATCCGGCGGATCGGCAGCAGCGGCCGCTCCGAACTCGCGTCGACGAGGAGCATCTGGCCACCCATCGAGTTGCCGACGAAGTCGGCCTCCTGGACGCCCAGCTGCCGCAGCAGATCCGCGACCTGGCGAATGCGCATCCGGCGGCCCTCGGTGAAGTCGTGCACCTTGGCCGACTCGCCGAAGCCCAGCACGTCGGGTGCGATCACCCACCGGGTCTTGGCCAGCTCACCGATGACCCGCTCCCAGGCCAGCTCGGCACTGGCGCCGAACTCCCCGCCGTGGAGCAGAACCAAGGGTTCACCGGTGCCCGCCTCTAGGAAGTGCGTCAGGAACCCGTTGACGTGGAGTCGACGGTGTTCGTACGGCACTTTCACTCCATCACCGCCACCGGTATAGCAATCAATACATCGTTATTCAAAAGGACATCACATGCGGACGACACCGCGTAGCGGCTTGCAGCAAACCGAATCCCGGCGCGGTCGCGACCCATCGGTGCCACCTCCGCCTCTCGACTGCTGTGCAAATAGCGCACAGCGCGTGTACTATTAGCACGTACCGTACACACGCCGGTAACACCCGCGCAAGAGGTCTTTCCCGGCCCTCCGGGGCCACCGGACGACCTGACCGATCGGCCGAGGAGGACCGGACGTCGCCGTTCTCCCCGCTCGGACGCGCGAGCGAGCAAGGCTACCCGACCGCAGCCGGCTCTCGGGTGTGTCGGACACCGTCGCCTTCGACGACGATTTCCCTTGCCGCTCAACCGGATCAGCAGACCCACGAGCCTCAGCTGTGCGAGGCGAACGCGCCCCGATCCGACCGCTTTGGGGTCCCGCCGTCTCGGTCCGCCGACGTCCCGACCGGATGCCCCCGCTCCCACGGCCGCTGCCCGAAACGCTCGTGCGACCAGCTGACTTGATGCTCGACCGCTGCTCACCGTCCGCACGCGACTACGCTCAGCGGCAACGGAGCTTGGCTGGTGTCCCGGCGTCCTCGCTCACGACCCCACCAAGCCGCGCTCGCTCCCACCGGCGGTGGCCCGTCACCAGGCCGTCCGCGACAGTGTCCACCGTGGACTGTGGCCAACCTGGGGTACACCAGGAGCCCTCGCCTGGCCGGTCCGGGGATACCATCGTGCCCGTGAGGCAAGCGAAGCCCTCAGCCCCGCACAAGGTCCAGCCCGGAAGCCAGACCCTGGCCCGTGGCTTGACCGCCCTGGTCGCGGTCGCCGAGTCACCGAACGGCCTGACCACCCAGGAGGTCGCGGAGCTGCTGTCCGTCCACCGCTCGATCGCCTACCGCTTGCTGCAGACGTTCGTCGACTTCGGCTTCCTGACCCGCAACGGCGACGGCGTGTACCGGCTGGGGGCGCGACTGGCCGCGCTGTCCGACGCGTTCCTGCCCGGACTACGGGAGACGGTCATTCCCCCTATGCGGCGCATCGCCGACGAGCTCAGCTCGACGATCGCGCTGTTCATCGCCGAGGGCGACGAGGCGGTCGCGATCGCCATGGTTGAGCCGACGAACACCTCTCACCACCTGGCGTTCCGCACCGGCATGCGGACGCCCATGAACCGGGGCTCGGCCGCCTACGCGTTGGCGTCGGCGTTTCCTCCCAAGCCCGACGAGCCGCCTGGGGTCACGCTGGCCCGACAACGGGGCTACGCAACCAGCAGCGGGGAGATCGAGCCGGGCGCGCACGGCGTGGCCGCGCTCATCCCGACCTCTCCCCCGTACCCGGTCATGTGCGTTCACCTCATTACGTTCCGGGCCGACGTGGCCGCCGGGGCGCCGCCCGTCATGATGCAGGCGGCGACCGAGATCGCGGCGCTGCTCAAGCGCTACTGACGCCGCCCGACCACAGTCGCGTGGCCGGCTGGCCGCTGTCCGATATCTGCACCTGGCCATTCGCTAACTGCTCTCGGTAATCGCTGCGCTCCCCAGGGTGTCGAGGCCCGGCGAGTCGACCGCCCCGTCATGGCTCGGGGTGGGCGGCTGCGGCCGCTACCGCCGCGGCCGCAGCCGCCGCGATCATCCGTCGGTTGCTCACGGCCACGCGACGCCACTGTGCCTGCGGGCCCTGATCCGCTCCCGGATGCCGACCAGCTCTTGCCGAGAACGGCGGCGACCAAATCATGCGCAAGTCAGTCACAAGTCGCCGCGAAGTGGCGCGGGGGACCGTACCACGGTCCGTACCGGTGAATGTCCGTGTCTTCGGAGGCACCATGTCCCGCTTACTCGGCCGGCTCGGTGGAGCGGCCGCGGCCCATCCCTGGCGCACGATCTGCTCGTGGCTGATCGCGTTGCTCACGTTGTTCGCGCTCTCGGCCGGCTTCGGGGGAACGCCCCATAACGACTACAACATCGCCGGCACCGAGTCGCAGGCCGGCATAGAGTTCCTGCGCGCGAACCTTCCCCACATGTCCGGCACCGAAGCCCGGGTCGTCGTCCACGACTCGAAGCAGCTCGATCTCGGCGATCTGGAGGAGCTGCGCCGTCGGCTCACCGACATGCCCGGCGCCGCGGTCGTATCGCCGCCCCGGATGTCCGCCGACGGCGACACCGCGCTCATCACGGTCCAGTACGACATCCCCGTCACCGACTTCCACGGCACGGAGGGCCTGGACGCGCTGCGCGCCGCCGCGGAACCGCTCGTGCAGGCGGGCGTTCAGGTCGAGTTCGGCGGCCAGGTCGCCGAGGACACCAACCCGCCGGCCGGAACGGCTGAGGTGGTGGGCATCGGGGCGGCCCTGCTGGTCCTGGTGATCACACTCGGCTCGGTGGTCGCCGCCGGACTGCCGATCATCGTGGCGATCGGGGGTCTGGGCGCGGCGGCGGCCATCATCGCGCTGCTCGAACGAATGACCGACATCAGCACCACCGCGCCGACGGTCGCCACCATGGTCGGACTCGGTGTGGGAATCGACTACGCGCTCCTGCTCGTCGCCCGCCACGTCGAGGGCCTGCGCGCCGGCCTCTCGCCCCGCGACGCAGCCGCCGCCGCCACCGCAACGGCCGGCAAGTCGGTCGTGCTGGCCGGGCTGACCGTACTCGTGTCGCTGTTCGGCCTCAAGCTGTCGACGCTGCCGGTGTACTCCTCGTTCGGATACGCCACGTTCGCCGCCGTCGGCGCGGTCATGGTCGCCGCCCTGACGCTCGTACCGGCGCTGTGCGGCCTCCTCGGCCACCGCGTGCTGCCCCGCAAGGTTCGGGCCGAGCGGGTCGCGCCGTCCCGCCCGGCCCTCACCGCCCGGTGGGCCGCGCGCGTGGTGCGGCGGCCGGTCATCCCGGCGTTGCTGGCCCTCGCGGCTCTCGGAGCGCTGGCGGCGCCCGCGCTGGGCATGCGGACCTGGCCCCAGGACGCGGGCAGCCAGCCGACGTCGAACACCAGCCGACGGGCGTACGACCTGGTCGCGGCGGAGTTCGGGCCGGGCGCCAACGGTCCTCTGGTCCTCGTGGCCGACCTGACCAAGGGCGTCAACCCGAACGATCTGTTCGTCCGGCTGAATGATGAGCCGGGCATCGCGAAGGTCTCGGCACCGTACGTCGATGGAGTCACGGCGGTCATCACGGTGGAGCCGACCACTGGGCCGCAGGACGAACGCACCACTGAGTTGCTTCGCCGCCTGCGGGCGTCCGTGCTGCCCGACGGCGTGCTCGTGACCGGCCTCGTCGCGGTGTACGCGGACATCTCCGACCGGCTCGCGTCCCGGCTGTGGATCGTCGTCGTCTTCGTCGTGGTGCTGTCGCTGGTGCTGCTGACCGTGCTGTTCCGAGCGCCCGTGGTCGCGCTCAAGGCGGCGCTGATGAATGTGCTGTCGGTCGCGGCGGGGTACGGCGTCCTGACCGCGATCTTCCAGACCGACGTCGGTGCCCGTGTGCTGGGCCTGCCCCACGCCGTCGCGGTCTCAAGCTGGGTGCCCATCCTGCTGTTCACCGTCCTGTTCGGACTGTCCATGGACTACGAGGTGTTCCTCCTGTCCCGGGTGCGCGAGCAATGGCTTTCTACCGGCGACGCCGAGCGCAGCGTGGTCGGCGGCCTCGCGGCGACGGGCCGGGTGATCAGCAGCGCGGCGGCCATCATGGTCGCGGTGTTCATCGGGTTCGCCCTGGATTCCGACGTGACGGTGAAGATGGTCGGCGTGGGAATGGCCGCGGCGGTTCTCATCGACGCGACGCTGATCCGACTGGTCCTGGTCCCGGCGACGATGGCCCTGCTTGGCCGGGCGAACTGGTGGCGCCCCCGGTGGCTGGGCCGAGCCCGGCCGCCGATCCAGGTCGAGCGTCACGACGCCTCGTCCCGCGTGCTTGAGCCGGTCGGGTAGGGCGACCACGTCGCTCGTTAAGCGAGCCGCAAGGCGCCGCCAAGTCCGGCGCCGATGCTCTTCCCTCGGCAACCCTGGCCCCGCCCAGGGTGCCCCCCAGATCCCGAGCAGAGTCAACCCGAGTTTTGGCAAAGGAATGCTGCAATGCATGTGCGACTAGGGCCGCCCAGACGCGCCCTCAAAGCGCTCGCCACCATCGTGGCCGGCGCCGTATTCAGTCAGGTGGCGGCGGTGCCCATGGCAACGCCGGCCTGGGCGATCAACGACCCGCTACCCCGTGCGTACGAGGTCGACCGCGTGGCCGAGGTCCCGGACGTGGTCGACGCCGGATGGCACCTGCTCGCCCTCTCCGCCGATGGCGGCACCGCCGTCCATCTCGTCCCGCGCGGCGACAACCTACCCGTCCTCGTCGCCACCACACTGAGCACGGGGGCGCAGGAGGTCGTCGGTCTCGACCTGGAGAACGAGGAAGTGCCGCAGGTCGTGGACGCCGCCGTGAGCGCCGACGGCCGGTTCGTCGCCTTCCTCGCCGCCGGGGCCAACGCGGCCGAACTGCACCTGCCGGATGACGCCGACCCCTACATCCGGCAGGCCATCTTCGTGCGCGACCGGCTCACCCGCTCCACGACCTGGGTCCGTACGCCTGACCTCGGCGTGGCGGCCTCGCAGCACAGCCTCGACGGCATCGCCCTCAGCGCCGACGGCCGGCGCCTGGCCAGCAGGATCTCGCTGCCCTTGCCCAGGTACGACGGTATGTCGCGACCCGAGGGCGTGCTGGTGGCGACGCTGGCCACGAACGAGCCACCGCAGACCCGGGTGATCGGCCCGGAGGACCTGGTGGCGCCCGATCAGGACCCCGCTACAACGACCCGGTGCTGCTTCGGTTCAACGCCGCCACGGGGGAACGGCTGCCCGGTGACCGGGCCCTGACCTCGGCGCAGGCGTCCGCTTGGCGGCCCAACCTCGACCACGCGGGCCAAAGGACCGCACTGGGCGGAGCCGCCGGCGTGGTGATCGCCGACCTCGTGGCCGGGCCGGCGGCCGACGTGACCCTGTCCGCGTTGCGGATGGCCCCGTTCGTCTCAGGTGACCTGGACATGAGTTTTGTGGAGGTGGCGACCCAAGCCGCGATCAGCGCAGATGGGTCCACAGTGGAGTTCGTGTGGGCCGGTGCACTGTGGACGCAACCGGCTCAGGCGGACCGGCCGCCCGTGCTGGCGAGTCCGGGCCTCGACGGCCGCATCGCTGACCCCACTGGTCGGGAAGTGCCGATCTACCCCGACGCCGTCATCTCGCAGGCGATGAGTGCCGACGGCACCGTGCTGGCGTTCCTGTCCGGGAGTACCGCGTTCGTGGCGCCGCGGACGGACGAACCGCCGACGAACGAGACGCCGCCGTCGTACCTCTACCGGTCCGTGCCGGCGAACCTCCCTGGGCCGACCTGGCCGGACGGGGCGGCGCTGACCACCGAGGCGGGCACCACCACCATCGCGGTGAGCTGGCCGGCAGCCAGCGCAACGACCGTCTCGTACGACGTGACCGTGAACGGTGAGGTCGCCGCCACGGTCACCGCGCCCGCGACACAGGTTGTCCTCACGCAGCTCACCCCGGGCTCGACGGTCACCGTCGGGGTCGTGGCCCGCGATGCGGGCGGGCGAGCATCCGTCGCGCTGACCGCGACGGTGACACTGCTGACCGACGTGCCCCCGGGCGACGCGCCGCTGGCCGTGATCGCCGGGCCGGGTGCCCGTGTTCACCTGCAGTGGGACGCGTCCACAGTGTCCGGTCTCACCGGCTACCGGGTGCTGCGCAACGGCACGACTCTGGTCGACCTCGCGGCCGATCAGACGTCCTACGACGACACGGCCGTCGCGGCGGACACCGAGTACGAGTACTCAATTGCGGCTCTGCGCGGCGATGAGCAGCTTCAGCTCACCCGTGCCGTGCCGGTGCGTACCGCGAAGCTGGTCGTTACCGAGGCCGCCTCGCACCTTCCACAGATCGGCAGTACGCCATACGTCGCGGTTGGCCGCGACGTCACGTTCGCGATCCTCGGGTCGCCCGGCTTCACCGGCACCGCCGAACTCACCGTACGCACCGCGAACGAGGCATCGACGATGGTGCACGTTGAGCTCACCGAACAGCAGGCCGGCCAGTACACCGGCGCCTGGACCATCGCCGAGGGCACCATCGAGATCGTCGCGGGAACGCTGCGCCTGGCCGATGGCGCCGGTGGCAGCGAAGAGCACCCGATCGCTTCGCTGCCGGCCCGGGTCGGTGGTCTGCTGCGCGGCCACGTCGACGCGCCCGAGGGGGAGGCCGACGGTGTGCGCGTGCAGCTGTGGAGTGACACCACGAAGATGGGTGGCCTGCGCCAGCTCACCGGCGATTCAGACATCGACATCCCTGTCGTGCCGGCGCCCGACTACCTGCTCACGTCGGTGCGATCCGACGGCAAGGCGGCGACCGAGCCGCGTACCCTGGCGATCGGGCAGGGCGAGATCGTGACCGTTGACCTCGCGCCGAGCCTGCCGGCCTCCGTTACGGTTACTGTCGTCGATGCATCGGGTCGCTCTGTGCCGGAGGCCCCGATCACTGTCACCGGCGCCGGGACGCCGCGGAAGGTGGTCACCGACCGCAACGGACGGGCCTTGATCACCGGCCTCGACGCCGGCTCGACCACGACCGTGACCACCGATCTGTCCGCTGGATTCCTCGTTTCGCGGGGCATCTCCAGTCAACCAACCGCCACGGTGCGCCTGCGGCCCGGCGACAACCCTGTGGAGCTCAGCGCGGTGGCGCTGAACAAGGTCCGCCTGAGCGGTGTCACACGGACCGAGGGCGGCGATCCCGTTCGCGCGGACATCGACGTGATCCAGGATCTGCACGGCATGAGCCTCCACGTCCGGACGAGGACGGCGGCCGACGGCACCTGGGAGGCCGAGGTGTACGCGGGGCTGGGCACCCCGACCCGCATCGAGGCGAGGGGGCTCGCGGGCGGCTACGCCGAGACCGCGCTGACCGTGGGAGACGCCGCGCCGGAGGCCGTGCTGCTGGATCTTCCGAAAGTGGCCAGCCGCTTCAGCGTCACGCCCACGGTGCGGGTGAAGATGCTCGACGCCGAGCTGACGGAGATTCCGCTGGACTGGCGCAACGCCGTGCACTTCGATGCCCGCCTGACCTGGCCGGGTGGCGAGTCGGCCGTGGACGAGCGCGTCTCCGTCCGGGCCACCGAAGGCACCACCCTGCGCCTGTGTGTGGATGGCACGGAGAGCGGGCTCCCGGCGGGCTGCACCGAGGCCGTCCTCGGGACGGACACCGAGGTGCCGATGGCGGTGACGCTCGTCGAGCAGGCCCGGTTCACCGCGCACGTCGTCGACGCCGCTGGGGCCCCCGTGTCGGGCGCGATGGCGATTCAGGTGACTGACCTGAACGGCGGGCGGTCGCGCCGGACCACCATGAACGGACCGGACGTGTCCATCAGCGTGCCGGGCGCCGGGACGTACGTCCTGGTCATCAGCGTCGGCAACCGCTGGATTCAGCGCGTCGTCCAGGCCACGGACGGACACATCACCGCGCTGGGGACGCTCCCGCTGGCCACGTCATCCATTGTGGATGGCTCGAAGACCGGCATCACCGCGGTCACGCCCGCCGTGCTGCCGGGTGGTCTGGTCCAGTTGCGGGCCGACATCCACTACCGCCGGCCGGACGCCGCCGGCACCGCGCGGCTCACCCTGCCCGCCGGCGTCACCGTGCCGGAGGATGGTGTGCTGCTCGACGGTGAGGTGGTTCCGTTCACCATCGAAGCCGGCCCGGCCAACGTGCTGGTCGTGGCGCTGCCGACCGCCCAGGCGCACACGCTGCAGGTGTTCGCCCGAGCGCCCGAGAAGGCCGGTGCGCAACTGCCGTTCACGCTGAACGTCACGGCCGGGAGTGCGTCGGAGCTGGTCGGCACGGCGACCGTCCTGTGTGGATACGTCAGCCTGACCGCGAATGCGGCGAGCAACACGGGGCGCGTGCCCGTGTCGGGTCGGGCGCCGGCCGGCGCCACGGTGGTCGTCCGCGAGCGCGGCGTCGAGGTGGCTCGCGCGCAGGCCGGCCCCGGTGGTCTGTGGCAGGCGATCGTCGACCTGGGCACGGATGGCGACGATGTCCGGCATCACCTGCTGCAGGCCGAGGCCCAGGTGGGTGAGCTGCTGTTGCAGTCCACGTCGGTCGACGTCGTGGTGGACCCACACGCGGCGGTCCTGTTGACCGTGACGATGAGCCAGCAGGGCGGCCGGAGCGTCACCTTCGCGGCGACGGACGGAGTGGCTCGGTTCCCGTACACCTTCGTGCGGAACACGCCGCTCGTCGTAACCGCGCGGTTCAGCGGGCCGGTCACGGATGTGCGGGCCCAGGTGTCGGACCGGATCGGCACGATGCAGCCCGTGGCCGGCCAGCCGGACACGTGGCGGGCGAGCCTCGCCCTGGGCTTCGGCGACCTCGGCGACCTGAGTGTGACGTTCACCCCGGTCGTGGAGCGGCCCATCCTGCCCGTCCCGCCGATGCCGACCGAGTCTCTGGTCGACCCGGACGAGGTCACCCTGGAGGAGCCGGTGGTCGACGGCGCCTCGGTATCGCAGACCTTCACCGCGCCGGTGCCCGCGCTCGGCCCCCAGGCCCGCGTGACCGGGCGGCTGGTCGTGACCAAGCTGGACGACTACCAGCCCAGCGCCGCCGACCTGGCCCGGGCCAAGGCGAGCGGGGTGTACGTGTACGAGGTCGACCTCACCGCGACCACGCGCGACCAGCTACGGCGCACCGGAAACCTCACGATGACAGCGTCCGCCGTCATCGACCTGGCGACGCTGCACGCCGGCCCCGAGACGCCGTTGACGCAGTCCCTGGGCGCCTTGAACTTCTACACCGGCCCGGCTCGGGCGGTCTTCTTCTGGTCCTACCAGGTGGCCACCAACGGCGACGCGTTCTGGTCGGCCGGGTCGGAGTTCTTCGTCGACGGGAAGTACGCGGCGGTCGCCAAGCTGCAGCAGATGGCGCTGGCGTGCGCCGACTCGGCCCGGAGCAACTACTACCACGGCCGGGTGGAGCTGCTGTTGCAGAAGGCTGCGTCGATGGACGTCTTCACCGCCTCGTACACCATGGCCGGGCTGCTGCTCGGGCCGTCGTCCTTCGGTCTGGCCACCATCGCCATCTGGGGCATCGGCTGGGGCATGGGCAAGTACATGGAGTACCAGTTCAACAGCGACGTCGACCGCATCAAGGGAGAGATGATGAGCGATCCCGAGTGCGAGTACCACTCGGAGAGCCCTCAGAACCCCGAGAATCCGGAGGATCCGGAGAGCCCGGACAATCCCGGTCTGCGCCGCCGGGACTGGCAGCGCCCGACCGCGGAACCCACGTGGATCCACGACCCCTCCGGCGTGGTCTACGAGGGCACGGCCGACCGGCGCGTCACCGGGGTCACCGCCACGCTGCTGACTGCGCCGACGGCCGAGGGCCCGTGGACGGTGTGGGACGCCGAGGACTTCGGCCAGACCAACCCGCTGCTGACCGACGAGATCGGCCACTACGCGTGGGACGTGCCCGAAGGGTGGTGGAAGGTCGTCTACACCAAGGACGGCTACGTCACCGCGGAGTCGCGGGTGCTGCGGGTCCTGCCGCCGCACACGGACGTCGACGTCAACCTCGTCCGGGCGAGCCTCGCCACGGTCGAGCGGGTCGAGGTGGACGGCGATGGGCTCACCGTCACCTTCGACCAACCCATGCGGGCGGACCAGGTGCTCGGCGGGCTGCTCACGGTGGCGACCAGCGACGGCGCTCCCGTCGCCGGTCAGTGGGCGGCGGTCGCGCCGCAGCCCGCGCCGGCGGGTCATCCGTACGCCGGCGAGCCGCTGGCGACCTCGTTCTGGTTCACCGGCGAACGCCACCGCGGGGAAATCGTCGTCACCGTGGATCCGTCCGCTCAGGACCACGTGGGCCGGGCCGTGCTCGACGGTGTCCAGCAGACCGTGGCGGTCGACTGGACCGGCCCGGACTCCGTGGCGCCCCAGGTGAGCGTCACCGGAGTGACCCCGTCGGCGATCTACTCGCTCGGCGCCGTGCCGACGGCCGGGTGCGTGACGACCGACGAGGGCTCAGGGGTCGCCACCGAAGCCCAGGTCACGATCACCGGCGGCAACGCGGCCGGCGTCGGCCAGTTCACGGCGACCTGTGCCGGGGCGGTCGACCGGGCCGGCAACGTGGCCGCACCGGTCTCGGTGACGTACACCGTGGCGTACGTCTTCATCGGATTCGACCCGCCGGTGAGCAACGGCGGTGTGCTCAACAAGGCCAACGCGGGTCAGAACATCCCCATCAAGTGGCGCCTCACGACGGCCACCGGGGCGCCGGTGACGAACCTCACTACGGCGGAGATCACGGTCACCCTGCTCGACTGCGCGAGTGGTCGAGGGGTCGAGGAGATCGAGGAGTACGTGGCCAGTGCTTCGGGCCTGCAGAACAAGGGAGACGGGAACTACCAGCTGAACTGGAAGACTCCCAAGACCTACGCGGGTTCCTGCCGGACGCTCTCCGTCAATCTCGGGGAAGGACCAGCGATCACGCACACGGCGTCGTTCCAGTTCAAGTAAGTGTTGTTCCAATTCAATAGGTCCTGACGCCTGGACCGGTGCCCCGCCCACGAAGACGTGGGCGGGGCACCGCGGGTCTGGGCCACCACCACCGGTCCGAATCGTCCGGTTGTGCACAGCACTTCTGGTCGTTCGGCCATCGACCAGGTGGTCAGCGATCTTCTATGATCATCGCGCGTCCTGTCCTGCGGCACCGATCAGGGCGGAAAGGACGATGCGCGATGACCAACCCTCCGGCGGACCGGACGGGGTTGGCTATCTCCGTCCTGGGCGAGGTGCGCGCGACCCTTGACGGGGAACCGCTCGATCTGGGCGGCCCGCGACAGCGCTCGGTGCTGGCCCTGCTCGTCATCGCCCGGGGGGACGCGGTCCCGGCCGACCGGCTCATCCACGATCTGTGGGGGGAGAACCCGCCGCCCACCGCCAGCGGCGCCCTTCAGGCCTTTGTCTCGCATCTGCGACGTCGCCTCGAACCGGGTCGTACTGCCCGGTCCCGGGGCACCGTGATCGTGAGCGTGGGGCCCGGCGACAGTTCTGATGCGCCCGGGCCCGCTCACCGCCGGCGGCGTCAGCGCGCTCGTACGCGCGCGGCTGCACGCGGACGCCGACCCGGCCTTCATCACCGCGTGTTACCGCACTACCGCGGGCAACCCCCTGCTGCTGCGGCAGTTGCTGCGGGCCCTGCAGGCCGAGGCCGTCACCCCGGACGCGTCGCACGTCGATTATGTGACCGCGATCGGCTCCCGAGCGATCTCCAGCCTGGTGTTGATGCGACTGGCCCGCATGCCGGCGGCGGCGACCGCCGTGGCTCGGGCGATCGCCGTCCTAGGCGACGACGCCGCACTGCCGACGGTCGCCACGCTGGCCGGGCTCCCCGAGGACGAGACCGCCACGGTGGTCGCGGCGCTGGCTCGCGCCGAGGTACTGCGAGACGCCTATCCGTTGGCCTTTGTCCACCCGCTCGTGGCCGACGCCGTGTACCGGGACCTGCCGCCGGGCCAGCGACAACTGCAGCATGAGCGAGCCGCCACCATCCTGCGGGACACCGGGGCCCCGGCTGAGCAGGTGGCCGCGCATCTGTTGCAGGTCCCCCATCGAGGCGCCCAGTGGGTGGTCGAGGCGCTCCGGGCGGCGGCGACGACCGCAGCCGACCGTGGCGCGCCCGACGCCGCCACCCGCTACCTCGACCGGGCCATGGCGGAGCCGCCGGCGCCCGAGGCGCGGACGGGCATCCTCCTGGAGCTGGGCCGGCTGCAGACCATGGCCGATGGTCGAATCGCGGTCGTCCACCTGCGCGAGGCCTACCAGCTCATCGCGGATCCGCCGCAGCGGGCGGAGATCGCGCAGATGATGGCCCGCGCGTTGGTGTTCGCGGGTTCACCGGGTGAGGCCACCACGTTCGCGGCCCGGGTCGTCGACGAGTTGCCGGACGAGCTGGTCGACGAACGCCAGGGCTTACGGGCGCTCGGGCGCATCGCCGGTTACCTGCACGGCCTCGATCCTCGGGTGTGGCGCGTCGGCGATCCGGTCATCGCCGGCGAGGGGCCGGGCGCGCGGATGCTCGCCGCCGCGCTCGCCTGGGAGACGATGATCGATGGCGCCGACCGGGATCGCGCCGTCGAGCTGGCCCGCTTCGCCCTCGCCGGCGGCACGCTCATGGAGGTCGATACTGGCCTGCTGTGGGTCGTCGCGAGCCTCGTGCTGCACGTGGCCGGCGAGGACGCGATGCCGGTGTGGGAGGAGAGCCTGGCTCGCGCGCACCAGCGGGGATCGGCGTTCGCCGCGATCGTCACGCATCTGTGGCGCGGCTACGTCGAGTGGGAACGGGGCGACCTGCCGGCGGCGCTGGCATCGGTGATGCTGGCCCACGAGCAGTCGTGGCGGATCTGGGGTCCCAATGTCGGGCTGCCGTACCCAGACTTGTTCGCCATCGGCATCCGGGTCGACCAGGGCGACCTGGTCGACGCCCGGAGGTTACTCGAGGAGATCCGAGACTCGCTGCGGTTCGGGGACGGTATCCGCCTGTTCGGCGAGGTCGAAGCCAGCCTGCTCATCGCCGAGGGCCGGTACGAGGAGGCGCTGCCCGCCCTCGATGCCATCGACCCCGTCCTCCAGGTGACCAATCCGGGGTGGCGAGGCGACCGCTTGCTGCGCGCCCGCGCCCTGGCCGGGCTCGGTGAGCAGGCCCAGGCCGTGGCGCTACTCCAGGAGGAGTTGCAGGCGGCTCGGGCGTGGGGAACGCCGGACCTGGTCGGGCGCACGCTGCGCCTGCTCGGCGAAGTCACGGCGGACGCGGACCACCTGCGAGCGGCCGTCGAGCTACTGGCCGGAAGCCGGGCCCGGCTTGAGTACGCCCGCGCGCTCGCCGCGCTCGGGAAGCACACGGCCAATGGCCGGGCGTTGCTGACGCAGGCGTACGACCTCGCCGATCAGTGCGGTGCCCACGGACTTTGTTCAGCGCTCGCGTCCCGGCTCGACGTCGTTCAGTGACCACCAAGTCCACAGCAACCACGGACAGGCACTGTGCTTCCACAGCGGCACGGCAATGGGAGGTACAGTGCGGCGATCCTCGGCCGCGATGGCACTGAAGGGACTGTGCGGAGGCGCTGTCCACCTTCCGGGCGACCCCACGTACGACCTGGCCCGCGCGGCGTGGAACACGGCCGCCGATCAGCGACCCGCCGCCGTCGCCTACCCGGCCGACGCGGCGGAGGTCGCCGCCGTCGTGCGGGCCGCCCGCTCGGTCGGGCTGCGCGTCGCTCCACAAGGGACCGGCCATCACGCTGCCGCGCTCGGTGCGTTGAACGACGCCGTGCTGGTCCGCACCGCTGCCATGACGGGTGTCAGCGTGGATCGCCGCGCCCGGCGGGCCCGGGTGGGCGCCGGCATGCTGTGGGCGGACGTCGTGCCGCGGTTGTCGCCGCTCGCCGCGTTGCACCCGGTCGCCCCCGACGTGGGCGTGGCCGGCTACTCGCTCTCCGGCGGCCTGAGCTGGTACGGGCGCTGCCTCGGGTTGCAGTCGAGCAGCGTCACCGCGATCGAGGTGGTCACCGCGGACGGCACCCAGGTCCGCACCGACGCCGGCCACGACCCCGATCTGTTCTGGGCGCTACGCGGCGGCGGGGCGAACTTCGGGGTCGTCACCGGGCTCGAGTTCGCGCTCCACGCCGTCGGCGAAGTGCACGCAGGTCTGCTGGCCTGGGACTGGACCCGGGCCGAGTCGATTCTGCCCCGATGGATCGCCTGGGCGGCCAACGCCCCCGAGACGGTCACCACGTCACTGCGCATCACCCGGATGTCGTCGGTCGCCCCGCCCGAACTGCGCGGCCGGCGCTTGGTCGTCATCGATGGCGCGGTCCTCGGACCGGCTCCATCGGTGCTGGCCGAGCTACGGGCCCTGCGCCCGGAGGTCGACACCTTCGCCGCCGTCGCCCCGGCCGCCCTGCTCCGCCTGCACCTGGAGCCGGAGGGGCCACGGGCGCTCAGACTCGACTCGGTTCTGCTCGGTGAGCTGGGCCCGGCCGCCGTGGACGCGTTCCTCGCCACCGCCGGTCCCGGGCCGGGCACCACGCTGCGTACGGTGGAGCTGCGGCAGCTCGGCGGCGCCCTGGCCCGCCCCGATCCGGCCGGCGGTGCTTTGTCCCACGTGGACGGAAGCTTCCTGCTCGTCGCCGCCTCAGAGGAGAACGGGACCCAAGGCGCCGACGACGTGCGGCTGGTCCTGGCGGCGATGGCCCCGTTCGCGACCGGGCGCCGCTACCTGGGCCTCTCGGCGGACCAGGACGATGGCGAGGCCGGATTCGACCCGGACGCGTGGAGCCGGCTCCGGAAGATCCGGTCGGCCGTTGACCCGGACCAGCTCTTCATCGCCAGCCACCCGATCCCGCCCGTGTCCTGACCAGCCTCGTGGACCGGGACACGCTCCCGGACGAGTCCGTCGCCCGAAGGGGCGTTCCGCCGGGCCGGCACGCCCACGGCCGGCTCGCACTGGTCAATGTCACGTTCGAACTCGCCCCCGCCGCACCAACGAAGCTACGGATCAGGGTCGGAAATGCCCTGCAGACGCCCTGGGCGCGTCCGGTACCGTAGTGCACGGCTCGGGGCGCTAGCTCAACGGTAGAGCTGCGGACTTTTAATCCGTAGGTTGTAGGTTCGAATCCTACGCGCCCCACCCCGTTGCGCAAGCTTCTGACCTGCGATAACGCCGGACCTGCCATCTGGTCCACTATGGATTTGCTGTTCGGCGGTCGGCTCGGTGGCCACCCCAACGGTCGTGCGGGTTCTCGACTTGTGGCGAGGTGTGGGTCACGCGTCGACTTCCAGCGCCGTACCTGGTGACTCTCCCGGCTAGGTCTGCGGGACACGAGCGGGCCGGCAATGCAGCCCAACCTGTGCTAGGCCCCATGCCTGCTCCGCGCCTGGTTGATCCGGTTTTACGTGTTACGTCCGCTTTGACGAGGGAGGAGGTGGGCGGCGGCGTCGGCGGTCTTGTTCTGCATCTCGAGGATCACGGAGGTGTAGGTGTCTGAGGTCAGGGTGATGCTGGAGTGACCGAGGGTTTCCTGAACTTCTTTGAGGTCCGCGCCGCCGTGGCGTAAGTAGGTGGCGGCACAGTGGCGCAGGTCGTGCAGCCGGACGGGCGGAAGGCCGGACTTTCGGACAAGGTACTCGAACCGGTCGGTGATGGTTGGGGGTGCCAGGGCTGACCGTCGGGGCGGACGAAGAACAGGCCGGTCTCGGGCCACGCAGAGCCGCTCACCTGCCGCCACCGTTCACGCATGCGGAGGTAGTCGCGCAACACAGTGACTGTGGCAGGTCCGAGCGGGATGATGCGGTCTCCGGCGCGGCTCTTGACCTTCTTGGTGATCGGTCGGTACCCGACGGTGGTGATCTGTTGGGCGATGGTCAACGTGCCGCAGTCAAGTCGGAGATCGTCGGGTGGGTCGGGAAGGATGTCGACGTCGAAGTCGCGCAGCCCGCAGGCCTCGCCGCGGCGTAGGCCGCGATGCAGGATCAGGGTGAACATGGCGTAGACGGCGATGTCGTGGGTCTCGGTGTAGTCGAGGAACTGGCCGGCGTGCTCGGGCAGCCAGACCATGACCGGGCTGGGCCGTTGGCCGGTGCGTTGCCAGTGTTGGACGGCGCGCGGGGTCCAGATCCGAGGTTTGGGGCGTTCGCCTGAGTCGAGTTCGATGATGGCGGCGGGGTTTCGATCGATGAGCTTGTCCCGCACCGCGTCGTTGAGGGCTTTGCGCAAAGTGGCCAGCAGCCGCTGGCGGGTGGCCGCGCCCATGGTGCGAGCGCCCTTGACGCCGGCGCGCACGGCCGGGTCGGGTGAGGAGCGCGCGGCGAGTATCTGCTGGTCACGGCGGCGGATGGCGGCGTACATGGCGACGATGTGGGTGTCGCGGAGCGATTGCAGCGGCACCTGTCCGAGGTGAGGGATCAGGTACAGGCGGATGTGGCTGCGGTAGCCGCGATCGGTGGTTTCGGCGAGCTTGCCACGTTTGTCGATCCACTCAGTCAGGTACTGCCCGACGGTGAGCGTGGTCGAAGCGGGGATGCCGACCGCTATCCGGCGGGCGACGGTGTCCCGATCGGGTAGCCGCTGGCCCGGGCGTGTCGCGGCGAGCAGGTTGGCGATCTCCGTCCGTACCCACAGGTCGGTGCCGGCGAGGGCGAGCAGGGCACGGGCATGGTCTCGTTCGGTGACCGCTTCCTCCCGACTGGCGAAGCCGCTGCGGCGTAGCTGGCGGCGGGGCCCGGCGGGGGTGGCCGGGGGTAACTCGAGTTGGTAGCCCCAGCTGCCGTGGTGGGGGTTCCAGCTGCCGCCACGGTGTAGCTTCGGGCACTTGGCGCCGAGTCGCCTGCCGTCGGCGTCCTTGCAGGTGCAGCGTTTATAGACCGAGCCCTCACGCATGTCCGATGTCCTCGTGTGCTGGATCCGATGTGGTCGATGCCGATGCTGCGGATCGGCCGGGGTGATTGACGCTGGGCTGTGTGCGGAGGGTCAAGTCCTGCCGGACCGGTCGGGCGCCTCGAGGCCGAGAGCGGCCAGCAGCGGGGCGACGGGAACTCGGTAGCGGGCGCCGGCGCGGATGACGGGGACGGGAAAGCGTCCATGCTTGGCCAGGTCGTAGGCCGTACTCCGCGACAGGCGCAGAATGGCGGCGGCCGTGGTGATGTCGGTGACCGGGCCGAGAGCCACGATCCTTTCGGCGGTCCAGACCTGGTCGTCGTCGGTGCGCTCGGTGCTATCGATCATGTTGGTGCTCCACGGTTGTTCTGTTGGGCTGGAAAGTGACCTTTGTGCCGGTCAGTGCTCCTTGCGCCCGAGCGAGGGCCGGGCCCTCGGACCGGCATGCGGTGGCCATGTTCACGGTGCGATCCTGCGGTTGAGATGGCGGGCTAGCAGTGCCCGTAGAGCGGCGGCGGCTTGGAGCGGCACGACGCCGTTGCCGAGAACGCGCAGCGCCACGGTGCGGGGCAGGCCGATCCCGCACACCCAGCCCGCCGGCAGGCCCATCAGCCATTCCACAAAGGACGGTGACAGGACGGGGCGGCCGTGCCGGCCGGTCTGGGTGGGTGCCGGGGCGGGTCGGCCGAGAACCTGCTCCCACCGCGCCACCGCTGCCTGGTACGGCCCTCACGCCAGCGGCTGGCCGGCGGCAGTGGCGGTCGAGGCGAGAGTCCGGTCGCCCCTGGAGCCGCGCTGGGCCGGGCTGCCCTTAGTCCCGTCGGACGCGCGGGGTGTGGGTAACAGCGCTGTGCGCCTGGGCGGTCGCCGGTGTCGATGCCGCGGTTTTCGACGAGGTCGGGCAGGCCGTACGGGTGGCCGGGACCCTTGCCGTCACGGGCGCATGGGGTGGGCAGGTTCGGGGGTGGCGAGGAGGAAGAGCCGGTCACGGCGGTGGGCGGCTCCCACATCGGATGCGCGTAGGCAGAGCCATGTCGTGTCGTACCGCAGCGCGGCCAAGTCGGTGAGGACCCGGTCGAGCCCGCGGTTGCGCAGGGCGGCGACGTTCTCCACGAAGACGAGGTCGGGTCGAAGTACGCCAATGGCTTGGGCGACGGTCTGCCAAATGCCCGAGCGGGGCCCCGTGATGCCTTTGCGGTGTCCGGCGTGGGAGATGTCCTGGCACGGGAATCCGGCGGTGAGCACGTCAACGCGAGGAACCTGGTGCCAGTCGATGCAGGTGATGTCGCCGAGGTTAGGGACGCTGGGCCACCGGGCGGCCAGTAGCCGGGCGCAGGCGGAATCGTTGTCGGCGACCCAGGCCACGTGCCCGCCGAGCACGGCGAGGACGGCCAGGTCGAGGCCGCCGTATCCGGTACACAGCGACCCGATCGACGGCGACGAGTGAGCATTCACGCCACCTCCCCGCCGTCGCCGCTGGGCGTGTCGAGGATGTGCCCGACCGGAGGTCTGTCGCCGTTCGTGCCGGCCCGGGCGGCGCCGGGCGAAAGGCTGCGCTGGGGAGGACTGCTGGCCGGTGACCCACACCGAGGTCAGCGGCCACAACTCGTCGACCCGGTGCCGGATCGGGTCAGCCATCACGGCTCCCGGACATCGCGGCCCCGCTGGCGAAAGCCTGGGGCTGGCGGAAGACGAGCACGTCGATGTGCACCGGCTGGTGGCGGGCAACCCCGTCGCCGGCCCAGGCCGTCTGGTTGGCGGGCTCTATACGTTCCCCCGCGGGTCGGGGCGTACACCGCCACGATGTGCTGCAAGTAGGCCAGCTTCGCCGCGGTGGCCGCGCGAACCGCCGTGCCCGAGTCGAGCCCGTCCTGGCCGGGCACGCCGAACACGACCAGGGTGCCGTCGGGGGCCAGCCGGCGCAGCGCGCCGAGCGCGATCGCCGGGTCCAGGCCATGGCGGTCGGGCGGCCAGCCGCAGACCACCCGTTGCCGTGCCGCTTTGGAAGCACAGTGCCTGCCCGTGGTTGCTGGGGACGTGGTGGTCACTGAATGAGGTCGAGCCGGGACGCGAGCGCTGAGCGAAGTCCGTGGGCGCCGCATCGGTCGGCGAGGTCGTACGTCTGCTTCAGCAACGCCCGGCCATCGTCCGTGTGCTCCCCGAGCGCGGCCAGCGCGCGGGCGTGCTCAAGCCGAGCCGGCTTCCGGCCAGCAGCACGACGGCCGCTCGCAGATGGTCCACGTCGCCGATGCCCAGCGTAGACCGACGACAAGATGTAGGTTCGTCCCGAGTACGTGTTTGCGAAGAGGTGCCAGTTCTGCGCCGCTCCCCACGAGTAGCTGCACTGGCTTGGGGAGTAGCCATACCACCACTTGCTGTTGTCGCCGCGGTTGACGAGGATGTCCCACGCGCTACCGCCGACGGTAGCCCACCCGCCGGCACGCATGGTCTGGGAGACGAAATTGGTGCAGTCGGTGTCCCCGTACACCGGGTACGCGGGTTGTTGCCGTAGGCCCATTGGCGGGCGTAGTTGACCATGGCGGTGTAGTTGTAGGAAGCCTGGATGACAATGTCACCGCTGCCCACAGCCTTAAGATCGGGTTCGCCGATCGGTTCCGGTAGCGACGGGCGTGGCCCCTTCCAGCGCATCTCCACCGGAAGATCGTCCTCGAACAGGGTCACCGGCGTGGAGTAGCTGTTCTCGGGAAGATACGCGACGGTGGCAAGGGCCCATCGTCCATTAACCTTGTGAGCCTCGATCCGGTGGTCCACCCAGTAGGCGGTGCTCTCTGGCGTGTCGTCGGCGCGCTCGGCGAAGAACAACTCCGTGGCTTCCGGAACCTCGAACGTCGCCCTGGATCCCTCGACGACCAAATTGCGGATCTTGGCCGACGAGCGTGACCGAAGGTAGCCACCGTGCTGACCGACAAGGTCCTTTCGGACGGCGTCAAGTCGATCGGAGCGGTCAGCAAAGGCTCGGGCGACGTCGCCCACTACTCTGACATCGGGCGCGCCTCGACCTTGGAGAGCGGTTACCGCTCACGCCTCTCCGGCGAATCCCGTTGTTACTGAGGGCGAGGTCGATCCGGGTCTCGTGGGCGTCGGTTGGCGCCCCCTCACGATCATCGTCGTCGTCTGCACCTCGGCTCACCTTGCGGGTGAAGCGAACAGTATCGGCCACGGGCTGGTCCGCTTTGTCATTGACACATCTTTAGATTCCGCTCTTATGATGTCAGCTTCCTGGCCGAGCGGGGCCTGCGCCGAGGGCGTCCGGCCATGGTCCGCGTTGCTCGTGGCTGATCGCGTTGCTCACGTTGTTCGCGCTCTCGGCCAGCTCGGGGGGAACGACCCATAACGACTACAACATCGCGGGCACCGAGTCGCAGGCCGGCATAGAGTTCCTGCGCGCGAACCTTCCCCACATGTCCGGCACCGAAGCCCGGGTCGTCGTCCGCGACTCGAAGCAGTTCGATCTCGGCGATCTGGAAGATCTGCGCAGTCGGCTCGCCGACATGCCCGGCGCCGCGGTCGTCTCGCCGCCGCGGATGTCCGCTGACGGCGACACGGCGCTCATCACGGTCCAGTACGACATCCCCGTCACCGACTTCAACGGCAGCGAGGCGAGCACGCGCTGCGCGCTGGCGCCCTGGCCGGGCTCGGCGACCAGGCTCAGGCCGTCGGGCTACTCCAGGCGGAGCTGCAGGCGGCCCGGGCGTGGGGAACGCCCGACCTGGTCGGGCGCACGCTGCGCCTGCTCGGCGAAATCACGGCGGACGTGCTGACCTGGGACCACAACCACAATGGAAACAAGAACCACGCTCAGGTCTGCACCGCTTACAACGGCGGCAATCCACTGATGACCCAGCACAGCCCGTCCTACCGCGACAGGCCAATGTCGGAAATCCTGCAGAACGCTGATAATGTTTATGCATGGAAGTACCCGCACCGCACGTGAACCGACTCCGCTTGATCATCCTCGCCAGCATCCTGGTCATTGTCGCGGTGGGCGTCGCGATCGTCGTGGTCGCGCGGCGCGATCCCGGTGGCATGCCTACTCCCGAGGAGGCGGTGGCGGAGTACATCGAGAGCCTCCGCCTCCGGGACCGCGGCCGCTTGGAGCGCCTTGCTGACCCCGAGTACATCGCCGGTCCCGAGATCGACCGGCGCCTCGCCGAACTCGGTGTGGGCCGGCTCGTGATCGACGACGCCCGGATCAACCCGACTGAATCTGAGATCCTCAAAGCGGCCTACCTGACCGGTCGACTCGACAACCAGCCCTACACGGACAAGCTCTGGCTGGACCGTCATGACGGTCGCTGGTTTATCGAACTCGGAGAATACAAAGGGCCTCCCGGCAACCGTGAGCCCAGGTGACTCGGGCTGTGCTGGTCGCCCGAGGGCCAGTATGATGGAGGAGACCCCTCGATGAAGTTCATCCGATCGATTGCCGTTGTGGTGCTCGGAGGCCTCTCCGGCCTTATGCTGGCGAGTCCGGCCCAAGCGGCGCCTGAGCGCGAACCACGCCTTCCCAACGACCTCACCACACCGGTGACGGAACGTGCCGACCTCACCATCCGCAGCGCTGCTCCGAGCGAGGTCGCGAGCGCTGCTACACGGTCAGGTGCTCAGGGGTGGACGGAGGCGCAGCTCGACAACATCGGCATCATGGCCGTTGGCTGCTGGACCGCCGGGTATCGGAGGTGGGCCGAGAACATCTCTGGCGGCACGTTGTACCAAGTTGAGGCCACGATCAACTGGTGCTCCAACGGCACGCGGGTCTACGGGGGCTCGGCCTCGTGGTCGACCTACACGAACTTCGGTTGGTCGTTCAACTCGTGGTCAAATCCGCCCAACAACTACTACAACCCACCGTCGAATACCCAGTTCCACACCGTCGGCCAGGCGAAGTTCTGTCTGGGGGCGTGCTGGGTCTCCGAGACGTACCTTGGATTCGACCTGTGGGGTACTACCGCCGGGACTATTCAGGTCCAGCACCTTTAGGAAAGAATGACGCCGACCAGATACTCGTTGTTCTGGTTACCCGAGTAGATCCACAGAGTGGAAGACCTCCGGGTGTGGATGGAGCCGCCCAGTGTTGGCGTTTCCTTACCCGGAGGTCTTCGCTTTCAGCGCCTTAAGCTTCTGGAAGACCGGGGTACTCACCATGGGCACCGGACGCGCGAGGCTTTCGGCCCGGCCCCTGTGACCAAAGCTCAGCGCCAGATGGCCGTCGCATTCAGCGCGTCGCGCAGGCGGGCCGGCCGGACATCGCGCTGCTCCACCATGGTGACCGCATTGCCAACGGTCAGCCTGCCGAGCACGGCTTCAGGCCGATGGGCCACGTTCGCGGCACTGCTGCGACGTGGCCGGGCCCGACGGGTGCACGGCCCATCGGGCCCGGCGACGTCCCCACACCCCACCGATCGGTCACCGAGCCACCTGACGTCCGCTGTGGTCCGGCGACGTGCACCACCCCAGACCACGCCGGGCGTCAATCGACAGGGAACAGACGAGCCTTACTCCAACCACCCGCGGTCGCTGGCGGTCTTCACGAGACGCCGCCGAACCTCCAGGATCTCGGCCGCGGTCACCGAGCCGATCGTGTCGAGAAGAGCCTCAGTGATCTCCCGCTCGTACTCGGCCGTCGGCAACACGTCAATGAACCCACCGTCGTCGGCCGCCGCAGCGGCCGCCGGGCTCGCCTGAGCCGGCGGGGCGGCCTGAGCCGGCGGGGCGGCCTGAGCCGGCGCCGACGGAGCAGCCGGCGGAGACGCCGGCTGCGGTGGCGTAACGATCTCGACGTCGTACGCCCGCCGCCCGCGGCTGCCCAGCTCCACGGAGTAGGCCACCCGCATGCCCGGCCTTAGGACCTGCACCGGGTCGCAAACGTCATTGATGTGGACGAACACATCCTCGCCCCCGTCGTCCGGCTCGATGAAGCCGTACCCGTTGGCCTGGTTGAACCTGATGATCCGGCCTGACGCCATGCCTGTCACCACCCAACAAGAGACGCACCATGAAACGCATCCACCGTGACGGAGCCGACGGCGCCCAGGTTCACGGCCGGGCTCGCGAACCGCGCGGCGATACCAACGGCCCAGCCCTGGCCCGAGCGGAGCCTGACCCGGGCAGGGCCCGGGGGAGTCGGGTTGGCAGCGGGATCGGGCCGGGCCAGCGTCCGGCCCGGCGGGCGTAGGCTCGGGCCACACGACCGCGGAGGGCCGCCGCCCGCGGCGGCCCCACAACGGACGTTGCCCGAGCCCACCGGGCCGTCAGGCGGCCAGCTGGGCGATGCCGTCGACGAGCAGCCAGACGCCGAACAGGGCGAACAGGGCGGCGGCGCCGTAGCGGATGATCCGGTCCGGCAGGTGCCGACCGAGCCAACGGCCGACCAGGATGGCCAACGCGTCCGCGGCGACCATGCCGACGGTCGAGCCGATCCAGGTGCCGAACCAGCCGTACTGGGTGGCCAGCGTGATGGTGGCGAGCATGGTCTTGTCGCCGAGCTCGGCCAGGAAGAACGCGCCGCCCACGGCCCAGACCGCTGACCGGCCGCCGCGGTCGGCACGGGCCTTCTCCTCGTCACTGAGACGGTCGCCCCGCAGCGTCCACGCACCGAACCCGAGGAACGCCAGCCCGGCCGCGAGCGCGATCCAGCCGGTCGGCAGGGCCGCGCCGAGCCCGTACCCGACCGCGACCGATATCAGGTGAACGACCGCGGTGGCGATGGTGATCCCGGTCAACACCGCGGCGGCCCGGTATCGGGTGGCGAACGTCAACGCCATGAGCTGTGACTTGTCGCCCAACTCGGCCACGAAGATGACGGCGAAGCTGACCGCCAGCGCCACGAGAAAGCCGTCCACACGTCCTCCCCAGACATCCCTGCCGGGCGTTGGACGTGGGCGACGACCTCGACCCGGCAAACCTGCCAGAGCCGAAGGTCTCGCTCACCTCGCCGACGACGAGGCCGTGGGGCCGGGCCCGCGAAAGGACCAGCATGTCGACCACCACGCGGGAGAGCTACTCCCCTTCGTCGCGGCCGAGCCTAACGCACCCGTCACTCCCCGGCCGGCACGGGGCGGCGTGCGGTGACCACGGACACATCGGGGTTCGGCGGCCGACCCGAAGGCGTACGGCCCGGACGAGAAACGGCCTACTGTTCGGCCGACCGCCGGCCGCAGCAGCCGACCGGGCAGGCGTCCCACACGGGGACGGTGCCGAGCCGGGCCCGAGGGAAGGTCGGATCGAGACGTTCGCGAATGAGATCGCGGACCATGGCCACGAACCGGGGGTCGGCGCCCGGAGTCGCGGCCCGGACGAAGCGCAGCCCGAGATTCCGGGCCGTGGCGGCGGCCTCGGTGTCGAGGTCCCACACCACCTCGAGATGGTCGGAGATGAAACCGATCGGGCTGACCACCACGCCCTGCACACCGGCCGCCGGCAGCGTGGCGAGATGGTCGTTGATGTCCGGCTCCAGCCACGGCACGTGCGGCGGGCCCGAGCGGGACTGCCACACCAGGTCCCAGGTCAGCCCCGGAGCGGCGGCTTCCGCCACCAGCGACGCCGTCTCGCGCAGCATCGCCGTGTACCGGCCGCCCTCCGGCCCGCTCTTCTGCTCCATGGTCAGCGGCACGGAGTGGGCGGTGAAGACGAGCCGGACGTTCTCCACATCGGACAGTTGCGCCAGCGCTGACCGTACGGCCTCGGCATGAGGCTCGATGTAGCCCGGGTGGTCGTGGTAGTGCCGAATCTTGTCGATCTCCGGGGCGCCGGGGCCGACCTCGGCTCGCGCCGCCGCGATGTCGTCCAGGTACTGACCGCAGGAGGAGTAAGAGCCGAACGGGCTGGTGACGAAGGCCAACGCCCGGCGCACACCGTCGTCGCGCATCTGACGCAGAGTGTCAGCGAGCATCGGGTGCCAGTTCCGGTTGCCCCAGTACAGCGGGAGCGTGATCCCCGCCTCATCCAGTACCGGCCGCAACGCCGCCAGCAGCTGGCGGCACTGGCCGTTGATGGGCGAGACCCCGCCGAAGTGCTGGTAATGCTCGGCCACGGCGGCCAGCCGGTCCTCGGGGATGTTGCGCCCGCGGGCCACGTTGCGCAGGAACGGCATCACGTCGGCCGGCCCTTCCGGCCCCCCGAAAGAAACCAGGATCAATGCGTCGTACGCCGCGGTCACGACGACTTCCTCTCGCGGGCGAGCCACCCCCTACGCTAGGTGGGTGACCGTCTTCAGCATCTGGCCGGACGACGTCGTCTGGCGACGCGTCTCTCCCCGACTGTACTGGCTCACGATCTTCCTCCGGGCAGTGTGGCTGGTCATACTCGGCATCGCCGCCGCCATCGGCTGGTACGTCTTCCAGGAGCCGCTCGCGCCCGTGATCGCCGGCGCGTTGGCCGGGCTGATGCTGATCCGGCTGGTGTTCGTGTTGCGGGGGATCCGCTCCTGGGGCTACGCCGAGCGGGCCGACGACCTGCTTGTCCGGCACGGCCTGCTGATCCGCCGGCTATCGGTGGTCCCCTATGGACGGATGCAGTTCGTGGACGTCACTGCCGGACCGCTGGAGCGGCTCTTCGGTCTGGCTACGGTGCAACTGCACACCGCGGCCGCGGCCTCCGACGCGCGCATCCCGGGCCTCACCCCCGAGGAGGCGGCCCGGCTGCGCGACCGGCTGGCGGCGCTGGGCGAGGCGAGGGCGGCCGGGCTGTGACCAGCGAGCCGACACCGGGCGGCCAGCCACTCCTTCCGCCCGCGGACCCGACATCACCCCCGCCACCCACACCGGTCCCGCCGGTCGCTGCAGCACCGTCGCCCGGGGTGCCCCCGTCCCCGTCGGGCGTCCCGGCGGCCCCGCCGGCCGCCGCCGGGCCGGAGACGCCGGAACCGCGGCGACGTCTGCACCCGCTCAGTCCCCTGCTGCGCGGGCTGCGGTACGTGGTGATCGCGATCGCGGCCATCTCCTGGCAGGGGTTCCGCAACCTGGGCCCGGAGCGCTGGGCCATGGCCGTGGCGGGCGTGGCCGTCCTGGTCCTGATCGGGTCGCTCGTGAGCTACCTCGTGACCGGGTACCACGTGGTGGGCCGGGAACTGCGTGTCTACGAGGGCCTGTTCGTCCGCCGGACCCGGGCCATTCCCGTCGAGCGCCTGCAGTCGGTCGAGTTGGTCCAGCCGGCGATCGCCCGCCTGTTCGGCCTGGCCGAGCTGCGCCTGGAGGTGGTCGGCGGAAACCAGACCGAGGCACCGCTGGCGTACCTCACGCGTGACGAGGCGATAACGCTCCGTCGTCGGCTGCTCAACCTCGCGGCGGCGGCCCAACCGGCCGCGCCGAGCGGGGTGGCCGCCCGGGTCGCGGCGGACCAGATCGCGGGTCCCGCGCCCGTGGGAGCGCCGACGGGCGACCTGGCCGCGCCGGCGACCGACGTCGCGGGCCCGTCCGAGCGACTCGTGCACGTGATCAACAACCGCGACCTGGTGGTCTCACAGCTGCTGCGTCCACAGTGGTGGTTGCTGCCCATCGCCGTCGCGGTGCCGATCGTCGACGCGTTCTTCGACGGGCAACTCGGCTTCTTCAGTGTCGCGAGCACGGTGACGGCGGTCATCGGCGCCGTCTCGGCGCCCGTCCGGGTGCTGCTGGGCGACTGGCGGTTCACGCTCGCCCAGGCGGCGGACGGGCTGCGCATCCGGCGCGGGCTGTTGGAGACCCGCAGCAGCACCGTGCCCGAGGGCCGCATCCAGTCGGTGCTCATCGAATGGCCCCTGCTGTGGCGGTTGTCCGGCTGGGTGCGAGCGAGCATGCACGTGGCCGGGGTCCGGGGCGAACAGAACCAACAGGGGCGCTCGAGCCTGCTGCCGGTCGCCACCGTCGACGTGGCGGGGCAGGTCGTCGCCACCACCCTGCCCGGGGTGGTGCTGCGCGACATCGTCATCCGCCCGGTCCCGGAGCGGGCCAAGTGGTTCGCCCCACTGCGGCGTCGGTTCCTGGGTTACCACCTCGGTCCGGCCGCCTTCGCCTCCCGCGACGGCCTGCTCACGCGACGCCTGATGCTGGTGCCGTACGGGCGGATTCAGAGCGTACGGATCCGGCAGGGCCCGCTGCAGCGCCGGCTCGGCCTGGCCACGGTCTTCGTCGATGTGGCCGGCGGTGGGGCGCCCGGGGTGGCCCCCCACCTGGACGTGGCCGAGGCCCGGGCGCTGGCTCAGGCCCTGGCCGAGCACTCCCGGGCGGCCCGCCGGAGCACCGCGGCACCGACGGGCGGGACCCCCGCAGCGCCGACGGGCGGGACCCCCGCAGCGCCGACGGGTGGGACAGCCGCGGCCGGCCCGACCGACGGCGCCTCAGGGGCGGGTGCACCGACCGCCGAGAGCGGAACGACCGCCGAGCCGGGGCCGCTCGCCGAGGGTGGGTCGCGGCCCGGTGCCGACGACGGTCAGGCGCCGACCGCGTGAAAACCGCCGTCGGCGTGCACGATCTCGCCGGTGGTGGCCGGGAACCAGTCCGACAGCAGCGCCAGGCAGGTCCGAGCGGCCGGCTCGGTGTTGTTCAGGTCCCACCCCAGGGGGGCCCGGCCCACCCAGGCCTGCTCGAACTCCTGGAAGCCCGGAATCGACTTGGCCGCCATCGTCCGCAGCGGACCGGCCGAGACGAGGTTGACCCGGATGCCCTTGGGGCCCAGGTAGCGGGCCAGGTAGCGGTTGCACGACTCGAGGCCGGCCTTGGCCACGCCCATCCAGTCGTAGACAGGCCAGGCCTGGGAGGCGTCGAAGGTCAGGCCGACGATCGCTGAGCCCGGCCCCATCAGTGGCTCGCACGCCACGGCCAACGCCTTGTAGGAGTACGTCGACGTCTGCAGGGCCACCGCCACGTCCTCCCACGGCGCGGTGAGGAACCCGCCGCCGAGCGTCGACTGTGGACCGAAGGCGATGGAGTGGAGTACCCCGTCGAGGCCGTCGACGTGCTCGCGCACCCGGTCGGCCAGCGTGGCGAGGTGGTCGTTGTTGTTCACGTCGAGCTCGATCACCGGCGGCTCCACCGGCAGTCGCTTGGCGATGCGCTCCACCAGCGACAGCCGGCCGTAGCCGGTGAGCACCACCGTCGCCCCCTGCTCCTGGGCGAGCCGGGCCACCGCGAACGCGATCGACTGGTCGGTGATGACGCCGGTGATGAGCAGGCGCTTGCCCGCCATGAGTCCAGACACGTGTTCCTCCAGGTTTCGATGTCAGGAAGGACGCCTTCCTGGGCAGAAAGTGTCAGGAAGGCGTCCTTCCTGGCACAGACACCCGGCGTCAGTGGCCCATGCCGAGGCCGCCGTCGACGGGGATGACGGCGCCGTTGACGTACGCGGCCGCGTCCGAAGCGAGCCAGGTGACCACCCCGGCGACCTCGGACGCCGCGGCCAGCCGCCCGGCCGGGATCGCCTTGAGGATCTCGGCCCGCCGGGCCTCGGGCAGCGCCGCGGTCATGTCGGTCTCGATGAACCCGGGCGCCACCACGTTGGCCGTGATGTTGCGCGAGCCGAGCTCCCGGGTGATCGACCGGGCCATACCCACCAGCCCGGCCTTGCTCGCCGCGTAGTTGACCTGCCCGGGGCCGCCGTAGAGGCCGACCACCGAGGAAATGAAGATCATGCGTCCGAACCGGGCCCGAACCATCTTGGTCGCGGCCCGCTGGGCGCAGCGCCACGCGCCGGTGAGGTTGGTGTCGAGGACCTTGGTGAACTGCTCCTCGCTCATGCGCATGAGCAGGGTGTCCTCGGTGATGCCCGCGTTGGCGACCAGCACCTCCACCGGACCGAGCTGCTCCTCGATCGTGGTGAAGGCGGCGTCGACGGCCGCGCTGTCGGTCACGTCGCAGATCACCCCGAGGCATCCCTCCGGAGGCTGACCGCTGCGATGGGTCACGGCCACCCGGTCCCCCTGGGCGACGAACGCCTGCGCGATCGCCAGTCCGATTCCGCGGTTCCCCCCGGTGACCAAGACCGTCCGGGCCATCACCCACCACCTTCCGTTACGGCTACCGGAGGCAGCCTAGAGGGTCGGCCAGAGATCGCCGAAAGGATGATGGCCGATGAGGCGTTTTGCCGAACCGCCCCAAACCGGCATAGGCTATCCTTGACCGCCGTCATCGGTGTATCTTGGCGCGCCCGTGCGCGCCGAGCATCCGGCCACGCGACCGTCGGGAGGTGATCGCTGTGCGAGATAGCGATCCTTCCAGTCGTGGCCGCACTCTTTCCTGAGGACCCCTTTTCCTGAGGACGTGCGCCCTGGGTCAGGGCCCGCCCGTCCCTGAGCCGGTCCGGGTCCGGTCACGACATTCCTCGGCTGTCAGCGTTCCCTAGCTGTCAGCCGCCCTCGCTCGTTCGTCGTTCTCGCCCTCCAGCGCGGTGGGCCGTGCCCGCCCGCGCGCCGACGCTACGCCGGGAGTCGTCGATGAAGCGTTACGCCGCCCCGCTGGGCTTCACCCTGTTCGCCATCTGGATCGCCGTCGTCTTCGTACTGACGGCGAGTATGCACGCCTAACGCCAACGACACCGGAAACCCCGGACAACGGGACCCCGTACGCCACAGACCGCGGGCGCCGGGAACCGCGTCGCCGTCCGGTCCGGGACCGCCGCCTTCGCTACACCAGTCGCGACGACCACAGGAGACTGAGCCCGGCGGCGCCCAGGGCCAGCAGCAGGCCGATGCCGAGGAACACGCGCCCGATCTCCTTGGCGACCGTCTTGTAGCCGATCGAGCTGCCCATGTCCTCGTAGACCTGCCGGAGCCCTTCAGCGGTAGCGGCCTCGTAGAAGTACCCGCCCGTCGTGACGGCCAGCTGCTCCAGCGCCCGGCGGTCCACGGGCACCCGCTGGTGGGCGCCACCGATGTCCACCGTTCCGCTGTCGGTGCCGAAAGCGATGGTCGACACCGGCACATTCGCATTCAGTGCCGCCTCGGCGGCGGCCTCGATGGAGCGCCCGTAGGTGCGGTACCCGTCGGAGAGCAGCACGATCCGGGCCGGTGGCGGGTTCGGCGCCCCGTCGGAGGGCACCGCGGCGATCGCCTCCAGGCACACGAAGACGGCCTCGCCGGTCGCGGTCGCCTCCGCCAGCTGAAGCCCGTCGATGGCCGCGATGACCTGGGCGTGGTCCTTCGTGGGCGAGACGATGACATTCGCGCTGCGGGCGAAGGAGACCAGGCCCACGTTGAACTGGTCGGGCAGCTCGGTCACGAACTCCTTGGCGGCCTGCTGGGCAGCCTGCAGCCGGGTCGGGGCGACGTCGGTCGACATCATCGACAGCGAGACATCCATCGCCACCATGACGGTGGCCCGCTCCAGCGGCTCGCGCGCGTCGACGGCGGGCCGGGCCAGGCCCAGCGCCAGGATGAACAGGCCCAGCAGCAGCGCGACCGCGGCCGCGTGGCGTCGGTAGGGGCCGATGCCATGCGGGGCGATGGTGCGCAATAGGTCCACATTGGAGAACTGAACGGCGTACGCGCGCCGATGGCGCTGCCGCCACCAGTAGGCGCCGCCGAGGGCGAACACCGGCAGCACCGTGAGCAACCACCACGGGGACAGAAACCGGATCATGCCGTGGCTCCCGTCAGTGCCCGCCGAGCCGTGCCGCGGTACCGGGCGTGCCGGGCCGCGGCCACGAACCGGACGATCTCCAGCAGCCAGTCTGCGTCGGTCCGCAGCAGCAGGTGCGAGGCTCCGGCCGCGCGGATGGCGGCGGCCACGGCCGCGCGCTGCTCGCGGGCGGCGGCCGCGTACCGCTCGCGCAACCGCCGGTCCGCCGTCTGCACCTCGTGCAACGCACCGGTCTCCGGGTCGGCCACCACGAGCACGCCCACGTCGGGCAGCTCCAGCTCGCGGGGATCGACGATCTCCACGCAGAGCACGTCGTGGCGGACCGCGAGCCGGCGCAGGGGGCGATCCCACTCCGTCGGCGGGGCGAGGAAGTCGGAGATCACCACGGCCAGACCCCGCCGACGCGGCGGCCGGTTCAGCCCCTCGATGAGGGCCCCCAGGTCCGTCCGCCCGGGCCGGCAGGCGGTCTGCTCGATCGCGCGCAGCAGGCCGTGCGCCTCGCGGCGGCCCGAGCGGGCCGGCAGTCGCCGCAGCGTGTCTCCTGTGGACACCAGGGCACCCACCCGGTTACCCCCGCGCACGGTGAGGTGGGTGACCGCGGCCGCGGCCGCGAGGGCCAGGTCGCGCTTGAGGTACCGGGCCGTGCCGAAGTCGAGGCTCGCCGACAGGTCCACGGCCATCCAGGCCTCCAGCTCCCGGTCGGCGATGGTCTCCCGTACGTGCGGCAGCGTGGTCCGTGCGGTGACCGGCCAGTCCATGCGCCGGACGTCGTCCCCCGGGCGGTACTCGCGCGACTCCCCCGCCTCGCTGCCCGGCCCCGGCAGCAGCCCGAGGTAGTCCCCCTGAAGCAGGCCGTCCAGGCGCCGGGTGATGACGTAGTGCAGCCGGGCGAGCGTCGTCTCGGCCCGGCGGGACGACTGGTCCGACCCGAGCCCCGACTGCCCCGACCGGTCCGATCGGAGCCCTCGGCCCGACCGGAGACCTTGGTCCGACCGGAAACTTTGGTCGGACCGGGGCGCCGGGCCTGAGCGGAGCCCATGGTCCGGCCGGGGCGCCGGGTCCGGCCCGGGGCGTTGGTGCGGCGTCACGGACACCGCCTCAGCCCCTCGACGGCCAGGCCGGCAACGGGGTCGGGGTCACCGCCGGGCTGGTGGGCATCCCCCCGGGCGACACCGTCGAACCGGGGGCCGGCGTGGCGTTCTGCCGCGGCGCCACGGCGGGCAACGGCACCGCCTCCAGAATTCGCTGCACAATCTCATCCGGCGGGATGTCGTCGGCGAGCGCGTCGTACGTCAACACCAGCCGATGGCGCAGCACGTCGGGGGCGATGTCGGCGAGATCCTGCGGCAGGGCGTAGTCCCGTCCCCGCATGAGGGCCAGCGCCCGGGCGGCGCGCACGATACCCAACGACGCCCGTGGGCTGGCTCCGTACTGAATGAGCCGCCCGACCTCGGGGATGCCGTGCGCCGCCGGCTCCCGGGTCGCCACGACCAGCCGGACCGCGTAGTCGATCAGGGCATTGTGGACGAACACGGCGTCGGCCTTGGCCTGCAGGCGCTGCAGCCGGGTCGGGTCGAGGACCTGGGTCGGAACCGGAGGCGTGACCCCCATCCGATAAATGATCTCCCGCTCCTCGATATCGCTCGGGTAGCCCACGATCACCTTGAGCAGGAACCGGTCGCGTTGCGCCTCCGGCAGGGGGTAGACGCCCTCCTGCTCGATCGGATTCTGGGTCGCCATCACCAGGAACGGCTGGGGCAACGGGTAGGTGCGGCCACCGATCGAGACCTGCTGCTCGGCCATGACCTCCAGCAGCGCCGACTGCACCTTGGCCGGCGCCCGGTTGATTTCGTCGGCCAGCAGGAAGTTCACGAAGACGGGCCCCAGCTCCACGTCGAACTGCTCGCGGGAGCTCCGGTAGATCCGGGTGCCCATGATGTCGGCCGGCACGAGGTCCGGGGTGAACTGGATGCGGGCGAAGGTACCGCCCACGACGCGGGCGAGCGTCTGGACCGCGAGCGTCTTCGCCACCCCGGGTACGCCTTCGAGCAGGCAGTGCCCCCGCGCGAGCAGGGCCACCATCATCCGCTCGACCATGGCGTCCTGCCCGACGATCACCTTCTTGACCTCGAACAGGGTGCGTTCCAGCAGCTTCGCGTCCTCGGCCGGCGTCGTCTCCTCCGGGTCCGTCGGCGGGGACGCCCCGCCCGCGGCCGCCGCCGGGGACGCCGTGGTGGCCGCTTCGGTGATCAGCCCTTCGGTCGCCGCCCTCGCCGATGTCTCGCCCGTCGACCCGGCCGGCGCGGCGGTCGGATCGGGCTGCGGTACGGCGGTCGGATCGGACACGGACGCTCTCCTTCACCCGTCGAGGTAGGCCTGCGGTTCGCGAGTGGACCTAGCGTCGCACGGCGGGACCAGCGCGAGCGCGCATTGTCGGTGCCAACTCATCCCAATGAGGTCACTCACCGTAATGACGCCACGCCCCACCGATGATTACGTCGCGGACGCGGCCAGGCCGATTTGAGGCGGATTGTCGCCCGCCTCCTCCGCCCGTCGTCAGGAATCGGCCGAACGGCCACCCTTCGGGTCTGGCCCCGGCAGCTACGGATCGTTAACATGAACGCCATCGCCGAGGCGGCTTCCCCCGTGGCCGCCTCGGCGTCCTTCTTTCGCGGTGAATGACAACCGGCCCTGTGCGCGGGAGCCCTCTCCAGACGGACGCCCCGCGGGCGACAGCCCGCGCTGGCCGGGACGCCAGCGGTGAGCGGCCTCGGCCGCCCGCAGCCGGACCCGTCCCGTCCCACCCCGTTCACAGCGACCGGGCCCGCACCGACCGAGCCCGCACACCCCGACATAGCCTTCACCCGTGGAACCGCTCGTCTGCTCGGCCAAGGGCTGCCGGGCGCCGGCCGTATGGGCGCTGGCGTGGAACAACCCGAAGCTGCACACGCCCGACCGCCGCAAGACCTGGCTCGCCTGCGACGAGCACCGTGAGTACCTGGGCACGTTCCTGGCCGCCCGCGGCTTCCTCCGCGAGACCACCCCTCTGTCCGAGCCCGGGTCGGAATGAGGCCCACCTCCCGTTGATCTAGGGCTTGGAGTGGTGCTTGGAGATCAACTCACCACCCCAGGCCCTAGATCAACGAGAGGGGAGGTCAGAGGGTGCCGTTGAGGGCGGCGTACCCGCGACGTACCGCCGTCAGCGCCACCTCCGGCGGGAACGGCGCCGCGGCCGCGACCGTCTCGGCCGGCGCGCCCACCCGGTCCCCGTCCCGAATGAGCCACTCGAGCCGGGACAGGTCGGCCCGCTGCCGCTCCACGAAGTCCCGGTCGACCACGGCGCCATGCCCGGGGACGACCACCGACGGCTGCAGGGCCAACACGCCGGTCAGCGCCTCCGGCCACTCGAGCGGATAGGAATCCGAAAAGGACGGTGGGGCGCCCTCCTCGACGAGATCGCCCGCGACTACGGTGCCGGCGTCGGGTACGTGCACCACGAGGTCGCCGTCGGTGTGCGCGCGCCCGAAGTGGTGCAGCACGACCGTCCGATCCCCCAGGTCCACCGTCGTCGCCTCGGCCACCGGCGTGTCGGGCGCCCACAGCTCCGTGGTCGCGACCTGGTCGGCGATCTCCGGCACGAGCGTCCGGGCCTCCTGGTAGGCGGCCCGGCGCAACCGGGCGCCGTCGTCGGCGAACGCCTCCACAGTGGAGGGATGAGCCCGCACCGTGGCCCCGGGCGAGGCCTCCACGACCACAGCGTTGCCGAAGCAGTGGTCGAAGTGGGCGTGGGTGTTGACCACGGTCAACGGCCGGTCCGTGACCGTACGGATGGCGGCGACCAGCTCCAGGGCCTGCGACGGAGTGGCCAGCGTGTCGACCACCATGGCCGCCTCCGAGCCGACGATGAGCGCCACATTGACATCGAGCACCGGATAGCGCAGCACGTGCACACCCGGCGCGACCTCGGTGAAGTTCATCGCGCGTCCTCGGTGACGTTCATTGGCGGATCGCCCGCGCCAGGAACCGTTCGCGCTCCACCACGACCCGGTCGACCCGTCCCCGGGCCACCTCGGTCGCCCCGTCGACGACCGACACCGCGAACGTCAGCCGACGGCCGTCGACCGCCTCGAGGCGCGCGTGCGCCACCACGGTCGCCCCGAGGACGGACGGGGCGAGGTGCTCCAGGTCGACCCGGGTGCCCACCGTCGTCCGGCCCGGACCGACCGCCGACGCCACGGCCGCAACCGTCGCCTCCTCGGCCAGCGCCACCACCCGCGGCGTGCCCAGCACGGGCACGTCGCCGGAGCGCAGCGCCACCGCGGTATCCGCCTCGGTCACGGTCAGCGTCGCGGTCCCGGTCAATCCGGGCGCCAGCGCGTCGGCGCTCGCGACGGCAGTTGGCTCCGTGGCGGTCTGGCCGGCGGCGGTTTGGTCGGTGACAGTCCGCTCCGTGGCAGCGCTCTCCATGGCAGCAGCCTACGACGCGGACCCGCCGCCGACCGGCGGACCGCGATCCGCGACCACCGATCGACGCCGGCGTCGCGTGGGGCTCGCCACGGTTGACGACGGGCCGGGCGTGTGCTTGCCTTGGCTTTCGTGAATGCGCCTGCGGCCCTGACCCGGCGCCGTCACGTGGACTACTGCCGCGTGACCGCGCAGGCGTGTCGTCGCGCCGCCTGAGCGCCCCACCCCGCCCGTTGCCGTGACGCGGCCGTTGCGTCGCCGCTGACCGAGCTCATCGCCGCCGATCGCGAGCCCTCGCCATCGCGGCGGGCGGATTGCCGGGCCGATGGAAGCCTCGTCGATTGAAAGCCTCGTCGAAGGAGTAGCCGTGCGCGGCCTGTTCAGCTTCCCCAACCCCGTCAACGAAATCTCCGCGCGCCTGGTGGCCGCCGGCGCGCTCAGCATGGCCGTGGTCATCATCGTGTTCGACCGGCTCGGCTACCCCGGTGTGTGGTGGCTGTCCGTCGTGCTGGCCTACGGCTTCGTGGCCCGCGTGCTCACTGGTCCCACGCTGAGCCCGCTGGGTCAGCTCGTCACCCGCGTGATCACGCCCGCTCTCGACCGGCCGGCCAAGCTCGTCCCGGGGCCGCCCAAGCGGTTCGCCCAGGGGATCGGGGCCGTGGTCTCGACCACCGCGGCGGTCCTGGCGCTGGGCTTCCAGCAGTACACGGCCGCGGTGATCCTGCTGGGCGTGCTCGCGGTGGCCGCCTCGCTCGAGGCGTTCTTCGCGTTCTGCGTGGGCTGCACGATCTTCCAGGGCCTGATGCGGATCGGCGTCATCCCTCAGGCCGTCTGCGAGGAGTGCAACAACATCTGGGCCCGCCAGCGGGTCGGCCAGAACGCCTAGCGTCCGGCCACCCCGCCGACGGGCCCACCGGTCGACGAAGCCGCGGTCGGGTCGTCAGGAGGCGCTGGCCGACACCCGACCAACCGTGGCCTCGTGGACCGACACCACGTCGTTGACGCCCAGCCCCAACTCGAGGAACTCGCTGCGCGGCAGGGTCACCGTGACGACCTGGTCGTCGGTGGTGACCTCCACCCGCACCTCGAAACCGACCCGGACGATCCGGGTGACGCGACCGGCCACGCTGCCGGCCGGGCCGGTCGTCCCGACCGTGATCCGCAGGTCGTGCGGGCGAACCAGGCGGTCACCCAGTTGAGTGACCGGACCGAGGAACCGCATGACGAAGTCGTTGGCCGGGCGGTCGTAGAGCTCGTCGGGCGTGCCGACCTGCTCGACCCGGCCCTCGTTGATGACCACGATCTCGTCGGCGACCTCGAGCGCCTCCTCCTGGTCGTGGGTGACGAAGACGGTGGTCACGTGCACCTCGTCGTGCAGCCGCCGCAGCCAGTCCCGCAGCTCCTTGCGGACCTTGGCGTCCAGCGCCCCGAACGGCTCGTCGAGCAGCAGGACGGTCGGCTCCACGGCCAGGGCCCGGGCCAGGGCCATCCGCTGCCGCTGGCCGCCGGAGAGCTGGGCCGGCAGCCGATCGGCGAACTGCTCGAGGTGGACCAGCGCGAGCAGTTCGTCCACCCGCGCCTTGATCTCGGCCTTGGGACGACGCCGGATCTCCAGTCCGAACGAGATGTTGCGCCGTACGGTCAGGTGCTTGAACGCCGCGTAGTGCTGGAAGACGAAGCCCACGTTCCGCTTCTGCGGAGGCAGGTTGGTGGCGTCCACGCCCTCGATGACGACACGGCCGGAGTCGGCCCGCTCCAGGCCCGCGATGATGCGCAGCAGCGTCGACTTACCCCCACCCGAGGGGCCGAGCAGCGCGGTGAGCTGCCCGGTGGGGATGCTGACCGAGACGTCGTCCAACGCGACGAAGCTGCCGAACCGCTTGCTGACGTTACTTATTTCGATACTCACCGGTGGTCCTTCGGGCGGAGGAGGGTGACGGAGATGATGACGGCGACCGCGACGAGGGCGAGCAGGAACGCGGTGGCGTACGCGCCGCCCCGGTCGAAGTTGAGGTACTTCTCCTCGACCATGAGCGTGGCGGTACGGGTGGAGCCGAGTACGTTGCCGGAGACGACCTTCACCGCCCCGAACTCGCCCAGGGAGCGGGCCAGGCACAGCACGACGCCGTAGATGACGCCCCACTTGATGGCGGGCAGGGTGATCCGGAAGAACGTCTGCACCGCGTTGGCGCCGAGACTGCGCGCGGCCTGCTCCTGCTCGTCGCCGACCTCCTGCAGCACGGGGACGACCTCTCGGATCACCAGGGGCAACGCCACGAACGCGGTGGCCATGACGATCCCCGGACCCGAGAAGATCACCTGCAAGCCGATGCTCTCCAGGGCCGGACCGAACCAGCCGGTCCGTCCGTTGTAGACCAGCACCAGGGCCAGCCCCACCACGATCGGTGAGACGGACAGCGGCAGGTCCAGCAGCGCGTTGAGCACCCGCTTGCCCGGGAACCGGTACCGCACCAGCAGCAACGAGATACCGACGCCGAAGACCGTGTTGATGGCCACCGACGCCACCGCCACCTGCACGGTCAGGTTGAGGGCGTGTACCGCGTCCGGGTCGGTCAGGATCGCCGTGAGGTCGTCGAACCCGTTGGCGAACGCGTTGCGGCCGACCAGGTACAGCGGCCAGGCCACGAGCAGGAACAGGTACACCACCACGAGCAGACGCAGCGCGTACGTTCCCAACCCACGCCGAGTAGGTCCACGATGGACAGTAAGGTCAGCCACGGCGCACCAACCTCCGCTGCAGGATGTCGACCGTCACGATGACGATCAGCGAGATGACCAGCAGAACCGTGGCGACCGCGGCCGCGCCCTCGAGGTTGTCGTTCTCGATGCTGGACAGAATGCGCACCGACGTCACCTCGGTCTTGTGCGGCAGGTTCCCCGACAGCAGCACCAGCGATCCGTACTCGCTCACCCCGCGGGCGAACGACAGCGCCGCGCCCGCGGCGATGGCCGGGGTGATGCTGGGCAGGATGATGCGCCGGAACACGGTGAACCGGCCCGCGCCCAGGGAGGCGGCCGCCTCCTCGGCCTCGCGGTCCAGTTCGGCCAGCACCGGCTGCACCGTCCGGACCACGAACGGCAGCGTCACGAACAGGAACGCCAGGAAGACCGCCGGTCGGGTGTTGGCCACGTTGATGCCCAACGGGCTCTTCGGGCCGTACAGGGACAGCAGCACCAGGCCGGCCACGATGGTCGGCAGGGCGAACGGGACGTCGATGAGCATCTCCAGCACCCGTTGCCCGGGGAACCGGTCCCGCACCAGGACCCAGGCGATGACCGTGCCCATCACGACGTTGACCACCGTCACCAGCAGGGCAGTGCCCACGGTCAACCGGATCGCGGCCGCGGTCTGCTCGTTGGTGATCGTCCGCCAGAACCCGGACCATCCGGCTCCCGACGCCGTCACGATGACGGCGGCCAGCGGAATCAGCACGAGCAGGCTGAACCAGAGCATGGCAACGCCAAGACCCAGGCCGGAGGCCCGGGTCAGTGGATAGCCGGCGCTGCCGTCGCTTGCGGGGCGACGCGGGTCCGCGTCCGTTTCCGGACGCGGACCCGCGGTGGTCGCGACGCTCACTGGGCGGCCTTCCCAGATTCAGCGATGACCTTCACGACGATGCCGTTCTCGTCGTCGAAGAACTTCTTCGACAGGGCCTCCCAGCTCTCGAAGTCCTTCTCGACGGTCAGCAGGTTCTTCACCGGCGGGTACGGGTTGTTCGGGTCCTTGACGCCCTCGATGCCCGACAGGTCGACGCCGTCGATGATCGGCCGGAACCCCTTGAGCGCGAACTGCCGCTGGCCCACCGGACCGAGCACGAAGTTCAGCCACTCGGTCGCCTTGGGGTGCGCGTCCTTGAGCACCGCGCCCGGGTTCTCGATGCGGAGGGTCGTGTCGGGAATGATCCAGTCCAGCTCCTCGCCGTTCTGGGTGGCCAGGATGACCTCGTTCTCGTACGCGAGCAGCACGTCGCCGGTTCCAGACAGGAAGCTGGTGGTCGCGTCCCGACCGCTGCCCGGCAGCGACACCACGTTGGCGAACAGCTTCCTGAGGTACTCGGTCGCCTCCTCCTCGGTGCCACCGTTGGCGACCACCTGGCCCCAGGCGGCCAGCGCGTTCCACCGCGCGGCGCCGGAGGAGGCCGGGTTCGGGGTGACGATCTCGATGCCCGGCTTGATCAGGTCGTCCCAGCCCTGGATGTTCTTGGGGTTGCCCGGCCGCACGGCGAGGACCACGATCGACGACGACACGATGCCCTTGTTCCAGCCGTCGTCCCACGACTCGTCGACGAGCCCGGCGTCGACCAGACGGATCACGTCGCTGCTCACCGAGAAGTGCACATAGTCAGCCTTCAGGCCGTTGACCACCGCCCGGCTCTGGTCACCCGAGGCGCCGTAGGAGGTCTCGAATCGTACGTTGCGCCCCTCCTCGGTCTTCTGCCACTCGGCGGCGATGGCCTTGTTCGCCGCCTCCGGCACGGCGAACCCCACGATGTGCAGCGTCACGGTCTCGCCCGACGACGGGCTACCCGTGCAAGCGGCCAGCGCCAAGCCAGCGACCAGGGCCAGGGCAGCTGTCGCTTTCGTACGCCATTTCATGGATCGATATCTCCTTCTGCGGGCCGTCGGCACGCGACATCGCTCGGGTGGACCCGAGTCAGTGATCTCCTGGAGTGCACGAAGATTCCCCACACGCGACCGCGTCGTCGGCGAGTCGGGGTGGCTCGGCCGCGGCTATGCGGACCGGCCCCCGCGACACGACGCACCCACACAACACATCGCGCGGTCGCGGTGACGACCGGTCACGGCGAGGCGCAGGGGTGGGTTCGTGCGGGGCACGGGTCCCAATTTCCTACTACGCCTATAGGTTTTCAAGACATGTTCCACGATGTGGGCGCATACCCAGCGATGTATCGCAACAGTTCATATCGCCGAAACATTGGCGCGACACGGCTTTGCGCCGACGGGAATTTGCGAACCGCCACCGATCACGACGCCTGCGCCAGACCCGACGCCGATTCCGTGGACAACCCGGGGTCGTAGCCCTGTGGCCAACGGTCGAATATCCACCGTCGCGCCTGCAGGGCCTTCCCCTGACGTCATGATCGCGGTGAGGCGATTGTGGGCGGCAGGGCGTACGACCGCCTCACGGCGATCATGTGCGGTGATCGCGGTGAGGCAGTCGTACGGGCCCGGCCACCCAGGTGCCTCACGGCGATCAAGGATCAGGTGGCCCAGGCACGCCGGGCCGCGGACCCAGCGCGTGAATATTCAGGAAGTGAATATTCGAGACGTGAACCCCCGCGCGTGAGCGCAGCGCGGGAGCATCCAGCACCGCCTCAGGCGGGCCGCGGGGCCGGCCCGGGTCAGTCGACCATCGAGCCCACGACCGGCTTGGTGAGCAGCGCCGAGGCGTTGCGCGGGATGCCCGGGTCGAGGCTGCGCTCGACGAAGATGGCGTGCCAGATGCAGAAGACGAGCACCGTCCAGATCTGGCGCGACTTGTCGGCCTCGCCGCGCCGGTGCATCTCCAGCAACTGCCGGACGTAGGCGAGATCGATGAGGTTGTCCGCGCCCGACTTGGTCAGGATGTCGCGGGCCCACTCGTACATCTGGTCCTTGAGCCAGACCCGGGTCGGCGTGGGGAAGCCCAGCTTCTTGCGGTTCACGATGGCCGGCGGGACGACCCCCTCGAGCGCGCGCCGCAGGGCGTACTTGGTCTCGGTCGAGCGGGGCGGCAACTTGAGCTCGACCGGGATGCTGGCGGCCACCGCGAAGACCTCCCGGTCGAGGAACGGCACGCGGCCCTCCAGCGAGTGGGCCATGGTCATCCGGTCCGCCTTGACCAGGATGTCGCCCCGCAGCCACGTGTACACGTCGATGTACTGCATGGCGGTCACCGGGTCGAGGTGCTCCACCTCGGCGTAGAGCGGGGCCGTGACGTCCGTGTAACGCACCGACGGGTCGTAGTGGCGCAGCAGCCGCTGCTTGTCCTCTTCGGAGAAGATGCGGGCGTTGCCGTAGTAGCGCTCCTGCAGCGGCGTGGTGCCCCGCTCCAGGAAGCTCTTGCCCTTCACCCCTTCCGGGATCACCCGCGAGACCGCCCGCAGGCCCTTCTGCAGCGGGGTGGGCAGGTCGTTGATGAGGGCCAGGTCCAGCGGCTCGCGGTAGATGGTGTAGCCACCGAAGAACTCGTCGGCCCCCTCGCCGGAGAGCACCACGGTCACGTACTCGGACGCCTTCTTGGCCACGAAGTACAACGGCACCAGGGCCGGGTCGGCCACCGGGTCGTCGAGGTGCCACACGATGCGCGGCAGGGCCGACATCATGTCCTCGGGCCCGATCTTCGTGGGGATCGTGGTCACCTCGAGGTGCCGGGCCGACTCCTGGGCGACGTCGATCTCCGAGTACCCCGGCACGTCGTACCCCACGGTGAACGTGAGGATCTTGGGGTTGAACTCCCGGGCCAGGGCCACCACCGCGGTCGAATCGATGCCCGAGGAGAGGAACGCCCCCACGGGCACGTCGCTGCGCATGTGGATGCGTACGCTCTCCCGCAGGGTCTCCTGGATGCGCTTGTAGAGGGCCTCCCGGTTGTCGACGGGGGTCGGGCGGAAGTCGGCCCGGTAGTACCGGCGTATCTTCAGTTCCCCTCCGGGGGTGTAGGTGAAGCACTCCCCCGACCCGATGCGGTTGATGCCGCGGTGCAGGGTGCCCGGCTCGGGTACGTACTGCAGCGTCAGGTAGTGCGACAGGTTCGCCTTGTCCAGCCCTTCGTCACCGACCCCGAGCTGGGCCGAGGGCGCGAACGGCAGCAGCGCCTTCTTCTCGCTGGCGAAGTACATACCGTCGTCGGTGCGCAGGTAGTGCAGCGGCTTGATGCCGAAGGGGTCCCGGGCCCCGAACGCCTTGCCGGTCGCGCTGTCCCAGATGAGGAAGGCGAACATGCCGCGCAGCCGGTCCACCACCTTCTCGCCCCAGTAGTGGTACCCGGCCACGATGACCTCGCCGTCGCCGTTGGTGGCGAACTCGGCCCCGTACTGCTCGATCAGCTCCTGACGCAGCTCGATGTAGTTGTAGATCTCGCCGTTGAAGGTGAGCAGGTAGCGGCCCGGCTTGGTCGAGTGCCGGGAGGTGTCGAGCAGGTCGGCCCCGCCCGGGGTGGGCGGCGGGTACGGCAGCGGCTCGTGGCTGAGCGCCACGTCGATGATCGCCAGCCGCTTGTGGGCGAAGATCACGTGCTGGTCGGCGAGCACCACGCCCGTCTCGTCGGGACCCCGGTGGTGCTGGCTCTCCAGGGCCGCCGCGATGGCGTCCTGTCGGGCGGCCGCGTTGCCGGTGTCGCTGACGAAGACGAGCACTCCGCACATGCTCGTCATCTTGTCACGGGATACCCTACGGCGATGACTGAGCCCATCGCTGCCGACGGCTCTCGCCCGTACGACGTGCAGTACCCGGAGGCGTTCCGGGAGTTCATGCGTCAGGGCTGGCTCGACGTGCCGGTGCCCGTCACCCGCCACCCCGCGGCCGACCGCCTGGCCGCCCGGCGGGCCGCGCTCGCCGCCGCCCTCCCGGGTGAGTACCTGGTCATCCCGGCTGGTACGCCCAAGATCCGCAACAACGACGTGTTCCACCCGTTCCGCCCGGGCAGCGACTTCGTGTGGCTCACCGGTGAGACCGAGGCCGGATCGGTGGTGATCATCGAGCCCGGCGGCGAGGCCACCCTCTACATCCGGCCCCACACGAACCGGGACACGGAGGAGTTCTACCGCAACGCCGCCCACGGGGAGCTGTGGGTCGGCCGCCGGGCCACCCTGGCCGAGAAGACCGAGGAGCTCGGCATCCGCACCGCCCCGCTGGCCGACCTCCCCGAGGCGCTGGCCCGGCTCGCCCCGGCCCGGACCCGGGTGCTGCGCGGCCTGGACGCCGGCGTCGACGCGGCCGTGCGGCGGTGGGACAGCGACCAGCCCGGCGCGCGGGACCGCGAGCTCGCGTACACCCTGGCCGAGCTGCGCCTGCCCAAGGACCCGTGGGAGGTCGAGCAGCTCCAGCAGGCCATCGACGCCACCGTCCGGGGCTTCGAGGACGTGGCCCGGGTCCTGCCGGCCGACCGCAGCGTCTCCGAGCGCCTCATCGAAGGGGTGTTCGGCCTGCGGGCCCGCCACGACGGCAACGGGGTCGGCTACGCCTCGATCGTGGGGGCCGGACCCCACGCCACGATCCTCCACTGGGGACGCAACGACGGGGTCACCGTGCCGGGTGAGCTGCTGCTCATGGACATGGGCGTCGAGAGCCGGACGCTCTACACGGCCGACGTCACCCGGACCGTGCCGGTGAACGGCCGGTTCACGTCGCTGCAGCGGGAGATCTACGAGATCGTGTACCGCTCGCAGAAGGCCGGGATCGCCGCCGTCGTGCCCGGCGTGAAGTACGCCGACGTCGCCCTGGCCTGCAACCGGGTGCTGGCCGAGGGCCTGGCCGACCTGAAGCTGCTGCCCTGCTCGGTCGAGGAGGCGCTCGACAAGGAGAACATGTCGTACCGTCGCTGGACGCTGCACGGCTTCGGCCACATGCTCGGCCTCGACGTGCACGACTGCGCGGCCGCCCGGACCGAGCGCTACCGCGAGGGCACCATCGAGGAGAACTACGTCATCACGGTCGAGCCGGGCCTGTACTTCCAGACCGATGACGATCTGGTGCCCGAGGAGCTGCGCGGCATCGGCGTACGCATCGAGGACGACATCCTCGTCACCGCGACCGGGGCGGTCAACCTCTCCGCCGGCCTACCCCGCGCGCCCGAGGAGGTCGAGGCCTGGCTCGCCGCCCAGCGCGAAGCCGGTCCTCGGCTACCGGGCTGACCATTCGGAGGGCGGCCCGGTCGGGCCGCCGCGGTCGTACGCCGTACGCTGGCGTCGATGCGCATGCATGCCGACCAGCTGACGATCGCGCCGAAGACCGTACGGGCCCTGGTCGACGAGCAGTTCCCGGCCTGGCGCGGGTTGCCCGTCCGGCTGGTCGCCGCGCCCGGCACGGTTTACGCGATCTTCCGCGTCGGCGACGGGCTCGCGGCCCGGTTCCCGTTGCTTCCGGACGACCCGGTGATGGTCCGGCGCCGGCTGGAGGCCGAGGCCGCGGCCGCCCGGGAGCTGGCCGGGCGTACGCGCTTCCCCACCCCGGTACCGGTGGCGATCGGGTCGCCCGGCCATGGCTACCCCCTGCCGTGGTTGGTGCAGACCTGGCTGCCGGGCCGGACGGCCAGCGAGCGGGACGCGTCGACCTCGGTCGAATTCGCCCACGATTTGGCCGAACTCGTCGCCGGTATCCGGGCGATCGACACTCGGGGTCGCCGATTCGCCGGCCCCGGCCGCGGGGGCGACCTGCGCGATCACGACGACTGGGTGGAGACCTGCTTCGCCCGCAGCGAGGGTCTGCTCGACGTGCCGCGCCTGCGTCGCATGTGGACGGTCATGCGGGAGCTGCCCCGGACCGCGCCCGACGCCATGACCCACGGCGACCTCACCCCCACCAACGTCCTGGTGGCGGCCGGCCGCCTGGTCGGGGTTCTCGACGTCGGCGGCCTGGGCCCGGCCGACCCGGCGCTGGACCTCATCGCCGCCTGGCACCTGTTGGCGGACGGGCCGCGTCGCGCCTTCCGCGACCAACTGGGCTGCGACGACCTTGACTGGGCCCGGGGCCGGGCCTGGGCGTTCGTGCAGGCCATGGGCCTGGTCTGGTACTACGCGGCGACCAACCCGGTTATGGCCGCGTTCGGCCGGCGCACCCTCGACCGCCTGCTGGCGGACGACCAATCGTGAGGCACGGTCCCCGTCGAAAGATGCGGCCCCGGTTGCTCCCGAGGCCTAAGGTGCCACAGACGCGCCGACGGTCAGGAATGCCGCTGTGACCGTACGTCCTGTCGCGCGCCTACTCGACGACACCGGCCGGTCAACGATGTCGGCCTATCAACGAGCCGACCCGCCAACAAGCCACACACGGCGTCCGTCGATCCGGCCGTGGTTGCCCCCACCATCTACAGTCCGGTGCTGTCATTGACCAAGTCGAAAGGATGCCGCCGTGACCGTTCGCCGTTTCGCGCGCCTGCTCGCGGGCGCGGCCCTCGTCGTGGTCTCCGCTGCGGGGTGCGGTGGGACGAATGAGGGGACACCGGAGGCCGAGGGCCCGTCGCCCTCCTCAGCGGTCGGCGACATCGTCCTGCCCACGCCGTCGCCGACCTTCTCGCTCCCACCTGGCGAAACGGAGCCGGCCGCGTGGAAGCGCTGCTACAACCCGCCCGGCGGATACTCCGTCGCCTATCCCGAGGAGTGGTACACCGTAGAAGGCCAGTACCTCTGCCGGTTCTTCCACCCCGAGCCGTTCACCATTCCGGAGAACAGTGAGTTCCCGCTGCTCGCCCTGAACGTCGAGCAGACCCAGTACACGATCGCCGAGTATCGGGCCATCGTCACCGACCCCATGTACTACACGACCGTCCTGAACGAGGACGTCACGATCCTGGGCCGACCGGGCGTCCGGTTCGAGACCGTGGCGACGGGGGAAGGCCTCAACGAGGCCGGGACCCGTCGGTACGGCTACCTCATCGACCACGGCGGCGGTAAGGCGCTGGTCGTCTGGACCGTGGCCCTGCCCAGCGAGTCCCGCTACGACAGCTGGAAGTCCATTGTGGACGTCGCCCGGGACACCGTCCGTTTCCTGCACCCGAATCCGGAAGGCTGAGCCTCCTTCGCCTGGTTCTCATAAGATGGTCCTACGGTGAGCTGGTCCTGTATCGCGTTGGCTAGGCTAGGCCGCGCGGTGCAGGACCAGCCTCGTACCAGTACCCCTTGACTCCGGTTACTAGTCCTGCTTCGCGCTGGCGAGGCCGCGCAGGTCGGTGACCAGGGACAGGGTGCCGGTCGCGGGGTCGTACAGCTCCCAGGCCCACCGCCGCTGGGTGGATCTGTGGGTGAGCAGCAGTCCCTCCGGGAGCACAGCGGTTATCCCCCAACTCTCCCAGTCGCCCCGCGGGTTGTCCGGGAGCGGACGCGGCTCCGGCAGGGACCACCGCTCGCGCACGATCCCGGCGTCGAGGTCGAGGACGAGCACGCCCGTGGGCAGGACGGCGCCGTTGACATCGGGGGGCCCGCCGAAGGAGCGTGACAGCTGCAGCAGCATCGACCCGTCCGGCAACGGGTGCAGCGGGGAGACCACGCCAATGAGGTTGCGCATCCGCTCCTGGTAGGCGGTGGCGGCGAGTTCGTCGGGCGTCGCGGCCGTTGCGAGGTCGATACGGACCAGTCGGCCGTCGCCGGTGGCTGGATCGACGAGCATCACGTGGCCCAGACGGTCGTCCCCCATCGGCCGAAGGAGAACCGTCCCGTCGGATCGGCACTCGGGGGGCGAGCAGCCGGGACAGCGACTCCCCCTCGACGAGCTCCATCACAGGTAGGCGCCCTGGGCGTCGGCGTGAAAATCGTGGATGGTGACGACCCCCGGGTGGTCCACGCTCGCCATGGCCCGGGCCTCGGCCAGGAACCGCCGGGCGAACCCCTCGTCGGTGCGCAGCTCGGGCAGGACCAGCTTGACCGCGACCGTCCGGCCGAGCAGCTCGTCCTCGGCCCGCCACACCTCGCCCATGCCACCCCGGCCGATAGCCTCCGCCAGCCGGTACCGGCCCGCGAGCTTGACGTCGCTCATCCTCCCACCTCCGCGGTCACCCCGACCCCGCCACTGTCGCCCCACCCGTCGCGGCAATCGATCCCGAACCTCACTTGACGCCTATAGCAAGACGGACGTACGGTTTGTTTTGACGAAACACAACTGGAGCGACGCGCGAGGTACGCCGGACTCGGCGGACGGTGCTGCGAGAGACTGCCACGTGAGAACGGCCGCGCCCGAGCCGCGGCGTACCGTGATCGCGAACAACCGAATGGGGACAGACCCGAGCGAGGGAGTTGGGTTGTGGCCAGCCTGGACACCTTCGGCGCACGCGGCGACCTGACGGTCGGCGACCAGCGCTACGAGATCTTCCGGATCACGGCCGTGCCGGGGCACGAGCGGCTCCCGTACAGCCTGAAGATCCTGCTCGAGAACCTCCTGCGCACGGAGGACGGCGCCAACGTCACCGCCGACCACATCCGCGCGCTGGGCAACTGGGACCCGACCGCCGACCCCAGCGTCGAGATCCAGTTCACCCCGGCGCGGGTGCTGATGCAGGACTTCACGGGCGTGCCCTGCGTGGTCGACCTCGCCACCATGCGGGAGGCGGTCCGCGACCTCGGCGGTGACCCCAAGCGGGTCAACCCCCTCGCCCCGGCTGAGCTGGTCATCGACCACTCGGTGATCGCCGACATCTTCGGCCGCCCGGACGCGTTCGAGCGCAACGTCGAGCTCGAGTACAGCCGCAACAAGGAGCGCTACCAGTTCCTGCGCTGGGGGCAGACCGCCTTCAACGAGTTCAAGGTGGTGCCGCCCGGCACGGGCATCGTGCACCAGGTCAACATCGAGTACCTTGCCCGCACGGTGATGGTGCGCGGCGGCCAGGCCTACCCCGACACCGTCGTGGGGACGGACTCGCACACGACGATGGTCAACGGGCTCGGCGTGCTCGGCTGGGGCGTGGGCGGCATCGAGGCGGAGGCGGCCATGCTCGGCCAGCCGGTCTCGATGCTCATTCCGCGCGTGGTCGGGTTCAAGCTGTACGGCTCGCTGCCCGAGGGCACCACCGCCACCGACCTGGTGCTCACCATCACGCAGATGCTGCGCAAGCACGGCGTGGTCGGCAAGTTCGTCGAGTTCTACGGCGAGGGCGTGGCCGCGGTCCCGCTGGCGAACCGGGCCACGATCGGCAACATGAGCCCCGAGTTCGGCTCCACCTGCGCCATCTTCCCGATCGACGCCGAGACGATCCGCTACCTCGCCTTCACCGGCCGGTCGCCGGAGCACGTGGCGCTGGTCGAGGCGTACGCCAAGGAGCAGGGCCTCTGGCACGACCCGTCCGGGCCCGAGCCGGTGTACTCGGAGTACCTCGAGCTGGATCTGTCCACTGTGGTCCCGTCGATCGCCGGCCCGCGCCGGCCGCAGGACCGGGTCGCGCTGGCCGACGCCAAGGCCTCCTTCCGCCAGGCCCTGCCCGACTACGTCAAGAACGGCGTCGACGAGGCGGTGAAGGAGAGCTTCCCGGCCTCGGACTCGCCGGCCTCCAACGCCCGCGCCAACGGCCGGCCGCACAAGCCGACTCCGGTCACGCTGGGCGGCCAGACCTACGAGCTCGACCACGGCGCCGTGGTGATCGCCGCGATCACCTCGTGCACCAACACCTCCAACCCCCAGGTGATGCTGGGCGCGGCCCTGCTGGCCAAGAAGGCGGTCGAGCGAGGGCTGTCGGCCAAGCCGTGGGTGAAGACCACGCTGGCCCCCGGCTCCAAGGTGGTCATGGACTACTACGCCAAGGCCGGGCTCGTGCCCTACCTGGAGAAGCTCGGCTTCAACCTCGTGGGCTACGGCTGCACCACCTGCATCGGCAACTCCGGGCCGCTCATCGAGGAGGTGTCGGCCGCGGTCAACGAGGCCGACCTGGCCGTGGTGTCGGTGCTGTCCGGCAACCGCAACTTCGAGGGCCGCATCAACCCCGACGTGAAGCTGAACTACCTCGCCTCGCCGCCGTTGGTGGTGGCGTACGCGATCGCCGGCACCATGGACATCGACCTCACCACCGAGCCGCTCGGCACCGACCCGGACGGGCAGCCGGTGTACCTGCGCGACATCTGGCCGTCCGCGCACGAGATCCAGGAGGTCATCGACGCGGCGATCTCCTCGGAAATGTTCAGCAAGGACTACGCCGACGTCTTCGCTGGCGACGAGCGGTGGCGCTCGTTGCCCACGCCCACGGGCGAGACCTTCACCTGGGACGAGTCGTCGACCTACGTCCGCAAGCCGCCGTACTTCGAGGGGATGACGGCCACGCCGGCCCCGGTCACCGACATCACCGGCGCTCGGGTGCTGGCCAAGCTGGGCGACTCGGTGACGACCGACCACATCTCGCCGGCCGGCTCCATCCGGCCCGACTCCCCCGCCGGGCAGTACCTGCTGGCCCACGGCGTGGAGCGGAAGGACTTCAACTCGTACGGTTCCCGGCGCGGCAACCACGAGGTGATGATCCGGGGCACCTTCGCCAACATCCGCCTGCGCAACCAGCTCGTGCCGGGCGTGGAGGGTGGCTTCACCCGCAACTTCCTCACCGGCAACCAGGAGACCATCTACGACGCGGCCATGGCCTACCAGGCGGCCGGCGTACCGCTGATCATCCTGGCCGGCAAGGAGTACGGCTCGGGCTCCTCGCGCGACTGGGCGGCCAAGGGCACGAAGCTGCTCGGCGTGCGGGCCGTGATCGCCGAGTCGTTCGAGCGCATCCACCGGTCGAACCTCATCGGCATGGGCGTGCTGCCGCTGCAGTTCCCCGAGGGCCAGAACGCCGACTCGCTCGGGCTGACCGGGACCGAGACCTTCACCATCGAGGGAATCACCGAGCTCAACGAGGGTCGGACCCCGCGCACGGTGCGGGTGAGCACCGACACCGGCGTCTCGTTCGACGCCGTGGTGCGCATCGACACGCCCGGCGAGGCGGACTACTACCGCCACGGCGGCATCCTGCAGTACGTGCTGCGCAAGATGCTCGCCTGACGTACCCGCTCACGCGACCGGCCCACAGGGGTGTCCCTGTGGGCCGGTCGCGTCCTGACTGCCGGACGGTGACCTGCCGTCCCCTTGGGACTGTGTCCTTCGGGACGATCCGGACCGCGCCGGCTGCACCGTACGGTCAGACGTTCACGACCTGCAGGTTCAGGCACACGGGCCCGATCCGAATCTGGTATAAGAGACTGCTTATCGCGATTTACGAAGAGATCGACATACGTCGGCAATAACAGGCGCAGCGTCACACCGGCCGACGCGAGCCAGGATTACCCGCCCACCGAATCGGTGCGGTTTGTCCGGACATGAGGCGGGACCCGCACGGTCGCGCCAAACGGCGGGCGACCTGCGGCAACGCTCGCCCGGCAGGCACTACTCAGTGAATTGCTATCTTCACGCATGGGCAACCGGTCTGCCACCCAGCGTGGCCAGATTGGTTGACGCTTCAGACCGAATTCAGTGCCCCCACTGAACAACCCGCAGCATCGACGGACCTGGAGGTCGCCCCAGATGAGAGTCCGAAATAGGCTTGCTGCCGCCGTTCCCGTATCGCTGTTGGCGATAGCTAGCGTCTTCGTCTCCGCGAACTCAAGCGCGGCCGCCGAGGCGAACGGATCGACCGCCACCACGGCCGCTCTGGCCGATCTGGCTGTGGCCAACGACGCGGCGCGCGCACAGGCCACCGACTGGCTCGGCACGGTGAGGCCGTACGCGCGGACCGCCCCCGTCCTGGACGAGGACAGCGCGCTGCTGCTGGCCACCAAGGACATTCCGGAGTTCGGCGGGCTGTGGCTTGACGACACGCCCGACGGACCCGTCGTCACCTTGGCGCTCACCGCGCCCCGCACTCAGGCCGCCGGGCTGACCGCCAGCCTCACCCGAGCCCTCGATGCGGCCGGCCGCTCGACCGTCGCCATCCCGAGCGCCCGGGCTCTCGCCGACGGCACCGCCACCGTCAGGACCGTCGAGGTTCGCTACTCCTTCGCCGAGCTGAAGCAGTGGCAGGCCACGCTGGACCCGTTGTTCGAGCAGGGAATCATCACCCTGACCGACGCCGACGAGCGCAACAACAAGGTCACCGTCGGCGTCGCGAATCCCGCCCATCGGGCCGCGGTAACCGAATACGCCGTCCGAAACGGAATTCCCGCGGACGCGTTGATGGTGGTCGAGGCCATCGCCACGCCGAGCCTTCGTGATCGTCACCGGCCGGTCGTCGGCGGTCAGCAGATCGGGTTCCTCATCCCCATTGAGGGACCCAGCGGTCCCGGCACCACCATTGCCTACTGCACGCTGGGAATTCCCGCCACCATCGTCAACACCACACCGGAGTATCCCGGCTACCTCACGAACTCGCACTGCTCGATTGAATATGCGCAACCGGACTACGTCGAACACTGGCAACCAAACGTCAATCCGTTCTCAATCATCAACACCACGAATCGAATCGGGTACGAGGTCATCGACCCGCCACTCTTCACCGGAAATCCGCACGGCTCCGCTGACCTGAGCTGTCCGTCCGGTTACCAGTGCCGGCTGAGCGACATGGGGTTCGGCGCGTTCAACAGTCCCCACGCATCGACACCTCGTGGCTATATCGCCCGCCCCGGTTCCCTCGGAACGTTGAACTGGAACGGCACTGACAAGTACCGCATCACGGCCACCAGCTATCCGACGGGCACCGTGCGTGCGGTCGGTCGCACCTCCGGCATGAGTGCGGGAACCATCACGCTGACCTGCTTCCGCGTCGGCATCGTCGACATTCCGGACGTCCTCCAGAACTGCCAGTACGCCGGCACGTACTCGTCACAGCCGGGCGACTCGGGCAGCCCCGTCTTCCGCGTGACCGACAGCCCGTCGACCAACGACGTCACGTTCGTCGGACTCAACTGGGGTTCACTCCTGTACAACGGCGTCCCCCACGGTGTCGTCTCGGCGTGGCCCCTGGCATTGGTCGACTTCTACCCATACGACATCCGGGTCTGCGCCGCCGGCTTCACCTGCTAGCGAGCCTGGCCCTCTTCGTTGATCTAGGGCCTGGGGTGGTGAGTTGATCTCCAACCACCACCCTGAGCCCTAGATCAACGGGTTTCTGGGCTCTTGCCGTCACTCATCGTCAAACAGTAGTTACGCACCGTTTGCGATCTTCGTGCGCGGGTCGCTAGCCTCTAGCACGACGTTGAACGATCCGTTGATGCCTCGAATCGGGTTTGGTGCACCTGTGCGGTGCCTACGGCATCGATGAGGCCATGGAGGTGACACGGATGCAACGCCGAAAGAGGTTGGCCGCCGCTATTCCCATGTCGATGCTCGCGATCGGTAGCGTGTTCGTTTCCGCGAACCCCAGCGCGGCCGCCGATGAAACCAGGTCGACACCCTCGAAGGAGATTCCGCTCGATCAGCTTGTGGCCGACGACGCTGCCCGGTCACGAGCCATCGACCGACTCGCCACGGTGAAGCCGTACGCGCGACCGCCCGTCCTCGACGAGGACAGCGCGCTGTTGGTGGCCACCAAGGACATCCCGGAGTTCGGCGGGCTGTGGCTTGACGACACGCCCAACGGCCCCGTCGTCACCCTCGCGCTCACCACGCCCCGCACACGGGCGGCCGCGCTGACCACCGATGTTGCCCGAGCCTTCGGCGCGGCGGGCCGACCGGCGTTGGACATCCCGAGCGCCCGCGCCCTCACGGACGGCACAGACGGACTACGTCTACCACTGGCAGCCGAGCATTCCATTGCTCCCGATATTTAACACTGCGAACCGAATCGGATACGAGGTCCTCGACCCACCGCTCTACACCGGGAATCCGTACGGCGTGAGCTACCTGGCCTGCCCGTCTGGCAAGCAGTGCCGGATGAGCGACGCAGGGTTCGGGATCTTCGACGGCGACTACACGTCGACCCCCCGAGGCTACATCGCCCGCCCTGCTTCCCTCGGGACAGTGAACTGGAACGGCTCGGACAAGTACCGGGTGACCGAAATAGGCTATCCGGAGGGCTCCGTCCGGGCCGTCGGCCGCACGTCCGGCATGAGTTCGGGAACCATCGTGTCGACCTGCGTCAGCGTCGGTGTCGCCGATCACCCGAACGTCGTCCAGAACTGCCAGTACATCGGAACGTACAGCTCCCAGCCGGGTGATTCGGGCGGCCCCGTCTTTCGGGTGACCAACAGCCCGTCCACCCATGACGTCAATGTTGGCTCTTCACCGTTAACCGGGCAGCCGCTGCTTGCTCTTGGCTGGCGCTCGGCGTTGGCGCCGGGTGCAGATCAACCTTACGCGGTGGCGGTGGTTGAGGCGGTTGCGGAACCCGCAGGCTCGGCGGCCGACGTCTTTGACGACTCGGTTGATGCCTTCGGTGCGTGCGTTCGTGAGTCCGGTTTTCAGGAATAGCAACGTTTCTGGCCACCAGGCCTCGATCGTGCCGGCGAGGGTGTGGACCTCGGGGACGTTCGTGTCGGCGCACCAGGCGTAGAAGTCGTGCAGCCGGCGGCGGATGACCCAGCTCGGCGCGTGCTCGCGGGCGCAGGCGAGCAAGGTGCGCAGTTCCTCCTTGGCGATCCAGGCGGCCAGTATCTGCCCGGTGGGGTCGTGGGCGAGCAGTTCGGCCCACATCTTCGACAAGGCGGCTGGGCGCAGCCGCTCGCGGCCGGTGAGCAGCCGGCGGCGGTTGGCCCACTCCGGGTCGACCTTGCGGCCACGCCGGTTGCGCAGCTCCCACGTGATCCTGCGGC